>Ga0134126_10000229_pt1 | contig 73387 bp, 56 predicted proteins | sample KB31752_FD_96881 | JGI IMG/M metagenome (GOLD analysis project Ga0134126, IMG submission 96881) | Terrestrial soil microbial communities with excess Nitrogen fertilizer from Kellogg Biological Station, Michigan, USA - KB3-175-2 | ecosystem: Environmental > Terrestrial > Soil > Unclassified ...
AAAACTTGCCTGAATGGCCTAAGTATAATTCTACTGGCAATCCTACTATGATATTAAATATCGGCCCGCAGGTAAAACAATTACCCGGTAAAAATGCACTCGATTTTTTGGTTTCAGAAATTAATAGGAAAGAAAATTAATTAAATTTTTCGCGTGATTTTTTGGAAACAAAACAAAAAAATTCCCGTGGCAATGAAATTTTTTTTGATAATGTTTTAGAATGCAATAATTAGATTTTGATTTCCTCTTACTTTTATTTTTTAAGTAAATAAAATGAATAGTTAATACTCAAACTTTTTATTCCCCTTAAAAAAAATATTCCTAATTTTCGATATTATATTTTCTAACCGAAATGTTGAAACCTGAAATTCCACACAATGAGAAAGAGCGGCTGGCTCAATTATCTGATTATAATATTTTTGAGGCATTTACTGAAAAGGATTATGATGATATCACCCTTCTTGCGGCTGCTATATGTAAGACACCCGTTTCTTTAATTACATTAGTTGATGACAAGAAGCAATGGTTCCTGTCTAAACGTGGCATTGAGCAAAGCGAAACCGCAAGGGAATACGCCTTTTGCGCGCATGCTCTTAATAATCCTGAAGAAATTTTAATAGTTCCTGATTCGCGAAAAGATGTCAGGTTTGAAGGAAATCCTTTAGTGGACAATGACCCGCATGTTATATTTTACACAGGTGTACCACTTGTAAACCCTAATGGTTTTGCTTTGGGAACCCTTTGTGTTATTGACCATAAGCCAAGGGAGTTGAATGATGAACAGGTGTCCGCATTAAAAGTCCTGGCAAAGCAGGTATCCAACCTGCTGGAGTTACGTAAAATAAATATTTCCCTGGAAAAAACCAGAAACGAACTGGAAATAAGAAACAAAGAACTCGAGCAGTTTGCGTCAGTATTATCACACGATATAAAATCGCCATTGACCAGCATTATTATAGCCAAACAAATTTTGACCGACAAAACCAATCCTGAACCTGATGAATCGGAAGCTAAATGGTTTGATATTATTCAAAAATCTGCAGAGAAAATCAATAGTATTGTAAACGGAGTTTTAGCCTATTACAAAGGAGATTCTTTTTCCCGTCATTTGGAAAAAAATAATCTTACAAAACTTATTTCATCAGTAATTGTTGTATTACCGGTTTCTAAAAAAGTTGAAATAAATTATCCTCAAAACGGCACAATCGTTTTTCTAAATAAGACACAGCTAGAACAGATTTTTTTAAACCTTCTAAATAATAGTATCCGTTATAATGATAAAGAAACCGTGAAAATTGATATTGGTTTTAAAGAAAATAATTCTCATTATATTTTTTCGGTCTCAGATAATGGAATTGGAATAGCGAAAGCTGATTATGATAAAATATTTCATTTGTTTACCTCTCTTCCGTCAAATGATAAAACGCTGCCAAAAGGGTATGGAATCGGATTGTCAACAGTAAAAAAAATAGTGGACAGGAATTCCGGAACCATTGAAATAGATTCAAAAAAAGGTAAAGGGTCAATTTTTACTTTTAGCATAAAAAAACAAAGTTGATTTTCCGTTGTAAAGTAATATTGTAAAAACTGTTCAATGAATTGTATTTTATTAAAACACCCCACTACAGAATAAAAAAGTTGTTTATTTGTTCGTCTACTGGTATGTTCACGATTAAAATCTTCCGTTTCTGCTGCGTGATTGTATCTTTAGTATCTTTTACCAAACAAGGATTATTAAAATTGCTATGCATTTTTTAATGAGAAAATATTTTAAAATTTTAATTTGTTCGCTGTTTATATCTTTTATTTTCTCAACTCATATTCGTGCGCAGCTTTGTAAAGGAAGCCTTGGCGACCCGGTGGTAGATATAACTTTTGGATCAGGAAATAATCCCGGCCCATCCCTTGGTAGTTCTACCAACTATACTTATGTTACAGATGGCTGCCCCAATGATGGATTCTATACCGTTTCTAATTCAATTACTAATTGCTTTGGAAACACATGGCATCCTATTGGTGACCATTCGGGCACTTTGACAGGGTACATGATGGTGGTAAATGCATCTTACCAGCCCGGAGATTTTTTTGTAAAAAAAGTGGATGGGCTTTGCCCTAATACCACTTACGAATTTGCCGCCTGGGTTTACAATTTGCTGCAATCGTTTGCCTGTGGCGGACATGGAATAAAACCTAATATTACTTTTAATATTGAAACCCCGTCGGGCCAGGTTTTGCAAACTTATAAAACAGGGGATATTCCGGAAAATTTGGGTTGGAAACAGTATGGTTTCTATTTTGCAACGACAGTTAATATCAGCTCCGTTGTTTTGCGAATGACCAATAATGCGCCCGGAGGCTGTGGAAATGATATTTGCCTTGATGATATTACTTTTCGCGCATGTGGGCCATTAGTTTCTGCTTCTATTAATGGCTCGCTCGATTCAGTGGATGTTTGTACCGGTGACCAATCTGTTTTTACTATTCGTGCAGACGTTTCGGCTGGGTATTCAGACCCGGTTTACCAGTGGCAGCAGAGTACAGATAGCGGCAAGAGCTTTAATAATATCAATGGAGCCAATGATTCGATTTACGTTAGGCCAGCTACTAATATTACCGGAAGGTACCTTTACAGGTTGGCTGTTTCGCAAAGGCAAAATATGGATGTATCGTCCTGTTCTATTTATTCAAATGTGGTGGCTGTGGGCGTAAATAAATATCCTGTTATAAATGCTGAGGCAATCGGGCATTGTTATGGAGATACTTTATTTTTAAAAGCAAATGATGGCTTTACTTTTTCCTGGAAAGGGCCATCAAATTTTTCAAGCAATCAGCAAGATCCATTTATTGCAGTATCAATACCGGCTGATAACGGGAAATATTATGTGAATGCTACTTCAATTAAAGGCTGTACCAGCAAGGATTCCATAATTGCAATATTAACTACGCCCCCAATAATAAACGCCGGAAAAGATGAAGAAATATGCCAGGGAAATTCTGTTCAACTGAAAAGTACAGGCAGCAATATTACTTCATATCAATGGTTGCCGGCAACTGGCCTCTCTGATCCCAAAATTCCAAACCCGGTAGCTTCGCCTTCTGAAACAACTTTATATATTCTTCAGGCGGCACACGATGAGTGTATTGTACCCGATTCACTTCTTATAATTGTAGATAAAAATCCGGTGTCAGATGCAGGCCCGGATAAAATAATTATAAAGGGCCAATCTACCACTTTGGATGGCACAGTTGGCGGTACGGATGTGAACTATTTATGGACACCGGATGTAAGTATTACCGGCGCAAGTTCTTTGAATCCAATTGTAAACCCTACATTAAACCAAATATATATTTTAAATGTTTTTTCAAATAAGGGATGTAAAACTGCAACAGATAGTGTATTGGTAAAAGTTTATCAACAATTGTATATACCGAATGCATTTACTCCAAACGGAGATGGGAAAAATGACACCTGGTTTATAGAAACATTAGAGGCCTACCCAGGCTCATCGGTAAAAGTTTTTAACAGGTATGGGCAAAAAGTTTTTGACAATGGAGGTAAAAATATTTGGTGGGATGGCACTTTTAAAGGTGAACTTCAGCCGGCAGGCGCCTATGTTTACCTCATTGATTTAAAAATTGATTTGCCGGTTATAAAAGGTGTTGTTTATCTTATAAAATAAGAAAAGCCCATAAAAGTTTGTTTACTGGATTTTTGTTTTTTTTGGTTCAATCTTAATCATGCTTAAAGTAAAACACATGAACCAGGATTTTAGGTTTCCGATCCACATACAACCTGAGGAATTAGACACATACCTTGCCCATGGCTGGTATAGAATGGGCCAGTGCATCTTTACCACCGATTTTTTAGAGCGCGACGGAGAATATTTTAAAACTATTTGGTTAAGGAATAAATTAAAAACTTATAAGCCTGCTTCCTCTTTTTATAAACTTGAACATCGCAGTAGAAATTTCCGGCTGGAAATAATTCCTTTTGATTATGGTGATCAATATGAAATACTTTTTCAGAAATACAGGTTACCGCTTGCAGAAGGAAGGCCGGCAAATCTTCATGAATTTTTGTTTGGCGATAGCCCGGTTATTATTTTTAATTCTCTTGCAATTAACCTTTTTGAAAATGACAAGCTTATAGGTACAGGTATTTTTGATATCGGGAAAAAAAGCGCAGCGGGAATTTCCAGTTTTTATGACCCTAACTACAAAAAATACAGTATTGGCAGATACCTGATTTATAAAAAGTTAGAATATTGCCAACAAAATGGCTACGATTATTTTTACCCGGGTTATTTTGTTCCCGGATTAAAAGCATTTGATTACAAATTAGAAATTGGAAAAGATTCACTTGAATTTTTTGATATGGAAAGTAATAAATGGAAACCGATAGGCGAGCTGCAATTAGTAAAGAGCCAATAAAAGCCGAAAGTTATAGTAAAGCAACAAATACCATTGATTTTTATTTTTGGCAGCAACTTCAGTTTGTCTTCAAAATTGGGAATTAAGTTTGAGCCCAAATTAATATCATGAAAAAAATTATCATTATTTGTATTGCAATATTATTTGTAAACCAAGGGCTATTTGCACAGCAATCCGGTTACACTGTAACTGATAGTTTTCATATAAAAAGCCCCGGCTGGTGGGATTACATTGCCGTAAACAATAATAAACTGTATGTATCCCATGGTACGCAAGTAAATATTTTGGATGAAAATAACGGGGATTCTATTGGCGTAATTCCGAACACTACAGGTGTTCATGGAATTGCATTTGACAATTCATTAAACAAAGGGTTTACGAGCAATGGCGGATTAAATAATGTAACCGTTTTTGACCTTACAACCAACAAAATATTACAACAGATTGCCACCGGAGTTGGGCCTGATGCTATTTTTTATGATGATTATTCGAAGAAAATAATTACCTGCAATGGACGGGGCCAAAGCCTTTCTGTCATTGATCCTAAATCAGGTAAAGTAGTTTCTACAATTCCGTTAAGTGGAAAACCAGAAACTGCCGTTAGTGATGGCAAAGGAAATGTTTTTGTAAATATTGAAGACAAAAGTGCGATAAGTAAAATAAATATGCACACTTATAAAGTGGAAAAAACCTGGCCGATCGCACCTGGTGAATCACCTTCAGGATTGGCAATAGACCGGAAAACAAATCGGTTATTTGCGGGATGTGATAATAAAATGATGATTGTTTTAGATGCTGAAACAGGCAAAGTTGTAAGCACTCCGGCAATCGGTGAAGGTTGCGACGGCACTAATTTTGACCCAGAATTAAAATATGCATACTCTTCAAACGGAGAAGGAACGCTTACTGTGATTAAAGAAATTTCAAAAGATAAATTTGAAGTTATAGATAATGTGCCTACTAAAAAAGGCGCAAGAACCAATTGCCTTGACCTTAGTACACATGCTCTTTATTTGCCAACGGCAGATTTTGGGGCTGCCGTACAAGGTGAAAGAAGGCCTCCAATGATAGCAGGAAGCTTCCAGGTATTGGTGGTAAAAAAACAATAAATACACTGAGTAAAGCAACAAATACTATTGATTTTTATTTCCAGGCCTACAACCAGGCAAGGCTTATATTAAATACATCTTTTAAGGCGCGCCGAGCCGCATAATATCCACAAATGCCGTGCACGCCGCCGCCAGGCGGTGTTGACGAGGAACAAATATAAATACCTTTTGCAGAAGTGCGGTAAGGAGAAAGCCTTAAAACAGGGCGTGTAAAAAGTTGGTTTATTGTGGCTGCACCCCCATTGATATCTCCGCCGATATAATTAGGATTGTATGCTTCTACGTTTTGTGTATTCATTATATGCCTTGCCAGAATGCAATCCCTGAAACCGGGTGCAAAACGTTCAACTTGTTTTTCAATCGCTTCTGTCATATCTGATATAGACCCATTAGGAACGTGGCAATAAGCCCAGGCGGTTTGTTTGCCTTCAGGTGCGCGCGAACTATCAACAACACCAGGCTGGACAAATAAAACAAAAGGTTTATCAGCAATTTTATTTTGAGAAACGATTTCTTCACTATCGTAAATTTCCTCAAAGCTTCCACCGATATGAATGGTGGAAGCTTTTCTGCATTTATCATTGGTAAAAGGAACCGGCTGAGACAGAGCCCAATCTATCTTAAATATTCCTGCACCATATTTATATTTTCGCAATTGCCATTTATATAAATTAGAAAATTGATCACCTGCAATGGACAGAAGTTGGTTTGGTGTTACATCCAGCATAACAATTTTAGAAGGTGGCAGTTGCTGCAAAGAAGTCACCCTGTTTCCTGTTTGTATTTCACCACCTGATTTTTTAAAGCAAGCCGCCAATGCATTTGTAATTTCTTGCGCCCCGCCTTTGGGCAAAGGCCAACTATTAATATGCGCCACAGTATTTAAAACAATTCCAATAGAAGAGGAAGTAAGTTTATTTAGCGGAAGCATTGAGTGTGCCGCCATACCTGCAAATAGTGCTTGCGCTTCTTCGGTTCCAAATTGATGTTTTGCAAAATAACTTCCCGGGGTAATTGCATAAGAAGCGAATTTAGCTTTTGTATTTGAATAACCACTTAAATGTAGCGGGCCAACAAAAGCTGAACGAATGGAGGGCCAATCTTTTACTAAAGTCGAATAAACTTTTTTATAATTGCCGGCATCTTTTCCCAATTGGGCCGCTGTATTTTCTATTGATTTTTGAATAGCTATAGCCGAGCCATCATCAAAAGGATGAGCCACGGCAAATTCAGGCTTAAGGTATTCAAGCCCAAATTTTTCTAAATGGAAAGATTTGAATACAGGAGAATCTTCTCCCAATGGATATACTGAAGAGCATACATCGTGAATAAAACCTGGCAGCGTTAACTCTGCCGAGCGCACACCACCCCCTAAAATATTTTTTTCGTCTATCAGCAAAACCGACAAACCAGCACGCTGCAAAGTGATAGCCGAGGCAAAACCGTTAGGCCCGGAACCGACAATGATGGCATCATACTTTGTGTTCACTTTACTTATTTTGATTTATGTTATGGCTGCTACAAAAATCAATCTTATTTTTTAAAACGAAGCATTCTCTGGAACTAAATACATGCAAGATTTTCTTTAAGGCCTGGTAATTTTATATAGGCTTTAATAATATTTTACATTTACAAAAGCAAAGAAATTATTGATTGAAAACCGGTGAATTAAATTCAATTTAAATTTTTTCAATATTTTTTTGGCAACTTTCTTGATTCAAGTTTATCAATATTAAAAAGGCTGGGCTAAGAAAAAAAGAAATGGAAAGTAACATCAACAGTGTATCTCTTCCAAATGAATTAAAAAAACAGCCAACTTATTGGCTCACCCGCTTTATGATTCTTCGTTTGTTGGGGCTAATTTATGCAGTAGCTTTTTTGGTAGCAATTAATGAAATTGTTCCTCTCATAGGCTCGGATGGCCTTACTCCCGTGGGAACATTTCTGAAGGAAGCCCATAAATATCTTGGATCAACCGGTTCCGGTTTTATGCGTTTACCGTCAATTTTTTGGTTTGGCCATTCTAATTCCTGGCTGATCGCTGTTGCATGGATTGGCTTTGTTTTATCATTGGTAGTTGTAGCAGGCTATGCAAATGCGCCTTTACTGACGATTGTTTGGTTTTTATATATGTCTATTGTTCATGTAGGGCAGGAATGGTATGGATACGGCTGGGAAATCCAACTTACCGAAACAGGGTTTCTTGCTATCTTCCTTTGCCCATTGCTCGACATGAGGCCATTTCCCAAGCGTGCGCCTCCGTTTCCAATTATTGTTTTATTTAGATGGTTGATTTTTCGCATCATGCTTGGCTCCGGATTGATAAAAATTCGTGGCGATGAAATTTGGAGAAACGGAACGGCACTTTATTATTATTTTGAAACACAACCTTTGCCCGGGCCGCTAAGCCGTTGGTTTCATTTTCTTCCTCATTCTTTTTTAAAAATTGGTGTTTGGTTTAATTTTATTGCAGAACTTATTTCTCCATTTTTTGCCTTCTGGCCGCGTATCGCACGCCAAATCGCAGGAACAGTAATTATATTATTTCAAATCACGATTATACTAAGCGGTAATTTATCTTTTTTAAACTGGCTTACTATTGTACCGGCACTTGCTTGTTTTGATGATAGCTTCTGGTCCAAAATCCTTCCTGCGGCTCTTGTTAACAAGGCAGAAAAAGCCAGGGAAAATGAAGTTGCCTCAAAGCCGATGTTGGCTACTGCATGGATTATAACGGCGGTAGTTGCGCTTCTTAGCATACAGCCGGCTTTCAATCTTTTATCTCCCGGCCAGGTGATGAATACTTCTTATGATCCACTTGATTTGGTAAATACATATGGGGCATTTGGGACGGTTGGCCAGGAGCGTTTGAATGTAATATTCGAGGCAACAATGGATGAGAATCCTAATGACAGCACTGGCTGGAAGCCTTATGTTTACAGAGGTTTGCCAGTTAATCTTAATAAGCGCCCTCCGCAAATAGCGCCCTATCAATTGCATTTGGATTGGCAAATGTGGTTTGCTTCTATGTCATCTCCTGAAGATTACCCGTGGGTTTATAATCTTGCCTGGCAACTTCTTCATGATGATAAAAACGCGGTAAACCTTTTTGCAGCTGATCCATTTCCCGATAAATCTCCGCGATTCGTCCGGGCCGTTTTATACCGCTATAGTTTTGCAAAACCCGGCAATCCCAAAGGGCTTTGGTGGAACCGTCAGAAAATTGGTATTTGGCTTCCACCAATGTCTGTTAATGATTCAAGCCTCGTTGATTTTTTAAAAAGCGAACAATGGATTCATTGAATTGACAATTTTATTGACATTATTTATCAGTAAAAGCACAAATAACAGCGATTCTTATTTTAGAATATTTAGATAACGGCAAAGGCTAAACGAAAATTAAAAAAGATAAAGTATATTAGCTTTTTAAATCAGGTAATAATTCTTATCCCATATTAAAATATAGAAATAATGAAAAAAATAATCGCGGTTATAATAGTAATTTCTTTGATGGTATCCTGCGCATCAAAAAATGAGAATCCTGTTGAATCAAAAAAAGCATTACCAATTGAAGGAACCTGGAAACTTATTACCGGAACGATTATCGAAAAAGGCGACACCACGGTTACTGATTACACGAAAGATGTTTCTTTTATTAAAATCATTAACGGCGATCATTTTGCATTTTTAACACACAATACAAAAGATCCAAAAGATTCAGCAAGTTTTGATGCAGGAGGAGGAAGGTATTCGCTGAAGGATAGTTCTTATACCGAACACCTCGAATATTGCAAAGAACGGGAATGGGAAGGGCACGATTTTACATTTACCATCACCATAAAAAACGATACACTTACCCAAAAAGGTATCGAAAAAGTAGACAATGCGGGAATAAACCGGCTTAACATTGAAAGATATTCAAGACTCAAAGATTAGCCATACGAGTTAAAATAACTACGATTTTTTACAATTTTTTTATTGCCTTTCTCGCAGTTTTTGCCTGGGTTTCTACTTTGCCAACTACCTCAGCAGCATAGTCTTTGGCGTCTTCTTTATAATCTGAAAATACTTTCAAAAGTTTTTTTCGCGTTTCAGTTCCGCGGTCGGGGGCAAATAAAATACCTATGAAAATCCCTACGGCAAATGCTTTTATAGTGTTCATGCTGGTAATAATTTAAAGTTTAAATTGATAATTAACTTATTAATGTGCCTTCAAAACCGTGCCAAACCTAAAACGTTCCTGAGTTTATGAAATAGTGTTATTTAACTGGGAAAATTAAATGTAATGACAATAGTTTAAAAAAAATTCTGTTGTTTTTCTTTTATAACGTAACGTTCAGGCATAGCCGAAATGTCATTTTAGTAAAGCAAATTAAAAGGAATAAAAACATTTTTTCTTTTTATTAAATAATAAAAAGGCAGCTATCAGTAAAATACAAATACCGGATATTTGTTTGTTTACTGTTACAGTAGTTGTGTGGCCTCGACAGGAATCGAACCTGTATCTGGAGCTTCGGAAACTCTTATACTATCCATTGTACTACGAGGCCTTTAAATCTTTTTTATTTGCCAAAGGCTGCAATATTACTTCCAAATATTTTAACAGCAATAGCCTATAATATAACACCGAAAAATTTTCTCACTACTATAAGTCCGCTTGGACTGAGAACCTCTACGCACTTCAAAGATTTTTTTAGTCTTGCTCAAAACCAATAAAGGCTTCTCTTTTGCTAATATACTTTCTGTAACCTGAAATTCTATCAAGTTTATTCGGTTAAAACTGTAAAGATTTATATTTACTTGCTAAAAGGGTCTTTATAGTAAAATTCTTTATTATTTTTTGCCAACTTTAAAAGATGAGAAAATGCATTTAAAAGTCTTTCTCTTGCATCATCATTATTTATTAGGAAGGATAATCTATCCGTTCTTCCATCCTGGCAAATAAAACTTCCACCAGAAGAAGGTTGGGAATTTAAAATAACTCTATATAAGGATCTGTCAATAGAATTGCTAAAATAATCATCACCTTTTTCCACATTTAGACTTTTTAAATAACCATAACAGGGAGGCCCACTACCTAAAATCTTTTCTGTTATTGAATCAATTTGATATATCCGAATTTCGATTTTCCCATGACTATCAATGGATATTTTACTTATTGCATAAGATGGGTTTTCGATAAGTTTTAGCGTATCAATTTTGATTTGTTCAGGGGCTTGATTATAATCTTTCAACATAAATGCAAAATCCATATCAAAATTTATTTTAAGGCTATTGATAATTTTATTAATATCATTTTCATCTTCTATATTTTCGTTATCAACACTCATGATATCCATATTACTGAATGCTGAAATTAAATAAAACTCTATATTTTGAATTTGTGTATTATACATAAAGAAGGCATATCTAAAAACTATACCAGATAAAATCGACACAAAAAGTAGGTACAATAAAATTTTAATTAAGTAATGTGGGAACATTAAATCAAAGGAATTGATATTCGAAACAATTAAAGCCGTTCCACCTGTAGAAAAGCTAACCACCCAAATTATGTACTTATTTAAATTATCGAAATTGGATTTTTGGTTTGTTGATGATCGTTCAAGTAAACTTTGGAAATGTTCTATAATAGCCTCAAATGGAGATTTCATTGAGTATCGTGGTTTAGTCAAAATTAAATAATTTTATCGGGTGAACCGATTATTATTATAATTCACTCGATGTTTTTTTACCACTGTTGCTGTTCTCCTCACGGACTGCCGCAGTTGTTGTTGCGCATTGCTTTGAAACGAAGGCCTCACCAACGGCAAAAATAATGTAGTCATCCGGCTTTCCTTTATTCTGAATATTGAGTTTCAAAGTTCCAATCATTTTCGGCTATTTCATATAAATTTCCAATCTAAAATTGTTGAAGTAAAAAATTGAAGAGATTCTATTATTATTATTGGTTGCAATTTAAAACTCAAAGATATGGTTTCGTTGAATTCGTTTTGTCGGTGAAGCGGTCGCACTTATCCCAGCTCAACACCTACAAAGACCACTCTCTTTTTCGGAAAACCAACAATGAAAGAAGAGGCCTCGACAGAGAAGGATGGGCGGTAATTATGGCCTCGATAGGAATCGAAACTGTATCTGGAGCTTCGGAAACTCTTATACTATCCATTGTACTACGAGGCCTTTAAATCTTTTTTTATTTGCCGAAGGCTGCAATATTACTTCCAAATATTTTAACGGCAATAGCCAATAATATAACACCGAAAAATTTTCTCACAACGATCAATCCACTTGGGCCCAAAGCTTTTTCAACCCAACTAAGTGATTTTAATACGATAAATATAATCAGGCAGTTTATGAGGATACCAATCAAAATATTGATGTCGTGGTAATCGGCTTTCAGCGACATAACAGTAGTAAGCGTACCAGACCCTGCAATAAGGGGAAAGGCAATAGGGACAACACTTCCACTTTTAGGGTTGTTGTCCTGCTTCATGAAGTCTATTCCTAAAATCATTTCCAGGCCGATAATAAAAATTACGATACTTCCGGCCACAGCAAATGATTCCACATCAAGCCCCAGAAGGCTTAAAAAAGGCTCCCCTAAAAATAGAAACAAAATCATAAAAACCCCAGAGGCAATAGTTGCCTGGGTAGAACGTATAACGCCTCCCATCTTATCTTTTAAAGAAATTAAAATAGGGATAGAACCTAAAATATCTATCACTGCAAAAAGCGTAAACGTAACTGTGATAGATTCTTTTGCGGATATATTTCCGAAACTGGCCATACACTTTTTAGCAAATGTACTTCAGAAGTATTACAGCCAAAAAATGCCTACGGTTTAGTTTATAAATTCATTTTTGCACCTGCATTAAAATTAAAACCTTTTGTAGTAAACCCCCTGGTTACAAAATACTTTTGATCAGTGATATTTTGGAAATCAGCAAAAATGTTAAACATTTTATTGAATCGGTATTGCCCATAAACCCCTAAAGTGTAATACCCTTTTAATTTATACGAAGGCCCATTATATTGAGGTTCAAAAGCTTCGCTTACTGTTTTTAATTTAGCAGAAATAAACAAAGCATTTGTTGCCTGCAAATTCAAAGAAATATTCAAAACATTTTTTGGCCTTTTATACAAATTAAAATAAGAAGTGTCTTTGCCTGTAAAATCTTTCGTAGATATTTTCCCATCTACATAAGTATAATTGACAGATGCAGACAATTTTTTGCAGAAATTAATTGTTGCCTCCGTTTCAATGCCATAGTCATTTTGTTTATCTGCATTGATATATTTACTTGAATAGGTTACAGGGTCTGTGTAAAAATAAAACACATCTTTTATGCCTCTCACAAAACCCGTTACCCGCGCATTTACCTTATCAGAAAAGTATTGTGCACCGGCCTCATAATTGGTGGAAACTTCCGGTTTCAGATTTCTATTTCCATATTGAGAATATAATTGATAAAGCGACGGCACATGGTAACCCGACGAAATGTTTGCATATATTTTATAACGGCTATAAATCAAATAGAAGGGATTGAAAGAATAGGTAAAATTGCTACCATAAATGTTATGGTGATTCCAGCGGCCGCCAATCTCAGTATGCAAACCATTATTCGTTTTTAAAATAAAGGAAGCATAAGCACTTACCTGGTTTGTTTTTGCACTATCGGCAGATATTGGCAATGAAGGAAAACCGTAATCGGGAATAACGAGGTAAGATTGAGTAGTTGAATTTTCATTGTAATCAATCCCTGCAAGAAATTCTATGTTTTTACTTAAATTCAAATTGGTGTAAAGTTCCCCGTAATTTGAGGTGCCGTAATATTTACCTTTCGAATAGTTTTCAAAAATATTGGTATATAATGAATCATCGATAAAACTCCTGTTGAACCGGTTGTAATTATATTGAAGCCTGATAAAACCTTTGTTCAATTTGTAATAAATCGAAGTTCCTGTAATTATGTTGTCGTTATGGCTTGTGTAATCTTTATCGTCTATAAAAGCACCTGCATCTAAATCTGCATGATTATCATTGTACTTTCCAAAAAGGCGCACAAATGTTTTTTTGAAAGGCTTAAAACTATAGTTTAACTGAAATACATCCTGGTTAAAACCGTCTTTATCAAAATTATTTTTCCCCGTAGAATCGTAAGCTGATGAAAATCCCTGGCTATAAATTTTATTATAGGAAACGAAATACGTTTGTCCATTACCGTTAGTTCCACTTATGGAAACCGCATCATTATACGTATGATAGCTCCCCATCGAATGATTGATATTAAAGTTAAAAGGTTTTCCATTTCCTTTTTTACTGATGATATTAATAACTCCTGCCACGGCGTCGGAGCCATACAATGTTGATTGGGCGCCTTTTAAAATTTCAATTCTTTCAATATTATCGAGAGCGAAATTATTAAGGTCGAATTCGCTGGTGATACCCGACGCGTCATACAATGGAATGCCATCAAGTAATATTAAAGTATTGCCGGCAGAAGCGCCCTGGGTATAAACAGTTTGATTGGTTCCTAAGTTATTATCGGCACCATTAATTATCATTCCCGGCTGCTCATTTAATACTTCGCCTAAAGATTTTCCAAAGCTTTTTTGCAATTGTTCCTGTGTAATTACATCAACAACTTTACCGGTTTGCGACTGTTTTACTTCTGATTTGGTAGCAGTTACAACTACTTCGTCTAAGGTTTTAATAGTGGTGTCTTTTTGAGCTTGCGCATAACTGCTGAATATTACAGCAGCCGCAATAAAAATTCCTTTTTTCATTTTGTAGAAAATTTTTTTGTGGCTGCTCCCGATTAAAAAGAAAAGAAATATAAATGCCTTCCGGGCTTTTACATTTCATGCCTTTCACCCGAAAGCTTTGAAATTATTTTAATGCAAACGGCAGGTCTTCTGGCTCAAGGTTTACTTTCAACGCCTTCCCGTACCGATTTAATCGGAACAGTGGCTAAGATTGAAGCTTCCTGAAAAACTTTCAACATTTTCAGGGCCTGTTACAGCTACGGGGATAGCTCCGGAATTACACCGGATTCCCATTTTAATCTTCCGCCTGGGGCGGAAAAACCAGTTGCGCTGCAAATGTAAAAGCAAATAATTTGAAATTCAAAAAGTAAATTTATTATTGTATAAACAAAGATAACTTTCAATTCCAGGAAAGCTTGTAGATTCACTGTTGGCAGAATAATTCGATATAGTAAATTATGAAATGGTATGGCTTATATTTGATAGGCCGTATTTTGATCAATAATAATTTCTGTTTCTTTAAGAATTATAGCAAGGAAAAATAAATCAAAATTTAATTCCAAATGCCAGGCGAATTACCTGTTGATTATTCAATTATTATTTATAATCATTCCGCCGATGAACGTATTTTAAACCGGTGCCTGGCGGCAGTATTAGCCCTGGACAGGGAAGGCATTGTAACGGAAGTATTATTTATAGATAATAATCATCTGACACCAGCCGAAAGCCTTGGTTTTGTAAGGCAGGCATTTTCTAAAATTCCCAATATGAGAGGCGTAATAATTCCGCAGGAAGGCGTAAAATATGCAGCAACTGAAGCTATAGAACAAGCAAGTGGAAAATATATTGTCTTTATAGATGCAGACAATGAGCCGGAGATAGATTACCTGCAGGAATTAAAAAGATTGAATGCGCAAGTGGAACAGGTCGGCGCGTGGGGCCCTGGAAATGTTACGGTTCAATTTATAGATAATATTGAAAAACAGTTAGAAGAATTTGCCCGAATTGCTTTCAGGGAGCGGCATGAGGATACTTTAAAAACCGCGCACCTTAAAGAATGGCAACCTTTTTACCCTTTTGGGCCGGGCCTTTGCATTTTGTCATGTATTTTAAAAGAATATGTGGTACTTGAAAAAAAAGGAAGGCTCACCTCGGGAAGAACCAATGGAAAGATAACCCATGGTGGGGAAGATATTCAGATAGTAATGCTTTGTATTAAGAAAGGCTATCATGCAGGCGTATCACCGGGTTTAAAGCTTAACCATTTAATACCAAAGGAAAAAACCAGCAAAGAATATTTAAAAAAACTGGTTTTTAGCACAGCATTTAGTTTTGAACCCGCATTGCTCAATATGTTACCCGAAAGAAAAAATATTTTGAAGAAAAAAATAATTTCCCCTTTACTATTTTCAGCGAAGGCGGCAAAAGGGCTTATGGCAGCCAAATTAGGAAAACAAAAGAACTTTTTTGAAGCGGTTCATTTTATGGGGTCGCAGGCAGGAATATACCAGGCATTGGAAAAACCTTTACCGCGTTTTATAAAAAAAATGATTGCTGCTTTACGTTTGAAATAAGGCCAGTTTAAATCTTTAAGAAGAGAAGAAAAAGTAAAATAAAAATCTGCCTTATTTGTAGGTTTACTGTTATTTAAAAAAATTCAAGAAAGGGATTTATTCAACAAATATCTAAGAAAGAATTATTTTTTATTAAGGCTAAAAGCAATCCCAGCATAATAATTTCTTCCCGGAGCCGCATTATAATAACGGCCGGCTGCCGCATTGATATCATAGCCGAGGCTGTATTTGGTATCAAAAATATTATCAGCTCCGGCAAAAAATTCAGCACTAATTTTTTTGCTAAAATCTTTTCTGTAACCCAGTTTTATGCCTAAAAGATCGTATGAAGGTGCATATGCGGAATTGGCATCATTGAGTGCAATCTTATCTGTATAATTATAGGTTACATTCATATACAACCCGGTTTTTGAAGCTATGTCAAGCCCTGCCACAACTACGTTTGGTGATGCTCCGGGTAACCTGTTTTTTGAAAAATCATTATTCACCTGTTTAAAATTTCCATAGTGGAAATCATGCCAGGCATAGCTGGCCCATACTTTAACCGAACTAATGAATTGAGATGGCATATCAATAAGTTGATAAGAAGAATAAGCCTCAATACCATTTTGTTTGGTAGAACCCGCATTTACATAATAATACACGCCATTCGTATCAATGCGTTGTACAATAGTATTTTTCAAGTCAAAATAAAATCCACTGATATCAAAATACAATTTGTTATGCAGCGTAGCACCTTTAATCCCCACTTCATAATCCATCCCGTCTTCCGGCTGCAAATTGGTGCCGAATAACCCATCAGAGCGAAGTACTTCTGAAACAGTTGGCGGGGAAAAACCGCGGGCTATACTTGCATATATTGATACATTTTTCGCTATCTCTTTAAGAACTGCAACATGTGGTGCCAATTGATTTTTGAAAACTCTTTTCTGCGTGGTTGATGGCCGCGAATTAAGATTCACATCCTGAATGGATGATTTATTCAAACTTGCACCGCCTGTAACTGTCCAGCCGTGTGGCAATTCTAAATTTGCCTGCGCAAAAAACATATATTGCCAATTATTTAAATTATCATCAGATTGCAGTGAATCGGCAACGCCAAATTTATTGCCATAATCCCTGGTATTAAAAAACCCTTTTTGCACTTCGGTTCCTAAATCAAGCTGGAAGGCGGTTTTGCCGATATTCTTTTTATATTCAAATACGCTTCTTCCACCGAAATGTGGTTCCTTCCGGTATTCAAAAACTCTTATACCGGGGTTAATGAAATCGGTGTAAGACCCATAAAGAGAGGTGGTATTGTGCCAGTGATCGTTAAACCCGTATTCATTACTAAATCCAGTAAGAAAAGTTTTTTGATAAATAGCCGCTTTGTTCTGTACAGCTCCTGGCTGTGAGCCAGAGCCTGGCCTTGCCTGCTTTGGGCCGGCATTATATTGAGTTAGGTTTAATCCGCCGGGAGTTTGATAGTAAAGGTCGCTGTACGACATGTATGCATGCAGCGTTTGTTTGTTACTAACTTTCAATAAACTTTCCCAGGTAGCAATATCCCTTCGCATGCCTGACTGCTGGCGGTAGCCATCACTGGTTTGATGGGAATAATTGAAACTATTTTCCTGATCTGCATCGCCTGTTTTTACATTCACATTTACGCTATTCGTATTAAAACTTCCCATTGTGTACGCAGCCGAAACCCCTTGTTGCCATGTAGGCGGCAAAGTATGTATGAGCATGGCGCCACCAATGCCAGCTCCGTACAAACTGCTGGCCGGGCCTTTAATTATTTCAATTGAATTAAAATTATAAAAGCTCAATTGGTTTAAATAAGTATTTCCACTTGGGTCGGTAAGGGGAATGTCATTCAGGTAAACTTTTACGTCGCGTACACCAAATGGCGAACGTAAAGAACTTCCCCTGATATTAAGCCGGTAACTTCCGGGCGAGCGCTCTTCCATACTAACACCGGGAGTAATATTTAATGCGGGTAATATGCTCATATTGCCAAACCGGTTGAGTTGTGCCTGCCCTATAACACTTACCGGGGCTGCCACATCAATCAGGCTGCGGTTTTGTTCATAGGCTTTTACGATTACGTTCTCTAATGTTTTCGTAGAATCTAATCCGGAAGTTGTTTGAGCAGAAAGCGTTTTGGAACAAACCAAAAATAATATTAAAATCTTTTTCATTGGGAATTATTATAACGCCAAAGGTAACTCACTATCATATTTATCATTCTTATCGGAAAATAAGAATCTTCCTTATTTCTTTGTTTACTGCAATTTTGTTTCCTTTAGCAAATTTTTAGTTTTGTTTGATTCTTAATATAAAAGATTTCACCTTATTTGATTCTGAAAATTTATGCCATGTTTTAAATAAAATCAATAATAAGAATTTATGAACGCTAAAACCGTTGCTCATATTTTAAATGAACTGGGCGAAGACAGGGAGAATTATTTTAATGCCGTGGCTCCGCCAATCATACAGACAAGCAATTTCGCTTTTAAAAAAATTGCTGATTTCAGGGAGGCGCTGGAAAAAGAAGATTCAACTTTTCTTTACAGCCGGGGATTAAATCCAACAGTTGAGATGTTGGCCAAAAAAATAGCTGCCCTTGATGGCGCTGAAGATTGCCTTGTTGTAAATAGTGGCGCGGCAGCAATTTTTATCGCGGTATTTGCCAATATCAAAAGTGGGGATCATATTATTTCTATTGAAAAACCTTACACGTGGGCGCAAAAAATATTTAATGATATTTTGCCCCGGTTTAATGTTTCGGTTACGTATGTTGATGGAAGGAAGGTCGAAAATTTTGAAAAAGCCCTTCAACCAAATACCGTCATAATATATCTTGAAACACCCAATAGCTGGAGCTTTCAATTACAGGACATTGAAGCGGTAAGTAAATTAGCCAAAGCTAAAAATTTAATTACTATCTGCGATAATAGTTACTGTACGCCATTATACCAAAGGCCGATAGATTTTGGGATTGACCTGGCCTTACAAAGCGCCACCAAATACATCAATGGGCATAGCGATGTGATAGCAGGAGTATTAAGTGGCAGTAAATCCATGATTAAAAAAATATTTAACAGCGAATTTTTGAGTATTGGAACAACAGCAACACCGTTTAATGCGTGGTTAATGTTGCGCGGGCTAAGAACGCTGGATGTAAGGCTTTCCCGCATTTCTGAAACGACAATAAAGGTGGTAAATTTCTTAAAGAATCATGAAAAAGTGGAAGAGCTGATTTTTCCTTTCGACGAAGGCTTTCCACAATATGAACTGACTAAAAAACAAATGCTTGGTGCCTGTGGCTTATTTTCATTTTATTTAAAAGTAAATTCAATAAAAGAAATAGAAAGTTTTTGTGAAAACCTAGAACATATTCTTATAGCCGTAAGTTGGGGCGGCTATGAATCTTTAATCATGCCAGCGTGTGCTTCGATTAAAGCCGAAGATTTTGACATAAATAAAAAAGAACACAGGCAACTTCGGATGTATGTAGGGCTTGAAGATGCGGAATATATAATTGAAGATTTGGAGAGAGGATTTGAAAATATGAAATAGAATTCTAAATCTAGTAAACGGAGAAATAAAGCGAATTTTTGTTTTTTGAAAAGGGTTTAGAAATCTTCCCAATATGTTTTCTTTTAAAAAATATGATTATGAAACTTAAAATAATAAAAACCAAAAAAGAGTACACAGTATTTGGAATAGGTCGATGAAATGTTTGATAAAAAGACTAAAATCAATACTCCGGAAGGAGACGCTTTACAGGTAGCACTATTTTGATAAAAACAATTTGAAAATGACATTTCCCAATACCGGTTCCGGATCCTATGAGGCAATAAAACTAAAAAATGCTGGAAAAAGGATTAAAAAACAACGGCCTTGTCGATAAGATTGGATCAAAAGGATATGTTTCTGCCATATTGAACAAACGTAAACCACTTACATTTGAAATTGCCAGGCTTTTCCATAATGAGTTTGGTGTTTCTGCAGATATATTATTGTCCTGATTGGGCTGAATTCTAATTAGCCGGAGTATGCACAGCCACGTTAGCAAATACAAATTCATGATCGTTTCACTTCAACTTTTTATAGTAAACCAGGAAATAAAGCCGATTCTTATTTAATCATTAATAAGGCATTTTACCGAAACGAATATTTTACAATATTTTTATTTGTAATTTTATTATCTTTCCCGCTAATTTTAATTTATTTTGCCACTTATCCAACTCTTGTTTTAAGAAACTTACAAAACATTATTTTTGTTTTATGCTTATCAAAATTAATTTACTGGCCATTTTTATTTTCATATCTGCTTCCTGTTTTTCTCAAAAGAAGTGGACGCTTATGGAATGTGAACAATATGCCATGGACCATAATCTTACCATCAAACAAAGCCAGTTACAGGAGGAAGTATCGTCTCTTACCTATAAACAAAGTAAGCTTTCTCAAATACCAAGCTTAAGTTTTTCAAATAGTGACGGGCTGAGTTATGGTAAATCAAAAGACCCTTCTTCGGGAATACTAGAAAATCAAAATTATTTTTCTGTCGGGGTAAACCTTCAATCAAGTGTAGAGATTTTTAACTGGTTTGCAAAAAAGAATACCATTCTTGCCAATCAATGGTCTTTGGAAGCAGCGAAGGCATCCACCGATAAATTAAAAAATGATATAGGCTTAACGATTGCCAATTCTTACCTGCAAATATTGCTGGCACGTGAGCAGGCAAAGATTGCTGATGTTCAGGTAAAACAATCAAGGACTCAATTAGACCTTGTAAATAAACAAGTAGCTGCCGGCTCATTGCCCGAATTAAATGCTACCGAACTGGAATCGCAACTGGCAAATGATACCGCTAATTTAATTTCTGCGATTGGGAATGTTACCCAGGCAAAATACGTTTTGAAGTCTTACATGAATATTGATGTGAGCGATTCTTTTGATATAGATTCACCTCCAATGGATCAGATTCCCGTTGCCCCTATTGGCGATTTACAACCTGAAGATGTGTATCAATCTGCTTTATCCCTGCAGCCTCAGCAACGAATGAATGATTACAATTTAAAAGCAGCAGAAAAAAATAGTTTAGTGGCGAAAGCCGGGCTTTATCCTTCTGTTTCAGCTTTTGGAAGCCTGAGTTCTAATTACGGTTATTTTAGGACTCCCAAATTTTTAGAAGTATTCAGCGGTTATGCCCCCACCACTTTTGTAGTTCCGGATAATTCAGGGGGTTATACGCAGGTACAGCAGCCTGTTTATCAAAATGGGGGCAAAGATGGGTATATTACTTCTGCTCCTTTTGGAACCCAGTTCAACAATAACTTCGGCCAATCAATCGGCCTTAGTATCTCGGTTCCTATTTTTAACGGATGGTCGGCAAAGGCTAATTATAAAAGGTCAAAGATTAATATCAGGAACATTGAATACCAGCAGAAATTAGATAATCAAACATTGAAACAAAATATCTACCAGGCTTATAATGCGGCTTTCGTTGCCTTGAAAAAGCTGGCCTCATCCAAACAAGCGGTTGAATCTGCCCAAAAAACATATGATTTTACTTTATTAAGGTATAATGTAGGTATGCTGGAGACGCTTGAATTAATAACCAATCAAAATAATTTATTTACTGCAAAATTGCAGTATGCTTTGAACCAGTTTGATTATGTATTCAAAATGAAAGTTTTGGAATATTATAAAGGCGCGGGATTAAAATTATAGGTTTTTAAAATAAGAAATTAATAAAAAAAGCAAACTAGAAAAATGAACAAAAAACTCAAATGGATTATAATTAGTTTAGTCGTTCTGATTGTGCTCCTGGTAATATTAAAGAAAACCGGCGTTCTTGGTAAAGACGAAGGAATAAAAGTTACTGCAGAAAAAGTAGAGAGGAGAACTATTGTGGAGACAGTAAACGCAAGTGGAAAAATATTCCCTGAAGTAGAAGTGAAGTTGAGCCCTGATATTTCGGGTGAAATTGTAGAGCTGGATGTGGCAGAAGGCGACAGCGTGAAAAAAGGTGAAGTTTTGGCTAAAATTTATGGGGATATTTATAATACGCAAAAAGACCAGGCTTCTGCTATTGTAACCCAGCAACAAGCACAAATGGCGGATGCCCAGGCGGGTTTGGGTGCATTAGAAGCCCAGCTTGACCAGGCAAAAAAAACGTATGACATGCAAAAGCAATTGTATGATGAAAAAGTAATTTCCAGGAATGAATTTAATACTGCTGATGCTGCGTTAAAAACTGCCCAGGCAAATTTGAATGCTGCAAAACAGGGAGTGGTAGGAAGCGAAGCTGCTGTACAGAGCGCGAAAGCTGCTTTGCAAAAGGCTAATAAAGATTTAAGCCTCGCGACTTTAAGGTCACCAATGGATGGCATTGTTTCTTTATTAAGTGTAAAGAAAGGGGAAAGGGTTGTAGGAAGTTCTATGATGGCAGGAACAGAAATGATGCGTATAGCAGATATGGGTAAAATAGAAGTGAGGGTAGATGTGGGTGAAAACGATATTCCGAAAGTTCGCCTTGGGGATAGTGCCAGCATTGAAGTGGATGCCTATAATGATAGGAAATTTACAGGCGTAGTTACTCAAATCGCCAGTAGCAATAATGGTGCATCTACTCAAAGTGACCTTACTAATACCAGTACGGATGTTACTAACTATAAGGTTTATATCCGTTTAAACCCGGATTCTTACAAAGATTTGATAATAGCCAATAATGGATCGAGGATAAAAAAATTCCCATTTAGGCCAGGCATGAGTGCCAGCGCAGATATACAAACCAAAACTCATACTAATGTTTTATCCATTCCTATAAATGCAGTTACTACCCGTGAAAAAAGTGATTCAACAAAAAGCCAGTCCATGAAAGGCCCTGCCGGAGGGGATCAGGCTGCCATTAGTGATAATAACAATAGTAGTAATGACCTGGATATTGTCGTTTTTGTATTGCAACCGGATGGAAAAGTAAAAAAACAAAAAGTAAAAACTGATATACAGGACATCAATTATATTGAAGTTACAGATGGGCTAAAGGAAGGGCAGGAAGTAATTACAGGCCCTTACGATGTGGTTTCTAAAACATTAAAAGATGGCGATAAAGTAAAGGTAGTTTCCAAAAGCCAGCTCTTTAGCGCAAAATAGTTTTTTCTACTTTTAATATTAGGATTAGGTGGATTGTCCTCAATTTAATAATTTTTTCAATTGTACCGGGTTTTAACCCGCGAAGTTGGATGAAGTTTTTTAAGGGCTTTAGCCAAACCTTCTTTACAATTTTGGCTAAAGCCTATATTCTTTAATAAACATTGCCACATGGCAGAGCAGGTGGCAATGCGATTAATCTACCCGATTCTATTTATATAATATGGTATAACATCCTGTTGAGGAAATAGGACTCCCTATAAAAAAATAAAAATTGTCAATATTTATCCGTTTACTGTAAAAGGGTTACGTCAGGCATAGTAATTTTCCATACCTTATAACAGTAATGGTTAAACGAAATTGAAAATTAATTCACTCAATAAATTTTATCCTGGGTTTCCAACATTTCAAAAGTTGGAAACCCCTTTTCCATTTCCTCTAATAAATGTGGTGTTTCTGGTCCAGCCTTTTTATCAAAATATCTTTTGGCATATTGATTTGTTCGCCTATTGGTTTTCCATCACGGTAAGTAATGACGTTTAATTGTGTGGCACCTTCCGGAAACTGAAGGGGCTTTCCATCAAACTTTGGTGAATACTGGTCAGGATTGGTTTGGTCAAAAGTATAATAAATATCCAGCCCTTTTACTTCAGTGGCAAGCGTTACGCCAAAGTCGCTGTTCTTGATGCGTGCCGGCTCAAATATTGCGTTGTACATGCTCTTTGAATATTTTACATGGGCTGCGTCCAGGCGGGGAAATTGTTCTTCCAGCCTGGCCAGAAAATCATTCCAGTTTTTATTGGCTTTTGAGCTCCAGTAAACTTCAGCCAGCGCAATTGCCCTCGGCCAGGTCATATATTCGGCATGCCTGAAGTTGGGAACGGATTCGCTCCATAAATTTCCCTGCCCTCCCAGAATATATTTCTCATTCACACTATCCGGAACAGGTTCATAATTGTAAGAATCGGAAAGCCTGCATAAACCATAGGTAGGCGGCTCGCCTTCAGGCTCTCCCTGGTAAAGATCGAGGTAACAATAATCCCACGGCGTCATCACAACCTGGTGGCCCATTTTTGCCGCTGCAATTCCGCCGCTCATTCCGCGCCAGCTCATAACGGTTGCATTCGGCGCTAAGCCACCTTCCAGAATTTCATCCCAGCCGATCATTTTTTTCCCTTTCGATTCCACAATCTTTTCTACTCTTTTTACAAAATAGCTCTGCAATTCATCCACATTTTCCAAATGTTCATCGGCCATTCTTTTTTGGCACTTGGGGCATTGCTCCCAAAAACCTTTATACGCTTCGTCTCCGCCCACATGTATGTAAGGATAGGGGAAAAGCGCCGCGATTTCAGTAAATATTTTATCCAGCATACTAAATGTTGAATCATTGCCAATGCACAATACATTGTCATTTCGCTGATAACCTTTTCCTCCTGCATTCACAAAATAAGGCAATTGGGTGCAGCTCAGATTGGGATAAGAAGCTATGAGCGCCAGGCTGTGTGCAGGCACGTCAATTTCAGGGAGAATAGAAATAAACCGTTCTTGCGCATATTTGATAATTTCCTTCATATCGTCCTGGGTGTAAAAGCCTCCATCCGTTGCCGGCTCTCCGGCTAAAGCAGGCAAGAATGTTCCAAAGCGCCCGGTACGTTTTACCCGCCATGCCCCAATTTTGGTAAGCTCCGGCAAACTTTTTATTTCAATGCGCCAACCCTGGTCGTCAGCAAGGTGCAAGTGCAAAGTGTTGTATTTATAACGCGCCATCTGGTTGATGTATTCTTCCACTTCCTGCTTGGTGAAAAAGTGGCGGCTCACATCCAGCATCAAACCACGCCAGCCAAAGCGCGGCACATCTTTTATGTCAACGCACGGCATCTGCCAGCTAATATTTTTTATTGGTGAAAGGCTGGCAATTTGGGGAGGCAATAATTGCAAAAGTGTCTGCAATCCATAAAAAATCCCTGCCGGTTTATTCGCCGTAATCGTTACCATGGAAGGCGTAACTTTTAAAGTATACCCTTCCTCGTGCAAAGAAGTGTCCTCCTTCGTGTTCAGGATTAAATCAATCCCGCCTTTTGATGACTTTTTGGAGGAAAGATGATAGCCTGTTGAAACAGCAATCTTATCCGTAAACCATTCGATGGTTTGTTTAACGTCAGCGTTGGCGGAATTTGTAGTTACCCCTGTTGAATTATTCAAGGCAAAATGCCCGTTATGCACCTGCATGGCGAGGGGCTTAGGAATGATAGAAATAGAATCGCCTGCTTTTGCATAAAAAGCAGTAAAAGAAAAAAGCGCAATAAAGCAAATTAAGAGAATGGAGTGGTTGACAAAAGATTTGTTGTTGCAGAAAGTTTTTTTCATTGATAATGATTTAATATAAAAACCTAAGGTACGGCTAGCTGCGCAAAAAAAATAATAAATGCAATTATCTGTATCAAATTACTTCCCCTTCGGCACAGTTTGTAATGAGCCCTATTTCATAATTGTATTCTTCAAATTTATTGATTAACCGGAATTCATTGAACCAAAACCTCAGCGAATACTGAATTTCCACCATTTATCTATTTTCGTATAAGCATAAGCGTTATATTGTGCAAAATAAGAAACCAGATTATTTTTTTGTTTACTGCGGTGAGGATTTGAAATGTTAGAGGATCTGAACCATCTTACTTTATGTAACCCTTTACTGTTAAAAATGTTGAATGGTAAGAGGCATGATAAAAAATTTTATAAAAAAATATTTTTGTTAATGAAATCAGGATTTTTGTTGATCGAAATAGAAATTTTCAACTTTATTTTTATTTAAATTCTTGATTTTCAGTAGAATCCGGGTATTTTTATTGAGATTATAAATACTGATGAAATCTTAGCTATCTATTAAAAAAAATTAACCAATCCAGCTTATTTTACAAAAAAGTTACAAACTTTTCTTTGTTTGTTAAAAAAAGTATGTAATTTGAGCGTTAATTAAACTTTAACAAAAACCCTAATTACTTGATTATGAAAAAAAGATTACTGCTTAGTAGCCTCTTCATGCTATTTTGTTTTCTTCAAACCATGGCACAGCAAAGGACAATTACCGGGACTGTTACTACAAATGACGGTACTCCTTTGGTAGGAGCATCTGTAGTTGTAGTTGGTCAAAAATCCGGTGAAACCACTGGCGCAAACGGAACATTTTCCATTAATGTTCCCGGGAATGCAAAAACATTGAGAGTGAGTTATGTTGGCTATACCAGCCAGGATATTTCTATTTCAGGGCAAAGCAATGTGAGTGTTGCCCTTCAATCCTCTGCAACTAATTTGAATGAAATAGTTGTAACAGGTTATACTTCTGAAAGGAAGAAAGATATAACCGGAGCGGTTTCCGTTGTAAATGTTGACCAGATGCAGAAAATGCCTGCCGGAACAGGGGAGGCAGCCCTTCAGGGCCGCGCATCAGGTGTTAGCATCATTACTTCAGGCCAGCCTGGCGCTGCCAGTGATATCCGCATCAGGGGTATTACCGGTTTCGGAAGTAACCAGCCACTCGTAATGGTGGATGGAGTACGGGGTGATTTAACTGATATAAACGTAAATGATATTGCCTCTATTCAGGTATTGAAGGATGCCTCTGCAGCGATCTACGGAGTATCGGGTTCAAATGGTGTAATTATAATTACTACCAAAAAGGGCAAAACTGGTAAAGCCAAAATAAACTATAATGGTTATTATGGTACAACTACCCGCGGAAAAGGCTGGGACATGGCAACTCCAACAGAGGAGGCAAATGCAATCTGGCTGCAACAAAAAAATTCAGGAATTGCAAACCCTAGTAGCAAACAATATGGTTCTGGTGCAACACCCGTTGTCCCGGATTATATAACTCCTAGCGGATATACATTATGTAATTGTGCAGCTGATTCTGTTGTTAATCCCGCCTTGTACGATAAAAATAGTTACCAGATTACCAAAGCGAATAAAGCAGGTACCAACTGGTATGATGAAATTACCAGGAATGCACCAATTCAGAATCATGATATATCTGTAAGTGCCGGCTCTGAAAAAAGTTCTTATTACATAGATTTAGGTTACCTGAATCAGCAAGGTATTGCCAAATTTACTTATTTGGAAAGGTATTCATTAAGGGTAAACACCCAGTTTAATGTAAATAACCATATCAGAATAGGGGAAAATGCATATTTATATTATAAAACCAATCCAAAGGTAAATAACCAGCAGGAAGGCAGCCCCTTTAGTATGGGCTTCCGTGAAGACCCGATCATCCCTGTGTATGATATTATGGGAAATTTTGCAGGGACCAAATCCCAGGACCTCGGTAATGCTCAAAACGTATATGCCAATTTATACCGGTCCAAGGATAATAAGGGGCATGATTGGGCTATGCAGGGCAACGCTTATGCAGATGTTGATTTCCTGAAAAATTTTACCGCGCATACCAGTATTGGGGGAACAATTGACAATGACTATTATTACTATTTTAATTATGTTGGATATGAGAATGCGGAAGGAAATACCGGTACAAATTCTTTTCACGAAGGTGCTGGCTATAATGCTCAATGGACATGGACCAACACGTTGCAATATAATAAGATATTTGGCGATCATAGTGTGAATGTATTAGTAGGAGCTGAAGCGGTTGACTTTTCAGGTAGGAGTTTAGAGGCTGGAAGAAGTAATTATTTCTCTGAGGATCCAAATTTCTGGATATTGAATACAGGCGCCCCGGGTGCACAGTCTAATACTGGGAGCGCTTATCAAAGTTCTTTATGGTCACAATTTGCACAGGTTAAATACGCTTATAAAGACAAATATTTACTTAGCGGAACATTGCGTAGAGACCAGTCTTCACTGTTTACTGATAGTGCAAGAACAGGCTATTTCCCTGCAGTTTCAGCTGCCTGGAGGATTTCGCAGGAAAATTTCTTCCGCCCTATTACTTTTGTTAACGACTTGAAGCTTCGCTATAGCTGGGGTAAATTGGGTACTACCAGCAATGTGGGTTCTACTAACCCTTACAACCTGTATAATTCTAACGCAGGCCGTTCATTTTACGACCTGCAGGGCAATAGCACTGCGCCATTGGCAGGTTTTTACAAGAGTAATATAGGTAACCCGGTTACAAGCTGGGAAGGTGATATTATTTCAAACGTTGGCCTGGATGCTACTATACTTAATAATAAAGTTGACTTCAGTGTGGACTGGTATAAAAAGAAAGTTAGTGGATTACTTTTTACGGCTTCAGGTACTCAGTATGACATCGTATTTACAGGGGACGCTGGGCTTCCTGCAGTAAATATTGGGGATATGCAGAATACCGGTATCGATGCGAATATCACTTACCACGGCACTGTGGCTAAAGATTTCAGGTTCGATATAACAGGAACTTTTACTTCATACGATAATAAAATTGTTAGTATACCTGGGCTGCCATATTTCAATGGGCCAACCATCAGGAATGTGGTTGTTCAACGCAACCAGGTTGGGCATGCTGTTGGAGAGTTTTTTGGTTACCAGGTGATTGGCCTTTTCCAAAGTGCGGATGATGTGGCAAAATCTCCAACCCAGGACGGTGCAGCACCGGGATTTTTCAAATATAAAGACGTGAATGGAGATGGTAAAATAGATGCAAATGACAGGACCTATATTGGAAACCCTAACCCTAAATTTACTTATGGGTTGAACATTGCATTTAGTTACAAAAGCTTTGATTTCTCTACTTTCTTCTTTGGCTCTTATGGTAATGATATTTTCAATAATACTTTGTTCTTTACTGATTTCCCGGATTTCTTTAAAGGGGCTATGAGAAAAGAAGTGGCATTGAATTCATGGACACCTACCAATACCAATACCAGCATTCCTAAATTAAGCACTACTGGTACTTTTAGTACTGATGGAACTACCAATAGTTATTTTATCAGTAAAGGTTCGTACCTTAAAAACAAACAAATGCAACTCGGGTATACGCTGCCAGCCAGCCTTCTTTCAAGGTATGGAATTGATCGCCTGCGGGTGTATGTTCAGGCTACTAATTTATTTACCATTACCAAATACAAAGGGCTTGATCCGGAGTTACAAAGTGATAGCGGTAATAATGGTGGTTCAAACGGCGGTTATTACCTTGGATATGGAATTGACCAGGGTAACTATCCGCATACCGCAGCCTATATTTTTGGCGTAAACCTTAATTTTTAATTCTTACAATTTCTTAATATGAAAAAGATACAATATAAATTTCTAATTTCGGCACTGCTGGTTGTAATAATAGTAGTTGCCGCGTGTAAAAAAAGTTTTCTTGACAAGCCGCCATTAGGAACGCTAAATCCTCAAATTATGGCTTCTGAGGCCGGTGTTCAGGGGCTGCTTATCGGGGCTTATTCTTTAGTTGACGGAGCAGGGTCTGACGGCGATGGCCAAACATCTGCTGCCTCTAACTGGGCTACTGCAGGTGTTGCTTCAGATGATGCTTACAAAGGCTCTGACCCTACGGATATTTCCGGCTTACAGGCATTTGAACAATGGTCATCTATGACGCCTACAAACGATCAGATTGGCCAAAAATGGCATGTTATGTATGCTGGTATCCAACGTTGTAATGATGTATTAAGAACTTTGCCCCTTGCAGCCGATATTCCTGCAGCAGAAGGCACCGGAATCACTGCCCAGGCCCGGTTTTTAAGAGCTTTTTATCATTTGGAACTAAAGGAAATGTATGGTAATATAATTTATGCAGACGAAAGTGTGTCTCCGGAAAACATAGCTGTATCTAATTCGGACCAGGCAGCAGTTTGGACTGCGTTGGAAGGTGACCTCAATTTTGCTATTGCCAATTTGCCTGAAACATGGCCGGAAATAGGTAGGGTTAATGTGTGGGCTGCAAAAGCAATGTTGGCAAAAGCATATATGTTCGAAGGAAAGTATACTGATGCTTATCCATTATTGAAGGACATTATTGCCAACGGGAAAACCTCAAATGGTACCCATTATGCACTTCTCCCTAATTTTTATTCAAATTTTAACCCTGCACAAAAAAATAGTGCTGAATCTGTTTGGGCAGCTCAGGAATCTGTTCAGGATGGTTCATCTGTAGCCTGGAACGGTAACCCAAATGGTAACTATCCGGACCTTTTAAATTTCCCATACAACGGAGGCCCTGGTGCTTGTTGTGGTTTTGACAACCCTTCACAAGACCTTGGTAATGCCTTTAAAGTGGATGCTAACGGGTTGCCATTGTTAGATACCTGGTATGACGGCAATAATGTAAGTGACCCTACTACTCCTTACGTTGGGCCTTTGGACCCAAGGATTGACTGGACAATGGGCAGAAAAGGAATTCCTTACCTTGATTGGGGCCCGCATCCCGGTGACGATTGGATCAGGAACCCTGTAAATGATGGTCATTTTAGCCCAAAGAAAAACGTATATGCGGCATCTCAAAAGGACCAATTTACTGATAACGGAAGCGCCTATTGGGCTCCCCTTGAATTGGTTGCCAATAATGTCAACATCATTCGGTTTTCTGAAGTTATCTTATGGGCAGCAGAGTGTGCGGTAAAAGCAGGTGAAACCGGTAACGCAATGGATTATGTAAATATGGTTCGTGCACGTGTTATGAACAATCCTGATACATGGGTATACAAGAACAGTGATTATGATGCTCCAACTGCTATGTATAAAACTCATACTACAATGGCTGACAATTATAAGATTGGGTTATACACTCCAGCGACATTTACAGATGCGAATGCAATGGAAGCGGTTCAGTTTGAAACCAGGATTGAACTGGCAATGGAAGGCCACCGCTTTTATGATTTGGTAAGATGGGGTATAGCAGCTCCTGTATTGAATGCTTATTATGCCAGGGAAAAAGCCATCAGGCCATTAAAAGTGAATGCACAATTTACAGCACCAAAGAACAATTATTTCCCTATTCCTCAGGGTGAAATTGACAATATGAATGCTGACGGTACTGTGAGATTGACACAGAACCCGGGATATTAATATATTTTAGAATAACAAAACGGCAGGGAATATTCCCCTGCCGTTTTTTTTATTTTACTCCTATTATACCGCACGAATCAAATTACTCCTTACCTTCAATTGCGGATATTTCAACTAATTTGAACTTACTCTAAAGAATAAAAATTTCAATGAAACCAATAAGGCTTTTATTATGCTTTTTTCTTGGTATGTCCGTCATATCATGTAACCATCATCCGGATACGCTATTTAAACTAATTCCTTCCAGTTATTCGGGTATTCATTTTAATAATGAGATCATTGAAAATGATTCGATGAACCCAATTAAAGCGCTTAATATTTACAACGGAGGCGGGATAGGAATTGGCGATTTTAATAATGATGGTTTGCAGGACATTTACTTTGTAGGCAACATGGTACCTAATAAGCTGTATTTGAATAAGGGGAAACTAAAATTTGAAGATATTACAAAAGAAGCCAGGGTAGATGGAGAAGGAAGATGGAGTAAAGGAGTATCAGTAGTTGATATTAATAATGATGGCTGGATGGATATATATTTATGTGTTACAATGAATAATAATCCGGAAAAACGCAGAAACCTTTTATATGTTAACCAGGGATTAGATAAAAATGGGATACCGGTATTTAAAGAAATGGCTAAGGAGTATGGATTAGACGATACAACCTCTTCGACCATTGCTAATTTTTTTGACTACGATAATGATGGCGACCTTGATGTATATATAGCTGTCAATCAAATGGTTCCTGGTTATAACCCTTCTGTATTTCGGCCAAAAATTACCGACGGGTCTTTCCCAAGTACGGGCAGGTTGTATCGTAATGATTGGGACCCTATATTGAAACATCCGGTATTTCATGATGTTTCAAAACAAGCGGGCATAACCATCGAAGGGTATGGCCATGCCGCCACTATTGCTGATATTAATAGATGGTTGGAAAGATATACTTGTTTCTAACGATTTTAAATCAAACGATTTATTATATATTAATAACCATGATGGAACCTTTACAGATGAATCAAGCAAATATTTTAAGCACACCTCTGATACCGGAATGGGGCAAGATGTAATTGATATAAACAATGATGGCTTATCGGATGTAGTTGAAGTGGATATGAACCCAGAGGATAATTATAGGAAAAAAATGATGATGGGTTCAAATAGTTATCAAACTTATGTTAATAGCAATTTTTTCGGTTACCAGTATCAATATATCAGAAACACACTACAGGTAAATCAGGGGCCGAGGGTAAATGGGAATGATTCGATAGGTGCTCCGGAATTCAGCGATGTGGGCTATTTTTCCGGTATTTCACAAACGGACTGGAGTTGGGACCCATTGGTAACAGATTTCGATAATGATGGCCTGCGTGATATAATTATCACCAATGGGTACCCGCGCGACGTAACCGACCGGGATTTTACAAACTTTATGCAGGAAGCATCTTCGATCGGCAGCACTTCTTTTATACTTGACCGGATTCCGAGGGTTAAGTTATCAAATTATGCTTTTCATAACGATGGAAATCTTTCATTTTCCAATGTAACGGAAAAATGGGGAATGACTGAACCGTCATTTTCCAATGGTGCAGCTTACGCCGACCTGGATAATGATGGAGACATGGACATGATTATTAATAATATTGACCAGGAAGCATTTGTTTATGAAAATACAACAATGGATAATTCAAAAAGCCATCCTCATTACCTTGCGGTAAAGTTACATGGGGATTCTTTAAATCTAAATGGGCTTGGTGCATGGATCGAGTTACATTATAAGGGGCAACAACAGGCTTACGAACAAACTCCATACCGCGGATACCTTTCAACTGTACAGATAGAACCTCATTTTGGGTTAGGAAATATTACTTTAGTTGATTCGGTTATTGTAAAGTGGCAAAATGGAAAAGAACAAATCCTCACCAATGTAAAAGCAGACCAGATATTATCGGTAAATCAAAAGGATGCCCATCTCAACTATTCTTTTCAAAATCAAATAATAGATAGCAGTTCCTTGTTTAAGGATGTTACGCATTCTTTGAATATTAACTATGTTCAAAAATATAAAGATTATGTTGACTTTGATTACCAGCCATTGCTACCCCATAAATTCTCTGAATATGGGCCGGCGCTTGCAGTTGGGGATATTGATGGAAACGGGCTTGACGATATTATTTGTGGGGGCGCTTATGGCTATTCTGCGCAGGAATTTTTGCAACAACCAAATGGAAAATTCATCCAGAAAAGCTTGCTAAGGGGCAAAGACACGCTCAATAAGAACCGTCAGGATGAAGGTGTGCTCTTATTTGATGCAGATGGCGATGGTGATTTAGACCTTTATATAGCCAGCGGTGGCTTCCAGGGAGAAAGAAATAGCCCATCCTACCAGGACAAATTGTACGTTAATGATGGGAAAGGTAATTTTACTGAAGATTCAACTGCTTTACCAATCAACTACACAAGTAAGTTTTGTGTGAGGGCAGTAGATTATGATAAAGATGGGGACCTGGACCTATTTGTCTCGGGAAGGGTCGATCCAAAAAATTATCCAAAAGCTGTTTCCAGTTTTATTTTTAGGAATGATTCTAAAAACGGGCATATAAAATTTACAGATGTTACGGAATCTGTGGCGCCTGCATTAAAGAATATTGGAATGGTAACAGATGCCTCTTTTACTGATTTTAATAATGATGGCTGGCCGGATTTGGTTCTTACCGGAGAATGGATGCCAATTACTTTTCTTGAAAATGATAAAGGTGTGTTCAAAAATGTAACATCGGCAAGTGGAATCAGCAAAAATGTAGGATGGTGGAATACCATTGCTGCCGGAGATTTTGATAACGATGGCGATATTGATTATATCGTGGGCAACCTTGGCAGAAATTCTTATTTTCAGGCCAGCGATAAATACCCGGTAAGTATTCTTGCTAAAGATTTTGATAATAATGGCGCCTACGATGCCTTTTTATCTTTATATCTTCCGGCTTCTCAAACTGATAAAGTAAAAAAAGATTTCCCGGCTGAATCAAGAGACGAAATAGTAAAGCAGTTGCCAAGATTGAGAAGAAAGTATCCAAAATATAAAGACTTTGCCGTTGCAACTATGGATTCTTTATTTTCAACCTCTGAACGTGAAGGGGCTCAGTATTTACAAGCTAATTACCTCTCATCGGCCTGGTTAAGAAATGACGGAAATGGCCGGTTTACTATGATACCTTTACCTATTCAGGCTCAATTTTCAGTATTAAATGGCATAACGGTAGGAGATTATGATGGAGATGGGAATTTGGATGTTTTGATAAATGGAAACGATTATGGCACTGAGCCAATCATTGGAAGGTATGATGCCTTAAATGGGCTGTTATTGAAAGGGGATGGCAAAGGGCAGTTTACACCTTTATCAATTGCAGCAAGTGGAATATACCTTCCGGGCGACGGTAAGGCCTTAGTATCCCTGAAAAGCAAAAGCGATAAATTACTTATTGCAGGAAGCCAGAATAAAGGCCCATTAAAAGTGTTTGAATTAAAAAGAAATACACAATTTTTAGCTTTGAACCCTTTAGACGAAACGGCACTTTTCTATTATAAAAATGGGAAAAAGCAACTTCACGAAATTACCTATGGATCATCATTCCTATCGCAGTCAGGCAGGTTTCTTATAATTGATAAGAACGTTGTTTCAGTGGAAATAAAAAATAATAAAGGAGAAGTGAGAAAAGTTAGTTTCCAATGATATCCTATTTATTAATTATGAAAATTAAACGGATTAGCTCAAGTAAAATACACCCTTTATTGATTGGCATTATCCTAACAACAGGTATCATATCCTGTAAAAGTAGAAATTATACCAGGAATAGTACACATCAGAATGTCTCTTATGCCAGTATAGAAAAGGGCCGGCAGTTGGCCCAAATGTTTTGCCAGTCTTGCCATATGCTTCCAAGCCCTTCATTATTGGATGCCAACACGTGGGAAAAAGGGGTTTTGCCCCAAATGGCCCCAAGATTGGGTATTTTTAATTACGGGCTTCAAAATTACCCACGCTCCAGGGACATGGAAATTGGGAAGGATTTTTATCCCTCCCATCCGGAAATGAGCTTATCCGACTGGCAAAATATAATGGACTATTATGAGGCAACTTCTCCTGATTCATTGCCCCATCAAAAAAGGAACCAACCCATAAAAACAGGTTTGCCACTTTTTGAAGTTCTAAGGCCTGAAATTAACTATCAAAATCCTGCTACCTGCTATTTAAAAATTCTTTCTTCAGATTCGTCAAACCCCATAATAATAGGAGATGTAATAAAGCGTGATCTCCTTTTTTTTGACAAAAATCTAAAAGCAGAAGATTCTGTAAAAACTGGCGGCCCTATTGTTGATATCAATTTCAACAAAAAAAATATGCTTGCCCTGGATATTGGTGTTTTAAACCCTAATAATGGAAAATTCGGCAAAGTAGAAGTTATTAATCATGATTCAAAAGGCCATCTTCAGAAAGATTCGGTTCCTTTAATTGAAAATTTACAAAGGCCTGTACAAGTCACCACCGCAGATTTAAACAATGATGGAAAGCCTGATTATTTGGTTTGCGAATTTGGATATTTAACTGGCGGTTTAACGTGGTTTGAAAATGAAGGGAATGGCCAATTTAAAAAACATGTCTTGAGAAATGTTCCCGGAGCAATAACTGCTTATGTCCAGGATTATAACCATGATGGATTACCTGATATTTGGGTTTTATTTGCCCAGGGAGAAGAAGGTATTTTTCTTTTTACCAATAAGGGTAATGGTAATTTTGAACAAAAGGAGGTTTTAAGGTTCCCGCCCAGCTACGGCTCTTCCTATTTTGAAATGGATGATTTTAATAATGATGGTTATCCGGATATATTGTATACATGTGGTGATAATGCGGATTTTTCCCCCATTTTAAAACCATACCATGGCGTATATATTTTTATGAATGACAAGAGAAATCATTTCACACAAAAATATTTTTACCCGGTTGACGGCTGCTATAAAGCAATCGCGAGGGATTATGATGGCGATGGCGACCTGGATATAGCAACTATTTCCTTTTTTGCAGACTATCAAAAACAGCCTGAAGAAGGTTTTGTTTATTTTGAAAATAAAGGAAACCTTAATTTTCAGCCATATTCTTTAAAAGGGACAGAAGTTGGCCGTTGGCTTACGATGGATGCGGGTGATTTCGACGGAGATGGAAAGACAGATCTAATTTTGGGAAACTTTTCAATTGGCCCCAGCGTTAAACATGAAATAGATTGGAAACATTCCCCACCCTTTATCGTGTTAAAAAATATCGGAAAATGAAAATAATCCTTTTTTGTTGGTTTACTGTAAACTTACTTTTTGATTTCACTTCAAAAGAGCCTGTATATCCGGGTCTGTTTCCAGGTTGTTCATTTGCCTCATGATCCATGGGTACCGGTAAGCTACCCTCCGGGAAATAGGATTTATAGTGAACAAATCCGGATTGGGCAGGCAGGAAGCAATCATTGCGGCTTCTTTTCTTGATAAATTTTTAGCTGGTTCCTTAAAATAATGATTAGCGGCAGCTTCTACTCCAAAAATACCGGGCCCGGTTTGAGCAACATTCAAATACATTTCAAGAATTCTTTTTTTATTCCACAAATGCTCAATCATAAAAGTAAAATACACTTCCAACCCTTTTCGGAAGTAACCGCCGTGTTGCCATAGGAAAACATTTTTAGCTACTTGCTGGCTAATAGTACTGGCGCCACGCAACGATTTATTTTTTTGATTGTGTTTCATTGCCTTTTGAATACTTTTAAAATCAAAACCATTATGGTCCGGAAACAATTGGTCTTCTCCTGACATAACCGCAAGCTTAATATTTGAACCCATGTCATTATACTTAATATACGTTCTGTGTAAGCCATGCCCGGTTATGAGGCTGTCAATTTGTGTAATCGTAATGGGAGGGTTTATCCATCTGCAAATAACTATATAAACAAGGGAAAGGAGGAACCCGTATAAAATAATTTTAAAAAAAGTACGGCCAATCCTTTTAAATAAACCACGTTTCCTGAAGTAAGGTTTTTTGTCCAAAAAAATAAGATTTTTCTATTTCATTTTAATGTAAAGCAAAGTATATTTTTTTCCTAATTTCATGGTTTTATTTCCGGATTTCATCAGAAGGTACCCAATGCCTGCAAGTGCAGCTGCGGTGATCACCAATTGTGGCCGTGCATAATAGCGCGTGTTTGGTTTTGCGAGTACCCAGGTAATTAATCCTGCTGTCGCCAGTAAGGAACCACCACCAAAAAGCGCTCCGCCAGAGGCACTCAAAAAACCGGATCTCTTTTTTTCAAAAGAAACGATCTCTTTATAATTAATTCCGAAATGATATTCAGAAACTGTGTCAGTAACAAAGACGCCAAGGTTAGGGGAATAGATTTGCCTTATATCATATTGTACTAAAAAGATGGAGTCATCTTTTATATCTGTTACCTGGCCTTCTAAATACCTTGCGCTGGTTGAAAAATCCATTTCCCTTCCTGGAAAAAAGGATTCAATATTATGCCCATTTTTTTTTAAAATTAACATGTCATTTTGCGCCAAAGCAAGGTTAACTATAAAAATTGCTGGAAAAAAAATAAAAAAAAAGCGCATCGTATTATAGTTTTTTTACTAAAAACAAAACTCCAAAAAGAAGGACAGTTCCAAAAATTACCAAAATTAAGCCCGAAATTTTATTGATTAACCTAATGTTTTTTATGGTTAATTTTTTGCGCAATTTGCCGGCCAAAGTCACCTTTGCAACATCTGCAGACATATTTAGAATCAGGGCTGTTGCAAAAATAATAACCCGGTCTCTAATACTATGTGAAACTGCAATTGCCGTAGCGGCCGTTAGCCAGAATGCAATAACTGCCGGATTGAGGGTATTTAGTAAAAATCCTTGTAAAACAATTTTTGCATGGTCGCTTGTTTTTAAAGGAATGGCCACTTCTTCAGGATGGATATGCACTTTTTTAAAAAAGATATAAAAAACACCCATTCCCATTAAAAAAATACTTCCGGCGATTCCAATCTGCATTTTAAAATCCATAACAGTGGTAACTAATTCTGAGAATAGATTGCTTAAAACAACCAATAAAAAATCGCTGGCCCATACACCAATTACAAAACTAAAACCTCCTCCTTTCCCATTGTTTATACTTTGCTTTATTATCGTAAATATCACCGGGCCGACAGAAATCACGAGCAATAATCCCATTGCTATTCCTTTGAGTATTGCTTCAATAACATCAGCCATTTATTAAGGGGGATTTTTGTAAATTAATTGAGTATGAAATTAAATCCAAAGCTTATTTTATAAGGCTGCCTTGCGAATTATTTAATTGGTATTCTTCCTTTAAAAATTTTTGCCACTCCTCCTGCATCCTTCCTTTTAAGACGCGGGGAAATTTATTCTGCCCACCAACTTTTCCTTTTTGCATCATGAATTTCATAAATGTCTCTTCACTTAATACATCTATAAAGATTTCCTTTAACGCATGGTTCCTCTCTACCTCGTAATCATCATTTAATTCTTTTAATTTTTTATCAATAAGAATTTTAAGCGTTTCAGAATTTACTTTGTCATTAGTTCCGATATACCAATGATGCCCAAAAAAATCGCCACATGGCACACCGGCAACTGTGAATTCACCTATTGAAATGTTTAACTCATCACTCACCATATTGATGGCTTTATTAATATTATCAATACTTAAATGTTCACCGACAAGGCTTAGGAAATGTTTAGTCCTGCCGGTGATTATGATTTCAGATTTTTCAACATCTACGAATTGAACTGTATCGCCAATCAGGTACCGCCAGGTGCCGGCATTGGTACTTATTAGTATTGCGTAGTTTTTACCTTTCTCCACCTCGTGTGCCATCAACGTTTGAGGGTTTGGAACCATATTGCCCTCTATATCAAAATTGGTTTGATCAAAGGGTATAAATTCAAAGAATATATTATTGTTGGTAGCAAGCCTCATCCCTTTTGCATTTTGCCGGTTTTGATAAGCAAGGAAACCTTCACTTGCCAAATAGGTTTCAATGTATGTAATAGGCTTGCCCAAAAGTTTATTAAAACCTTTTTTGTAAGGTTCGAGCGCTACGCCGCCATGGACATAAAATGCGAGGTTTGGCCATATTTCATGTATATTATTTAGCTGGTACCTTTCAATTACTTTTTCCATGCATAACTGAACCCAGGCGGGAACCCCCACTAAAAAAGCGATATCCCACTCAGGAGCTTTTTCAACGATTTCTTCAAGTTTTTTAGACCAGTCGGTTACCTTGGCAATTTTTTTTCCCGGTTTATACATTCCCTGAAACCAGAAAGGAATATTTTTTGCCTGAATTCCACTTAAATCTCCGGCATAATAGTTGGCAGATTTTTGTAAATGTGTGCTTCCGCCCAGCATAAGCCAACCCTTTCCTACATATTTTTTAGGTACATTATTATAAGAAGCGAGGCTTATTAATTGCCTGAAACTTGTCAGTGTATTTGCCCGGATCAGCTCTTTGGTAATCGGAATGAACTTGCTTGATGCCTCACTGGTGCCGCTACTTAATGCAAAAAATTTAATAATTCCCGGCCAACAAACGTCCGGCTTGCCTTCAAGAGCACGGAACCACCATTCGTTATAAATTTTTTCGTAAGAAAACGTGGGAACAGCACGTTGAAAATTTTTACCAGGGTGTTTACTTAAAAGAATTTGATCAAACAGGTATTTCTGGCCAAACTCAGTGAAACGGGCTCTTTTTAATAATTTATGTAAAACTTTTAATTGTTGCCTTCTTGTAGAACTTACAGGAATATGCAAGGCCCGGTAAATTGATTTTGGAAATTTAATATCTATAAATGCCATTCCTTAATAAGTTGTTGACAAAAACAAATTTAATGAATAGTTAAGCCACTTAAGCCATTAATTTATAAATGGCTATACCGATACTTTAAACAGGTGATTAATTTGAGCCTCTGCATTTCTGATTTTCATAGCTACGACTGAAGTTTAATTTTTGCCATCAGATAACTGCAATGCACCACCTGCTAAATAACGAAAAATAAAAATAAAAAAAGAAAGAAATTTACTAAAGTTAATTGTTAAACCAATAAGGCGTCAAAATATCTTCAATAAACATAGTGTGTGTAGTTTTTAATCAGGAATTCCCTCGCTTTTTGTGAGGGATTTTTTTTACAAACCATTTTCGAAATTATTATAATAATAAATTTAGTTTAATTAGTTTTTACATATATAAATAAGCTAAAAAACGTAAATTTTTTCTTTGATAAGAAATTTGCTTTAATTTTATACGATTAATAATAATAATTTTATCATAATTACGGCGTCTGATTTCCCGGATGTTGCTATTTTTCATCTTTAATTAAAACTTTAAATGTATAACCACATCTGGAAAAAATATTTGCCTATTATCAGAATATTAATGAAAAAGGCTGTTTTGGAAGAGCAGTTATTAGACCTGAATAGGATAGATTTTGAAAGAGCCGGTACCGGAAGGAAGGCGGGTTATAAATTTATGATAGAATTTACGGAGGGAAAAGTAGGTAATGTGATCAGCGGATCAGTATTGGCGATGCATCTTGCGCAGGTTATTATCGAAGATGATGCTGCGCATGAAATTATTAATGAACACAATTTTGAAGTAAGCCTGAATACTAAATTTCAATTGTCAATAAAGAATAAAGAAAAAGAAACAGCTGCGCAATAATCAAAAAACAGGAAGGCTGAACGCAAATGAGTGTTCTTTAATCTCAATTGAACTTTTATTTATCACAATTGCAGTAAACAAACAAATATCGAGGTTTTTATTCTGCTTTCTAATAGCTGTGACTAAATACAAGCCATTAAACTTGTTGTAAAATACTTTGGTCTTTTGAGGGCAATAAGGACGAACCCATCAGGTATTCATCTACTTTTCTCGCACATTCCCGCCCTTCAGAAATAGCCCAAACGACTAATGACTGGCCACGGCGCATATCTCCTGCCGTAAATATTTTAGAAATATTGGTATGAAATTCCTTTTCAGAAGCTTTTACGTTTCCTCTTTCATCTAATTCTATATCTAACTGGTTTAACAAGCCTTCATGTTGTGGATGCACAAACCCCATTGCCAATAAAGCTAATTCACAGGGTATTTCAGTTTCGCTGCCTGCAATTTCTACAAATTTCGCAGGTTTATTTTCCTCTGTAAATTTCCATTCAAGATCTACAATTTTCAGCGCTTTAAGATTTCCGTTGCCGTCTCCGATAAATTCTTTTGTAGCAATTGCCCAATGACGGTTTGCCCCTTCTTCATGCGAACTGGTTGTTTTTAATATCATTGGATAAGTTGGCCAAGGCATATAAGGTGTGCGGCTTCCCGGCGGCTTGGGCATTAATTCAAATTGGGTTACTGAGCTTGCTTTTTGCCTGTTTGAAGTTCCTACACAATCACTGCCTGTATCGCCACCGCCAATTACAATTATATTTTTAGCAGTAGCAAAAATATTTTCATCTTTTACTTCTTTGTGAGAAACCCTTTTGTTTTGTTGTTTTAAAAAATCCATTGCGAAATGAATGCCTTTGAATTCTCTACCGGGAATAGTCAAATCCCTTGGAATAGTTGATCCGCCAGCTAGTATAATAGCATGAAATTCACTCAAGAGGCTATTAATGCTGATATCAACACCTACATTGGCATTACATTTAAATTCTACGCCTTCCTCTTTCATTAAATTAATCCTGCGTTCCACCACCCATTTTTCTAATTTAAAATCGGGGATGCCATATCTTAACAAGCCTCCGGGTTCGTCATCTCTTTCAAAGATAGTAACGTTGTGGCCTGTAGAATTTAGTTGCACAGCAGCAGCCATTCCTGCAGGGCCCGAACCGATGACTGCAATTTTTTTACCAGTTCTTATTGCAGGAACTTTAGGAGTAATAAATCCTTTTTCAAATGCGATTTCTATAATATGTTTTTCTATTTCTTCAATAGTAATTGCAGGTTGGTTAATTCCAAGCACACATGAAGTTTCGCAGGGAGCCGGACAAATTCTTCCTGTAAATTCAGGAAAATTATTAGTAGAAGAAAGGATTTCATATGCTTCCTCCCAACTTTTGCGGTAAACTGCATCATTAAACTCAGGAATGAGGTTTCCTACCGGGCAACCATCATGGCAGAAGGGAGTACCGCAATCCATGCACCTTGCTGATTGTTGATTAAGTTTTTCATCGGAATACCTTTCTATAAATTCCTCATAATCATTAACTCTTTCCTGAACTGGGCGCTTTTTTGGAAGTTCCCTCGTAAATTCTAAAAAGCCGGTAATTTTCCCCATAATTTTTTTATTTTTTTACACGAACCTGCCTTTGTCGGCAGAGGTTTTGCAAATCAGCAAGAATTCTTTTTGATCTTCATTCGAGAAAATTTGTATAATTCGTGGCTGCCTATGCTTTACCTGTGGAAATCTTTGAAATCTTTTGCAATTTATTTTCAGTTAATACCTTTTTAAAATCCTGTGGAAAAACTTTTATAAAATTTTTCAACTGATTTTCAAAATCATTTAATATAAATTTTGCTACTGTACTTCCGGTTAGTTTGTATTGTTTGCTAATCATTTGATGTAAAAATTTTTCATCTTCTTCATACACGGGGTCAAGGTCAACCATTTCTTTGTTACACAATGCATCAAAATTGTGCTGAACATCATAAACGTAGGCTATTCCGCCGCTCATTCCTGCTGCAAAATTTCTTCCGGTTGGCCCGAGAATAATGGCATTTCCTGCTGTCATATATTCGCAGCCATGGTCTCCAACTCCTTCTACCACAACGTTTGCTCCTGAATTGCGCACACAAAACCTTTCTCCTGCTTTCCCCCGGATAAAAGCCTCACCTGAAGTGGCTCCGTAAAATGCAACATTGCCGATTATGATATTTTCTTCAGGAATAAAGCCTGCATTTTTTGATGGGTAAATGATAATCTTTGCTCCGCTAAGCCCTTTACCAAAATAGTCATTAGCATCGCCTTCTAATTCCATGGTTACACCCCTGGTATTGAAAGCCGCGAAACTTTGGCCAGCCGTTCCGGTAAATTTAAAATGAATAGTATCATCTGGTAATCCTTTTTCTTTGTATTTTTTGGAAATCTCGTTTGATAAAAGTGTACCTGTGGTCCTATCGGTGTTAATTATTTCAAAAGATGTTGCCACTTTTTCTAAATTTTCCAAAGCCGGTTGTGCTTTATCTAATAATTGCCAGTCTAAAATCCCGTTCAAACCATGATCTTGTTCTTCAGACTTAAAAAGGCCTACAGATTTTGCTGCTGGCTCTTTGAATAAAATTGGTGAAAGGTCAAGTTTGCTGAATTTCCAGTGAGTAATATTTTCTCTTTTTTCAAGAAAATCAGCCTGTCCAACCATTTCATTAATAGTTCTGAAACCAAGTTCTGCCATAATTTCCCTTAATTCCTGTGTTAAGAATTTGAAGAGGTTTACTACATGATCAGCATCGCCGGTAAAACGTTTTCGCAATTCTGGGTCTTGTGTAGCGACACCTACCGGGCAAGTATTTAAATGGCATTTGCGCATCATAATACAACCTTCTACAACTAATGCTGCTGTTGCTACGCCCCATTCTTCAGCTCCAAGTAAAGTTGCTATGGCGATATCCCGCCCTGTTTTTAATTGCCCATCTGCCTGAACAACCACTCTGCTGCGCAATTTATTTTTTACCAAAGTTTGGTGAGTTTCAGCGAGGCCCAGTTCCCATGGCAACCCGGCGTGTTTTATTGAACTTATGGGCGAAGCGCCTGTTCCTCCATCATGCCCTGATATTAAAATCACATCTGCTTTTGCTTTTGTAACCCCTGCAGCAATAGTGCCTACACCTGCTTTTGATACCAGTTTAACATTGATTCTTGCCTTTCGGTTGGCATTTTTTAAATCGAATATTAATTGTGCTAAATCTTCAATCGAATAAATATCGTGATGCGGTGGTGGTGAAATTAATCCTACACCGGGAGTGGCATGCCGAACCCTTCCAATCCATTCATCCACCTTGTAGCCCGGTAATTGCCCACCTTCGCCGGGTTTAGCACCTTGAGCCATTTTAATTTGTAATTCATCTGCCTCAGTTAAATACCGGCTTGTTACGCCAAACCTTGCGGAAGCTACTTGCTTGATTGCGCTTCGCATCGAATCTCCATTTGGCAATTTTTCAAATCTTATTTCATCTTCGCCACCTTCACCCGTATTGCTTTTTCCTCCAAGTCGGTTCATAGCGATAGCTAATACAGTGTGCGCTTCCCATGATATGGAGCCAAATGACATGGCGCCGGTGGCAAACCTCTTGTAAATATTTTCAGCAGGTTCTACTTCGTCAATCGAAATAGAAGGCCGGTTCTTTTTAAATTGAAACAAACTTCTTAAAGTCACTGCCTTTTCACTTTGTTCATTTACAGCTTTTGAATATTTCTTGAATACTTTATAATCATTCATCCTCGTTGAATGCTGAAGTAAGTGAATAGTTATTGGATTGAAAAGATGAAATTCTCCTTTTCTTCTCCATTTATAGAGCCCTCCCACAGTTAAGCGGTCAAATGAAATATCTTTTTTACTGAATGAAAAAGAATGTTTTACTAACGTTTCTTTTGCTATTTCATCAAGTCCCATTCCACCAATCCTGGAGGTAGCACCTATAAAGTATTTGTCAATTACTGATTTATTAATACCTAATATTTCAAATATCTGGGCTCCCTGGTAAGATTGGAAAGTTGATATTCCCATCTTTGAAAAAACTTTCAACAAACCATTATTTACGGCCGTTTTATAATTTTTCTTTAATGCATTTGAATCCAGCACTTCACCTAATTTGCCCTGGATCCTTAGGTCGCGAATGGTTGACAGCGCCAGGTAAGGATTGATAGCGGTAGCCCCAAAAGCGATAAGGCAGGCAAAATGGTGAACTTCCCAAACATCGCCGGCTTCAATAATTAAACCTACCTGGCCACGCAAACCCTTTTTTATCAAATGGTGATGAACTGCAGAGCAAGCAAGCAAAGATGGAATCGCGGCGTGTTCAGAGTCTATCGCCCTGTCTGACAATATCAGCACCTCAAAGCCATCTTCCACGGCTTCAGCAGCGTAACGGCACAAACGCTCAATTCCTCTTTGAAGGGAGCCAGGCTTTCCATCGGCCATAAAATAGGTTTGTAAAGTATGCGCCTGGAAAATACCAGTATCTATACTCCTGATCTTTTCCAATTCTGTATTAGAAAGTACTGGATGCCTTAACGCAACGGTATGGCAGGATAACGGGTCATCTTCCAGTAAATTTCCATTATTGCCAACGAAAGTTGCCAACGACATAACGAGCCTTTCCCGTATAGGATCTATTGGAGGATTAGTTACCTGGGCAAAAAGTTGTTTAAAATAACTGCTTAAATGTTGCGGCTCATCGCTCAAAACTGCTAATGGTGCATCGTTTCCCATTGAACCGATCGGCTCTTTGCCAGTGAGTGCCATTGGGGAAATGATCAATTGCAGGTCTTCGGTAGAATAGCCAAATGCCTTTTGGTATTTGAATATCTGGTCATGCTCAAGATGGGTGAACATTACCCGCGGAGCTGGTAATTCTTCCAAACGGATTTTATATTTATTCAACCACTCTGCATAAGGTTTCTGAGAACAAATTTTTTGTTTGATTTCCTCATCGCTAATAATTCTGCCTTCTTCAAGGTCAACGACAAACATCTTTCCCGGCTGCAGCCTGCCTTTTTCTTTTATCAATTTAGGGTCTATGGGCAGAACGCCGGTTTCAGAGGCCATAATTACCCGGTCGTCGGTTGTGATGCAATATCTGGAAGGGCGTAAACCATTTCTATCTAATGTTGCTCCAATTACTTTTCCATCGGTAAAAGAAATGGATGCCGGCCCATCCCATGGTTCCATAAAGGAAGCATGAAATTCATAAAATGCTTTCTTTACCGGATCCATTTGCTCATTTCCATCCCAGGCTTCCGGAATTAGCATCATCATTACATGCGGCAAAGAACGCCCACAAAGATGAAGTAATTCGATCATATTATCCAAACAGGCAGAATCAGATTGCCCCTGGCCAACCACAGGTAAAAGCATTTCCATTTCTTCCTTTGAAAAAAACTGGGAAATAAAACCTTTTTCACTGGTACGTAACCAATTTAAATTTCCCTGCAAAGTATTAATCTCTCCATTGTGCGCAATATACCTGAAAGGCTGTGCCAGTTTCCACGAAGGAAAAGTATTGGTAGCAAAACGTGAGTGGATCAAACCAAAAGCAGAGACAATTTTTTTATTGCTTAAATCAGGAAAATATTTACGAAGCTGCAGGCTGGTGAGTTGGCCTTTATAAATAATCGTTTTATAAGAAAGGGAAGCCACATAAAATCCAATCACATCTTTTTTAACCGTATTATTTATGGTTTTAGCTGCATAATTTCTTAAAACAAATAGTTTTCTTTCAAACTCATCGGGATTATTTATATGGTCAGGGCAGGCTATAAAAACCTGCTCTATTTCTGGTTCGACAGACAATGCAGAAGTGCCAATATCATCTGTATTTACAGGTACGCGGCGGTAACCCATTACTTCAAGGCCTAATGTTTCTGCACAGCGGTTAAAGATATCCCGGCATTCTTCGCGCAGGCGAATATCTTTTGGAAAGAATAAAACTCCTACTCCATATTTACTGTATGAAGGCAGGTGAATGCCTAATTTTAAACATTCATCAAAGAAAAATTCGTGCGGGGTTTGAATTAAAATTCCTGCGCCATCGCCTGTATTGATTTCACAACCGCTGGCTCCGCGATGCTCCATGTTTTCAAGAATGGTAAGTGCATCTGAAACAATACGATGGCTTTTGTTGCTTTTTATATTAGCAACAAAGCCTATTCCGCAGGAATCATGCTCAAATTCTGAAGAGTATAAACCTTTATTTTCCATAATTGATTAGCTCGTTTGTTCAATCCTTATTTTCTGCAAATTACAGTCTATGAAAGATAGTTAATAAGTTGTTTGATATTGCAAAATTACTTTGCAAAGCCAATGCTGCTGAAATTATCTTTAAATAATTAGTAAATAAAATAAAATATCGGTTAATTCTACAATTGGCAACTTCTTCGATTTATTTTGAAATGCTTAATAGTAAGGCATTTGAAGAAAAAAAATTTACAGTTTCCAAATCAGTAGCTAATTTAGATACCGATAGTAGGTTTAACTTCAAAATAAGAAAATGGCATATTTGTTTGTTTACTACAAAATGCATTCAAAAAAAATTCCAGCTGATTAGGCAGGAATTCTATTCAAATTTTTTTAAATTGTACTTTATTTACGCTTCTACCTGCTGCATCTTCTGTGTTTTCTTTCTTTCATCTTCATTCAAAATCACTTTACGCATGCGGATGAATTTAGGAGTTACCTCAATGCATTCATCCTGTTGAATATATTCCATACATTCTTCCAAGGTCATTAGTGTTTTTGGAGCAATACGTGATGCGTCATCTGCACCGCTGGCGCGATGGTTGGTTAATTTTTTTGGCTCTGTGGCGTTCACTACCAAATCACCTGGTTTAATGTGTTCGGCAATTATCTGGCCGATATAAACTTCTTCTCCAGGGTCAACAAAAAACCTACCCCTATCCTGCAATTTATCAATAGAATATCCCGTTGTCCGATCCTGGTTTTTTGAAATCAAAACACCATTACTTCTACCTGGAATATATCCTTTCCATGGCTTGTATTCCAGGAAACGATGTGCCATTACGGCTTCTCCTGCTGTGTTAGTTAACATGTTTGAGCGTAGTCCTATCAGCCCCCGCGAAGGAATTTCAAATTCAAGGTGTTGCATTTCGCCCTTGTTTTCCATGATGAGCATTTCACCTTTTCTTTGTGTAACAAGGTCAATTACGCGGCCACTATATTCTGTAGGAACATCTACGACCAGGTTTTCATAAGGCTCACATTTTTGCCCGTTGATTTCTTTCGTAATTACCTGTGGTTGCCCTACAGTAATTTCATAACCTTCGCGGCGCATGGTTTCTACCAAAATACTAAGATGCAAAATACCACGGCCATATACCATAAAGCTATCAGCACTGCCGGTCTCACTTACACGTAAAGCCAGGTTTTTTTCCAATTCTTTTTCCAGCCTGTCCTTCAAATGGCGGGAAGTAACATATTTTCCATCCCTGCCATAAAACGGAGAATTATTAATACTGAATTGCATATTCATAGTCGGTTCGTCCACGCTGATTATTGGCAATGCCTCCGGGTTTTCAAAATCAGCAAGCGTTTCACCAATATTAAATCCTTCAATACCTACAACTGCACAAATATCTCCGGCGCTTACTTCACTAACTTTCTTTTTACCTAAACCTTCAAAAACATATAATTCTTTTACACGGCTCCTTTGAATAGTTCCGTCTAATTTCATTAAAGACAAAGGCTGATTTTCTTTTATTACTCCCCTTGCTACTTTTCCAACTGCAATTCTTCCAAGAAATGAAGAATAATCCAAAGAAGTAATCTGCATTTGCAGAGTGCCTTCAGCGGTGGACGGTGGCGGAACTTTTTCTAAAATTTTATCTAATAAAGGAAAAATATTATCAGTTGGTTCAACCGTTGTGTTCATCCATCCCTGCTTGCTGGAGCCATAAATAGTAGAAAAATCAAGTTGCTCTTCAGTAGCGTCCAAATTGAAAAATAATTCAAAAACTGCATCATGGACTTCATCCGGCCGGCAATTTGGTTTGTCAACTTTATTAATAACCACAATCGGCCGCAAGCCTAATTGCAACGCCTTCTGCAACACAAAACGGGTTTGTGGCATTGGGCCTTCAAAAGCGTCAACTAATAAAAGTACGCCGTCGGCCATTTTTAATACACGCTCTACTTCGCCTCCAAAGTCACTATGGCCAGGAGTATCAATCACATTTATTTTTACGCCTTTATAAGTAACGGAAATATTTTTGCTGAAAATAGTAATGCCGCGTTCTCTTTCCAGATCGTTGCTATCCATGATCAGTTCTCCAGACTCCTGGTTGTCGCGGAAGATATTGGTACTGTGTAAAATTTTATCAACCAAAGTGGTTTTACCGTGGTCAACGTGTGCAATTATTGCAATATTTCTGATGTCCATAATTAATTTTAAACCTGCTGGCTAAAAGCCCTAAATTTTTTAAGGCTGCAAAGGTACGTTAAAACAGCTTCTTAGCAAGGATAAAAGCCAAAGTTAACAGTTAAGGAAATTATGCCTCAAAAGTGGTGTGTAATTTTATGAATCATTATTTTTTATTGGTAAACAGGAAAGAAGCCATAGAAACATTTTTAAATGCAAATGCAATCAAAAATTTTGTTGATGATTTAATTTATTTCATTTAAAAAGCCAATTCAAAAAAAGATTGGATCGTAAAGGAACTTTTTGTTTTGAATTCTGACTTAAAAATAATCGTATTTGGATTTTATAATTTGGTAGTAAACCGATAAATAGGAATGATTGTTATTTTAGGGCTTATTTTTTTCTATTAATATTTAAGCAGCCCGAAATTTTAAATTAAAATACTTAAAAAATTATTTTTAAAATAGTGAAATTGATAAATTTTTTTTTCATTAATAAAATATAATAAATTATTTTATTAATATTTTTTTGAGCTACAATTCCCTGAATGTTAATATATTTGACAGATAGATAGAATGTATATTATTAAAAAAAATAATTAAAATTGGAGAAGTGAGTTTTTCTCCTATTTTTGCAACGGTGTTTTTCATAGGTTAGCAACGGCCAGCCCTTTTTAGGGCAGGCCTTTCTTTTATTTAAACCTAAAAATGGGGTATTTTATATCGTGGTAAAACAGAAATTCCCAGTTTTCTTTCTCACCTTCTTCCCACCATTTTTGCCTAAGTTCCATTGCCGCAGCTCCATCAAAATCATATTTCGCTTTGAAACGGTTTTTCATTTGTTGTAATTGAGGTGCCACATCTCCTCCAAAAAATATTATTTCATCATTTTCTATTATTGTATATACCTGGTGAAAAGGCGTATGGGCTCCTGAAACTTTATAATGTATATATCCATCAATAATGCCTTCATCGTCTGTAAAAACAATTTTTCCACTTTTTTCAAGTAATAAAAAATCGTGTATGTGATAAGAAGGCAAACCCTTTTTCAGGGCAAATTCCCATTCATTCTTATTGACATAATAAGTGGCATTTTCAAAGCTTACAATTTTTTTATTAGGCTGTGCAATGCCACCGGTATGGTCTTTATGAAGATGGCTTAAAAGTACTTTCGTAACATCTGTTGCATTAATTCCCTGGTCTGCTAAATTTTTATGAATTTGTAATTGTCCGTTTGCATCAGAAAATCCCAGGCCTGTATCAAGCAAAAGAATGTCTTTCGAAGTGATTACAACAAAGGGCTGAATTTCTACCAGCAGGCTACCTTTGTTTCGCTCCTGAAGATTGTCTTTATCAATATCAAATGGAATAAATTTTTTGGATTGGTCTATTGTAAAAGCACCTTCGCTTAACGGAATTATTTTAGGCATATTTATTTTTTGGCCAAATGAAAATTACAGAACAAAATTATCTCAAAATCATTTGCCTGTCTGCATCAAGCCTGATTAAAATAAAAATTAAAATAGTAAATGTCAACAATGATGAGCCACCATAGCTCATTAACGGTAACGTAATTCCAATAACTGGTGCGAGGCCGACCGTCATACAAATATTAATAGAAACGTGAAAAAATATAATGGCAGCAACGCTATATGCATAAACTCTTGTAAACGTGCTTCGTTGCCGTTCCGCCAGAAAAACAATGCGAAGCATAAAGGAAAAGTATAAAAGCACTACTAAAACGCTGCCCCAAAACCCGAAGTTTTCGCCCACCGAAGTGAAAATAAAATCAGTATGTTGTTCAGGAACAAAATCTCCCTGAGTTTGCGTGCCTTTTAAAAAGCCTTTGCCCCAAAATCCTCCTGAACCAATAGCTATTTTTGATTGTTTTACATTGTAATTTTCTTTTGCTTTTTTCGCTTTATGTTCTACTTCTTCCCCCTTTTTTGTAAGCCCTGTAGCTTCCCCTTCAGCAACATAATCAACGCCAAAAGTATTCATAATCCTCTCTACCTGGTATTGATGCATAACATGTTTGAAAATATATGGAACGGCGAATCTTTGAATACCAACACATAAAATCCATAACCCTAAAATAATGACTAAAACGCCTTTGTCCCTTTTAATAGTTCTTCTTAAAGCGTAAATAACAATAGATGCAATTACGGTAAGGATAAGGGCTAACAAGTTTTTTTCTACTAAAATAGTTGCCACCACTAATACCCCGAATGAAAAACCTATTATTAGGTAAACAGGTGGGAGGCCTTCACGGTACATAGGGATTAAAAAAGCAAAATACACCAACGCAAGCCCGGTTTCATTTTGTAACAGAGAAAAAGCAGCCGGAGTTAATGCGATTGCGGCAGCAATAAGTTGAGGCCTTCGATTTTGAAAATTGGTTTCCGGGCGCGATAAAAATTTAGAGAGTGCTAATGCTGTGAAAATCTTACATGTTTCTACCGGCTGAAGATTAAAAAATCCGAGAGGTATCCATGATTTTGAGCCATTAATATCTTTACCTAAAACAAAAGTAGCCATCATTAATAAAATACCAAAAGCATAGCTAAGATTAGCAGTCGCAGTAAAAAATTTGCTATCTGTCAACAAAATAAAGGCCGCAACGATTACTGACATGCCAATGAACAAAAGTTGCCTGGAATAATTTTTTTTTAGGCCGATAATGCTTCCCCAAATATTTTCATCATTATGGTATTCTACAGAAAATATGCATAATACACCTATAGAAACAAGGATAATATAAAACCATACACTTATCCAATCTATTCCTTTAGATATGATAGCCTGATCGCGCATTAATTTTAAACAATGAGTTTAATTGATTGAATTATTTTTTTATTTTCTTCTTTTGTTGTTCAGGTAATAATGCTTTAGTCGGGTTGTTTCGTATTTTCTCGCGCTTCTGTGGTAAAGAATCTTTTTTTTGTACAGAATCCATTTTTGGATCTTTTAGCTCCTCCATAACTTCGGAACTATCCACGTCATCAATCCCTAAAGTATCTTTAATTGATTTTATATAACCTTTTGCTATAAGGTCTTTTTGTTTTTTTACATGAGCAATTGAATCTCTTACTCTCATGGCTTCTAGCATTCTTGCAGGTATAAGGTTTAATTCAGAAATTTTTTCAATCATTGCTTTCCTATCTGGTTCAGCAATTGAATCTTTTAAATATTTTTCAATCATAAGGCTAGCAATTGGGGCTGATGAAGTGGCACCAAATCCGGCATTCTCACAGATAACGGCTATGGCTATCCGAGGATTGTCACGTGGGGCAAATGCAGCAAAAAATGCATGGTCTTTTTGCTTTACTCCTTTGTAGTAATTTTCAACAGTTCCGGTTTTTCCACAAACGATTATACCCGGTACCTTTGCAGCCGCACCGGTTCCTCTTTCCATTACTCCCTGCATTCCATCTGCCACTGCATCAAATATGGAATCAGAAATATTCAATGGATGATGGCGCAATTTAAAAGAATCCAGTAAACCATATTCGTCACCACCGTCGATAGAATCAATCATATGAGGCGTAATAAACCATCCTCTGTTGCCAAGATAGGCCATTTCATTGGCTACCTGTAGTGGAGTTACACTCACTTCCCCTTGTCCAATACTAACAGACCGGAATGTGCAAAAATTCCAGTGCCCGTCTCCGTACATCTTATTATAAGTTTTGGGTGTTGGAATAATTCCGCCTTTTTCAAACGGAATGTCTATGCCTAGTTTATTGCCAAGGCCAAAAGCATACATATATTTATCCCAAACTTTAAGAGCACTATCGGGGGAGCCAAATCTTGGATTATTAATACTACGCTGCATTACATTGGCAAAATAAGTATTGCACGAAACGGTAATAGCTTCTTTTAAATTAAAATTACCAGGGTCAAGGCAACCCATTGGCCTGCCACATCCATAAAAAGCACCAGTACATAAGAATCTGGTAGACGGCGTAATTACGCCTTCCTGTAAACCGACAAGTGCTTGTAATGTTTTAAAAGTAGATCCTGGTGAATAGGTTGCGCTAACAGCCCTGTTATACAATGGCAAACGCGGATCTAAATATAATTGCGAAATATGTTTCCTTCTTTCTGACCCGGTTAATAAACTAGGTTTATAAGTAGGGCTGCTTATCATTGCCAGAACTCCGCCTGTTTTTGGGTCTATAGCTACAATTGAACCTACTTTATTTTCCATCAGGTGTTCGCCAAGTTTTTGTAAATCTATATCCAGAGACATGTGCAAATTTTCGCCCGGAACCGCAGCAGTGTCAAATCTTCCTTCCTCCAACCGGGTGGTGAGCCTGTTTTTATTGTCCCTGTTCCAATATTCAATGCCACGGCGGCCCATTAATACTCTTTCGTAACTTCTTTCAAGGCCTGTTTTGCCGGCATAATCCCCCATTTGGTACCCTTCGCCTTCATGGCGTTTTAAAAAATTAGAATCAACTTCAGACAGGTAACCAAGGATGTTTCCTGCGGCATCATAGGTATAATCCCGAACCGGCCTTGCCTGTAAATAAAAGGCGGGCACAAATTTGTATAAGCTCTCGTTTACACGTGCGATTTTTTCTTCAGATAGAGATGTTTCAAATACTGAAGGCCGGTAGCTCCTGTTTCTTATAATTGCTGTGATAATTCTTTTCCTGAATTCTGCGGTATCAATATTTAAGATTCTGCAAAGGCCTGCAGTGTCAAAGTGCATTTTATAGAGCTTCGAAGGCGTCACCATTAAATCATAAATAACGGTGTTTCTTAAAACAGCTTTACCATTTCTGTCAAATAAAATTCCCCTGTTAGGATAAACTACCATCCTGAACCTACCCTGCTCATTTGCCATGATAGAATATTTTTTTTCTACCACCTGAAGAATAAAAAGCCGTAAAATAATGACCAGGCCCATAAACAGGAAAAGAGCGATGATTATTTTTTTACGGGATTGATTAAACACGGCTTTGGGGTTGATTATGAGGTACGTGAAAGCAAAAATTTACTGCAAAAATACTCCTCCTAAATTGTATTTGTCCTAAATCTTTGTTTTCTAACAAATAATAATTCTATTAACATTATTAGCAGTAAACTTATTGCCGTAGAAAGTAATGATTTTAAAAGAAAATAAAAATATCCTCCGGTTTGTAATGCTTGCAAAAAGAATAGAAAAGTGTGATGAATAAAAGTTAAAATAGTTACGTAAGTAAGATAAGGTGTAAATCCCATGCTTTGAATAGACGGCTCATTGTAATTACTTTCTGCTCCTTCCTGGGAGATTAATAAATTAATAAGAAATGGCCGGAAGTATGCAATCAGTACACATGCTGCAGAGTGCAGACCATAAGTATAGTTAAAGGCATCGAGGGTAAATCCTAAAGCAAACGCAAGCAGCATTTGCAAGCGCCTTCCCATTTTAAAAGGGAGCCATAGGATAAACAAGAAATAAATATAAGGCGTAACAAGTTGATGTAACGGCGGAATCTGGTCAAGGATAAATACCTGTACGAATATGAAAAGGCAAAAACGGATTATATTTTTAATTAGGTTACTCATTTACCTTTTGCCTTTTTTAAAAGTTGGGCCGGCTCCTCCTCTTGGAGGTTATTAATAATATAGGCATATTGAATCTTTTCAAAATTAGCAGCGGGTGTTACTCTTACTGTGTAAGTGCTGCTGCTTTTATCGTTGATAATGTCTTTTACATAGCCGATTATTAAGCCTCCCGGAAATTTATCTGAAAAGCCACTGGTAATAACAGAATCGCCTGAGTGGATTTTAGCAAATTTTGAAACATCTTTTAAATACAAAATACCAGGGGTTTTGCCATCGTAACTAATGATACCCGTTTCACCGCTTTGTTTCAGCCTTGCGCTCAAATTACTTTGTTCGTGAAGAAGGCTCATCACTACGGCATAATTTTTACTTACATCAATCACTGTTCCTATCACTGCGTTGTTTGCATCAATTACACCCATGTCAGGTTCGATACCTTGTAAAGAACCCCGGTGCAACTCAATATAATTGTTTAAAAGATTTACTGAATTCTGAATCACTTTCGCCTGCATATACAGGTATTTTCTTTGCTTAAGTGTAGAATCAACATTAATAGTATCTACGGCGATTTTATTTACTGTATCAGGTATTTCATAATCCTGCCGAAGCTTATTGTATAAAATTTCGTTGGCTTTTACTAACGAATCATTTGTCTTTTTTAATTGAAAATAATATTCTATAGTATTTATCCTTTTACTAATGCTTCCGGTTACTTCGTTGGCCATTGCAGAATAAGCAGCATGATGGTAACGATTGTAGCTGAAGAGCATATAAAAAGACATTCCCATCAGAAATAAGAAGAAAATAAATGTAAAATAAATGCGGATAAAAAGAAAAATATTTCGCATGGTTTCATCCGGGCTGCATTAAGAAACAGCAATTTAAATAAGACGTTGAAAATATTTATTCCTGCAAATTTAATTTATTGATTAAAAGAAAAGTAAGCAGTTAAATTAATAATTCAAAAAACCTACCGCATTACAAAAGGGTAACGGTCATAATGTTTTAATGCAAGGCCGGTTCCTCTAACTACACTTTTTAAAGGATCGTCTGCAATATGCACGGGTAATTTAATTTTTGCAGCCAATCTTTTGTCAAGGCCACGCAGCAAAGCGCCGCCACCAGTTAAATACAATCCTCTACGGTAAATATCTGAGGCAAGTTCCGGAGGGGTAGTTTCCAAAGCTTTTAAAATTCCTTCTTCTATTTTGAAAATTGATTTATCCAAAGCTTCGGCAATTTCCTGGTAACTAACCATTATTTGTTTTGGAATACCTGTTACCAAATCGCGGCCATTTACAGGCATATCATCCGGAGGGTTGTCAATATCTTTCATGGCAGCGCCTATCTGAATTTTAATTTGTTCGGCAGTACGCTCACCAATCAATAAGCTATGGTAACGGCGCAAAGCTTCCATAATATCAGCGGTAAATTCATCGCCGGCAACACGAATAGATTGATCGCAAACAATTCCGGCTAAGGCAATCACTGTAATTCCTGTAGTTCCACCGCCAATATCTATAATCATATTTCCTACTGGTTCTTCCACATCAATCCCGATACCCAAAGCCGCTGCCATCGGCTCATGTAAAAGATAAACTTCTTTAGCCCCGGCTTGTTCTGCGCTATCCCTTACGGCTCTTTTTTCTACTTCGGTAATGCTGCTTGGTATACAAATCATCATTCTCCAACTTGGTGGAAATAAAGGTTTTTTGGGATATATCTTTTTGATCATCTCGCGGATCATGAGTTCCGCAGCGTTGAAGTCAGCAATTACGCCATCTTTTAAAGGGCGTACAGTTCGGATACTTTCATGGGTTTTTTCATGCATCATCAATGCTTTTTTACCCACAGCCAGAATATTTTTTGGGTTATTGCGGTCCAAAGCAACAATAGAAGGTTCATTTACAACGACAACATCATTATGGATAATAAGAGTATTGGCGGTTCCCAGATCTATCGCAATTTCTTGTGTGAAAAAATTAAAAAGGCCCATGTTTTATTTGAGGTATTGAATAATTACTAATGCCTGCAAAGTTGTGGAAATAATTTGGAATTACAACCTAATACTATTGAAGGTTTTTATATGAAACGTAATTAAAATTTGTAAATTGTTTACTTATGGAAATTTTATAAGATAACTTCCTGCCGTTTAAAAGAAATCCAGTAAACGGACAAATTTCAAAGATTTTAGTTTTGGGGGAAAATAAATAAAGGATAGCAAGATTCGGATAGGGAAATTATTTTGACTATTCTATTTTTGTATTCAACATTTTTACCCGAAAATGAAAGAACAATCAAACATTAATTTCGAAAGGATAACTGCTGCGATAGATTATATACGGCAAAACTTTAAATCGCAGCCGGCATTAGATCAAATTGCTGAAAAGGTAAACTTAAGCCCTTTTCATTTTCAGCGTTTATTTACAGAATGGGCAGGAACAACACCTAAAAAATTTCTTCAGTATATAAGCCTGGGATATGCAAAAAAAATGTTGGATGAAAAAAAGGCAACTTTGTTTGATACTGCATTTGAAACAGGTTTATCAGGTGTAAGCCGTTTACATAACCTCTTTATTTCCATTGAGGGAATGACACCTGGCGAGTACAAAAACGGAGGCGAAAATTTGAATATTAATTACAGCTTTGCTAAAAGCCCTTTCGGTAATATAATAGTTGCTTCTACTGCAAAAGGTATTTGCCACCTGGCTTTTGCAGACGAAGAAGCTGATGCTCTCAATTCTTTGAAGTTTAAATTTCCGAAAGCGGATTATAAGCAAATGACAGACGTGTTTCAGCAAAATGCTTTATTTATTTTTTCTCAGAATTGGAAAAACCCGAAAGAAATAAAACTCCATTTAAAAGGAACAGATTTCCAGCTAAAAGTTTGGGAAGCTTTACTCAAGATACCAACCGGGCGTGTAACTACTTATGGAAGGATCGCCAAAAATATTGAAAAGCCATCTGCATCCCGTGCGGTGGGAACCGCTGTCGGCGCTAATCCTGTTGCATTTCTGATTCCCTGCCACCGGGTAATTCAGTCATCAGGAATTATTGGAGGTTACTATTGGGGAAGCCTCAGAAAAACAGCTATTATCGGTTGGGAAGCTGCTTCAACTAATGAAGAGCAGGAACTAATATAACAGTTATGGATAAACGTATTTGATGAATTGAAACTAATCAACAAATTCATACCCGATATCGCCACGGTAATACATTCCTTCAAAATCTATTTGTTCTAAAATTGATTTTGAAAGCTCAATTGCATCGCCGAGCCCGGTTGCCATGGCAGAAACTGCCAACACTCTTCCTCCGTTGGTTACCGTTTTATTACCTATATTTTTTGTGCCTGAGTGAAATACCATATCACCGGTTCCATCATCCTCTATATGTTTTCTTACTTCGGGGTTTTCAAGATATAAAAATTCAATAGCAATTCCTTTTTTGTAATTGCCAGGGTATCCGCCGCTTACCGCGACAATTGTAACTGCACTGTTTTTTTCAATATCAATTTTTTGTGTGTCTAATTTCTGTTGATCCATGGCAATTAGTAGTTCAACCAAGTCATTTTTTAAACGGACCAAAACCACTTCAGTCTCCGGGTCGCCCATGCGGCAGTTGTATTCTATTACTATCGGTTCTTCATTTACTTTTATTAATCCAAAAAATATGACACCTTTATAATCAATTTCATCTTTTTGCAAACCTTTTATAGTTGGTTCAATAATATGATCGGTAATTTTTTTCATAAAATGTTCTGTAGCAAAAGGCACCGGGCTTATTGCTCCCATCCCGCCTGTATTCGGGCCTTTATCACCTTCCCCGATTCTTTTATAATCTTTTGCTTCGGGAAGAACCAGGTAATTCTTACCATCTGTAAGAACAAAAATGCTCAATTCTATTCCGTCTAGAAATTCTTCTACTACCACTTTTTTACCGGCATTTCCAAATTTTGCCTGCTGAATCATCAACTCAAATTCGCTCAAAGCTTCCACATAGTTATGGCAAATAATTACTCCTTTTCCGGCAGCTAGCCCATCTGCTTTTAGTACAACCGGCAAAGGGTGGTGTTGAATATATTCCAATCCTTCGTCGAAATTCGTAATATCAAATTCCTTGTATTTTGCTGTAGGGATTGAATTTTTTACCATAAATCTTTTTGCAAAAGCTTTGCTTCCTTCCAATTCCGCACCTGCTTTTGATGGGCCGGTAATAATAATTTTTTGAAGTTTTTTATCTGATTTAAAAAAATCATAAATACCTTTTACCAAAGGTTCTTCAGGCCCTACGACCACCATATCAATCTCTTTTGAAATACATATTTTTTTTACAGCTTCAAAATTGTTGATATCAATATCAATATTTTCGCCAAGCTGCTCTGTTCCTGCATTTCCGGGTGCTATATACAATTGGGTACATAATTTACTTTGCTTGATTTTCCAGCAATAAGCGTGTTCTCTGCCTCCGGATCCAAGGATAAGAATTTTCAAAATTTTTTCGTTTTTGGATTATTAAAAAGAGTTGGCAAGTTAGGAAACTTCATTGTGTATCAATCAAAATTGTATTGAAAAAAATATCTAAAAAACTATAAATTATTTGTTCACTATAAAAAGAATGTTGCGGAAATAAAAATAAAGATTATTTATTGGTTTACTATTAAACCATGATCTCTTTCAATTAAATGAAATATTTACCTAAAAAATTGATTTTGTTTTAAAATTCTCTTTACATTACAAGCTAATTTAAAATCTTTCCAAAATTATTTGTAAATCAAAACCAATGTAATATGGAAAACGAGACGATACCTGCTGGCCTTGCAGAACATAACAAAGGCAAACACCCAAAAGCGCTATATGTGCTTTTCATGACTGAAATGTGGGAAAGATTTGCTTATTATCTAATGGTAGGTATTTTACTTCTTTATTTGATTGATGATAAAACCGGTGGCAAGGGAATGACCGAAAAAATGGGAGCCGATGTTGTCGGAAGTTTTATCGCCCTCGTTTATCTCACACCTTTTATTGGAGGTTTATTAGCTGATAGGTATCTTGGATATATCAAATCTATTTTTATTGGTGGTTCCCTGATGTCTCTCGGGTATTTTGGCCTTGCTTTTCCAGGAAACACAGCATTGTATGTTTCGTTGTTATTGATCATTGTGGGAAATGGTTTTTTTAAGCCTAATATTTCTACACTTCTCGGAAACATTTATAATCGTGAAGACCTGAAACCTTTAAAAGATAATGCTTACAATATTTTTTATATGGGCATCAATTTTGGCGCCCTGTTTTGCAATTTTGTAGCTGCGTATTTAAGAAATAAATATGGGTGGGGTTATGCTTTTTCGGCTGCGGGCGTGGGACTTATTATCGGGATGATCGTTTTGGCAAGTTCTTTAAAACGGGTTAGGATAGGTGAAGTAAAAAAAGAAAAAAGGCCCGAAGATATGCCCCTCAGCAAAATATTTGGTTACGTTTTTTTACCTGCAATTATAGCTGCTGTTATTGGCTGGGTAGTCCCTTCTTCAATTTTTGGCTCAACTATTATGGGAAGTAAATCGAATGACGCTTTTATTTTTGCCTGCCTTCCCATTATCGCCTTTTATGTTTCTCTTTATGTAAAAGCTAAAGGCCAGGATAAGAAAGGTATCGGGGCTTTATTGTTTATTTTTGCGATTTCAATTATTTTCTGGACAATATATAATCAAAATTCTACAGGCCTTACTTTGTGGGCACAAGTACACACAGACAGAACTGTTTCTCCAACTGCTAAGAAAATTGCCGGTTCCCTTGGCTTTCTTCAAACGGTAAGCGATACGCCGCGTTTAGTAAATAAAGTAAATGAATATTTTGTTGCTACAAAAGACAAAGCCGCAGTTGCTTCTCCGTATGATGAAAACAATGTGAAATTGGTAGATGGAAACATCGTTGATAAAAAAACAAATATTGTGCAGGTGATGGGGCCAGACCCTTATTTTAACAATGTTCCAAAAAGTGATTGGCCCCCGGGAGGAAGTGAAGAAGTAGCTAATACTGAACTATTCCAATCCATCAATCCTTTATTTATTATTTTACTCACGCCGCTACTCGTCCTACTTTTTAGTTTTTTACGAAAGCGAAACAAAGAACCTTCCACGGCAAGTAAGTTTGGTATGGCATTGTTTATTTCCGGATGTTCAGCATTGGTAATGGTCATTGCTATCATGTCTGTCTCTTCGGTTTATCTTCACAAAACTTCGCCCTATTGGCTCTGGGGCACCTACTTTATATTTACAATAAGTGAGTTATTGCTAAGCCCGATTGGATTGTCGCTTGTTTCAAAATTGGCACCCGCAAGGCTTACCGCTTTATTAATGGGTGGCTGGTTTTTGTCAACAGCTATTGGCGGAAAACTTGCAGGAGTAATGACCAGTTTCTGGGATGATTTCACTGATAAAAAAATGTATTTTTTGATTCTTGTAGTGGCAGCATTTATTGGCGGAATTTTAATCTTCAGCAGGTTAAAATCACTGGATTCAGTTGTAAAAGAAAAGACAGGGTCTGCATAAAGAACAATTTATAATTTTATAAAAATTCGGGTTTATCAATTCCCGGTTTTTTTGTAAAAGACATAATTGTATTATACGTGTAAAAGTAAATTTACACGTATTTTTATAAATATTATTTTATGACCGTAAAACTCACTTTAAGTGTTGATGAAGCTGTAGTAAAAAAAATTAAACAGTATTCAAAAAAAGAAGGTATTAGTATCTCAAAAATCGCTGAAGAATATTTTAATAAAATCACAACTAAAAACAACCGTAAAAATTAGATATTCATAAGTTAAAAGGTGCATTTGGGAAAGAGCCTGAAGGTTTTGATTGGAAAAAAATAAAGACAGAAGTTTTAGTTGAAAAATATGGTAAATAATATTTTTATTGATACAGATGTAATTTTGGATATTGTTCTTGGCCGCGCTGAATTTTATGATGATAGCTCTTCTATTTTTGAAAAATTTGAAAAATCAGAAGTAGTTCTATTCACATCTCCATCTGTAATTATAAATGCCCAATATGTTGGACAAAGACAAACTTCAAAAAATAAATGCCGGGCAACCATAGAATATCTTCTTAATTATTTTATTATTTTAGAAGCTGACATGTCAATTATAAAACATGCTTATCATTCAAAGTTTTCAGATATAGAAGATGCAATACAATATTATACAGCGACAAAAAATAAAGTGATTGATTATTTTATTACACGGAATAGTAAGGGTTTTAAATCAGCAGAAAATATTCTTCCCGTCCTCACTCCTTTTCAATTTCTAAAGCTTTACAATAAGAATTTGTGAACTGTTTTTATTCAGGTTATTTTATAATCTCAAATTTTAATTTCATAACGGAGTAGTATAAATGCAAATTAGCATAACATAAATATCGATTTATCAAAAAAAACAGTAAACATTTTTTTAAACTTCATGGTATAAATTTTGTCATACCTATTCAATTAATAGTTTCAAATCATAATTCATTCACCAAAAAAATTTTTATATGAAAAAATTAATCTTAATTATAGCTCCTGCGTTTCTAATCCTTTCTTCTTGTAAAAAAGAAATTACACAAGTGCAAAAGGTAGACCAGGCATTTTCAGCAGTTTATACAATTCAGCCTGGTGGTTGGGTTACCGACAATAATGGATTGAGTTACACAGCACAACTTAATATACCCGAACTGGATGATATTATTTACCAGAACGGTGCAGTTCTTGTTTATCTTTCTTTTTCAGGTACAGATTATTATGAAGCCCTTCCGGAAGTATTTGATGGCATAACTTATGGCGCTATTCACTCAAGTGGAACAGTCGGAATTGATATCAGTGCCCTATCCGGTGCTGCTATTAACCCTCCTGCACAAACCATTTCTGCAAAAGTGGTTTTGATTGACGCAACCGCCCTTTCATTGCATAGAGATGTAAACCTAAATGATATCAATGCTGTGAAACAGGCATTTAATATAAAATAACTTTGGCATGATATAGAAAACTGCCCGTATATAATATGTGGGCAGTTTTTTTATGGCCACTCCGGAAAAGTAAGTATTTAAAATACCTGTGAAACGAAAGCTGATTACTTTTAAACAAAGCTCATAATCCCGTATTTATTTCCAAGAATTTTTTCATCATCAGCGCTGAGCCAGTTATGTAACATGGTAGCATACACGCTTTTGAAATCAACAGTATATTTTAAATCGCCCTGGTTCAGGTCATTTAAATCTGGCATGGGATTAAGTAAGCCTTTTTCTTTTAAGCCGCCGCTTATAAATAACATATTATTGGCGGTTCCGTGATCTGTTCCACCGCTCGCATTTTGTGCTACTCTTCTGCCAAATTCACTAAACGTCATTATTGTTACATCCTGGAAACGATTGTTACTTTGCATGTCTTTTACAAAAGAGCTGATGGCATCATTCAATTCTGTAAACAAACGTTTCTGCTGGTTTTCCTGGTTTACATGTGTATCAAAGCTACCGAGGCTTACGTAATAAACTTTGGTATTGATATCGCTTAGAATAAGAGAAGAAATTGTTTTTAAATTTTTTCCCAATTGAGTTGCAGGATAAGATTGAGAAGATGGATGGCGCCTGCTTTGCTCATAAATATAGTCGGCACTGTTTAAAGTTTCAGTTAGGGTTTTATAAAGATAGTCGACTGCTGCTTCTTCGTGTTCGTGCGTTGCATTTATCTCCCTGAAATACCTTTCGTTACTTGAATTAAACAATTGTTTTGGGTCTCTCAATGCCAGCCCTTTTAAATTCTCGCCTTTCATTGCAAGGCTTAACACATCATCTATTTCAAGCGCCTGAGTAGGTTTACTACATCCGCTGCATTGCGCATCCAAATACCTTCCCAGCCAACCTGTCGTTTTATATTCATTGCTCTCACTGGCGCTTTGCCAAATATCCATGCTGCGAAAATGAGAACGGTCAGGATTAGGGTAACCCACATTATTCATAATTCCTAAACTGCCTTCATCAAATAATTCTTTAAAATAAGGCAATGCAGGATTCAGCCCGGCTTCATCGGTTACCTTGAGCGCCTGGCTTTTTTGAATTCCTAATTTTGGGCGTGATTTGTAATAGATATCATTTATTATTGGAATCACCGTATTAAGCCCGTCGTTGCCACCACTGAATTGTAATACCACCATCACTTTATTCCCGGGAGGCACAAGAGAAGGTTTTTCAAATGCTTTTAAGAATTTAGGCATCATCAGAGATGCGGAAGCCAATGAACCAATTTGTAAAAATTCTTTGCGTTTTATTAGCATATAATATTTTTTCGTTTGTGCATTACTGTTATCGTATTTTCAGATTAACACAATTGGTATTCAGGTGTGCTCATTAATTCTACCATTGTTGATTTAATAAATCCTTCCCTTGACGAATAATCAACATATCGTTTTAAAACATTTTGATTCACAGAACTTTTTGACTGGAGTGTAAAATCACTCATTTTTTGAAGTAATTCATCTTTTGAGGTAGTACTAAAAACTTTTACAACCGAATTCCAATCTACAGTTACATTCACCTGGTTCGCCGTTGCCCTTTTATCAATTCCTTCCATACCCATCATGACATCGTCATCGTCTTTTGGCGTTATTAGAAATTCCTGCGCGTCGGTTAGGATTTGTGGTAACCGCAAACGAAACATCAGTGAACTACTATCTATCCAGTTTTTTCCACCAGGCCATCCTGCCACATTTGGAGGATAAAATAAAACCTGCCCCAAAACTCTTTGAAACAACAATTGCATTTCCGGCCTTTGCAATTCCATTGGTATCAACCTTCTGATTCCTACCATTAATTCTACAGGCGATTTAATCCTGGTTCCAACATTTTTTTCATCATAAAACCACTCGCTTAAAAAAATATCATTCATTAATTTTTTTAAGTCATAATTATTTTGATAAAATCTTTCTGCAAGCGCGGCTATTTTTTCATCATCCACATTTTCATTGACAAAATATTTATATATCTTTTTAGCGATAAATACCGCGGTTGATTTCTGTTCCAGGATAATATCAATTGCGTCATCGCCATCAAAATTTCCTGTTTTACCTAAAAAAGTTTTTGAGCCGGAGTCGTGTAAAAAAGGGCGGTCAACAAATTCTCCCCTGAGGTTAAAACCCCACCCTGTATAAGCCCTGGCGCCTTCTTTTACATCAGTTTCTGTGTAATTGCCTCTTCCCATGGTAAACAATTCCATCACTTCGCGCGCAAAATTTTCATTAGGGTGTTGTTTTTTATTTTGCTGATTGTTGAGAAAGGAAAGCATTGCAGGAGATTTGCTCACTTCACGGAGCAAGTCGCCAAAATTTCCCAAGGCATTTTCACGGATTACATTTAAAAGTTGTTGTTGAAAGTATATATTTATAACCCTGCAGGCAAAATGCCCATGCCAGAACAGGCTCATTTTTTCCCGCAACTGATCGTCACTATTTATCATTTCGGTAAGCCACATCAGGTTCAAACTTTTAATATCATCGGCAGACTGTTTTCGCAATTGTTTCTTTTGATCTTTGTTGAGTTTTTGCATATTTCCGAGGTCCTGGATGCCTTTAACAAGGCCGTCAAAAGAACCATTGGCAACCTGCAATGGTTCTGGTTTTTTAGAAGAAGTTTTTTGCAAAAGCGCGTACAAATCTTTCTGAGAAATTTGGCCGAGTTCATTTACATTTTCGGCCATTGGGCCAAAAGCTGCACGCCATAGAAGGTGTTGGTTTTTTTGTTGATTAGTCAACGGCATATTAATCTATTGCAAAGTATAATGAATAATTCCGGGTCCGAAAAAAGATTGACTAATTATAAACTCAAAAGTTTAATAGATAATTATTTTTCTTAAAAATAAAGAGAACAGAATAATATAGTAAACCAACAAATAACCTGAATTTTTATTTTAGCTGATTTTCGTTTCACCAAAATATTTCCACATCACTTCTGGCAAATTAATTCCAACTTCAGTTTGATTATTTTCTAATAAAGCTGCAACAATCCGTGGCAGTGCTAACGAAGAACCATTTAATGAATGTACTAATTGAGTTTTTCCATCATTTTTATATCGAATTTTCATTCGGTTGGTTTGAAAAGATTCAAAGTTGCTGACAGAGCTTACTTCCAGCCATTTTTCCTGCGCTGCGCTATACACTTCAAAGTCATAAGTGAGCGCGGAAGTAAAGCTCATATCGCCGCCACACAAACGAAGAATCCTGTAAGGAAGATGTAAGGATTGCAATAATTTTTCTACGTGCAAAAGCATTTCTTCCAAAACTTCATAACTTTTTTCAGGCTGAACCAATTGTACTAATTCTACTTTATCAAATTGGTGAACTCGATTCAATCCGCGCACATCTTTTCCATAGCTTCCTGCTTCGCGGCGAAAACAAGGTGTGTAAGCGGTCATCTTTATTGGCAATTCATCTTCTTTTAAAATTTCATCACGGTAAATATTAGTAAGTGGGACTTCTGCTGTAGGAATCAAAAATAAATTGTCGGCTGTAGCCAGGTACATTTGGCCTTCTTTATCGGGCAATTGGCCGGTGCCGTAAGCGCTGGTTTCATTTACCATAAATGGCGGTTCATATTCTGTGTATCCCGCTGCTGTATTATAATCCAAAAAATATTGAATTAATGAGCGCTGTAATTTCGCGCCTTTATTTTTATAAAAAGGGAAACCTGCACCTGTCACTTTATTGCCCAATTCAAAATTAATAAGATCATATTTTTTGGCAAGCTCCCAATGTGGAACTGCATTTTTATGAAGTACTGGTTTTTGTCCGCCTTCTCTTACAATTTCATTTTCTTCCGGAGTTTTTCCTTCAGGAACTGAGGCGTGTGGCAGGTTTGGCAGTTTTATTAAATTATCATGTAAATCATTTTCTACTTCGATTAATTTTTCACTAACTGGTTGTAAAAAACTTTTCAAACTCGCTACTTCCAATTTTTTTTCTTCCGCCAAACGTTTTTCACCCTTTGCCATTAGTTGGCCGATTTCTTTAGAATAGGTATTTATTTTTGCCTGCCTTTCATCCAATTCAAACTGCAATTTTTTTCTTTCACCGTCCAAAGAAATTATGGTATCAACCAAAGAAATTTCTGCAAAATGTTTTTTTGCCAATCCTTTTAGAACTTCTTCCCTGTTTGTTTTTATAAAATTTATCTGTAGCATCCTGCACTTTTTATTTTGTTTGCAAATATAACAAGAGTGGTGAATGGAGAGAGCTGAATATGAGTAAAATAAAAATCCAGGTTAAAAGTTGGTTTACTGCAAAAGGAAATTAGCGCACGACGATGTCATTATTTAATTTTATCAAAACAAACTTCTCTAATATTTAACCAATTTACTTTTTACATTTGCGGCATGGAGGCACAAGATGATTTACAAACACGTTGGTGGAAATTGGAAGGCAAATTCTATGAAAAATTTGGCAAAAAGCCTGATGTAGAAGCGATTTTATTTTTAATAGGAATTCAGGAAATCGGCAATTTTAGTTATGAAAAAAAATTTTCGAAAGAGCAAAAGCAAGACCTGATGCATGTGGCAGTTTGCACACTGTTAAGCCAAAGCGGTTATTATAAAATAGAAGATTATGATGATGAGAAATGGCCACACTTTAAACAACTCAAAGATTTGCCCAATTACAATATGCTTGAACAGGAAAACTTTTTAAAAGACCATATTTTATTGTATTTCGAAGGAATTGGAGAACCATTTAAAAAACTATAGAATGAAAAAATTATTTTACCTCGCTATTCTTGTTTTCTTAGCTTCCTGCTCTGTTTTTAAAAAGACAGGTTCGGAAAAGATTGATCCAAATGCTCCTCATTATGTACAAATTGAAACAGATTCCGGGACAATGGTTGCCAAGCTTTCGAACCAAACACCACTAACAACGGAGAATTTTTTAAAATTGGTGAAAGAACATTTTTATGATGGGCTTTTATTTCACCGGGTTATTAAAAGTTTTATGATTCAGGGCGGCGACCCCGATAGCAAAAATGCAGCACCAGGAAAGGTTCTTGGCGAAGGCGGCCTTAAATATACAGTTCCCGCAGAGTTTGATTCCACTCTCTTTCATAAAAAAGGCGCCTTGGCAATGGCCAGGGAAGGAGATGATGTAAATCCCAAAAAAGCCAGCAGTTCCTGCCAATTTTATATTGTAGAAGGCAGAACCTTTACAGATAAAGAATTGGATAAAATACAAGAGAAGTTTAATATTATTATTCCCGAGAGCCACAGGCAAATTTACCGGACCATTGGCGGGGCACCATTCCTGGATATGAATTATACAGTATTCGGGCAAGTGGTAAGCGGCCTGGATGTCATAGACAAAATTGCTGATGCTGCCAAAGATGGAAACGACAGGCCTTTAGGAAATATCAGGATGAAAATTTCAATTATGAAAAAGAAGGAATACCGGAAGTACGAATAAAAATATTAATTTGCGATTCAATATTATTTAAAAAATATAGGCGAATGAATTTTCCACAAAACCTGAAATATACCAAAGACCACGAGTGGGTTTCGGTTGATGGCGATGTAGCCACGGTCGGAATTACTGATTTTGCTCAAAAGGAATTAGGCGACATTGTATATGTTGACATTAATACCAAAGGAAAACAACTGGAAGCGGATGCGATTTTCGGTACGGTGGAAGCTGTAAAAACCGTAAGTGATCTTTTTTTACCAGTTGCCGGTACAGTGACTGAAGTAAATCCTCTTCTTGAAAGTGAGCCGGAGAAAGTAAACACAGATCCTTATGGCGATGGTTGGATGGTTAAAATGAAAATAGATAATCCCGAAGATATCAATCGCCTGATGGACGCTGATGCGTACCAGAAAGTGGTTTCATAGAATAAAATGTAAATGGAAAATAAAAAAATTCCTTTTAAATACTTTTTGCCAGGCATCGCCTGGTTTTTTATTGTAGGTATTTTAACTCTTATGCCCGCAAAAGATGTACCCGAAGTTGGCTGGATGGATAACATTCCGAATTTTGATAAATTCGTTCATGCGGTTTTATTTGGTGGGTTGGTTTTTTTATTTTCTCTTCCTTTTATAATATCTCATTTATCTAAAAAGCAAAAAATAAATTATTTAATACGGATTAGTTTAGCTTCTGTTATTTGGGGAATTACTATTGAATTTTTACAAAAATTTTATGTTCCCAGCAGGGATTTTGATTTGCTGGACTGGGCTGCTGATTCTGTTGGCGTGATCCTTTCGCTATGGTTGGTTATTGTTATTTTGAAACGCCTTGAAAACAAAAAGTTGTAGTAAACGAAGTTTTAATGAAGATTTTTTTTCGGATTTTTATGGCAAATCATAGACAGCTATCCGATTGTTTTTTAGCACATAAATTTTGTGGTTCGCTAGTTTTACAGATGTATTATTTTGCAATTCAGGAGGTAATTTATAGGCCAATGCATCCGGAACCGGCGGAATATATTTATAGACATTTGTACTGTCAAACCCATAAATAGTTTTACCAAATACTTCTATGTCAGCCCAGTTAAGAAAAGTAAGTTTGCTTTTAAAGCTACCATAATAATCAAAAATATAAACGCCTTTTTCCGGATCGTATAAATAAACAAAACCATCCCTGTCAATTATTTTTTTAGGGTCAGGTGCTGAATCGAAAAGCAAACGAAAATCTACGGTTTCTGAAAGAATATTTCCATTATCATCTATCTTTTTTAATTTATTATCCTGTTCATCAAAAAGCCAGATATTATTATCATAAGAGCTTGTAACCGCATGAACCCTGAAAATATTTTGTTTTCTCAAATTGATAGCCGTAACCTCATTCAGGTATTTGTCGAGCAAAACAATAGTAGAAAAATTTTGATAAAATAAAATTGTTTTCCAGGGATTTTCTGCATCAACATAAGTAAGTTTTCCATATTGGGTTACACGGTTAAAAACACCAACAGAATCTCCTTTTTCATCGTATTTTTTTAATTGATTATCAGGAGTGATAAGATAAAGAGCCCCGATATTATCCACCGTAAAAGAATAAACCGGAAAATTAAATTGATTGATAAAATTAAACGAAGTGCCGGTTTGCCCAAAAATTATTGGTGCAAAAAAAATATTAATAACCAGGATCAGGAAAACCAGTTTCATTTTCATTGTTCATAATATTTGAGGTTCACCATTCCATTTTCAAAAACCGCATAACTATTATATTTTATCCAATCCCCCAGGTTTATGTAAGTGCTTTTATTATTCAATTTGTAAACAATCGGCAAATGGCGGTGCCCGAAAATAAAAAAATCGATTTGTTGTTCCTGAAGTTTTTCTTTTGCATAAACAATCAGCCATTCTTTTTCTTCCCCTAAAAACTGTTCATCTTCTTTTCCTGTAGCTGCACGGCTTTTTTTGCTGAAATAATCTGCTAATCCTATTCCTGTTGAAGGATGCAGCATTCCAAAAAGGGATTGGGAGAATTTATTCCTGAAAACTTTTTTCATCACTTTATAACGATGGTCGCCGGGGCCTAAACCATCGCCATGGCCAATTAAAAATTTTTTACCGTTAAACTCATACTCTTTTGGTTCATGAAACACATCGATGTTCAATTCTTTTTCAAAATACCCGTTCATCCACATATCATGGTTGCCAACAAAAAAATGAATGGGAATTCCATTATCAGTAAGTTCCGCCAGTTTTCCTAAAATTCTTACGTAACCTTTTGGCACTACTTTTTTGTATTCAAACCAAAAATCAAAAAGATCTCCCAGGATAAATATAACTGCAGCATCTTTTCTTATTTCATTTAAAAATTGCACTATTTTTTTTTCACGCACAAGGCTTGAAGCATAATCCGGTGCGCCAAGATGAAAATCTGAAAGAAAATATATTTTTTTTTCGGCTGGTATTTGCATGGTAATTATGAAGCATTCAGAATCAATTTTTGACCTGAGTAGTGAAGATGATAATTATCTAAAAATTAAAAATAAGAATTCCGGTTATTTCTTGGTTTACTGATAAAATAATATTTCTCTTTTACAAAATTATTAAAGGAATATTTTTTTCATGAAAATGAAATTCAACTTTTCCTTCAAAGAAAAAATATTTCATTCCTTTCATTTTTATAAAGTTAATGCAATGCACAGTTTCTTTTAGAATAACCTTATATTAATTTGTTTAGAAGCAAATAGGAGTAACAAACAATTTTTAAAAGAGGAATTCTGTATTCAATTTGCAAAATTGTTGAACGGTTAATATTTCTTTAGAAAATAAATAAAGCCGGGTATCAATAATGACACCCGGCTTTTATAGCTATATAAAAAATGAAAAAAACTATTTTACACCATCATTTTTACGCATAAATTCAAGTATTTCCCTCGCCTGGTCATCACTTAGATTTTGATTGGGCATCCGCACCATACAAATTTCTAGCATTGCCTGTGCCTTTGGGTCTTTATCTATCATATCATCCGTATTAGTCACAAAATTTAAAATCCATGCTGGCGTATGCCTTGTGGTCACGCCTTTCCATCCTGGCCCCACAAGCCTCTCGCCAGTTAATTTATGGCATGAAGAACATTTTAATTCATAAATTTTATCTCCTTCTTCAGCCATCTTTCCATCAAGATTGGCGCTTAATTTTACATCATGAAATTTGCCTTCTCCCCTTGTCGGGTCATATTTAGAAGTTGAAGTGTCTGTGCTTGTAGAGGCAGGCGGAGAGGATTCAGTTTGAGAGGTGGAAGTATCTGAGGGGCTGTTGCTGCTGGTATTATTTTCTCCTGAACCGCCACAGGCAGCCAAAAATATTCCCATTGAGAAAATTAGTGTAAAGGTGATAAATGTTTTTTTCATAAAGTGATTCGTTTTTAATTTTTGAATTACAAAACTACTGTACTAAGGTACAAAATTATCTGAGCTGCATCATAAGCATCAAAAAAGTTTATGAGCTACATCATATTTAAATTTGTAAAAAGATATTCTTTTTGCACTATTTTGAAGACAAAATAAATTTGCTCAATGAAGTTTACAAATTTCAAAGGATTAAAAATATGGGCAAGAATTACAAAATATGGAAAGGAATTTATTCAAAACAAAACAATGGGTTCAGGTTGCATTAATTAATTTTTGTGTGGTAGCGTTGGCAGGGGTTACTATGCGTTATAAAATTAATTTTGCTTTGCCTGTGGTAGACCAGAAGTATTTGATGCATGGGCATTCCAATTTTGCTTTTGTAGGTTGGGTAGCTATGGCGCTTATGATTTTGATGGTACGCTACCTGGTACGCAATGATCTGCAAACTAACTATAAAAAATATCACTATATTTTAATTGCAGAAGTGATTGCTTCTTACGCGATGCTTGTATCTTTTATTATCCAGGGATACGACTTTTGGTCTATTACGTTTTCAGTCATTACTATACTCATATCTTACTTTTATATTTTTTTTTACTGGCGGGATCTTAATAAGGTACACGATGCCGGCTTTTCACGCAGTTGGCTGAAGGCTGCTTTACTGCTTTGGGCATTTTCTTCTTTAGGCGCTTTTATGCTCGCTTATTTGATGGCAAATCATATCATGATTCAAGACCTTTATTTTGCTTCGGTTTATTTTTTCATGCATTTCCAATATAATGGTTGGTTTTTATTTGCCTGCTTTGGAATATTTTTTTCCTACATGCATAGGCTGGGGCTTTTCAGGATGGCTTTTTTGAGTAAACGTTTATTTATGATCATGACTATCACGGTAGTGCCCACCTACTTTCTGTCCATTTTATGGTTAAGACTGCCACTGTCGCTTCATTGGATTGCTAACATTTCAGGGATCTTACAGCTTTTGGTCTTGCTTTATTTTTTCAAAGTTATTTCTGTAGTTCAAAAAAATACAAGTATAAAATTCAGTTGGTCCACAAAGTGGCTGTGGCGGCTTGCGTCTATAGCATTTATTTTAAAAATAATTTTGCAAATGCTTTCCACACTACCTTTCCTTAGCCACTTTGCCTTTGGCTTCAGACCTGTAGTGATCGGGTATTTGCATCTCTCGTTTGTAGGTATTATCAGCCTGTTTATATTAGGTTATATCAACGAATTTATTCACCGGTTCCGGGGAAATGTCAGTGGCATTGGGGCTATCATTTTTGTTACCGGTTTCATTGTTCAGGAAATCGTTTTAATGTTGCAGGGACTTGAAGCGATGGATGTAGAACCGGTAAAAGGTGCAAATATTATTTTATTTTATTGTGCTATCTTAATGGCAGCAGGGTTGATATGGATTACCAGTGGTATTATCAGGACACAAGAATATGAATTAGAAGGAAAAGTAGAAATATCAAAACTAAATTAGGAATCGCGGATATTTATTCTTTTACTGTTATTGCACTTGACTGGCAATTTTATTTCGGCCTTGCTAAACTATCTGCCGGATACTTAGCTTCCATTTCTTTCTGTGCATTGACAGCCCAGTTAACTAAAGTTGTTTTCTGTTCAGCACTCAATATTGCATCGCGGTGGACTATCGTATATGAAAACAGCGGCATTTCATCTTCCTTAATTTGTTCCTGAATTTCTTTAAATTTTTTATAACGCCTGTAAGCAGGG
>Ga0134126_10000230_pt1 | contig 73328 bp, 41 predicted proteins | sample KB31752_FD_96881 | JGI IMG/M metagenome (GOLD analysis project Ga0134126, IMG submission 96881) | Terrestrial soil microbial communities with excess Nitrogen fertilizer from Kellogg Biological Station, Michigan, USA - KB3-175-2 | ecosystem: Environmental > Terrestrial > Soil > Unclassified ...
CCGATTCCGACCCCAGTCCGAAAAGATACCAGCGCACCCGTTCGCCTTCGTTCACTTCGAGGCCGGGCAGGTTGCCATAGATAAAACCATTGATCGTATAGCGCTCGCCTTCTTCTTTTAGCGGATTGGCTGAGGTGGCGGTGTTTTGATTGTTCAATCCCGGCAGGCTGCTGATCAGATTGCTGATCGACTGAGTGTTGCCGCCGGTGTCGGGGCCCAGCGCGTGCTCATACGCCTCCGGGTCCGCCTGGCTTTCATTAAAAATCATGAATAACGCCGGCATCTCCCGATCCACGTCATTCGGAGTGCCATCCGGCCGGGCGCGCTTTGGGTCCGTGACAATGATCGCCCCCACAAGGCCGAGATTGATTTCGCCCTCGCCGGAAACATGGCTGTGATACAGCCAGCCCTTGGAACTCGGTTCGGTCGGCAATGGGCCGGATTCCGCATCCATATACCAAACGTAAGTGAACCGCGCATTCGGCCCGACCGCTGCCCCGAGTCCGGGCGCAAAGCGGTTTCCCTGGTTGGGCACATTTGGCTGGTTGTTATTGCCGTAATAACTGCCCTCGCTGTCCTTGTCGTATTTGACTCCGTGCGGGTGCATGGAAAGGGGCAGGGCGGTGCGGTTCAGAAAAGTCACTTCCAGATATTCCCCAACCACGCCGCGCAAGACCGGCCCGAGAATGCCCAGGCGCGCCGCTTGCGGCACGCGATGCGTGAAGGTGCCGTCGGTATATTGGAAATACCGCGCTTTGCGGACGCGATGATACTGCTGCACCGTCGGCGATGGCGTCATGCCGCAGATGGGATCCGAGCCACTGGGCATGAAATCCCATTGGACCGGCTCGGCGGCGATATAGTAATGCCGCGTCTTGGCCGGGTCGGGCGGTTGCCCGAAATACTTGCCACCCACATCGCCCATACTGGCCGTCACCGTGGGTTTGATATCGTAAACAAACGACACTTGCCCGCGAACCGTCTGAAAAGCAAACAGCATCGCGAGCACGCCGAGCACTTGCAGTCCCGGCAACAAGATGCATCTCTTCATTTCGTGCTGATTGAAATGATATTGAGCAGCCACGCGGTTTTTAGTGGACTCCACGAGCCGCATCTCGGTCAAGCCGCAAACGTACCCCGTAGCGGCGCCTCGGCAGAGCGCCGCAGTCTCGGCGGTCAGAATGTCAGGCACGCCGATCCGGAGATCGGCGCTCCCTGCCAAAGTCCGTTTCCCGGCTTGTCCCCGCGCCATTCCATGGTATTTTTCGCGTCCCTGTGGATATTTTGGAACAAGTTCAGACTCGGCGCACGTTCGCGATCATTTCGCATCCGGACGCGGGCAAGACCACGTTGACGGAAAAGCTCCTGCTCTACGGCGGCGCGGTGCAACTCGCCGGCTCCGTCACGGCGCGCAAAAACCAGCGCGCGACGACGTCCGACTGGATGGAGTTGGAAAAGAAACGCGGCATTTCCATCAGTTCGACGGTGCTACAGTTTGATTATTCGGGATATCATCTCAACCTGCTCGATACGCCGGGTCACAAGGATTTTTCCGAGGACACCTATCGTGTGCTGACGGCCGTGGATTCGGTGGTGATGGTCATCGACGCCGCCAAAGGCATCGAGCCGCAGACGCGCAAGCTGTTCGAAGTATGCCGGCAGCGTGGCGTGCCGATTTTTACGTTCATGAACAAATGCGATCGGCCGATGAAGGATCCGCTCGCGCTGCTGGATGAATTGGAGCAGGTGCTGAACATCGGCGCCTTTCCGGTGAATTGGCCAATCGGGAACGGCTTTGAATTCCAAGGCGTGTTTGATCGGCAGACGCAATTGATGCATTTGTTTGAGCGGACCGTGGGCGGGCAATATCGCGCGCCGGTGCAGGTGGGCGGGTTGCACGATGATTTGATTCGCGGCCGGCTGGATGAAGTGACATTTAAGAAGACGGTCGAGGAATTGGAGATGCTGGAGGCCGCCGGGCATGATTGGGATGACACCGCCGTGCTCAATGACAAGACCACACCGGTATTTTTCGGAAGCGCGATCAATAATTTTGGCGTGCAGTTGCTGCTGGATGGATTTCTCAAACACGCGCCCGCGCCGAAGGGGAGGCATGCTGTGCCCAATTCCGAGAACGGCACGAATAGTCATACCGATGGCGATAAAACGATGTTTGTCGCGCCCGAGAATCCGGCGTTTTCCGGATTCATTTTCAAAATCCAGGCGAACATGGATCCGCGGCATCGGGACCGCATCGCGTTTCTGCGCGTGTGCTCGGGGAAATTCGAGCGCGACATGAGCGTGCATCATTCGCGCTCGGGCAAAAAAGTGCGCCTGTCCAGCTCGCACAAACTGTTCGGCAATGAACGCGAGACGTTGAACGAAGCTTATCCGGGCGACGTCATCGGCCTTGTCGGCCACGATAGTTTTGGCATTGGCGACACGCTGACGAGCGACCCGCAAATTCTTTACAAGGAAATCCCGAGGTTCACGCCCGAGGCGTTTGCCTATTTGCACAATCCGAATACCGCGAAGTTCAAACAATTCCGCCAGGGGCTGGACCAGCTTTTGCAGGAGGGCGTGATTCAGGCGTTGTATCTGCGCGATTCGGCGGCGAAGGTGCCGTTGCTGGCGGCGGTCGGGCCGCTGCAATTTGAGGTGGTGCAATTTCGGCTGGAGAGTGAATACGGCGCGGTGTCGCGCTTGGAACAGGCGCCTTGGACGGTGGTGCGGTGGCTGCCGGCGGGGATCAAGGAGGAGGAATTGGACGCGCTTTCGCTGCCGACGGGTTCGCGGATTGCGTACGATATTGGCAAAAATCCGGTGGTGCTTTTTTCCAATGATTGGTCGGCGAATTATTTCAGCGAAACGAACAAAGGGGTGGTGCTGTCGGCTATGCCGCTCCAAATAGCCAGAGACCAAGACCCATAGCAAATGAACTTTTCCTCCACGCGGCTAGGGCGCGTCGCTCCGCGCGCGCCGCATAACCGGCTGGCCACGGCGCGCACGGAGTGACGCGCCCTACGAGCCAGACGCATTTCGTTACGCTTTAAAGTCCTATGTCCAACATCATCGCTGCCACCGACGTCGTTGTTCGCTACAACGAGCGGACGATTCTTGATAGCGCGACGATTGGGATTCAGGAGGGGGATCGCATCGGGTTGGTGGGGCGGAATGGTTGCGGGAAGACGACGTTTTTGCGGATTTTGGCCGGGTTGCAGAACCCGGATAGCGGCGACGTGAGCCGCAGGCGTGATTTGGTGGTCAGTTATCTGCCGCAGGATTTCACGCTGGATGTTTCCAAGAATGTTTACGAAAACATTCGCGCGGGCGGGCAGCATGTGCTGGATTTGATTGCGCGGTTTGAATCGCTGCCGGCCGATTCGGAGCAGCATCACGAACTGGAGCATCGGATTCAATCGCTGGAAGGCTGGACACTGGATCGGCGCATTGAAGTGGCGATGTCGCATTTGAATTGCCCGGATGGCGAGCGGCGGATTGACACGCTTTCGGGCGGCGAGAAACGGCGCGTGGCGATGTGCCGGGCGATTGTTTCGCGGCCGGACTTCCTCATGCTGGACGAGCCGACGAATCATCTCGACCCGGAATCCATTGAGTGGCTCGCCGAATTTTTGGAGAACGTCGGCTGCACGTTTCTCGTGGTCACGCATGATCGTTATTTCCTGGATCGTGTGACGCAGCGGATTATTGAGTTGTCCGATGGGAAGTTCTGGAGTCATGAGGGCAATTACACGGATTACCTGCTCGACAAGGCGGAGCGGCAGGCGGCGGATGCAACGATCGAGCACAAGCGGCAGATGTTTTTGAAAAAGGAGCTCGCCTGGGTGCGCCAGGGTCCGCGCGCGCAACGCAGCAAACAGAAAAACCGCTTCGAGCGTTATTACGAAACGGCGGCCCGGGAAGGACCGGTGGTGGAGGAAGACGTGGAATTGGTCATTCCCCCGCCGCCGCAATTGGGCAATCGCACGGTGGAGGTGAGCAACCTGGGCATGGACATCGCCGGGCGCACGTTGTTTCGCGGATTTCATTTTAATTTTCAAAATGGCCAACGCGTGGGTGTGGCGGGGCGCAATGGCCTGGGAAAAACGACGTTTCTGCGAATCATCATTGGCCAGCTCGCGCCCACGGAGGGAACGGTGAAAATCGGGCAGCTTACCAGGTTCAATTACGTGGACCAGGCGCGGTTGCAGTTGAATGACGAGCGCACGGTGCTGGATGAAGTGGCGGACGGGACGGAATTCGTGCAATGGGGAGGGGCGACGCTTTCGGTGCGTTCGTATCTGAAGCGATTTCTTTTTGCCGACGATCGCATTTCCACGCAGGTGAAATATCTCAGCGGGGGCGAGCGGAGCCGTTTGTTGCTGGCGCGCATTTTAAAGAGCGGCGGCAATTTCCTGATTCTCGATGAACCGACGAACGATATCGATCTATCCACGCTGCGCGTTTTGGAGGAGGCGCTGGTGGCGTTTCCGGGCGTGGTTCTCGTGGTGAGCCATGATCGCTATTTCCTGAATCGCGTTTGCACTGACGTTTTGGCGTTCGAAGGCGATGGCCGGATCACGCACAGCGCGGGGGATTACGATTATTATTTGGAGAAGCGAAAGCGCGTTTCCGAGCAGGCCAAGGCCTGGGAAAGCGAGGCGCGGGCGGTCAGCAAGCAAGCTGCGGCGCCGGCGGTCAAGGCCCCGAAGCCGCGCAAGCTTTCGTTCAAGGAAACGAAGGAGTTGGAGGGCATGGAGGCGCAGATTGAAGCGGTGGAAACCGAGATTGCCCGCATCGAGGCTTTGTTTGCATCGCCAGATTATCATCGCACCCACGCGACGCAGACGAATGAGCTGAATGCACAATTGGCTGCGGCGAAGGAGAATGTGTCGAAACTTTATGCGCGTTGGGAGGAACTGGAGGCCATTCGAGTGGCGTCTACGGCGCGGAAGGCGGAGTGAGGGGTGGAGCGCGGAGCATTGCTCCGCGCTCCGAATCACTGAACGAGTTGGAAAAACATGCGGCCAGCGGAGATGGGATTCGTCACCACGTTCTGGCCGTCGATGATGACCGGCAAACCGTTGGTCACCCAGTTCGGTGATACCATGTCCGTGGTCGAACGCAGCGTGAAGATGGTGTCATTGGTGGGCCAGGCGAGGACGACATTCGCGCCAGCGCGGGTGATGGTCAGCGCGGGCGGTTTCACGACCGGCGTGATACTCACGTCATCCAGGCCGAAGAAGCTGAGGTCATTGTCGTATGCAAATTGGAGCGTGCCGACCGTGGTGGCAGCGGTCACGGTGAATTGGAGATTGGTCCAGCCGATGGCCGGCACGTTCAGTTGGTCGAAGAGGGTTGCGCCGTTCCATTTCACGGAAAATTCGGTGTTGGTCGCCCCATCGGGGCTGTTGAAATAGAGAGAAATCAGATAGGTGCGCCCGGGAATGGTAATGATGCTTTGCGAGAGCGATGCGGGGGTGAGGAACGTGCCGAGAGCGGCGAAGAAACTGCCGGAATGCGGGCCCATGTCCGAAAAGGAGGCGCCGTCATCGACGAAGGTGTCGAATGGATCACCATCCAGAGTCCAGTTTTGGAGATCATCTGTTTCGAAGCCGCCATTCTGGATCTGAGTGGGCATTGATTGGACGGAAGGTCCGGCGCCGTACACGGTTGCGCCCTGATTATTGGTGGCGGTGAGAATCGGTGTGAACGTCCCGTAGCTGGTGTAAGTGTGCGAGGGATTCTGCACGGTATCCGTCGAGCCGTCGCCGAAATCCCAGAGCCATCCACCTACGGGATTTCCAGTGAGATCCACGGAGGCAGCGTTGAACTGCACCGTCAGCGGACCGGCTCCATAGGACGGCGTGGCAGTGTAAGCGACGGTTGGAATAATAATGGACGGGCCGAAGCTGACGACGGTATTTCCCGCGTCATCAATGGCCGTGACGCTGGGGAAGAAAGGGCCGGAGTTGGTGTAGGTATTCGCCGGGTCTTGTTCGGTGCTCATCGAGCCATCACCGAAATTCCAGTACCAGTTCGTGACTGAATTTCCGGCGGTGTCGGTGTCCGGGGTCATGAATTGAACGGGCAAAGGCAGCGAGCCGTTGGTGGGATCGGCGGTCCAGACATATTGATTGGTGAACGTCTGAGAGGTCACGCCGCCGGGACCGAAGGTGACCTGAAAGGCGGCGTAGCTGGCGGCGGGCAGGGCGGCCTGGAGATTTTGCGATGTGCCGGGGCTTCCATCGGCGAGGAAAGTGCGGAGCGAAGCGCTGTAATTGCCGGCGTTGACGCCAAAGAGGTAGATTTGGTAGGTGCCCCGCAATGGTTGATAAATATCAACGATATGGGAGGTGTTGGTGCCTGGGGCGCCGGTGATATCGCTGCTTTCGATGTTGTCCGAAAAATAAACCGATTGAGGAACGGATTCCACGACCGCGCGCGCGGAGGCGTCGTAGCCAGTCCTGCGGCCGAGCGGATCCACGATCAAAAGCTGGGTGTTGTTTGCGGTGGCGATGTCGAATTCACTGACGTCGCCGGGCGGGTCGCTGACGTAGCCGCGAGTCTCGAAGGTATTATTGAAAGCGTCCAGAGTGGTGTCATTGGCTTGCCCGGGATCGTTGATCAGGAATTGGCCGTTCTTGTAGCCGGTGACGAGGACGTAGTGGCCGCCGCCCTGGGAATTGGCCACTTCGACGATGACCGGGTAACCCATGGCCAGAATCTGGCTGAGATACTGGGTATCCGTGCCGCGATGAGCATGAAATTCCAAGGTGTCACTGGAGACATCCCGCGTGGCCGGGCCCCAATTGATGCCCGCGCCGATGTAATCGTTCTCACTGGATAGCGTGGCATTCAATTGGCCGGGATCGGTGGCGATGCCGGCGTAATGCAGCGCCATGGCGAGGCAGGCGAGGGCGCTGCCTTGTTGCGCGATGGTCGAATCCGAACCGGCATACGCATTCGCGCCCCATTGCGGATCAGCCTGGGCGAAGCGCGGGACGTTCAGGACCTTATCGGTGAGGTTGACGATGGGGATGACGTAGCGCCCGGGGATGTTGGTGTTCAGGAAATTGTGAATCAATCCGCCGGGATTGATGTCCAGGAATGATCTGGGAATGCTCGAGCCGGACAATTGGTAGGACGTGCCCGGCCGTTTGCTGCCGTTGGAGAAACCCGCGACGGCAGAACTGCCGCCCAAGCCGTCGGTGCCCTGGCTGGCGTCGCCGGTTTCCCGCTGGATTTGGTCGTAGTTGAATTCGATATCGAAATCGCCCGGGTTCCGGTCCGAACGATCAATCAGGACCAGTTGAAAGCTGTTGAGTTTGTCGGCTTCACTATCGAAGTATCCGACGCCGATCCAATTGACGCCGAAGGCAGCGTGGCCATCCACGGTGTCATTTCCGAAGGTGACAAGATTGCCAACCCGCGTGTCCACGTCGGCGAAGAACGGGGCGATGACTTGCCGGGCCGTGCCGACCAGGCCGAAGGGGGTGAATTCGCCGAGCGGACTGTCGAAGGTGATGTTGCCGTTGTTGTTCACGTATAAATTCGTGAACGTCTGGCCGTAGAAATTGACTGAAAAGCCGATGGGCACGAGGGCCGGCGTGCCTTGGGGAGTGCCCTGGTTGGATCCCGTGACGGGATAAGTGCCATCATCGTTCGGTCCATAAACGGTGGTGGCGAAGCCGGGAAGATTGCGAATCGCTCCCGCATAAGCGATGGCGGACGGCAACAACAGCAAAGCAACGAGCAGGCGGAGTTTCATCTTCATCAGCGGCTGGGATTCACATATTTGAGATTGGACCTGCCTTTGCGGCGTTCATGGCATGCTGCCACTTCAATCGAAAGCGCGCGGGAGGTCAAGCTCTTTGGCTGGTGGGTTTTACGGAGCGGCGCAAACAGAGTGGTGGCAGGACGCTCATTCCTCATGATCGTTCTCGCCCTCGTCTGTCGAATTCTGAGGAATTCCGAGGACGAGAACGAGAACGACCGGCGAGGAGGGTCTGAATGGGACAGCACGCCTTCAGCTCGCTTCCGTTTTGGGACGCAAGATTTTCTCCGGATGATTGATCCGAAATTCCTTCAATTCGGCGTAAATCGATTGGGCCAGGCCTGATTTCGTGAAGCCGACCACTTTTGCGCCGGTAATGCCAAAGAAAGTATTGAGTTCGGCTGAAGTGTATTTCTGCACGATGGGATAATGCGAGAAGCCGAAGAGGATTTCGGCCCGGCTGTTTTCTGAAATATCGGTGGTGATGAGAACAAAATGCAATTTGCTCCGGCTGCGGCGCAATGTGTCCCGCCCCACCAGCAGCGCGCGGGACTTGAGCACGAACGGAAATAGTCGTTCGACGGATTTCGCGGCAGGTTCGGGATTCACGGGTGATTTGGATGCGGACGACAGGCCTGTGTTTTGGGAAGCAGGAAGATGCCGCGGCGTTTCAGAATATTTTCAATATTTTCGCGGATGGCGGTCCTTGCGTTTCTGACGATGCCGTCGCGTATCAATGACGATGATTACGAAAACCAGGAATCCGAGCCCAAGGAGCACCAAAATCCCCGGCCTATTTTCCCAGATTTGTTTAATCCCATTCGTAAGCTGGGACCAATTCATTCGTTTGCACGATACACCGCGAGGGACGAAAAATAAACTTCGATTTTGGGCGGGCGCGTTCCTGGGTGTTTCAGTTTAAAATTGCGCGGGCAATTTTCCATTGGCTTTGAAAAGGAGCGGGGACTAAACGTGGTTGGGCAATAAAAAAGCGGCTCCACTCGGAGCCGCAGTGATTGCCACTCTCAATCACATTACGGGACACATCGTATACGGCGCCGATTTTTGTGGAATGGGGTGAAACCCGCATATGGGTCACGCGATGGAGAGCATCGGCGTTGAAGCATCCTGAGGAGGTTCGGCGGCTTCGGCGACGGGCTCGATGGTTTCCGATTCCTGCGAGGCAGGGATGGCCCGGTGGTCGATCTGAGGATACTCGCGATTGAGTTCATCGACCAACCGCTCCGCCTCGTCCTTCTCAAATTGTTTCGTTCCGCGGCCGGCGCGGCCATTCACTTTTGACTTCCATTGAATCACATAACTGTTGTTCATGCCTCTTCAGTACAACCCGTGAGGCTGCGATTAAAGTGGGTGAAACCCGAAAATAATTTTGGGAACAAACTGCGTTTAACCAGCCAGCAGTTTTCGGCAGGCGTCGCGCAATTTTTTCAACCCGGCGGCGGATTTGGCCTCGATGTAACAGCGAATCAAGGGCTCAGTGCCGCTGGCGCGGAAGGCAACCCATTCGTGGTTCGGCAAAAGGAACTTAAAACCGTCGGTGGTGATAAATTTTTCCACCTTGAAAGGCCCGACACTATCCAATCCGGCGCCGAGTTTGGTGAGCAAGACCTCTTTTTTCTCCGGGGGAATGGAGACGTTGATGCGATCGCTGTGAAATTCGCCGGTTTGTTTTTCGAGATCCTTCAAAATCCGGCCCAGCGATTTTTTTTCCGTGGCCACGAGTTCCGCCATGAGCAGGCACGCGAGGATGCCATCTTTTTCCGGGACGTGGCCTTTGACGCTCAAGCCGCCGGATTCCTCGCCCCCGACGATGATGGGTTCGCTTTCCATGAGCGCGCCGATGTATTTAAAGCCGACGGGAGTCTCGTGGACTTTCACACCCAGCATTTGCGCCACGGCATCGACCTGATGACTGGTCGGAATGGTGCGGACGACGGCGCCGGTCCAGCCACGGTTCTTTTTCAAATGATACAGGGCCAAAGCGAGCACCTGGTTCGGCGTGAGCCACGTTCCGTCCTTGTCCACAATGCCGAAGCGGTCGGCGTCGCCGTCCAGGCCGAGGCCGATTTGCGCTTTGCCGCTGCGGACGAATTTGCTGACTTCCGCCATCCCTTCGGCGTTTGGCTCGGGATGATGGCCGCCGAAGAGCGGATTGAGTTGGTCGTGAAAGCGCGTCACTTTCGCGCCGGCATCTTCCAGCAGCGTGTCGAGATAACCGCGGCCGGTGCCGTACATCAATTCCACGGCGACTTTGAGTTTCGCTTTTTTAATGGTGGCGAAATCGATGAGTTTGCGGAGCTGTTTGAAATAATCCGGACGCGGATCAAAGGTTTTGCAGTGATAGGTGCCGATGACGGAGCCTTTGAACGTCCAGTCCGCGGCCAGCAATCGCGCGATATTGGCTTCGATTTGCCTGGTCACGTCCGGCGTGGCGGGCGCGCCGTTGCTGGTGGAAAATTTCAGGCCCTGGTATTCGGCGGGATTGTGGCTGGCGGTCATGTTGATGCCGCCCAGCGCCTTGCGCGCCCGAATCGTGTGGGCGATCACCGGCGTAGGGGCGTCGCGCTCGCAGAGGAGAGGCGCGAGGCCGTTTTGCGCCAGCACTTCGGCGGCGGCGAGGGAGAATTCGCGGCCGAGAAAGCGGGTATCGTGGCCGAGAATTACCAGTTTCGAGTTTTGAGTTTCGGGTTTCGAGTTGAGATATTCCGCAATGGCCTGGGTGGCAAGGCGGACGTTGTCGAAAGTGAAATCGCTCGCAATGATGCCGCGCCAGCCGGAAGTTCCAAATTTGATCATAAGGTGAACGTGTTGTGTGTTGCGTGAAACGTAAAACGTGAAACGTAAAACTTAAAACGTGAATCCGGCTTGGACCGAATTCACGTTTTACGCTTTACGTTTCACGAATCCTCAACTCTTCCAATCAAACGCGCGTTTCTTGAGCGCGTAAATGTACCCGATCAACAAAATGATCAGGAACGAAATCATGGAGCCGAAAATGGCCGCGGCGTTTTCCTTGAGCATGTCCCGGTAAACCACGGCCCAGGGATAGAGAAACACGACTTCGATGTCGAAGAGGATGAACAGCATCGCGACGAGATAGAATTTGACGGAAAGCCGGGTGCTGCCTTCGCCGATGGGCAACATGCCGCATTCGTAGGCGGTGTCCTTGATGGCGGGGCGTTTGCCTTTTTTGCCGAGCAGGACGGACATAAAGAGCATTCCGAAAGAAAAGCAGATCGCCAAAACGATCAGCATCAGGACCGGTATGTATTGGCTTAATTGACTGACTTCCGCGTGTTCCATTCAAGGAATTTAAAATCTGCGAGCGCTTTGGCAAGAGGAAAGAACCCCGGGGACAATTCCGAAGCGCCCGAAATTCGAAATCCGAGAGAAATCCGAAATCCGAAATCCGCAACTGACGGCTTGTGAGAGAGTCGCCATGGCGCTCTAATTCCAGCGAAAATTTCGGGCGTCGGGATTCGGATTTCTTTCGGATTTCGGGCTTCGATTTTCGGGTTTTTACTCGGTTGCGCCGCTTTTATGGGAAACTCAACCGGTAATACTGGTGAGGGTTGTTGGGCGCGTTGGTATCGGTGAAGATGTAACGCGGCGTGGCGGTATCCAGGTAATTCCAATCGACGAGGTTCGTGGAGGATTGAACGGTGAACGTGATGGGATTGGCGAGCTGGAAAGAGATGTTGGTTTGACCGAGGCCCTCAACATTCGTGGGGTAACGCCACGCGCTTTGGGGGAAATAGTTCGCGAGCATCAGGTCGAAATTCGCCTGATCGACCGCGGCGTTGGGGTCGAGGTTGGCCAGGACGGCGGCGAGTTCCTGCTGGCTGACGATGCCGTCGCCGTTCACATCACCGGGAATGGCATTCGAGGCAGCGACCGGGGCCAGCGCCGGAACCAGCTTGAATGAATGCTCGGCAGCAAACGCGGAGCCGGCGAAGGAGGTGTCGACGGCCTGGACGCTCCAATAATAATTGCTGCCGAATGTGACGGGCAGCGTGGCGGTGAGGCGTTGTTGCATATTTCCGATTTGCGGCAGATGCCGCACGCCGCCGGCGGAAGACTCCGGATTGATGATGTCGAAGCCGCCTGGCGTGCTGCCGACGCGGAGATTGTAGCTCAAGCCGGACGAAGGCGTTTGGGCATCGTCGGATTTATTCCAGCTAAAAATGATGGCGGAACCGGAGTTGGCTGAGGCGAGGGTTGCCGAGAGGCCAGACGGCGCGGAGGGAGGAGAATTTGGCAGCGGCGTTTGATTCAGCCAGACGTCGGCGATCAAGTTCGTGTTCGCGTCCTGTCCGGCGAGCACAACATCGAGGCGGTTGTCGTTGTTGAAATCGCCCCAGGCGACGGAACTGAAGACCACGCCCGGCAGGCCGGCGTTGACGTTGGTGAAACCGGAACCGGTGTTGCGCCAAATCTGGGTGATGGGATTGCGGGCGACGTCCCAGCCCGAGAGCAGAATGTCCAATCGGCCGTCGTTGTCGTAATCGCCCCAGGCGACGGAGCCGTATTGCACGCCCGGCAAACCCGCGTTGATGTTGGTAAAGCCAGCGCCCGTGTTGCGCCAGACTTGCGTTATGACATTCGTTCCATCGGTGGTCCCGGCGATGAGAATATCGGGAAGCCCGTCGTTGTCATAATCGCCCCAGGCGACGGAACTGTTATAAATTCCCGGCAGACCGGCGTTGATATTGGTGAAACCATCGGCTGTGTTTCGCCACACTTCGGTGATCGGAGTATTGGTGATGGTTTGACCCGAAAGCAAAATGTCCAGGTGGCCATCATTGTCGAAATCACCCCAGGCGACGGAGCCATCCACCACTCCCGGCAGACCGGCATTGATGTCCGTGAAGCCGGAACCGGTGTTGCGAAAAACTTGCGTTTGCGGGTCGAATTGCATCTCGCCATTGCCGGTGATCAGGACATCCACGAGTCCGTCGTTGTCGTAATCGCCCAGGGCGATGGAACTGCGATAATTGTTCGGAAGATCGGTATTGAGGCTGTTGAATCCGCCGGGCGTGTTCTGCCATAAGCCGACGAATGTCCCGTGCTCCCACGCGCCGTCGAGGAGGATGTCCAATCGGCCATCGTTGTCGAAATCGCCCCAGACCGCGGAACCGCCGGCGGTTCCTGTCAAGTTGGCATTCACATTCGAAAAGCCGCCGCCGGTATTCTGCCAGACCTGGGCGATGGGACCGTTCGAAGTGGAACCGATTAAAAGAATGTCCAGGCGGCCGTCGTTGTCGAAATCGCCGATGGCGACCGAGCCGCTGGAAATGCCCGGCAGTCCCGCATTCATCGGCACTAGACTGGACGTGATGAAGGTTTGGTCGGCGCCGTAATTGGTTCCGGCGGCGTTCGTCGCGACCAATTGGAAGTGATAAACGATGCCCATCGACAAGTTGTTCAGGACAGCGCTGGCCGTCGTCGTGGAATTCGTGGCGCTGATGCTAATCGGGGCGGTGAAGGAACCGTAATTCGTGGTCGTGCCCCATTGGAACCAGGCGGTCGTGTCCAGGCTGTTGGGATTCACGGTGCCATTGAAGGTCGCACCCGCATTGTCCACGGCGCTGGCGGGCAAGGTCTCAGCCGCGGGTGGCAATCCGGCGACAAAGGTTAGGTCGGCGCCGGTAACCGATGCCTCGCTGTTGCTGGCAACGAGGGCGAAATGATAGGTGCTGCCCAGTGACAGATTCGCGAGCCGGTTGCTGACGGGGTAAGTAAAGTTTTCGCCGGGAAGGTTTATTGGAATTGTGTTGCTGCCGTAGCTCGGCGTGAGGCCGTATTCGAAAAAGTAACGAGTCGAGCCGTCCTGTGGATTGACGGTGCCGTTGATGGTGGCGGCATTGGTGGTCACGCTGGTCGCCGGCAGGGTGGTGGCGATAGGCGCGGCGATGGTGGAGAAGGTTGCGTCACCAAAGTCGTAACTGGCGCCCGCGCTATTGGTGGCGAATACATCGAAATGATAAACGGTCAGGCCGGCCAGACCGGTCAGGTTGTTGCTGATGGTGATGTATTCGTTGGCCGCGGGGAGCGACACGGGCAGACTGTTGCTGCCATAATTCGAGTTCGCGCCCCATTCAAACCAGGCGGTTGTGGGCAGGTTTCCCGGGTTGATGTAAGCCACCAGCGTTGCCTTATTCGTGCCGACGTCTGTTGCGGAATAAGAGAACACGACAGGAATGAACTGCGCACCGGAGACAACCCAGCTTGGGCTGTTGCTGAGCGAACCATTGAAGGAGCCGTATGTGCCGTGATTGATGACCGTCCCGCCTGAGCCTTCATCCATTTGATAGTAACCTACCAGCCCGGGTTCCCCGGTGGGCAGGCCCTCGTTCATGGATTGCTGAATCTGCTGCTGGGAACGGACGACGTTCCAAATGCGCACTTCATCGATTGCGCCATCAAAGAAATTGCAGTCGCAGTTCTGGCCTTGCCGGCCGATGTAAACCGGGGTGGTGCTGCGAAAGGACGGGTTGACGTGGCTTGCCACGCCCGATGGCTGGCCGTTGATGTAAAAGCGTTTGGTTGTGCCGTCGAAGGTGACCGCCACATGCGTCCAGGCGTTGAGAGGGACTGTGTTGGTCGACGCGTCCCACGTGCCCGCGGCGAACAACGCGACTTTCATCACCCCGCAGGTCGTGCCGTCGTAGCCAACCTGGAAAATATAATCGGTCGCAGGCCCGCCGCCATCGCCGCGCGAAAGGATGGTGTTGCATTTGGCGGTGCGCGGATTAACCCAGGCTTCAAAAGTGTATTGGTTGGGCGTCAGACTGGGATCCGCTGGTATCTGCACGTATTGGCTATTGGTGGCGGTGAAGTCGAGTGCGGAGCCGGGGTCGAAATATTGCGCTTGGGCCGGCCGACAGGCGCTGAGCGCGATGGCCGCCGCGAGAGTGGCCTTCGCAGCGAATGAAGGTTTCATAGGTTCTTATGTTCCGGCGCGCATTAAATTGGTCCGGCGATCGGCATCCACGGGTTCCAAACGTGGAAAAGCAGCGATTGACGGGCGCTCAACGTTTATGGGTAAGGCGCCATGCTTAGCTTAAGGAATGGATTGGTCAATCCGATTTAATGCGGACTCCGGTGAATTGCCCTACTTGCATTCAGCCTGATGCGAAATAAGCGTTTAGTGTGAAACCGCGTTTTGCTGAGAAAACTGTTGGTCGCGTCCGGCAGTCTGGAAACGAGGCCGAGTCCGCCGCTCCGCTCGTTCCGGCGAATCCCACGATCAAAAAACTTCAGGAAGCGGCGCGCGGTTGCCGGGCGTGCCCGTTGTGGAAGACCGGGACGCAAACGGTATTCGGCGAAGGCTCGCGGCACGCACGGGTGGTGTTCGTGGGCGAACAGCCGGGCAATGACGAAGATCTGGCGGGGAAACCATTCGTCGGTCCCGCCGGGAAACTTTTAGACAGGGCGCTGGTCGAGGCGGGCATCGAGCGCGATGAAGTTTATGTGACGAATGCGGTGAAACATTTTAAATGGGAACCGAAAGGCAAACGGCGCATTCACAAAAAGCCGAGCGGTCGCGAAATTGCGGCGTGCAGGCCCTGGCTGGAGGCGGAATTGGAAGTGTTGCGGCCGAAGGTGCTGGTTTGCCTCGGCGCGACGGCGGCGCAGGGGTTGCTGGGAAAGGAATTTCGCGTGAGCCGGCAACGCGGTGAGTTTCTGGAATCAGCGCTCGCGGAACATGTGATGGCCACGGTTCATCCTTCGTCCATTTTGCGCGCGCCGGATGAGGAGACGCGGCATGAGGAGATGAAACGGTTTATCGCGGATTTGAAGAAGGTGGCGAGGGTGATTCATGGGTTGAAATAATCAGGGCTCGACGGAGTCTCGCCCCACCTAATTCAATGGAAATCGTAGGAGCGCGTGGCCACGGATGGATTGTACTCCAGGCGCTCGATGCGTTGGGCTTTGACGTGAATGACGCCGTCGATGTGTTGCAGGCGGCCTTCAATGATTAAAAACGGTTCTTCAGTGATGACCAGCCGATGCGCTTCAAACATGGGCGGCGTGAAGACGGCGTTGCTGATGCCGGTTTCGTCTTCGAGGCTGACAAACACAAATCCTTTGGCAGTGCCGGGGCGTTGGCGGCAGATGACGTTGCCGGCGATGCGCACCATGCTGCCGTGCTTGGCGGCAGCCAAATCCGCCGCGCGCAAAATGCCTTTGAGCCGCGGGCGCAACAGAGCCATCGGATGCGCGCCGGTGGTCAAGTGCATTCCAGAAAAATCCGCCTGGATGCGCTCGGGATAGGTCATGGGAACGAGGGGAGTCTGGCGGCGGTCACAGACCGCCACTACATCGAATAAATCATCCTGGCGCAGCGGTTTTTCCACTTCCCACAACGCGCCGCGCCGATGCGCCGCAAAGCAATTCAGGGCGCCGATTTCGGCGAGGGTGCGCAGTTCATCCTTGTTCAGGCGCGTGCGCCGTTTGAAATCCGTGAGCGAAGTGAACGGAGCTTTTTTGCGTTCCTCAGTCAGGCGTTTTGCGCCGGTGCTGCTCAACGTTTTCACCACGCACAACCCGAGGCGGATGGGGTAATCGGCGGGTTCGCCCGGGAGCGCCGGTGTCCCGCCGGCGAGTTGCGCGTCATCGGGCCGGCGGGACGCCGGCGCTCCCAGATCAATCATGCAATCCCATTCGGAGCGCATCACGCACACCGGAAGAAATTTCACGCCATGGCGCTGGCCGTCCTTGATGAGCGTCGCCGAAGAATAAAATCCCATCGGCTGATTATTTAAAAGGCTGGCGTAAAATTCCGGCGCATGATGCGCTTTCAGATACGCGGATAAATAAGCAAGGTAGGCAAAACTGATGGCGTGCGATTCTGGAAAACCATAGACGGCAAATGAACTGACGGTGCTGGCGATTTGATCAATCAATGTTTCGGCATGACCTTCTTTGCGCATGGCAGCCCGGAGCTTTTCAATGACCGCATCCATTTCCTTTTTCGATCGATGAAAACTTAAGGCATTGCGCAATTGCTCCGCCTCGTCGCCACTGAAGCCCGCCATGGTCATCGCCATTTGCAGCATTTGTTCCTGAAAGAGCGGCACGCCGTAAGTTCGTCCGAGAACGGGTTTGAGCAGCGGGTGAAAGCAATCCATTTTTTCCGGATCGGCGCCGAGTTCAACCTCCTTGCGCCGCTTGAGATAGGGATGCATCAATTTCCCCTGGATGGGGCCGGGCCGCACAATGGCGACTTCGATGACCAGATCGTAAAATCTTTTCGGCTTCAATCGCGGCAAGGTGGCCATCTGCGCGCGGCTCTCTATTTGAAACAGTCCAATGGTGTCCGCCCGTCTCATTATTTTATACGATTTTCCATCATCTTTCGGGATGTTGGCGATATCAACAGGCCGGCCTGTTTGACGGGTCAGTTTTATGGCGTCCTGCAATACCGACATCATTCCCAGCCCGAGAAAATCCACCTTGATAAGCCCGAGAGCTTCGCAATCCCGTTTGTCCCACTGAGCGACGACGCGGTTGGGCATGGAGGCGTTTTCCAGCGGCACAATCTGGTTAAGTTTGCCCTGGCAAATAATCATGCCGCCGGAATGTTGGCCAAGGTGCCGGGGCAAACCCTTGATTGAATTGCAGAGCCTGACAAAGGCTTCGGCGCGCGGATGCGTTTTGGGCAATCCGGATTGTTCCATTTGCGCGGACAGGTCGAGCGTGTGCGGAAAATCACCGTTCGCGTAGAGATTGGAGAAACGATTCAGCACGTCATGGGAAAGATTCAATGCCTTGCCCACCTCGCGCGCCGCGCTGCGTCCGCGATAGGTAATCACATTCGCCGTCATGGCCGCCCCATGTTTTCCGTAACGCTGGTAAATTTCCTGGATGACGCGTTCACGGCGGTCGCCACTGGGCAGGTCAATATCAATGTCCGGCCAGGAAATTTTACGGCCTTCGGTGAGAAAGCGCTCAAAGAGAGTTTCGAAACGAAGCGGATCCACGGCGGTAATGCCAAGGCAAAAACATACGGTGCTATTGGCGGCGCTTCCGCGCCCCTGTGCCATGATGTCTTTTTCGCGGCAGAATTCCATGATGTCCCCGACGATCAGAAAATATCCGGCGACTTTCAGCTTCTGGATGAGTTTGAGTTCATTCTCCAGTTGGACGCGGACTTTATGCGGAATTCTGTTGTAGCGTTTGATGGCGCCGGCAAATGCCTTTTCCCTTAACAAAGAGTCCATGGTTTTCCCTTCTGGAACAGGAAAAGCGGGGAACTCATATCCCAGATTTTCCAGCGTAAAATCCAGTTGTTCGGCGAGACGCGCGGTGTTTTCAATCGCTTCCGGCAAATCGCGAAACAGTTCGCTCATTTGCGCGGCGGGTTTTAAATAACGTTCGCTGTTTTGTTCCAGCAGCGTCCCGGCGGCATCCAGGTGTGTGTGGTTTCGAACGCAGGTGAACACGTCCTGGATTGGACGTTCCATTTCCGAAGAGTAAAGCACACCGTTGGTCGCGAGCAGGGGAAGGTGAAACCGCCGCGCTACTTCAATGATGGTTTTGTTGAGCCGTTCCTCACCGCGAATCCGATGGCGTTGGATTTCAACAAACACGCTGTCCCGGCCAAAGATGTTCACCAGACGGGCCATCAATTGGGCTTCATGGCTGTCCTGCCGTTTGCCCTGGTTTAACATTTTGACGAGCGGCCCGCCGGCGTCTCCCGTGAGCGCAACCAAACCTTCTGCAAACCCCGATAATTCCTCCCAACGCACTTTGCATTTTCCTTTTTCATTTTGCAAATGCGCGCAGGTCAAAAGCTGGCAAAGATGGTTGTAACCCGCGCGAGATTTCACCAATACCGGAAGGATGCTGCCGTCTTCCATCGTCAGTTCCGCGCCGGCGATGGGGCGAATACCAAACTTGCGGGCCTCGGTAAAAAACCATGGAGCGCCATAAACACCGTCACGATCACAGAGCGCCATGGCGGGCATTTGCAATTGTGCGGCGCGCTCCGCGAGTTGCTCGGGCGTGGAGGCTCCGCGCAAAAAACTGAAAGCGCTGCGACTGTGGAGCTCAATGTAATTCATGCTCGAAAAGCTCCAGGGGAAAAGCTCCAAGGACCAAGCGTCCAAGCTCCAGAGAAACACCAAATTTCAAGCTCCAAACGCCAAGCCACCATCGCAGGCCGGTTTTGGAGCTTGGAGCTTGGATCTGCTCTGGAGCTTGGATGTTGGCGCTTGGTGCTTTAGTCATAAATTCCTTCCACAAAGCAACCCTCGTTCGAACGGAAAATCCGGAACAACGAGCCAACGGAGGTTTCGACGTCCCATTCTTCGCGCGCCCAGCGGCCGCTGTCCCACCAGTTGCCGGAACTCAAAAAGGGGCCGCGCCGTTCCACGAGCGGTCCGTTGAAAACCTGGCTGCGCAGCAGGGATGGTTTTCCCTCGCGAAATTCAATGTGCGAGGGCAGGGGCGGACGGAATCGGCGCAAACGCAGGGCGGAGATGGCTGGCGGTTTTAACGAGTTCTCGAGTTCGGAACATTTTTGACGGGCGACTGGAAAGTCGCCCGAACCCGCAGAGCCGCCTCCGCCAAGCTTCGTCGGGCCGTGCACGAATGTCCGCGCTACTTTGAAGGCGTCCGGACGGTGGGTGGTTTCCGGTTGCGGCGTGCCGACGCGATGCGAGCCGCACAAGGCGGTGAGCCGCGCCAATGTTTCCGCGAATTGATTCGGGTCGCGCAGGGTGCTTTCGAAAAGTCCGAATTGCTGGGCTTCCGGTTTGGCAGCGCGGGCCGCGAGCCGAAGCGAGGCAATCGGGGAATCCGTTCGCACCGTTTCCAGGTGGGTTTGCAGCATGCGAAACAGGATTTCGATGTTGCCGGTCGGTGAGGGAATTTTAAATGAGCGCTCGTATTTCGCGCCGGAAGCGAGGCCGAGTTGCAAATGAAATTCGGCCACGACGAGGTAAATCAATTCCAGCCGGCGCGAAAGCTGTTCGACGAAGCGCCGCAGGACAAACAGCAACGGCTCGGTCGTTTCAATCTCGTGCTCAAATTCCATTTGCTCGGCGAATTCCTCCGAAGGCGCGACCAGCTTCAGCGGGCGAGGGGAATCGGGCGAGACGCGGTTGAACAATTCCGCGGCCGCCGGGCCGAGTCGCTCCGTCACGTTGTCTTTGCCGAGCGCGAGCAATTCGCCGATGGTGCGGATGCCCCAGCGTTGGAGGATTTCGAGAATTTCGAGCGGCGGATCGAGCGCGGAAATGGGGAGGGACTCGACGGAGTTAGTGGCACGGGCGTCTCGCCCGTGCGAATAGGAACTCACGGGCGAGACGCCCGTGCCACTACGCGCCGCGAGCAAAGCCAGTTCAGGCGTGGCAGCCAAACCGATCTTTGTTTCAAGGTGAAACTGCGCGAGGACTTCAATGATTTTTCCGGCCCATTGTTCCGCGGCCTGGCTGGAACCAAAACCGAGGCCTTTTAATTCCAGGGTGCAAACGCCTGGCGCGGTGGACTCGATATTCGGCGAAAAGGCGTAGGCAGTTTGCAATAAAACTTCGATGGCGGATTGTTCCTGCGCAGGTGAGCGGGGTTTGATGATCAATTCCGCGCAGCGCGCCATCGCCTGGCTGGCGGTCAATCCTTCGCACACGCCGCAGGAACGGGCGGCGTCAGTTAATTGGACGATGACCGGTTTGGGCAACTGCGGGTCGACCAACGCGACGGCTTGGCTGCGCACATCCGGCTCATGCCGGAGGACGGTTTGCAGGGAAAAATTCGGAATGAAGATCGCGGCGAACATGGAAGATTCATCTGATGGGAGAAACTCTTTTTAAACGACAGATGAACACAGATGAACACAGATGAAGATGCTTGTTCACATCTCTCTGCGTTTTATCTTTGGCTGAAAGAATTGTGACCATAGTTACGCTGATTGCGATTCCAGTTCGTGTTCTTCGCCGAAGCGGCGCGCCTCGGAAACGTCCACTTTCAATTCGCGCAATAAATCCTGCGGCTCGCGTTCGAGCGCTGGCAGGGAAAATCGGGAACGCAACGTGAGCCGCGCCTGCGCCGGGGCCACCATCGCGCGCGGCGTGAGAACGACGGCCACCGTCGAAGTTTGCTCGATGAGCCGCTGGAAACGATACCAGGTGGTAGCGGGAATTTTGCGCAGTTGCGCCGCGGGATTGGCAACCAGATCGAGCAGCACCAAAGGCAGATTGCCATCGCGCAACAGCAGGTCGGCGGCTTTCAGGGCTTCATCGGTCGAACGGCAGCGGACCCAGAGCAGGCGGGATAAATTTTCACCCAATTGCGTGACATCCAGCGAATCCTGGCCGTCGATGACGGCGACAAATTTATTTTCGCCGAGCGCGCGATGAATGAGCGCGGTCATCAGCGACGCGCTGCCGGAACCGCGTTGTTCGGCCACAATTTCCGCCATCGCACCCTTGGCGAGGCCGCCGCGCAACGGTTCGTCCACTTGCGGCAGGCCGGTGGGCCAGGAAGCGTGTTTGGCGGCGGATAATTCATCCGCGCGCGTGCGCAATCCGGGGAAACGTTCCGCCAGGAGTTGTCGCAATTGGATGATGTTGGCCGCGGGCATAATCGGTCTTCATAATTCTACTCCGCACGGCGAAGCAGGCAAAGCAAAAGACTACGGACAGCGTAAGAAATTCGCTGGGACAAAGGCTGTCCAAGGAGGAAATATGCAATAATTGAGCCGATCAATGCGGAATTCATTGGTAACGTCGCGGTTGAATTTGGGGAGCGTAGTTCCGATCCATCGGGACTGCAGTTCGGTGAGCCTGCTCGCGAACATAGTGACACGGGCGTCTCGCCCGTGCCACTATAAATGCGCGCTACCTGTTTTGGGCTTTGAACTTTGGTTCGGGCTGAACTATAACCTCCGGGTGCCTGATGAGTTTGTTAATCCGATCAATGCCAGCACCCGAATTTGCGCGGTGTATGGCTTCCCCATCAAGCATTCGGCGTCGCCCGCGATGCAGAATGCGGGCCTGGCTGCGCTGGGTTTGAATTGGCGTTATATCGCCTGCGAAGTGGCGCCGGAAAATCTGCGCGCGGCGATCGAAGGCGCGAAGGCAATGCGGTTCGTGGGCTTGAATCTCACCGTGCCGCACAAATTGCTGGCCGTGGATTTCGTGGATGAATTCGATGAGTCGGTGAAACGATGGGGCGCGGTGAACACGATTCGCATCGAAGGCCGGGACAAGCACAGCACGTGGCTGCCCATTCATCAATTCGGCGACGTGCAACCGGACAAAATCCGCGCGCACGGGTTCAACACGGATGCGGAGGCGATCACGCGTTCGTTGCGTGAGGATTTGGGGATCGAACTTGGCGGCGCGCGCGTGCTCTTGCTGGGCGCGGGCGGGGCCGGACGTGTGGCGGCGCTGAAGCTTGCGGCGGAAAATGTGGGCGAATTATTCCTGGTCAATCGCACTCATTCCAAGGCCAGCGCGGTGGCCGCGGAAATTCGGCGGCGGCATTTGAATGTCAAAATCCAGGTCGGTTATCCGCGCGGCGAAGTGGATTTGTGCATCAATGCCACGTCGATCGGTCTTTCGCCAAACGATCCGCTGCCCTTGGATACGAGACAATTTTCGCTGCGGCAGGCCCATGCGGCTTATGACCTGATTTATCGGCCGGCGGAGACATTATTTCTGCAAACAGCGAAGGCAGGTGGCAGCAAGGTTGCTAACGGATTGGGCATGTTATTGTATCAAGGCGCCAAGGCGCTCGAAATTTGGACTGGGCAATCCGCGCCGATTTCAGTTATGCGCGAGGCACTAACTAAGGAAGTTTATAAACAGTCCACGATCCACAGTCCACAGTCAACAGTCCAGAGTCCACAGTCCACAGCCGGGGGCGCGCATACCGAGGGTTGAACGAGAACGTTGCATTTTAATTATGAGCAAAATCGAAAAGTTCGAAGATATTCTCGCCTGGCAAAAGGCGAGGGAGTTGACGAAAAACGTCTATGCGCATTCGAAAGTGGGCGCTTTCGCGAGGGATTTCGGATTGAAGGACCAAATTCAGCGAGCTTCTGTTTCGATTATGGGCAATGTGGCGGAGGGCTTTGATCGAGGAGGCGACAAGGAATTTGCTCAATTTCTTTCCGTGTCAAAGGGGTCCTGCGGTGAAGTGAAATCGCATCTTTATGTGGCACTGGATCAGCAGTACGTGACTCAGGCGCAATTCACCAATCTTTACAACGAAGCAGACGAAGTCGGGCGATTGATCGCTGGTTTTATGAGCTATTTGCGCGAATCCAATCTGAAAGGCCGAAAATTTCGATGATGCACGCGCAAACGACTGTGGTCTGTGGACTGTGGACTGTGGACTTTATGTTCGGTTCCGTCCCGGTGGCGAATAACATTTTCGACGCGAGTTTGTGGGCGCGGGTGCCGTTTCATTTCTGGTCGCTGGTGTTTTTTGTTTTCGGTTGCAATATCGGCAGCTTTCTCAACGTGTGCATTCACCGGCTGCCGCTGGGCCAGAGCATCGTGTCGCCGCCGTCGCATTGCCCGCACTGCAAGTATTCCATCCCTTGGTATTTGAATATCCCGCTGGTGACGTGGCTGTGGCTGCGCGGCAAATGCCGGAACTGCGGCGCGCCGATTTCGCCGCGATATTTTCTGGTGGAACTGCTGACCGGCGTGGTGTTTCTGGCGTGTTGGAATGTGTTTGGACATCAATCGGCGGTGCTGGCGCTGGTTTATTGCTTGTTTATCGCGGGGCTGATCGTGGCCACATTCATCGATTTTGAACATTTCATCATTCCGGATGAGATCACGTTCGGCGGCATCGCGGTGGGATTTGTCATTTCGATTTTTTTCTGGCGATTGCACGACCGGAACACGCTGGCGGGCGGTGTGATCCAAAGCCTGCTGGGGATTGGCGCAGGAGCGGGGCTGATTTACGCCATCTTGCGGATCGGCAAATTGCTTTTTGGCCGGCAACGGATGGAAATTCCCGAGAACGTGAAAATCATTTTCAGTGAAACGGGAATTTATCTGGGCGAAAAAGAAATTCCTTACGAGGAACTGTTTTATCGCCGGTCCGATGTCATCACATTGCACGCGCGAACGATTGAACTGGCGGACCGTTGTTACCGCGATGTGCGGGTGCGGCTCACGCCGCAGAAGCTCGAGATCGGCGAGGATGAATTCAACCCGGAACAGGTGCCGCACATGGAAGCGGACAGCGCCGAAGTGGTCCTGCCGCGCGAAGCGATGGGGTTTGGCGATGTGAAATTCATGGCGGCGATCGGCGGCTTTCTCGGCTGGCAGGCGGTCATTTTTTCGCTGATGGTGAGTTCGATCATCGGGTCCGTGGTGGGCATTGGGCTGATCGTGTTGCGAAAACGCGAATGGTCTTCGCGCCTGCCGTATGGCCCTTACATCGCGCTGGCGGCGGTGATTTGGATTTTCGGCGGGAAACATGTTTTTGAAATGTTGTTCCTGCCGAAATGAGACCGCCGCGATCTCATCCGCACTGCGCTTTTTGGCGCAAGGCGTGGTCGATCAAAACCAGGGCCGTCATCGCTTCCACCATCGGCACCGCGCGGGGCAACACGCAGGGGTCGTGGCGGCCGCGGGCTTTGAGCGTGGTGTTCTTCAAATCCACGTCGATGGTGTCCTGCTCGCGCATGACGGTGGCGACGGGTTTAAAGGCGATGCGGAAATAAATCGTTTGTCCATTGGAAATGCCACCCTGGATGCCGCCGGAACGATTGGTGGTGGTGTAAACTTTGCCGCCTTTGGAACGGAAGGCGTCGTTGTGCTGGGTGCCGGTGAGGAGGATGCTCGAAAAACCGGAACCGATTTCGAAGGCTTTCGAGGCGGGCAGGCTGAGCATGGCTTTGCCGAGATCGGCTTCGAGGCGATCAAAGACCGGCTCGCCCCAGCCGGCGGGAACGCCGCGCGCCACGCCTTCAACGATGCCGCCGACGGTGTCGCCGGCGCGCCGCATCTTTTCGATGAGGTGAATCATTTTTTCCGCCGCGAGTCCATCGGGACAGCGGACGATGTTGGATTCGACGTCCGCGAATTTCACCTTGTCGGGATCGATTTCGGCGGAGATTTTCTGGACCTGCTTCACGAAGGCGAGCACTTCCACGCCGTAACGTTCGCGCAATAATTTTTTGGCGATGGCGCCGGCGGCGACGCGGCCGATGGTTTCGCGCGCGCTGCTGCGTCCGCCGCCCTGCCAATTGCGAATGCCGTACTTGGCCTGGCAGGTGTAATCGGCATGAGAGGGGCGGAATTTGGTGGCCATTTCGGAATAGGCTTCCGGTCGCGCGTCTTCGTTGCGGACCCACATGGAAATCGGGGTGCCGAGGGTTTTGCCTTCGAAAACGCCGGAAAGGATTTCGACGCGATCGGCTTCTTTGCGCGGGGTCACGATTTTGGACTGGCCGGGCCGGCGGCGGTCGAGGTCGGGTTGGATGTCCGCTTCACTCAACGCGAGTTTCGGCGGGCAGCCATCGACGACGATGCCGACGCCGCCACCGTGAGATTCACCCCACGTGGTGATGCGGAACAGGTTCCCAAACGAGTTTGCCATAAGGAGAGTTTAGGGTCGCGGGTTGCGGGTTCCAAGTTGGAAAATGAGGCGGAGCGCCGAGCACCAGCTCGGCATGATTCCAAACTGGCCGAGCTGGTGCTCGGCGCTCCATGGGCTTGCAGGCCGGACGCCCTCGCGGCCCTCCATTGCCCGTAAAAAGTTTCACGGCTTGCGCTACACCGGAGATTGCGGCGCTCTGCCGAGGCGCCGCTACGAAAGGCCAACGATTGACGGTGGGAGTTTAACAATCCAAGTTGGGCGAATTATGAATGAACAAATTGGCTTCGCGGGCGTGGGGCGCATGGGGGCAAACATGGCCCGCAGGTTGAAGGAATGCGGCTGCCGGATTTCCGCGGTGTTTGACGCGCAACCGGTCGTGGCCCAGAGCGTGGCGACGGAAGTGGGCGCGGTGGCGGCGGAACAATTGGAACAGGTCACGGCGCTATCGGATGTGATCATCACAGTCGTGACGGACGATGCGGCGATGAAGCAGATTTTTAATGGCGGGTTGCTGAAGCGAGCGAAAGGGAAGTTGTTCATCAATTGCGCGACGATTACGCCGGAAGTGCATCGCTGGGTGGAGGCCAAGGCGGAAAAGAAAGGCGCGCAGAGTTTGGAAGCGTGCATGGCATCGAGCATTCCGCAGGCCCGCGAAGGCAGTCTGTATTTGATGTGCGGCGGCAAGCCCGAGGCGTTTGAGCGGGCGCGGCCGATTTTGGAAAAATTGAGCGCGTCGATGCGCTATATCGGCCCGGCGGGCAAGGCGGCGGAGTTGAAGGCGCTGGTGAACATGGTGATGAATATCAATACGGCGGGGCTGGCGGAGGGATTGGGCTTGGCGGATGCGTTGGGGCTGGATCTGGCGATGGTGCGCGAGGTTTTCTCGCAGACGGGCGCGGCGTCGCGCGTGTTGCAGACGGATGGCGAGGACATGCAGAACCGGGAGCATTCGTGCTTTTTCTCGGCGGCGCATGCGGCGAAGGATTCGGGGATTGCTTTGAAATTGGCGAAGGAGGCGGGATTGAATTTGCCTTTGGCGACGGCAGCGAGGAAGCAATACAGCCGGATGGTGGAGGAGGGATTTGGTCAGTTGGATAAATCGGGGGTGGCGGAGTTGACGTTTAAGAGGAGGGGGAAGGTGAAGGAGGGGTGATGGATGGGGGGATGAATGGATTGTTGGGCGGAGGCGCCTTGGTCGGCCTCGAATGGGTAGAATGTCGAGGACCTAAGAACAGTTCTCGGCTTTAAAGATCAGGGCTCGACGGAGTCTCGCCCCACCTTAGTTGTATTAACCAGCGCCGATGAGCCAGCCGGCGAGGAAAACCAAGACACCGCCGACGACGACTTGGAAAATGGCCTGGAGCAGGGCGGTGTCCATGTAGCGTTTGCGAATCCAGGCGATGACGATGAGTTCGATGGCGACGACCGCGACGGCGACGCTGGTGGCGAGGTGAAAATTGCGGATAAGGTAGGGCATGGTATGGCCGAGGCCGCCGAGGGTCGTCATGATGCCGCAGACGAGGCCGCGCAGCCAGGGCGTGCCGCGTCCGCTCAGTTTGCCGTCATCGGACATGGCTTCGGCGAAGCCCATGCTGATGCCGGCGCCGACCGATGCGGCGAGACCGACTTTGAAGGTGGCGCCGGTGTCCTTGGTGGCGAAGGCGGCGGCGAACAAAGGCGCGAGCGTGGAGACGGAGCCGTCCATCAGACCCGCGAGGCCGGGTTGCACGAAACGGAGCACGAATAGGCGGCGGGCGACCTCGGTTTCTTCCTTAACGACGCCGGCGGCGGTTTGGGCTTCGGTCATTTCTTCGGCGCAATCTTCGTGGCGTTGTTCTTCCTGGGCGAGGTCGTCGAGGAGTTGGCGAATGGCGGCATCGCTCGTTTTTTGCGCGGCGGCTTCGTAAAAGCGGCGGGATTCGATTTCCATCAGGGCCGCTTCTTCGCGGGCGCGTTCGGGGCGAAGCGTGGTGGTGAACCAGGAGGGGCGGCGCACGATAAAACCTTTCACATCCTGGCGGCGGATCAGCGGGATGTGTTCGCCGAAACGCTGGCGGTATAATTCAATGAGGCGATGGCGGTGCCTGTCTTCTTCGCCGGCCATTTTGGTGAACAAGTCGGCGGTTGCGGGAAAATTCGCGCGGAGGCGTTCGGAGAAATCGCGGTAGATGCGGGCGTCTTCCTCTTCGGCGGTGATGGCGAGGGCGAGTATTTGCGCTTCGGTCAGGTCGTTGAAATGCATAACGCGAGTTTTGGGTAATGTGACTTCATAGTCGCGGCTTTACAATCGCAACCCGAATGGACACGAATGAACACGAAAACCCTCACCCCGGCCTTCTCCCATCCGATGGGAGAGGGGGAATTGTTCAGGTCTGCGGACATTGATTATGCATGTTTGTTTCAAAAAGCGCCGTCGACGCTGCGCTCTGCCGGCGCACTCCAAAGTACGCCGATTGCAAGTGGCAAACCCTTTCAAAACAAGCTGTAGATGAATGGGGCGAGGCCGGTGCTGGAGAGGAGCATCAGCAGGCCGATCAGGACGAACACGACCAGGATGGGCAGGAGCCACCATTTTTTGTTGGTTTTGAGAAAATACCAGAGATCACGGAGAAAACTGCCGCGGTATTGGGGGGCGGTTTTTTCGAAGACGCTGGGTTCGTTGGGTTTTTTCATGGCGCAAGAAGGGGCTAAAATTGTTTGAGATATTGTTCGGGCGGCGGTTGGCCGCGGCGCGCGATCCAGAAACTTTCCTGGTCTTTTTTTCGCAATTGAAGCAGGTCGCGTCCGCGGAGGCGCATGAAAAGAGCAACGGGTGTGACGATGCCGTAAAACATGATGGCGAGCATGACCAGGCTGACGACCCATCCAATGGGAAAGGTGATGGCGGAGGCGATGACGAACAGCGGTCGCATGGTTTTGGGTTTGATCAGGCCGATGATTCCGAGCAGGGCGATGGCGGCGAGCACGACGCCGGCGGTCCGATTTGCATGACGCCAGGTTTGACTGGCTGCCAGCAGGAGAAAAAATACGAGCCAGGCGGCGGAGAACTGGCGCAGGACGCGAGGACTGGGATTGGTTTCGAACGCGAGGGTGCGCATGGATCAATCGGGTTGAAAGGCGGCGAGGTGTTCGGCTTTTTCGGCGGCGCTCGGCAGCCGGGTGATTTGCTGTTTGTCGACGGTGATATTTCCAAGGACGAGCAAGTCCATGTCGGTGGCGAGGAAACAACGCAGGGCGTCGTCCGGCGTGCAGACGATGGGTTCGCCGCGGACGTTGAAGCTGGTGTTCACGAGCATGGGGCAACCGGTTTGTTGCTCGAATTTTTTGAGCAGGCGATAGAAGCGGCCATGGCGTGGTTCGTCCACGGTTTGAATCCGCGCGCTGTAGTCCACGTGGGTGATGGCGGGGACGTTGGAGCGGGCGATGTTGACGCGCTTGCGGAGGTCGGGATCGCGGGTCATCGTGGCTCGGTCGGCGTCGGAGAGTTGAGTGCGATGTTCTTCGAGCAGCGGCGCGACGAACAGCATGTAGGGGCTTTGGGTTTCCGGCTTGATCTCGAAGTAATCCGAGACGCGGTCGCGGAGGATGCAGGGCGCGAAGGGGCGGAAGCTTTCGCGGTATTTTATTTTAAGATTCATCAGCGATTGCATCGCCGGATTCCGGGCATCGCCGAGAATGCTGCGGGCGCCGAGGGCGCGGGGGCCGAATTCCATGCGGCCCTGGAACCAGCCGACGACTTTTCCATCGGCTAGGGTGGACGCGACGGATTGCAGCAAATCTTCTTCGTTATCAAATTGTTGAAAGGCGACATCGCGGGCATTGAGCGCGGCCAGGATTTCGTCATCGGAAAATTGCGGGCCGAGGAAGCTACCGGACTGGGAATCGGACGGGTTCGGTTGGCGCTGTTTTTCAAGCAATTGATGCCATACGAACAATGCAGCGCCGAGAGCGCCGCCGGCGTCGCCGGCGGCGGGTTGGATCCAGAGGTTGGAGAACGGGCCTTCGCGGAGGAGGCGACCGTTAGCGACGCAATTGAGCGCGACGCCGCCGGCGAGGACGAGATTTTTCCTGCCGGTGAGGCGATGCAGTTCGCGCGCCATGGCGGCGACGATTTCTTCGGTGACGAGCTGAATGCTCGCGGCGAGATCCATGTGGCGTTGCTCGATGTTTTGCTCGGGCGAACGGGGCGGGCCGCCGAAGAGTCGGTTGAACTTTTCGTTCGTCATCGTCAGGCCCTGGCAATAGTTGAAATAGGCCATGTTCATCTGGAAACTGCCATCCGGGCGCAGGTCGATGAGATGTTGGCGAATGGTATCGGCGAAGCGAGGTTGGCCGTACGGAGCGAGGCCCATGAGTTTGTATTCGCCGCCGCTTACCTTGAAGCCGCAGTAATAGGTGAAGGCGGAATAGAGCAGGCCAAGCGAGTGTGGGAATTTTAATTCGCGCAGGAGTTGGATGCGGTTGGCCTCGCCCACGCCCATGGTGGCGGTGCTCCATTCGCCGACGCCGTCGATGGTGAGAATCGCGGCGTCGTCAAAAGGGCTGGGAAAAAAGGCGCTTGCGGCATGGCTTTCGTGGTGTTCGGTGAAGACGAAGCGCGCGCGTTTGGCGCCGGGCAATTCGTTCTTGAGGCGGCGGCGCAGGTAGAGTTTATCGCGGAGCCAGAGGGGCATGGCTTTGCGGAAGCTCGCGAAGCCGGCGGGCGCGAAGGCGAAATAGGTTTCCAGGAGGCGGTCGAATTTCAACAGCGGCTTCTCATAGAATACTACGTAATCAAGTTCTTCCGGCTTCAGAGCGGCTTCACGGAGGCAATAGTTGACGGCATGAGTGGGGAAATTGGCGTCGTGTTTGCGGCGGGTGAAGCGTTCCTCCTGCGCGGCGGCGACGATCCGGCCATTGACGACGAGCGCGGCGGCGCTGTCATGGTAGAACGCGGAAATTCCGAGAATGCTGGTCATGGATGCGGTTGCAGGAGGGATTCAAACGGGAGCCAAATCTCGTCGGCCGAAACATGACCAAGTCAAGCCATGGAGGACGGTGAAAGTCGAGAGAAAACGGTCTTTAGCGGTGAACCAGTTGGAAAGGTTTATCTCGAAATTTGTCCGGCCAGGCGCGAAACGCTTCTTTTTGCAAATTTGTTTTCGCGAACGCTTTATGGAGACGTGAGCCGGAAAAAGGCGTTGCCGGGCGCCGGAGTGATGGCGGCTTTGTTCGTTGCGGTGCTGACGGGATACCAGGTCTGGCCGATGGCTGAACTGTGCGAATTTGTTTGCGCTTGCAGGTGGGCGACGATGTTGCTCGGCCAGGTCAGGATGAGATTGGAACTGGTTTGTTCGATCGCAATGCGGAACGGCGCGGTGGTGTTGTAGAGCCGCACGTAGTCCACGAGCACTTCGCTCGGGAATACGGAGTGGGCATCGATTTCGGACGGCGGCGGGTTTTTCACGTAATTGCCGCCGATGGCGAAGTTCATGATCAGGAAAAAGGGCTGGTTGAAGGGAAAAGGATAATCGCTATAGGAACTGTTCCAGTTGGTCTGGGTTTCGAAGAGATGGCCGTCCACGTAGAAGAGCAGGGAGTTGGTGGTCCAATCGAGCGTGTACGTGTGGAAATTGGTGACGGCGTCGCCGTCGAAGAAATTGTAAACGGCGGTGGCATCGCTGCCGGTGTGAATGCTGGACTGGACCATCGTGGTATTGGTGCCGGTGTTTTCAAAGACGTCGATTTCGCCGCAATTCGGCCAGCCGATGGTGGAGATGTTCGTGCCGAGCAGCCAGAGCGCAGGCCAGAAACCGACGCCGGAAGGAAATTGGGCGCGCCATTCGAGACGGCCGCAGGTGAAGGAGAACAGTCCCTGTGATTTCATCCGGGCTGACGTGTAGATCGAGCCATTGTAGGATTCCTGGCGCGCAACGATGTGGAGGAGGCCGTTGGCGACAAAGCTGTTGTTGGTGCGACTGGTGTAGTACTCGAGTTCGTTGTTGCCCCAGCCGCTGGCGCCCAAGTCGTAAGTCCAAATATTGGTTTTGACGCTGTCGCCGTCGAATTCGTCGCTCCAGACGATGTTCATGTTGCCATAGGGTGCAGAGCCGATTTGAGCGAGATTCAGGTCATCAAAATAAACCGAGCCGGCGGAATTGGCGGCATCACCTTGAAAGACGATTTGATAACGGAGAAAGATTGTGCCGGGCGGCGCGACCAGTTGGGTGACGGTATTGGTGATTTGAAATGTGTTGGGGTCGTATTGGTTGGTGATCGGGAGCTGGTTCCATTGGCTTTTGGGAAAGCCGCCGCTGGCGACGAGATTGGTGGTAATGAGCGCGGAGCGATAGAGGCCGAGGATGTTTGCGTTCGCGTCGCGGAACGTGACCTCGATCCAGGCAGCATTCTGGCCGGCGATGGCGTCGCCGGCGTCAGTATAGGCCCAACCATCGACGGAATACGTTGCGCCCGGGCCGGAAATGTAATCCTGGTAACAACCGCTGTAGTTCACCGAGCCATCGAAGGCCTGGTAGACCTTGAAATAATTCGTGCCGGCGTGGGCGATGGAGAAGTCCGATTCGTTGTAATCGTTAGGACCATATAATTGCCAGCCGAGGACATTGTGGCTGCTGCCGGGAGGGTCCGCCTCAAATCCGGGATTGCTCAACAGGCTGCTGCCTTTTACGGGCGCACAGGCGAGGCTGATAGAGGCCAAGGCCAACAGCGCCGGCCGCGTGAGTGTGAAACGGAATTTGAGCATCTATTGTTTGGAAAGGTAATTGTAGTTGAGCCCGTATCCCACGGGGAACTGAGATGTGCCGATGGTGTGATCCACGCAAAGCTGGTCGTTGTTGGCGGGCCATTGACGGGGGAGTTTTCCGGTGAAGGAATGGTCGCCGAACAGGTCGTCCGTGATGCCTTCGCCTTCCGTGCCGGGCAGCCACGCGGCGACAAACGCATCGGTTTGATTCAGTGCGGAACCGAGAATGAGCGGACGGCCGGAGTAGAGCAGCGTGACGACGCGGGCGTTGGTGGCGCGCGCTTTGGCGATCAAAGAGGCGTTTTCGGGCGCGAGCGTCAAATCCTGGCGGTCGCCTTTGAATTCGGCGTAGGGCTGTTCGCCGATGACGACAATGACGACATCGGGAGATTGCAAATCATCGCCGTTGGGCGAGAAGGTGACTTCGGTTTGAGGACTCACGGCTTTTTTGACGGCGGCAAGCAACGTGGTGCCGCCGGTGGTGACGTTGCCGGGTTTGCCCTGCCAATCAATCGTCCAGCCGCCGCATTGCATGCCGAGATCATCCGCGGCCTTGCCGACGACGGCGATGTGTTTCAGGTTTTTCTTGAGCGGCAGAAGGTTGTTGGAGTTTTTGAGCAGCACCAGTGATTCGCGCACGCACTCGCGAGCGACTTTGCGATGTTCCTCGGAACCAATGGCGGCGGTCAGGCGCGGATCGGGATTGGGATCTTCGAAGAGGCCCATTTGATATTTCACGCGCAAAATGCGGCGGACGGCGTCATCGATCCGTTCCTGCGGGACTTTGCCGGTGAGGACCAAATCCCTCAAATCGGCGATGAACTCCTGATAATTATTTTTCTCACCGGGACCGAAGGGAACCATGACCATGTCAAGGCCGGCGTTGATGGAAGTTTCGATGTCGTTTTTGTAATCGGGCGAAAGCTGGTCGATGGCCGCCCAGTCCGAGACCAGAAAGCCTTTGAAGCCCATTTCATTTTTCAGCACGTCGGTCAAAAGATGTTTATTGCCGTGCATTTTCTCACCGTTCCAACTGCTGTAGGAAATCATAATGGAACCGGCGCCGGCTTTGATGGCGGCGGCGTAGGGCGCGAGATAGATTTTTCGAAACGTCGCTTCGTCGCAAACGGCGTTGCCCTGGTCCTTGCCATTTTCGGTGCCGCCATCGGCGGCGAAATGCTTGGCGCAGGCGAGCACGGAATTTTTGCCGAGGTGATTTCCCTGGAAGCCGCGGATCGAGGCGGCGCCAAGCTCGGAAACCAAGTCCGGCGATTCGCCGAAGCTCTCGTAACTGCGGCCCCAGCGAATGTCGCGGGAGACCGCAATGCACGGCGCGAATGCCCAATTAATGCCCGTGCCTTCAACTTCCTCTGCCGTGACGCGCTCGGCTTTTTCGACGAGCCGCGGATCGTGAGTGGCTCCCATGCCGACGTGATGCGGAAAAATGACGGCACCGAGGATGTTGTTGTGGCCGTGGACGGCATCAATGCCGTAGAGCAGAGGGATCTTGAGTCGCGTTTGCAGGGCTTGCGCGCGGAATTCATCGACGCTTTCCAGCCACGTAGCAGGGCGATTATCGGCAGGATCAGAGCCGCCGCCGCTCAGGACGGAGCCGAGAAAATAGGTTTTGACCTTGGTCTTGTCCTTTAGCGCGGCGGAATCCACCTGGGTCATCTGGCCGATTTTTTCGTCCAACGTCATTTTGGCGAGCAAGGCATCGGCCTTTTGATCCGCGCCGGCGAACGATTGCGCCGCGAGTCCGCCGAGCAGGAGCAGCAAGGAGGCGGTTTTGACCGCGAGATGGGGCGTGGGAACAGCGTGGGATTCTTTCATAAAAATTGCACAACGACAAAGAGCGAGTTTTCGGGGCGCCGATCAATACGAGCTGATGGCAAAAACGTCCTCCTTATCGGCGCGGAGATCGATCCATGGCCAGATTTCCGTGTGACCATCGCAAAACGCCAAATTGGCGTGTTTGTTATGCCGGCATGCCGGCTGTTTGTTGGAGGGCGCGGTGACCCAGCCCGAGGACGGCGTCGGCTGCTTGGTGGTGATGTCCGTGTAGTAGGAGGTGGGCAATTTGTCAAATCCGCCGCCGGATTTGGGGTCGCCCACGTCGCCGATGAGCCAGATGGAAGCGTTGCGGGTGATTTGCGTCAGCTTTTTGCTGTCGAGGTAATGCCCGGCGCCATCAGTGGGATAACGAATCACGCCGTCGGCGTAGGTGTTGCCTTCCAGCGGACCGTAGCCTTCGCACGGCGATTTGAAATAGGCGACGGTGCCCGGAAGAATGTCGCTGTCCTGCACCGCCGGGCAACGCCAGACGTTATTTGAAGTTGAACTGGACGTGAGATAGCGGCCTGCGTCCATGATCTTGAAATACCAATTGGTCGTCACCGCGGGATAGGTGCCGGTGTTGAGAGAGGGCAGACGGTCGTTATTGTCGCCGGCGTACATGATCAGTCCGAGGCCGATTTGGCGAAGGTTATTCATGCAATTGGCGGCTTTGGCTCGCTCCTTGGCTTTGGCGAGGGCGGGCAGGAGCATGGCCGCGAGGATGGCGATGATCGCGATGACGACGAGGAGTTCAATCAGGGTGAACCCTCTTTTGGCCATGCGCTGCTGGATATTCATGTCTGTTTTGGGACCGGGCCCGCGCGCAGACCCGGCCAATTCAGCCTATTGGACAAACAACCGATAGAACCTCGCGCCCGGGGACGCGGCATCGGGGACGATTTGGTTCGTGCCAATTCCCGGAACGATCATCAGCGTCTGCCAGGTTGCATCGGTGAGGTTCGTTTTGAATTGAATGTTGTAATCGTGCCCGGCCACGGACGGGAACATTAGGTTGATGGCATTGTCGGAAACGCTGGCGCTCAGCGACGGCGGATTGATGGAGACGAGCGCGGCGGTCATGGTGTCGGTATTCGTCGGCGCATTGTCCGGACCATCCAGACGCAGACCATATTGGATGTGGCCGCCGGGCGTGGTGGCCAGGGTGATGCTGAACGGCTGTCCGGCGACCAAGTTGGAGTTGGCCGAGGTGAATGAACTGTAATCAGGCGCGAAGTCTTCGATCCATACGGAGGCGACGTATTCCGGCGGCAGGCTGTTGCTGGGGCAGTAGCCATTGAAGGTCAGGTTCAGCCCGGTGAGCGCGTCGTTGGCGATGAAGTAGTCCTGTTCGAGGAAGCGGTTGGGTGTGCCGTCAGGGTTGGTGAAGTTGGCATCGCTGGGATTATACAACGAAACATTCGGCATCAGGTAAGCGACGCCGTTAATGATGCTACCCCGCAGCAAACTGGTGTCGTAGGTCATCCCGCCGATGTAAGTCCCGGCGGTGTTATCCGGATTCAGTGTGAATTGGTTGATGAATCCGTTGAGCGCGGCGTGCGGATCGAATGACAGATTCGCCGGGTCAAATACGACGACGTAGGTCCGGCCCGTGGACATGAGCGAGGCCGCGTCGGTGATGATGACGGAATAATTCGCTTCGGCGCTGCCGGAGACGTTGTTGAGATTCAGGGTCGCGGTCGTGGAGCCGGAGATGTTGGCGCCATCGGTGAGATTGACGCCATTTTTTTGCCATTGATACGTCAAACCGTTGCCGGTTGCGTTGACGGTGATGGATGCGTTCGAGCCGAGATTGACATAGATGGGGCTGGGCAACGCTGTAATGAGCGGGCCGGTGCTGGGCGGATTGCTGGAAATAAGCACGTGGCCGGGATCCGGGATCAGGGTGGGATTCACGTTGGGCCCGACGGTTTCAAAGCCGTATTGGACGGCGTGGCCAGGGCTGGTGGCGGCGGAAATGCTGAAATTGGTGCCGACGAGATTGTTGGTCACCATCTGGATGAGGGCAAAATTGTTGGCTGGGTCGAGTTCCTTGATGAACGCCACCGTGTAATAAGGATCAACCAGCGTATTGGTCCAAACGTAGCCCGAGAAGGTCACGATCTGGCCGGAGAGCGCGTCATTCTCGACGTAGTAATCGGCGTGCATGCTTTTGTCGCCGCTGCCGTCGGGCTGCCACCAGAAAGTGTCGGTTTGCGGATTATCGCGGTAAATGCTCACATTTGGCGAAACTGTCACAATACCCGCGGAAAAACTCGCGGCCAGGTCCGAAATGCCCCAAGTGCTTCCAAACACGAAATTGCCGCCGTCGACATCGAGGTTATAAACGTTCATGTAGCCCAGCCAGGTCTTCGATTGGTCCACGTAAACCTGGGTCGCCCCTGGTCCGGTGACAATGACCTGGCCGAGGCTGGCCACCGTCGCGATGCGCGCATCCGGGCCAATGGTTTCGAAACCATACTGGATGTGATCGCCGGCCGTGGTCGCCAGGGAAATGGAGAACGGAACGCCTTCTGCCAATGCGACCGTGGTGGACGTGGACGAGGAGAAATCAGGCGTGAAATCCTTGATAAAGGCGACTGAAGTGTAGGGCGAAACGAGATTGTTCGAGATGCAGGTGCCGACGAAGGTCACCGTCTGGCCGGCCAAGGTGTCATCCTGAACGTAGTAGTTGGCGTCCATGTTTTTGTTGGGCGCGCCGCCGGCTCCGCCGACCCACCAGAAAGTATCGGTGGGATTATCCCGGTCAATGCTGGTATTGGGCGTCAAAATGACATTGGTGCCGGAAACGATGGCGTCGAGGTCGGCCGGCGCCCAGACGCTGCCGAAGTCGTAAGCGCCGCCATTGGCGGGCAATTCGCTGACGTTCATGAAACCGATCCAGGTGCCGCCGGAATTGACGCTTACGGTGGTGTCAGCGCGCAATCCGGCCGCGAATCCGAGCAACAGCAGGATGACGCCATAACGACAAAGGTGGAGGTGTGTTTTCATGCGGGGACTGGGTTGGGGGCTTGATTTGATTGGCAATACAACTGCAATCCTAGTCTTCGCCGGGAAACTGCCTAGCTAGCCAAGCGGTTAGTTTTCACCGGACTGCCGTTGCTGGAACTTGAGCGCCGCCTCGGTGCGGGAATGCACGTGGAGCTTCTCGTAAATGTGCTGAAGATGCCATTTTACGGCGGCGACAGTCACTCCCATGCGTTCGGCGATGGCCTTGTTTCCGAGGCCGTGCATGACCAATTCCAGCACTTCACGTTCGCGGTCGGAAAGGCTTTCGACCTGTTCGGCGGCGGTGGCCTGATGGCGGAACTGGCCGATGACTTTGCGGGCGATTTCCGGGGTCATGGGAACGCCGCCTTCATGGGCTTCCTGGATGGCGGCGATCACTTTTTCGGGCTGCGAGCGCTTCAGCAGATAACCGCAGGCGCCGGCGCGAAGGGCGCGGAAGATCATTTCGGAATCTTCATAGACGGTGACGATGACAATGTGCACGGCGGGCATCATTTCCTTGATCCGAGCGGTACATTCCACGCCATTGGAATCCGGAAGCTGGATGTCCATCAGGATGACGTCCGGCTGGGCCTTGGGGATCTTTTTCAGCGCATCCGCGACGGTGTCCGCAGTGCACACGCATTGAAAACCCGGAGTGCGATTGAGCAGGGTTTCAAAGCCTTCCCGAAGAGTCTTGTTGTCCTCAACGATGCCGACTCTGATCATAAAAATCTTTGGGGCAGCGGCGCGCAAAAATGGACGGTCGTGCCGTTCCTGGCAGTGCTCGTGATTTCGCAACGGCCGCCGAGGGTTTTGAGACGTTCCTTCATGTTCGCAATGCCATCGTTGCCGGCGTTGTGGTCGATGGGCTCAAAACCATGGCCATTATCAGAGACTTCCAGGATGAGGGAATTGTCGCGGACCAACATGCGCAACCAAACCTGGGTGGCGCCGGCGTGACGGACCACATTGGTGAGCGCTTCCTTGAAGGCAAAGAAAATCTCCTGCCGGAATTTCGGGTCGAGCGGATGCTCCGGAAGGTCTGGGGCGATATCGAGGCCGCAGGAAACGGAGGCGAGATCCAGCAGGCGTTGGGCGTAGGAACCGAAATAGCTCGCGAGCGAGGCGATGGTGTCATTGCGCGGATTGACGGCCCAGACAATTTCGTCGAGCGAGGTCACCATGCGGCGGGCGGTTTCGCTAAGCTCGCCGAGATAACGATCCTTTTCTTCGGCGGAAGTGGTCGGGCTTTTGACGAGCGTGGTGAGCATGTTGACTTCGGTGAGTTCGGAACCGAGGTCGTCGTGGAGATCGTGGGCGACGCGGGCGCGTTCCTGTTCGATTTCCCGGGTGCGTTCGGCCAATTGGCGTTTTTGGATTTGGATTTCGAGCTCACGCGTGCGTTCGGCCACGCGCCGGCGCAACACGGCCACCCAGCCGAACGCCGCGAGGGTGACAAAAGCCAATGCGCCGGCAATCCACAGGACCTTTTTCAACGTCCACCACGGCGGCGCTTGCAACAGGACAACGTCCCCGGGCGAACGCAATTGGACACTGAAGGATTTGGCGCGCCAGTTTTCGCCGGCCTGCCATTCGCCCGGTTCGATGCGGCAGACGCCGGTCACGGAGACGCGGCTGCCGTTTTCGAGAAGCTGAAAATTGTCCTGGTTGTTGGTTTGCACAAGGCCGGACTGGAAGATGAAATTGCTTTGCTGGAGCACGAGATAGCGCTCTGAACCATGCATGGCGCGGTCGACCAGGCGCGCGGAAATTTGAATTAACTGGCAATCGTAGTTGCCGGTCAGCGCCTCGTCCGGGTCAATTTGCACCGGCGGAGGCGGCTGGCCGCTGGAAATTTTGCGATAAATGCCATCCTGAAGCACGGGTGTGTAATCGCCCTGGCTGACGTAACCCAGCACTTCGACTTTGTCGCCGAGTTGCAACGCATCGCGCTGCTTGGTTTCAATTTCCACGCCGTGTTCGCCGTCCTGCAGGAAGAGGCGCGCGCCGGGGGCGAAATAGATCACGGTGCCGGCGACTTTCACACGATGGCCATAGGTGGCTTGGGGAGCGAATTGGAGCAGGCTGCCGATGGGGCGGGCGGCAATCGCGAAAGGGTCTTTGGTCGCGGGCGTTTCAATCGTGAGGTCCTCGGGGCGGGGCACCATCAGGCGAATCGCGAAGAGCTGGCGTTGGTGATTAAATTGAGTCGAGCAAACGCCACGCACGCGCACGGTGCTGTCCAGAAGTTCTTCCGCGTTTTGAATCGGAAGTGTTTTGCAAAAAATGAGCAGCCGCCCGCCGCCGGTGGTGATTTCAATCTGATGGTTCTGGGAATTGTCGAGCCGGCGCACGGAGCGGACAATGCCGGTGATTTCCACGAACTGGCTGTCCTCGGCGCCGCTGGCGAGTTGCTGATAGGTGACGGGCTTGGCCTGCGGGAGCGGCATTTCACCGACGACGTTGAGCTTGTCCACCACGACGACGGGCGCATATTCTCCGGGATTGGCGGTGCCAGTGACGTCGACAACCTGGCCCGGAACGAGTTCGGGCGGCCCGACGTTGGCGGGGAATTGCAGGTAAATGCCGGCGGTTTGGTCCTGAATAAAACGCGAGAAAAGGCTTTCATCGAAAAACGTCACCACGCCGCGGAGATGAACGGGAAGTTTCTGTTCCGTCCGCTCCACGCTCAAGCCGCGGATGGCGGCGACAGTAGTGAGGGCGTTGGTAGAGGTCTGGGCCGGGGCGAAAGGCGCAACCAACGCAATAATGAATAAGAAAATGGCCAGCCGAACACGCCCGGGTTTCGAAGCAATCGCCAGAAGTAGGTTTTCGTTCTGTCTCAAAAGCAATTCGAGGTGCTTTTGCCCTACTCCGGGAAAGTTGTCAATGCGGATTGGGACGCGACAGTAGCGACGGCGCGGATTTATATTGCTCTGCAGAAACCATTGTTTGTCGCGAAGCGACCCGGGAAATTAGCCAGCCACGAAGTGGCTGGGAAAGCCGGGTGGCGGCTGCGTCCTGAAAGGACGACGGAAACGACGGCATTTTCCTTTGTCCTTTCAGGACAAGTCCCAGTGAGCATGATATATCAGCCACGTTGTGGCTGGCTAATTTCCTGGCGTCGCTACGCGACTGGCGAAAGCTTTCTACAGAACAATTGAAAATCTCCGCTAGACGGTGTTTTGGACTGCGGGGAGCGACCGCCCGAAAGCAAGCTTTAAATGCTCCGGCAGCTAACGAGTTTTCGTGACAAGACCGATACGCAGGCGTTCCGTAGACTTGACGGGATTTACGGTCAAAGCCGAAATATGAAACCTAGATTCCTGAAAATCGCGCTCATGGGCATCGCGGTCGGCGTCCTCTCCCTGCCCGCGCGCGCGGCCAATCCCACCCAGCCGCTGCTGAATGACCCCGTGGATATCAGCCCGGATTTTCGCGATTTTTCCGACACATATTTTCTCGCCGATCAACTGGCGGATTTCGACGCCGATTCCTGCTCGGGCAAAATTTTATATCAGCGCGCGCAATATTTCACGCGCCAGGCCTTCAACAATATGCTGGCCATCATCAAGCCGGTGGCGCCGAATGAATTTCCGGAGAACGAATACGCGGCCAATCCTTCGCTGCCGTTTTCCATTCAGTTCGTCTCGCCGCGGACGATCCGCATCCGCATGGCCAGCGGGCCGCAGGTCCATAAAAATTATGAGGAATTGATGCTGGCCGGACCGGTGCCGACGGATCATTCGTGGAAATATGAAAAGATCTCCGGTGGCCATCGCTACACGAGCGAATTCGGTTCGGTGACGATCCTGGCGAATCCGTTCCACATCGAAATCCGCGATGCGAATGGAAAATTGCTTACCGAAACCGATCACAGTTCCGACAACACGAGCAGCTTCACGCCCATCCTGCCGCTTTCGTTTGTGCGGCGGTCTTCGGATTACTCGCGCAGTTTCAACGCCGCGTTCACGCTGTCGCCGGGGGAGAAAATTTTCGGCTGCGGCGAGTCGTTCACGGGGTTGGACAAACGTGGGCAGAAGGTCGTGCTTTGGACGGACGACGCCAACGGCATTCAGAACCCGGGGATGTACAAGCCGGTGCCGTTTTTTATGAGCAGCCGCGGCTACGGCATGTTCATGCACACGAGCACGCCGATCACCTGCGATTTCGGCCGTTCGTTTGCCGGAGTGAACGCGCTGATGATCGGTGATGATGAATTGGATTTGTTTGTTTTCCTGGGCTCGCCGAAGGAAATCCTGGATGAATACACGCGGCTGACGGGGAAATCGCCGATGCCGCCGTTGTGGTCGTTTGGTTTGTGGATGAGCCGTTGCACTTACAACAACGAAAAGCAGGTGCGCGACATCGCGGCGAAGTTGCGCGAGAACAAAATTCCCTGCGACGTGATCCATCTGGATACGGGCTGGTTCGAGACGGACTGGCGCTGCGATTACAAATTTTCCACGACGCGGTTCAAGGATCCGCAGAAGATGATTTCAGATTTGAAGGCGGACGGTTTCCACATTTCGCTGTGGCAATTGCCGTATTTCGTTCCCAAGAATTCGCTGTTCAACGAACTGCTGGAGAAAAATCTGGTGGTGCGCGATGCAAAAGGCAATTTGCCGTATGAGGACGCGGTGCTGGATTTTTCCAATCCCAAAACGGTGAACTGGTACCAGGGCAAACTGGCGGGATTGCTCAAGATGGGAGTCGGCGCGATCAAGGTGGATTTCGGCGAAGCAGCGCCGGCGGACGGAATTTACGCCGACGGCCGGACGGGTTTTTATGAGCATAATTTATATCCGCTGCGATACAACAAGGCGGTCGCCGATATCACAAAAAAGACGACCGGTGAGAACATCATCTGGGCGCGCAGCGCATGGGCCGGCAGCCAGCGTTATCCGATCCATTGGGGCGGGGACGCGGAAAGCACGGATGATGGCATGGCGGCGGAATTGCGCGGCGGCCTGTCCTTCGGCCTTTCGGGATTTTCATTCTGGAGCCACGACATCGGTGGCTTCACCGCCGATTCCGTGGCGGCGATGGACAAAAATCTTTTCGCGCGCTGGCTCGCGTTCGGAATGTTGAGTTCGCACAGCCGCTGTCACGGCATCGCGCCGAAGGAGCCATGGAATTACGGCACGAACTTCATGAATCAATTCCGCGTGGTGGACGAAATGAAATACAGGCTTATGCCGTACGTGTATGCGCAGGCGAAGGACTGCTCTGAGCGCGGGCTGCCGATGGTGCGGGCGCTGTTCATCGAGTTTCCCGACGATCCCGGTTCCTGGCTGGTCGATAATGAGTATCTATTTGGCTCCAGCATGCTGGTCGCGCCGCTGATGCATGAAAATGAAACCGGGCGTGAGGTTTATTTGCCGCCGGGAGATTGGATTGATTATCAGAGCGGCAAAAATTATTCGGGCGGCTGGCAGAAAATTGAAGCGGGTGAAATTCCGGCGGTCATCCTCGTGCGCGATGGAACGGTAATTCCGGAAATCAAACCGGCGCAATCCACGATGGATTTGGACTGGTCGAAACTGGACCTGGTGGCTTTTGCAAAAAATGCGGAAGAAGCGAAGGGCCTCGTTTGCCTGCCTTCAGACAACGTGCTGCACGAAATCTCGTTGCGGAAAAACGGCGGCAGCTTCGAGCTCACGCAGGATCCGCTGGCGGGAAAAGTTTCCTGGAACATCCGTTCGCCGCAGCCATGAACCGTTTGCGAATACTGCTGTGTTGTTTGGCAGTCCTTTTGCCATGCCGGAGTTCTCTCGCGCAACAATACGTCTGGCGCAATGTGGTTATCCGCGGCGGCGGCTTCGTGACGAGCATCCTCTTTCATCCGCAGGAGAAAAATCTGGTCTATGCCCGCACGGACGTTGGCGGCGCGTATCGCTCGACCGACGGCGGGAGGCGCTGGACGCCGATGACCGATTGGATCCAGGGAATTGATTTTACCGGCATCGAAAGTTTCGCGGTCGATCCGAAGGATACCAATCGCATTTATCTGGCGGCCGGGATTTACAGCGGCATGCGCGCGGCGATTTTGAGATCGGACGATCAGGGGCGCACCTGGCGGCAAACGGAGGTTCCGTTCAAAATGGGCGGCAATGAGACGGGCCGATTCAACGGCGAGCGGCTGGCGGTCGATCCGAACGATGGCAAAATCCTTTTCTTCGGCTCGCGGCATGATGGATTGTGGAAAAGCACGGATCGCGGCGCGGCCTGGAGCAAAGTAGAAAGCTTTCCGCAAGTCGATGGACTCAAAGTCGCATTGGGCGTTCCCGCCGGGGAATGGGGCGCGCGACCGCCGCAGCAGGTGGGGATTGTTTTTGTGCAATTCGATCCGACGTCGGGCTCGCAAGGCAAACCGACTCCATCGATTTACGCAGGTGTTTCGACGAGCGGAACCAATTTTTTCGAGAGCGAGGACGGCGGGAAAAGTTGGCAGCCAGTGCCGAAACAGCCAATCGGTTTGCGGCCCAATCACGCCGTCATTTCAAGCGATGGAGCCATCTATTTGACTTATGGCAAGCAAGCCGGGCCGGAAATGATGACGGGCGGGGCGGTGTGGAAGTTCGTTCCAAAAACAGGCGCGTGGACGGACATCACGCCGCTTGAATCTCCAGACCAGGGCCAGGTGTTTGGCTATGGAGCGGTGGCCGTGGACGCGAATAACCCGCCAGACTTGGTCGTCACGACATTTGGACGCTGGCATCCGCACGATGAAATGTTTCGCAGCACGAACGGCGGCGCGAATTGGGTGCCCCTGCTCGAAAACGCAAAGTGGAATCATGATGGCGCGCCCTATGTCGAAGGCCGGGTGGCGCACTGGATGGGCAGTATTGGGATTGATCCGTTCGATTCGAACCACGTGCTGTTCACGACGGGTTATGGCATTTGGGGTTGCGACGATTTGATGGATGCTGATGCGGGAAAACCCTTGCAATGGCACTTTTGCGATGAGGGATTGGAAGAGACGGTGCCGCTGGCGCTCATCAGTCCACCGGAAGGCGCGCATTTGTTGAGCGGTGTGGGCGATATCGATTGCTTTCGTCATGACGATTTGGAAGCGTCGCCGACGGTTTCTGAGGGGCCGCGCTTTTCGAACACGGAAGATATGATGTTCGCTGGAAAAAGGCCGCTGTTCATCGTGCGCACCGGGACGGGCAAGAGTTCCGTCCATGCGGCCTTGTCCGTGGATGGCGGACGGAGTTGGCAGGCGCTCGCGAGCGAACCTGCGGGCGGCGATGGCGGCGGGACGATTACAATTTCGGCCGATGGCGCGACCATTGTCTGGACTCCGCGCCCGGGCGTGCCGAGTGTATCGACGAACCGCGGTGAGACGTGGACGAGTTGCGAAGGGTTGACGCGCGGGTTGCGCGTGATTGCCGACATGGTGAATCCGGCGCGGTTTTACGCGGTGGATAATCGTACTGGAAAAATGCTGGCCAGCACGAACGGCGCGGCGGCGTTTTTCGAGACCGGCGCTAGTTTTCCCGTGGATAATAATGTCCGGTTCGGGCGCGCAACGATTTCGGCGACGCCCGGAATCGAAGGCGACTTGTGGGTCACGCTGGGAACGAACGGACTGTATCACTCGCGGGATGGTGGCGGGCATTTTGAAAAGAACAAGCGCGTGCGGAATGCGGTTTCACTCGGCTTCGGCAAGGCAGCGCCGGGCAAAGCTTTTCCGGCGTTGTATCTCTCGGGAAACGTGGGACGCGGGGAAGGGCTTTATCGTTCGTTGGATTCGGGTGAGAGCTGGGTCCGGATCAATGACGACCAACATCAATATGGCGCCATCAGCCACGTCACGGGCGATCCGCGGATTTTCGGGCGCGTTTATTTTGCGACGAGCGGGCGCGGCATTATTTACGGTGACGAGGTGAAGGAATTATGAAGCGAATGCTCCTGATTTTTCTCCTGCTCGCGGCGCTGGATTGCCGCGCGGGGCAGTACACGAATTTCGATCTGGCCATTTACATCCCGGTCGGCGCGGTCAAAAGTTTTGCCGACCCGCAAAAGCTTGAGGCCGATTGGAACCGCATCAGCCGGCAATTAAAAGTGGACAAGGTTTACATCGAAGCGCAGCGCGATCGCAATGTCGCGAGCGATGAGGTGCTGGAACGCGTGAAGCAATTTTTCATCGATCGTCACGTGCGCGTGGCGGGCGGCATGGCTCTTTCGGACGGCGGCGGCGGGCAGTTCAAATCATTCTGCTACACGGATCCGAACGACCGTGCGTTCATCAAGAACGCGGTGGAACTGGCGGCCCGGCATTTCGATGAAATTATACAGGACGATTTCTTTTTCGTGACGACGAAGACGGAGTCGGATATCGCCGCGAAAGGGGACCGGAGCTGGACGCAATTTCGGCTGGCGCTGATGGATGACGCGGCGGAGAATCTCATCATCAAACCAGCGCGCGCCGTGAATCCGCACGTGAAACTCGTCATCAAGTTTCCGAATTGGTACGAGCATTTTCAGGGTTCGGGCTACGATCTCGACAAGGAGCCGAAAATGTTCGACGGAATCTACACCGGCACGGAGACGCGCGACCCGGTCATGACGGATCAACATTTGCAGCAGTATGAGAGCTACCAGATTTTTCGGTATTTCGAAAACATCGCGCCGGGGCGCAACGGCGGCGGTTGGGTGGACACTTACAGCATCAATTATATTGATCGCTACGCGGAACAACTCTGGGACACGCTGTTCGCGAAAGCGCCGGAGCTGATGCTGTTCGAATGGACGGCCATGAGCCGGCCGATTGAGCCGGGCGACCGTGAAGCGTGGAGCGGCTTGAGCACCAGTTTCAATTACGACGAGATGCTGCGAGGCAGAACGAACGCCACGATGGCGTCGGTGGCGAGTTATTCCGTCGAGCAGGCCGACAAATTTCTCGGTCATCTCGGCAACCCGATCGGCATTGCGTGCTACAAACCTTATCAATCGTCCGGCGAGGATTTCCTGCACAATTATTTCGGCATGATCGGCATTCCGATTGATTTGCGCCCGGAATTCCCCACGAATGCGAGCGTGATTTTGCTGACGGAATCGGCGGCGGTCGATCCGGATATTGTGGCGAAAATCAAAGGCCAGCTGGTCGCCGGAAAATCGGTGGTCATCACCTCCGGGTTGCTTCGGGCGCTGCAAGGGAAAGGCATTGAGGACATCGCGGAGGTGAAATACACCAGCCGCAAGGTGCTGGCGCATACATTTTCGAGCGGATTCGGCGCAGGGAATGCGTCGAAGCTCGGAGAGACGAACGAGGACGTTTTATTTCCGCAGATTGAATTCCTGACCAACGACGCGTGGTCGCTCGTGCGCGCGGAGGCGAATGGAAATGCGTTTCCGCTGTTCCTGATGGACCGATATGCGCGAGGCATTCTTTACGTGTGGACCATTCCGGAGAATTTCAACGACCTTTACCGGCTGCCTCCGCAGGTCACGTGGGCGGTCAAAAATTATGTCATGCAGGGGTTCCCGGTGCGCGTGGACGGGCCGGCGCAAGTGGCATTGTTCGCTTACGATAACAACACCTTCATCGTGCAGAATTTTGCCTCCACGGGAATCGACGCGCGGGCTTCGGTGAATGGGGATTTTTCGCGGCTGAGAAACATCGTGACCGGTGACACGGTGACTGGACATGCGCGCGGTGAATTCGGGCGCCGACGCGGCCAGGATGAGGACGGCAGCCGTGTGATATTCAACATCCATCTGCCGCCGCACAGCTACGAAGTGTTTGCCATGGAGAAATGAATGGGTTATCAGCATCCGCATGAAATTCACATCCCTCGCGGTCAAGTTGGCGGCGATTTTCCTGATGGTGGCGGCGGCGCGCGCCGCTGAATCACCGCGGGAAAGGACATCGATCGATTTCGGCTGGAAATTCCATCTCGGCGACGATTGGCCGAACGCGTTGCATCTGGATAAAGCCGGGTCGAGCGGCGGGCCGGCGAGTGCATCGTTCGGTGATGCGACCTGGCGCACAGTGAATTTGCCGCACGATTGGGCGGTGGAATTGCCGTTCGATTCCAGCGCGGACGGAGGGCACGGGTTCAAGCCGGTCGGGCCGGGATTTCCGCACAACAGCGTGGCATGGTATCGCCGGAAATTTGATTTGCCGAAGGAGGACGCGGGCCAGCGGCTTTGGCTGGAATTCGACGGCGTGTTTCGCGACGCGGAAGTGTTTGTGAACGGCTGGTACATCGGCCATCACGAGAGCGGTTACAGCAGCTTTCGCTTTGACATCACGGACGTGGCGAATTACGGCGGGAATAACGTGATCTCCGTGCGGGTCGACGCGAGCAAATTTGAGGGCTGGTTTTATGAAGGCGAGGGAATTTACCGGCACGTCTGGCTGGTGAAAACCGCCCCGGTGGCGATCGCGCCGGATGGGATTTTTGTTTATTCGAAATTCAAAACGGCGGTGCCGAAAGGGCCGGCCGAAATTCACGTTCAGACCGAATTGGGCAATTGGCGAACCAATGCCGCCAAGGCGATGGTGCGTTGCGAGATTCTTTCGCCATCGGGCAAAGTGCTGGCGACGATGCATCGCGAAACGACGGTGCCGGCGCCTGGATTCAGCGAGGTTGAGCAAACCACGCGCGTGGCCCATCCCGAGCTTTGGTCGCCGGAATCGCCCAAACTTTACCGGCTCGTGACGACGATTGAATCGAATGGGAAGATTGTGGATCGCAAGGAAACGGAATTTGGAATTCGCACCATCGCATTTGATCCTGATCGCGGATTTTTGCTGAACGGCGAGCACTACGAACTCAAGGGCACGTGCAATCACCAGGACATGGCGGGCGTGGGCGCGGCGTTGCCGGATGCGCTGCAATATTTCCGCATCGCGAAGCTGAAGGAATTCGGCTGCAACGCGTATCGAACCTCGCACAACGCGCCGACGCCGGAATTGCTCGAAGCGTGCGACCGGCTGGGAATGATTGTGATGGATGAGAACCGGTTGCTGGGCAGCGATGCGCAAAACATGGCGCGCTGGAATGGCCAGATTCGCCGCGACCGAAATCATGCGAGCGTTTGCATCTGGAGCCTGGCGAATGAGGAGTTTTCCGTGCAGGACTCACCACAGGCCGCGAGCGTTGCGCGGACGATGCAGGATTTTGTGCGTCGGCTGGATCCGACGCGGCCAGTGACGTATGCCTCACCCGAAGGAGATGTTTTTATGGGCGTGAATTCGGTTATTCAGGTGCGCGGCTGGAATTATCACGTCGGTTCGGACATGGACAAATATCACGCCGAGCATCCCACGCAGCCGGAAGTTGGCACGGAGCAGGGCAGCACGGTGAGCACGCGCGGCATTTACACGAACGATGCCACGCGCGGCTATGTGAGCGCCTATGATGACAACGCGCCGAGTTGGGCGACGACCGCGGAGCGCTGGTGGGGTTACTTTCAACCGCGCCCGTGGCTGAGCGGCGGGTTTGTGTGGACGGGGTTTGATTATCGCGGCGAGCCGACGCCGTATTCGTGGCCGTGCATCAATTCGCATTTCGGCATTCTCGACACGTGCGGTTTCCCGAAGGACAATTTTTATTATTACCAGGCGTGGTGGACCGACAAACCGATGGTGCACCTGCTGCCGCATTGGAATTGGCCGGGCCGGGAAGGGCAGGAAATCGATGTGCGCGCGCTGAGCAATTGCGAGGAGGTGGAATTGTTCCTGAACGGCCAAAGCCTGGGCAGGAAGACGATGAAACGGAATTCCGAATTGAAATGGATGGTGAAATACGCGCCGGGAATTTTGAGCGCGAAAGGTTTCAACGGCGGCAAAGTGGTCGCTGAGACGAAAGTGGAAACCACCGGCGAACCGGCGTCGGTGCAACTCGCGGCCAACCGTTCATCCATCAAGGCGGATGGGCGGGACGTGTCGGTGATTACCGTTTCGGTCACGGATTCAGAGGGGCGCGTCGTGCCGGTGGCGTCGAACAAGATTCATTTCCAATTGGACGGGCCGGGAAAAATCATCGGCGTCGGCAATGGCGACCCGAGCTGCCATGAGCCGGACCAGTTCATTGCCGCGACGCCGTTTCACACGCGACCGGTTGCTGGCTGGCGTTGGAAGCGGGTCGCGAATGTTTATGCGGCCAATTTGCCGGAGACGGCCGAGATTTGCGACGATTCAACCTGGCAAAGCGCGGATGTGAATTCGGACAGCGGGCCATTGCAAAACGAGGACCGGGCGGTCTTCCGCGCCCAATTCAACGTGACGCCGGAGGACCTGAATGCGGTTTCGATCGACATGGATTTCGAGAGGATCGATGAGGACGGCACTATTTACATTAACGGGCAACGGGCCGGTGAATCGCACAATTGGGCCGACCCGGCGAGTGTGGATGTGAAACGATTTTTACATGCCGGGACGAATTCGGTGGCCGTGGCGGTGCAGAATTGGAACGGGCCGGGGGGCGTCAATAAGGGTGTGTTGCTGCAATTTGGAGAAAAGCCCGCGCCAGTGGATTGGCAACGGAGCGTTTTCAACGGGCTTGCGGAAGTGATTGTTCAATCGGAAAAGGAACCGGGAGAGATCAAGTTGACGGCGACGAGTGATGGGTTGAAGGCGGGCGAGGTTCAGTTGAATACGGCGCCGTAGTGCCGCTCTCTCAGTCCAAATCACAATAGCCGCGGACGAGTCCGCGCGGATATAGAGTGATTGCCAAAAACAATTCCGAATGGAAAACAGACGCTTCGCGTCCCTGAGATCTGAGCACCACCCAATGTATCGCGCGTAAAAATGGCGCCGATTCACGGGTGTGTTGCCCAATTGCCCGGAGCGCGGCTCTGTGAGCCGCAGCAACATTCCATTATCACAAATCGCCGAATTCGTTCACACGTTTTGCCTTCCACACCTTGCTGCGGGTCGCAGACCCGCGCTCCTGTCGATTCGGGCAACACGCACTCACGCCGGCGGCTACAATGTTATCTTAACAATTCTATTGCGATTGCAGGAGGTAAAACTCGCGACTGTTGATGAGGGGATTGGTGAAATTGAAGGTGCCGTCGGAATTAAATTGATTCGTCCAGATGGGCGTCCACAGATCCAGTGGCAGCGTCATATTGGTCGAGCCGAGGATGTGATACGTTTCGCCCGCCGTGCCGCCGGAGCCGCTCATGATGATTTGGTCGCCGGCGATGCTCGCGTGCCAAACCACATTTGGCGGCGGCGCGACGGAGGACATGACCAGGCCGACGGTGTTCGTCATGCGGCTGCCGTCGTTCCCGGCGACGGTGAAGATGAAGCTGGACTGGCCGGAGTAGCCGAGCGGAGTGGTGAATTGCGCGGTGTGGTGATCGGGCAAGAGACTCACGCTGCCATTGACCGCGCCCGACACGGTGTACACCGGATTGGCGTTGGTGAAGCCGCCGGCGTATTGGGCGAGATCCACGTTGGCAACGTTCGTGTTTGCCACGACGTGGGGGCCGGCGAGCCAGTTCAAATAAACTTCGAGCTGCGTATAGCCGCTCAGGGTCAGATTTGTGTTGTCGTTGGGATTCGCGGAATTCAGGCCAACGGCATTCTCCCAGAAATCCGGCAGGCCGTCGTTGTCGGAATCCGCGGGCGCCGTGCCGCCGGCGATGCTTCCATAGCCATTGTTTTCGAGGCCGGTGGAGGCCTGGGATGTGTAAAGGCCGCTATCCGGCCCGGCAGTACCCGCGCCGGTTCCGGCGCTGCCGTTGCCGAGCGTTTGGATTTGCCCGAGCAACAGGGAATCCATGTCATCGCGCGGCAACGCGCCGGCCTGTGACATCGCGATGCGATAAGCGGAAACTTGCGAATAGATCGGAACGCTCGTTGTCCAGGTGGACCACGGCGAACTCAAAATCGTGCCACCGCCTTGATAGCCGGGCAGGGGAACGGTTGTGCTGCCGTTGAGCACGCCGTCTTTGTTCGCGTCCTCGAGGTTGCCGCTGAAATACATGCTTTGGTTGTTGTCGATTTGGAACCAGGTGTCGTCGGTGGTGCCGGAGCCGGGGCCCATGATGAAATAATTGTTCACGAGATCGTGATTGAAGGGCGTGCTCGTGTGCGTGGTGTAACCGGCCTGGTAATTGTAAAGGATGTTGTTGATGAAAACCGTGTTGATCTTTGCGAGCGGGTTGCGGTTGTGCGAATTGGCGAAGATGTTGTAGAACCACGAAAAACTTTCGCCCACCGATTCCGTGTGCGCGCCGAATTGCTGGTAGATGGGATTGGCATCGATGCAATTCTGCACGGTAATGGCGGAGCAACTGACGGCATCGATGTTGTTCCACGGGCCGAATTCGAAGGTGACGTGATCGAGGATGCAATTGGTCGCTTCGAAAAGGCTCAGGCAATCATCGCCGGTGCTGGCGGTGTTGCTGCCGGGGCGGATGCGGATGTCGCGGCAAATGATGTTCGACGAACCGGAGAAAGAGATTTCGCCGCCTTCAAAGCCAATCCCGCCGCCGGGTGCGGTTTGGCCGGCGATGGTTATGTTATCGCTGACGCTGACGGCGGATTGCAGGGCGACGTAACCGCCGACGTTGAAGACGACGATGCGTCGGGAGTGGCTCACGGCATCGCGGAACGAGCCGACGCCGCTGTCGGCGAGAGTGGTCACGTGGTAAATCGAGCCACCGCGTCCGCCGGTCGCGCCGGAACCGAAACCATACGCGCCTGGAAACGAGGGGACGTTGGTCGCGATGGTGCCGACGATAAGATTCACTTGCCCGGGCGTGCTGGTGTCGATCTGGTAGAGCTTGCCGGCAGGCAGGGAGCCGAGCGTGATGGAGCTCGCCAGCAAATTGCCGCTATAGGTGAACAGCGGGTAGGTGCCGCTGCCGAACGCGCCGGAATTTGTGACGTTCAACGTCCCGGCGAGGCTCAAATCACCACCCACAATGACGCGATCGTTGTTCGCGCCGAGAGCGAAATTCATCACCGAACCGGAATTCATCGTGAGATTGCTGGAAACCGTCAACAATGTCGACGCGCCGAAAGGATTTCCGGGCATCAACACGCCGCCGTTATTAATCGTAACGGCGCCGCCAATTGTCCCGCTGCCTCCCAGCCGCCCGCCGCTGTTCACGGTGACTGCGCCGGTGCCGATGGCATCGTTCACGAGGAGCGTTCCGTTGCTGACGAGCGTGCTGCCGGTGTAGGTGTCATTGACGGCGAGGATTACCGTCGCCCCGCCGAGAACCGCCAGCGTGCCCGTGCCGCTGATAGTACCATTGACGCCGTTGGTTTCGGAATTGTTGAAAACCAGCGCGCTATTATTGATCACATTGGCCCCATAAATCGCGGCGGCTGTGCCGATTTGGAGCGTGCCGGAATTGATCGTGGTCCCGCCGCTGAAGGAGTTGCTGCCGCTGAGCGTGACCGTGGCCGGGCCGGAAAGCACGAGGCTGCCGGTGCCGCTGATGTCGTTGCTCAAGGTCGTGTTCGCCGGCTCGTCCAGAAGCAGAACGCCATCGTTCTGCACCGCGCCGCTGCCAATCGCGCCCCCGGTGGCGCCATTGCCAAGCTGCAGCGTGCCCTGTCCGATGGTGGTCACGCCGACGTAATCATTCATCGTCAAAACGGTGAGCGCGCCGGAATTGGTTTTATTGAACGAAACTGTGCCAGTAATGTTTCCCGCGCCTTGGAAAATGTAATTGGCGGCGGCATCGACCGTTACGGAGGCGGGTTGCAGCGCGCCGGCGAGATTGACGATGTGATTGGTGGACGTGTCATCGAAGGTGACGAAATTGCCGTTCGTGAAGGTATCGGGCTGGCCGGCATTGAGCCAGTTGGTGCTGGTCAAATCCCACAGATTGGCCGAACCGTCGCCGACCCACGTCCGGGCGGTGCCGCCGGTCGGAGAAACGATGAGATCGACGCCGGTAGCCGTGACGTTAAGCACGGCTTGCAAGCCGCTGCCGGGCGAGCCGACGAGTTGAAGATTGTTCGCGTTGCCACTGACGCCGGCGCATCGGATCAAATGATACGTGCCCTGGAAGAGCGAGCCGGCCAGTGGATTGATGACGATCTGGTTCACACCGCTCAGTTTCAGGATGTCGCCAACGCTGATGCGATCATTGCCGGGGTCGTTCGGGTTGAGCGCCAAATCAAACTGGCAGGTGACGCCTCCGTTCAGGGTAAGATTTGCGTTGATGGTCAATGTGCCGGGGAAACCGTTCGCGCCCGGCGTTATCGTGCTACCCGTGGCGGTGATGTTGCCGGTCACGGTGCCGTAACCGGAAAGACTTTGGCCGGAGCTGAGCGTGAGCGTGTTCATTCCAGCCAGGTCCAGGATGGCGGCCGTATTGCTCAACACGATGGACGAGCCGGTGAACGTCGAGCCTGCACCGCTCCAAGCGAGTTTTCCATTGCTGATGGAAACGTTGCCATCGTAATTGTTCGTTCCGCTCAAAGTCAAATTGCCTCCAAGCAAGGTGAGCGCGACGGGTTGGCTGCCGCCCGCGATGGTGCCTGCGAACGTCGCGTTGGCCGCGCCATTGCTGAAGGTGAGCGTGGAAGTATTCGCGGCGCTGCTGTTGGTGATGAGCTGATGGGAGCCGAAAGAGGACAGGCCGGATAGTTGCAGGTTGAAACCGCCCAAATCGAGTGTGCCGCCGCCGAAGATCGACAGCGAAGTCCCATCCGGGATCGCCCCTGCGTGGCCCATAATGATCGAACCGGCGCCGATGCTCGTGCTGCCGGTGTAAGTGTTGGCATTGTTCAAACTGAGCACGCCGCCGCCGATTTTATTGATCCCGCCGCTGCCGCTGAGCACACCCGTGAGGGTGATGTTGTGCGGCGCACCGCTGAGGTCGGCGGCATTGAAATTCACGTAACCGCTGCCGAGAGTCATGTTGGCATTGCCCATCCAATCAGCCGTCGCGCCGAGGACACTTTGCCCTCCCAGGGAGATTGTCGTGGTTCCGGAATTCAAAATGTTAAAGCCACTGGCGCCGAGATAAAGGCTGGCGTTATTCGTAATGCGCGCAACCAGCCCGGAAGCCGAATTCGGAAACACGCGAATGCCCTCGGCAGAAAATGTGCCACCCAACACGCTGAACCAGCTCGTGAAATTGGCGGTGACCGACAGGTCGGCTGTGCCGCCGCAAACGACAGTTCCACCGGTTTGATAATACCGAACCTCGCGGCCCTTGGTCGCCGAGCCGGTTCCAAGTTGCAGGCTCCCGGCGTTGGTGATGATGCCACCACCGACGGCCATGGTGGCGTAGGAATTGCGCGTGCCGATGGCGATGCTGTTGGCGTAAACCGTGCCGCCGGAAACGATGAAACCCTTGCCGTTTCCCTCGTTATTCCGGCCGACGATCACGTCGCCGAGGCTGGCGACCGCGCCGGAATTGATTTTGAGCTGGCCGTTGCCGTCGAAGCTGCTGTTGTTGTCCACCTGCGTGGTCGCATTGGTCATCACTCCGCTGACGTTCACGATGGCGTTGTAATCATTGAAGCTGAGCGTGCCGTTGTTCATGACGCCGCCGCTGTTCACGTTGAGGGTTTGAGCACTGGTGCCGGTAAGCGTGGTGGTGCCGTCCACATTAAAACCGCCGGCAGTGATGGTCAGGGTCGGGACGCTTGCGGAGGAACCGGCCAGTCCGAGCGTGAGCGAACCGATGCTCGGCGCCGCCATGGGTGAACTGTAAGTGACCGTGAATGTGCCGGAGTTCGCGATGAGCGCGCTGTCACCGGCGCCGGGCACCGCGGCGGGATTCCAATTGACGGACGTATTCCAATCGCCGCTCGAAGCCGAGGCCCAGGAAGTTTGGGCCTGGCTCTTCAGCAATCCCAGACAGGCGATTGCAACGACAACAATGCTGGCCTTCAAAACGGACGGGGTGTGTTCCATGCAGGGAGATTTTAGCTCAACATGTGTTGCGGCTGTGTCCGCGGTTGTCACTGGCCAAGCGGCGGAGGGCCGCCGCGCTCCGGAACCTGGCGGAAGTTTTTTTGCCCATTGACTCGCGATAGCGTCTCGGAGTGCGCCAGCCCTCTGGGGCTTTTTGGCGCGCGCCTGTCTCAATCTTCAAATGCAAGCCGGCCATGTTCATTTGGACAGTTCAAGGTCCGTGAAAATGGTGTCGTATTGCTGGGCAGACGCCGCCGTTTCCTGGGTCGTAAGTTTGGTGCGGGCTAAGTTGAATGCGTCCATATTGAACGCGTAGGCGACGGAGCCGTCCGTGAACATCACGTCCCAGCCCTTCGAGGGATAATGCGCGAAGCCGTTCGGGCTGAAATCCACTCCCACACCGCCGCTCGCCCTCTGTTCCAGGTAATCCATGGCCAGGAGCTTGTGCCCTTTGAAATCGCTGGTTTTTTGGAACAGCCGCCGCGCGTTGGCGTCACTGGAGCTGCCGGTGAACCCCGCGGCATTCACTATTCGAGGATTGAACATAATCGTGGAGCGGACCTGTCCGTCCGAGCCGGTGCTCATGAACTCCGGGTTCGAGTAGGCGTCAGCGGCCAGCAATGACGTGTGAGGAAAGCTTGGGCAAAACAGGACCTTGGGATTTCCCAATTGCCCGGCGGCATACAGGTAACCGAGGTTTTGAAACTCCCATCCCGGCTTGGTGGAGGCGGGCACGTGTGTGTTCGCCGGGGCGCTGGAGGAAGTCGGCCCCACGACGTAACGGGTATAGTGCTCGCCGCGGATAATATTCAGCAGATGGCCATTGCCAGTATCCAGCCAAATCGGAAGCCAGTCATTGAAGTCTCCGGCGTAAATCATGGTGGCAAGATAGACCTGGTGCATGTTGTTCAGGCACTGCGTCCGGTAGGCTTTGCGTTTGGCGTTGGAGAGGGCGGGCAGGATCATCGCGGCCAAAATGGCAATGATGGCAATGACGACCAGCAATTCAATCAAAGTGAATGCGGAGGACGGTTGCGGTTCGAGGTGTGCGGCTTTCGTTTTCATGGTGTGTCTGGGGCAAAACGTTGCGGCATGCTCGTGCGAATTGAATCAACATCGCATTTTCCGCAACAAATGCCATCGGATGTTAATCCGATGGGCAGGTAAATCATGGTTCCAAACCATTGGTTATTTGGACGGGCGCGGAGTCGATTTTGACCGTAGCCGAATCGAGACCGGGGCGGGCGGCAATCAAAGTGATGGTTCCAGGCTTGAGAGTGGAGCGGATGGCGACGCGGTTGATGCCGCATTCGGTGTCGAGGTAGAGGTTGTTAATGGAATGCGGTATGCCGCTGTTATAGCCGCCGCGCCAGATGGCCGGGCCTTCCAATTTGAAATCGACGCGCGCTTCATCGGTCGGGCAACGACGGCCCTCGGCATCCACGACTTCCACATCAAAGAAGGCGACATCCGAGCCGTCAGCTTGCAAGCCGTGCGGGCCGACGTGCGGTGTCAATTTCAATGCTTTTGCCGGGCCAGCGGTGAGGATTTCGTCCTGCGCGACGATTTTGCCCGCGGCTTTCGCGATGGCGGAAATTTTCCCCGGTTCAAATTGAATGTTCGGGAACGCGAAGATGAAGCCATTCGTTGGATTCGTCACCACGCCTTTGGATTTTCCGTTCACGAAGAGTTCCACGGAATCGCAATGGTTGGCGGCGACGTAGATAGTCTTCACCGTGTTCGTGGGATAAGTCCAGTGGCCGATGATGTGAATGTCCGGCGCGGGATTTTGCATGACACGATAAACGTAATACGCCTGCTTGGGCAACCGCACGGAATCCACCTTGCCGCTCACGCGCGCCACTTCGCTGCTGTCCTGCCGTCCGTCGGCGTTGGAATCGGACCAAAAGATGGAAGCGTAACCGGACCATTTGGAATGCGCGGGATCGGTGTTGGAAATTTTGTTCTCGCAATACTCGTAATAACGTTTCGCCGCGCCCAGGCAAAACGTTTCGGAGTTCAAATTCCAGGTGTCGTCCGGGCCTTTCTTGAAACCGAAATGCGGCGGCGAATAATCATCCCAGAACCGGCGCGCGGCTTCTTCTCGATAATCTTCCGTCTCGATGAGCGGCGCGCGATCGCGGCGTTCGGCGCTGTAGGCGCGAAACATTTCGGTGCTGTTCGTCAGATGATCGGTGCGCGGGTCCTGGCCGATCATGACGCCGTAATATTCGGCGATGCGCGTCGTGGCGGGATCGTTGAGCGTGCGGCAACCAACGACGCGGCCGCCGTTGGGATCCCATTGTTTGCGCAAATCCACCATTTCCTGGAGATGTTTCGGCGTGATGGAATTGTTGCCCGCTTCCCAAAACAGGATGCTCGGGTTGTTGCGGAAATAAATCATGGAATCGCGCATCACTTCGACGCGCTGTTCCCATTGGCGGCCTTGCACGTCCTTCTCCTTGTCGCCCGCCGGACAGACTTCGACGATGCCGGCCTTGTCGCACGCGCGGACATCCACGGCTTGGGGCGAGATGTGCATCCAACGCAGGTAATTGGCGTGGGTGCTGCGGATCAAATCCGCATTGTAATCGTGCATCCAATCCGGATACGCCTCGCCGAGGCCGGCCCAGTCATCACTCGAACGCTGCGCGTAGCCGGTCAGCCAGACGAAGCGGTCGTTAATATAGACGCCGCCCGTTCCCGCGCCGCCCTTGAATTCCGTTTTGCGAAAACCGGTCCGGACCTTTTGCACGTCCACGGCCTTGTCATTCACGGTGAGAATGCAATAGACATCGTAAAGATTGGGCGTTTCATCGCTCCAGAATTTCGCGTCCGCGAGTTTGCCGCTGGCAGTGAACGTTTCCTTTTCGCCGCTGACCAAATCCGACGCGTCGCTTTGAAATTGCGCGCAGACCTTTCCGTCGGCATCCACCACCACGGCGGTGAGCGTGATGGATTGCTGGTCGCCACTTTCGTTTTCGACCTGCGATTCCACGTTCACATCGCAGGTTTTGTCGTTGATCGAGAAATTCGAGGGATAGATGTAGATGCCAGTGGTCTTGAGATTTTCGTAGAGCGGCAGCGTTTGATAAATCTTCCCGGTCAGGTGCAGCACGATATCGTGGTTCAACCCGCCGTAATTCGGGTTGAACGCGCGGCCCATCCATTCGTACGACGTGCCGGTGGCTTGCTCCTTGTAATCGTTGCTGTTGTCCACCTTCACCGCGATGACATTTTCCTGGTCGCCGAAATTCACCAACCCGGTGAGATCGAGGCCGCAGGCGGTCACGCCGTTTTCGAACAACCCGGCCGGTTTGCCATTCACCCAAAAACGCCCGGCCTGTTTCAGCCCTTCAAATTCAAGAAACACTTTTCCATTGCGCGCGCCGGCCGGCAGCTTGAAATGCTTGCGATACCACGCGATGCCCGCGTACGCGTGCCGGTCGCCGCCGCTGTGGCTGATGATTTCGTTGTAGGAATCGACGTCGTTGTAAGTGTGCGGCGCGCTGACATCGGTCCATTTGGAATCGTCAAACGCGACTTGCTCCGCGTTCGTCACGTCGCCTTTAAAAAATTTCCAGCCGGGGTTGAAATTGTAATCCACGTGCGGCGATGGCGGGGGAGTGTAGGCCGCCGCCGTGGCAGAGTGGATTTGCAGCGATACGGCTGCCGCAATAATGAGTCTGATGGTCTTGCGCATTTAATCTTTTTTCGCGGTGCGGACGGAATCATTCAATTCCAGCCGGAGGTAATCGTACATGATGCCGCTCATCAAACCGCCGGGCGGCACCGTTAGTTTCAGAGTGTTATTGCCAGCTTTCATCAGCGCAGCGTCGAAGGAAAGGTCGTGTTCGGACCAGGCGCCGCCGATGCCGTCACGATCTATGGTGGCGTTGTACATGAGATTCGTCACGTTGCCGAGCGGATGGCCGTTGATGTCGGCGGTAAGATTGCGCGCGCCCACGCCGCAAATGGCGAGGCGCAATGTGGCGGTCCCGCGCGGCGCGGCGGTCAGCGGAAAGTCCACAGTCCAAGTAGTGGCGCGGCCACGGCCCCTGCCGGTGGTATTCGTGGGGTTTTCATTGTGCGGCACCTGCTCAATAAACCAGTCATAGTGGAAGTTGCTTCGGCCGATGTGGTAGGTGATGTCTTCGGGAAACAATTTCGGATACTGGAGATACCAGCCCCAATGAAAATAATCGTTGCCGGCCAGGAACTCGGAGGCGTTGCGGTTCGGGATGCCGATGTCCCAAAGTTGCCGGCCATAACGAACTGGTTGCCACGCCAGGCTGCCCAGCTTGAGTGTTTGGCCGGCTCTCACGGTGACGTTGCTTAAAGCGAATTCGCCCAGCACGCCGTCGGCAATGGCGTGCAGCGTGTAAGTGCCCGGACGCACGTTCGGGATGGAGAAGTTCCCCTTCGCATCGCCGCGCACCCAGAACTCGTAATTCTTAGCGTCGTTTTGCCATTGCACGACGCGCGGCAGCCGGAAGCCTCCGAACCCGCCAAAACCGCGGCGCCGAAATCGTCCGAAGCGATTGGTCCGGCCACCGGAGGAATTGGTTGAAACTTGAGCGGTGGAATTCGTGTTGGATCTTTCGCTTTCCGCCGAACTGGTGCTGTTGGTGTCGTCCTCGCCGCCGCCGGCCAGGCCAAAACCGCCGCCAAAGCGTCCGCGCGGCATGGCTGCCGGCGCATAATCCGGCGCGCTGAGGCCCACCAGCAAATGGCTCACGACCAATCCCGGCGCTTGCGGATCCTCGATGAGCAATTTGCCGGAAACCGTCGCGCGCTGGTCTTTGTGCGGGTAATCCACTCCGCCCACCCAGGCGAAAGGCCACGCGGCGGTCTCCACCTTTTCGCGGGCCAGTGCGTTTTTCCAGACGGCATCGCGGTTGGGGCCGGCATTGCAATAAATCAGGAACGGCCCGATGACCTTGTTCCAATTATCCGTGGCCGCAATCGTGCACAAGCTGCCGCCGTAATGGCTCCCGCGCCAATAATTCAACAACGTCGGCGGAGCCGCCGCCGTGAGGCTGTCGGTGAACGTGGCGTCGCGATGCGCCGAAAGCTCAAACTTTGTCGGGCCGCCGCTGAGGTATTCGACGGACGGATTGATGAACCAAAGGCCGATATGATGCGCGCTGCTTTGCCAGCCCCACGCGCGGACGTCGAATTGATTGGCCGAATAATCGTATTTGTGCTCGACCTCGCCCTTATCAATCCCCGAGTTCATCCGGCGCGCCTCCTTCATGTTCATGCGGGTGCCGTGGTTCCAATCGTAGGCGGTGATCATCTCCATGTTCCGGTTGGAATCCACCGTCATCCAATCAAAAATGGCATCGTTGAGCTTCATGCAGAAACGCGCTTCACCAACCGAAGTGGCGGCGTAATTGGTCGGGTGACTGAAAATGCAATATGTATAAAGGCCCGAATCGCCGCGCGCCAGGGTGTAACGGATTTCAATGTCCGCCAGGACGCTGCCGCCCGGCCCGCTGCCCATGCGATTGCCGTCCGCGATGCCTTTGAGGGAAATTTCGCCGCGGCCGCCGCCATTCATTCTCGGGTCAATGGTAATGCTGGTGATCCGGCGGTGAGCGCGCTCAATGTTGTGCGACCAATAACCGGGCTCACGCTGCGAGACGTTGTCGACCATTTCCATGCCCCGATACTTCAGCGAGACGAGGTCGCCGGAGGATTTGTCCACCCGCGCGGCCAGAATCCCGTTTTGCAAGGTGTAACTGTATTTATCTTCTGAAATGGTGACCGGCGTCGTTGCGGCAACGACTTTGGCGGCAACGAATAGTCCGATGGCGAGCGGGGCGAGCTTCATAGGCGTTGGTTCAACTGAGTTATCGACATGGCAACCCAGATGGAGTGCACCGAACAAAAGTAACAGAAACCCGTGGTATTAATTGGTAGGGACAGCGCGCTGCGCTGTCCGCACCGGCTGCAAATATCGCGGCCATGAATGGAATCATGAGAAAGTTAATGATGGGCTGGGACACGCGTCGTAGGGTCATCAAAGCACAAGAATCGTCATATTGTCACATGGCGGGGCAGGGCGAGGAAATCGCCATAATTGGGGATGCTAACGATTTCGCGCTTGCCGCAACCTTTGGGCCGCGTCCACAGTCTGTGAATCTTATCAGTTCCGCGCGTCGTGGGAAGTACTTATGAAGGCTTATCGATTGATTTTGTGTTTCGTGATGATGCTGGCTGCGCTTCCGGCTTCCGCATTGGAGCGGACCAATGTTATTTTCAAGATCTTTCAGTTTCCGGCTGACAAAATTCCGCGCATCGACGGCCAGACGGATGATTGGGACATGGTTCCGGACGATTACGCCATCGGCACGGACCAACTCGTGGATGACACCGGCAAACATCCGGCGCCCGATCCCAAAACGCTCAACGTCAGCGTCAAAGTCGGCTGGGTCAAAGGCCTCAACCGGCTTTATTTTCTCTACCAGGCGTATGATGACTATTGGGATTTTTCTCTTCCTGGTTTGCATAACGACACGTTTGAGCTGGTCGTGGATGGCGATCTTTCCGGTGGTCCGTTGATTGAAAGATTTCATCCCGCCAAGGACATTCTCGGCGCCAACGACGCATTCTTTTCTTTTCAAGGCGTTCACGCGCAGAACTATCATATCTTTACGCCGGCGGAAGGAAAGGATTGGTGCATGGCGTGGGACGCGGCGCAATGGATCAAGGATTTGCCTTATGCGAACGCCGCTTATTCCTATGACTTCAAGCCCGGCCAGCCCGGCAAGTTGACGCTGGAATTCTGGATCACGCCGTTCGATTATGCCGGCTACGAAGGGCCGCGGCGGGCGGTCGAATCCGTGCTCGCGGAAAACAAAATCATCGGGATGTCGTGGGCGGTAATTGATTATGACGATGTGAATTCCGGCCAAAACAACGGTTTTTGGAATCTCTCCCGCAAGCACACGATGTATGGCAACGCGTCCGAACTCTGCGCGTTCAAACTGATGCCGCTGGAGCCGCGCTTTCGCAAACCCATTGAAGCGCAATGGTCGTTCAAAATCGTGGACATGGACCGCCGGCTTGTGGCGTTCAAGGATTTGTCCGAGGGCAAGATCACGAGCTGGAAGTGGGATTTCGGCGACGGCGAAACTTCCACCGAACAAAATCCCATCCACGCCTACAAGCAACCCGGCCAGCAATATGTCGTGACGCTGTGGGTGGAAGGGCCGGCGGGGAAATCGCGTCGCGCGAAGGTTTGGGCTGTGTCGGTGAAATAAAAATTGCCAAAATTCATGTTCTAAAAGGCGGGCGCTGCACTGCGGGGCAGCGGCAAAACCTGCAGGTTTTGCACCACCTTTCAGAAGATGAATTTTGGCAACATTCTAAATCCATGAAAAAAATCCTGATGCTGGCTGCGGCGCTCGCGTTCGGCCTTCCGGTGTGGGCAAAAGATTTCAACGTGCTGGATTTCGGCGCGAGAGGAGACGGCGCGACGCTCGACACAGCGGCCGTCCAGCGGGCGATTGATGCCGCGGCGGCCGATGGCGGGCGCGTGGTGATTCCGCATGGGAGGAAATTCCTCATCGCCACGCTGACGTTGAAGAGTGGGATTGATTTTCATGTCGACGGCGAATTGCTCATCAGCACCAACCAGGCGGATTACGCGAGCGACAGTGTCATCACGGCCCTGAATGCGCCCAATTTGAAAATTACCGGTTCAGGAAAAATCAGCGGTCAATCGCTGGCGTTCATGACTGGCTACGACCCGGTGGGCGAATGGTGGTTGTTCAAACCATGGCGGCCAAAAATGTTTTTGCTCACCGGTTGCACGAATCTGACCGTGCGCGACATCACGTTCGGCGATGCGCCATATTGGGGATTGCATCTCCTCGGCTGCGATCACGTGCTCGTCGACAATGTGACGGTGGCCAATCGCCTGGACGTGCCGAATTGCGACGGGCTTGATTGTGATCATTCGAGAAACGTGGAAATTCGCGATTGCCACGTCACGGCCGGCGACGACGCGATTGTCGTGAAGGCGACGCGCCAGGCGCAGGATTTTGGAGCCTGTTCTAATGTGTGGGTACATGATTGCGTATTGGAAACGCAGGATTCGGGGGTGAAAATCGGCACCGAAACGACCGCCGACATTCACGACATCCGTTTCGAGCGCTGCAAAATTCTCCGCGGCAGCCGCGGCCTGACCATTCAACTCCGCGATGAAGGCAACGTGTACAACATTGATTTCAACGACATCGAATTTGTCTCCCGTTATCACGGCGATCCGTGGTGGGGGCGCGGCGAAGCGATTTCATTGACCGCGATTCCGCGTGTGGCCACGAACAAGCTCGGGACGCTGCATGATATTCGCGTTCGCAACGTATCGGGCCGCGCCGAAAACAGCATTCGCATTCGCGGCAGCGCGGAAAGCCGCGTGCGCAATGTGCTGTTGGAAAATGTTTCCGTGAAACTGGATCGCTGGACCCGCTACCGCGGCGGGTTGTTCGACAATCGTCCTACGAAAGTGATTGCCGATATCGAGCCGCATGGCAATCCCGGCATCATGATATCGCAGGCCGATGGCGTCACGCTGCGGCATTGCCGCATCCGCTGGGGCAGCAATCTGCCGGATTATTTCACGCACGCGCTCGAGGCGGAAAACGTGACCGATTTGCAGCTAACCGATTTCATCGGCACGGCGGCTCATCCGGGGTGCGATGAGGCCATTACGATTCATTAGACGATTGCCTCATAGCCGCCGGCGTAAGGGTGTGCTCCCCAATGGACGGAGCGCGGCTCTGTGAGCCGCAGCAACATTCCACTTTCGAAAGTCGCTCAATTTCTTCACGTTCTGCCTTCCACACCTTGCTGCGGGTCGCAGACCCGCGCTCCTTTGGGCAGCATGCCCGTAAGTCGGCGCTTTCTTTTTCGGCCAAATGGATCGCCGCGGACTCACGTCCGCAACTAACGCTATCTCGTCTTAAATTCCAGGATGTTGACGGAGTAGGGCGGCAGCGTGCGGGTAAAGTCGTTGCTCAGGCTGGTGGCTGCTTCGGTCGCGGGCCTGATTTTCGCGGGCTCCTGGATGGAATTCGTATCGTCGGGCTTGTCCGCCTTCAGAACCGTCATGATGCCGGTGTAGGCGATGCTTTGCGCGCCGCTGATTTCAATTTTGACAGTCTCCGGCGTGCCGAGGGTGTTCACCATTTTGAGGAAGATTGTGCCGCTGGCGCTGTCGCGGGTGGCATCAAAGAAGATTTTCCGGATTTGCCGTGGCGGAGGAGCCGGTTGCTCGACCCCGTTGCGCCGGCGGGCAGGCGGCTGCCACATTTCCGTCGGAATGTTTTGAGAATCCGTTGCCAGAATCTCGTCGCCATGCAGTGTGCTGAACATCTTTTGCGCGTAATAGGCCGGCGAGCCGTAGCTGTTCAGCGCGTCGTAGCCAATCAAGTCCGTCCGCCACTGCATCGATCCGCCGGGACGCAGGTCGCTCACGTTGACGAACAGCGGCGCGTAGCAGGAAATGAGGACCAAATCGGAATTGCGCTCCAGGCCGGTCATCCAGGCCGAGTCGCCGAGCGCGCCGGCCATGTTGGGCGTGGGTGAACCGACGCGCGTGGCCCATTCGCCGCAGAAAATTTTCGTGTGGTTTGTCCGTGGATAGCTGTCGTAATCCAGCGCGTGCGCTTCCATCTCCTCTTCGGAGCGATAATAATGCTCATCGAGCAAATCAGGCGTGCGGCTTTTCACTTTCGTGGTGGCGATGATTTGAAGCTGCGGATACCTGGCCTTGATGGCGTCATAGAACTGCGCGAAGCGGCCGTCGTAGTCGGAATTAGTGTCCCAATCCTCGTTGCCCACCTCGACATAACGCAGCTTCAGGGGTTTGGGATGCCCATCCTTGATGCGCTGCGCGCCCCATTTCGTCGAGGCATCGCCGGTCACGTATTCAATTTCGTCCAACGCATCCTGCACGTAAGGCTGCAGGTTCGGGCCGGGTTTGACATACTCATGGCGGAGCGAATAGCCCGCGTAAACGGCCAGCACCGGTTGCATGTTCAGGTCCTCGCACCAGCCGAGAAATTCCGGCAGCCCAAAACCGTCCGTCGACCAGTATTTCCAGGGACTGCGATGGCCCGGGCGCGCGGCCTGATCGCCAATGGTTTTTTTCCAATCAAAACGTTCGTTGATGTGATCGCCCTCCAGATAATTGCCGCCGGGGAACCGCAGGAATTTCGGCTGTAGACCGGCCAGCAGTGCCATCAGGTCCGGCCGCCGGCCATTGGGGCGGTTTTTGTAGGTGGGCGGAAACAATGAAACTTCCTGGAACCAGACGGTGCCCGGCGAGGTCGTCGTGATGGTGAATTGATTGTCCTTCGACGGCGACACGCGCCCAGTTTGGAGAGTGGTTTCAAATTTTTTCCACTCATCGGTGAGGCCGGAAACTTTGGCTTTGGCAAACGTCGTGCGTCCGTTGGTGCTGACGATGGCGACGGTGAGCGAGTCGGAAAAACCATTCGCCGCCTTGGCGTAGAACGAGACGTGATAAGTGGCCCGAGGCTTCACCGGAATGCCCCAATAGCCAGGATTAACGATTCCCGCCGGAGAAGCTTTCGAGGCGTGGCTCGCGTCCATTTTGAGGCTCAGGTTCAACGCGTCATTCAGCGGCGTGCCGTGATCGAGCGAAATCTCGGCGCCGCCGGTGGCGCTCCAGTATTTCACTTCGTTGGTATTCGCCTTGAACGTGCGATTGCGAATCAACTCGCCATAAAGCCCGCCTTCGTAGGAATAATTGATTTCCTCCGTCATCAATCCATACAACGTGGGGCTGACCCAGCCGGTGATCTGGTTGGCCTTGATTTGCAATACCGGAATCTCATTATTCGTTTGAGCGAATAGGGACGCGGTCTGAAAAGCGGTTGCGGCGATCAGGAGAACAACTTGTCTGGATGGCAGACTGCGAAGCATGCGAATCACGTGCATGACGCCAAATTGAAATGTTCCGCCAAAAAGTCCATCACCAATATTGGCTATGATTTTGCCGGCTTTCGGCGGCCACGAGGCCGCAAGGCATTCGCATCGTCATAATTGGCGATTACCCGGCGCGGTGCTTTCGACTACTTTCAACCGCCTATCCGAAACCTTGTTTGCGAAAACGTAGCATCAACCGCAAAGTTTCTTGCGGCGCCGGATGATTTCAAATTGGTGGCGAAGGAAAAAACGGATAATTAAAACAGATGCCATACCGCATGTCCGCGAAATCCGGGTTCAAAATAGCGATGCTGATCGGTTGCTTTGCTGTCGCCGGGATATTGAATTCCAAAGCCGCTGATTTGAAATTCAATTTTGCGTCCCGCAAATTCTCACTAACCAATGCCTATTCGAGCGAATCCGGTTTTGGCCTCGATCGTGGAACTTCCGCGACGTTTTTGCCGCAGGGCGGCATTACGAGCGCGCATCCATTTCTCTATTCAGTGGCGGTTCCGCCGGGCAATTATCTCGTCACGGTCACGTTCGGCGATAAAAAAGGCGCCACGACCAATTACGTCAAAGCCGAGGCGCGCCGTTTAATGGTCGACGATGTCATTACCGCCAAAGGCCGGTTCGTCACGCGGCAATTCGTCGTGAACACGCGCACGGTCACCTATCCCGGCGGCAAAGTGCACCTGAAACCGCGCGAGGTGAAGAATGAAGTGGTGACCTGGGACGACAAACTCACGCTGGAGTTCAATGGCCCGCGCCCGGTGCTGCGCTCGCTGAAAATTCGGCCGATTACGAATGTGACCACGGTGTTCATTGCCGGAGATTCCACCGTGTGCGATCAGCCGCTTGAGCCGTGGAACAGTTGGGGGCAGATGTTGCCGCGGTTTTTTGATGATCATGTGACAGTCGCCAATTACGCGGAGAGTGGTGAGTCCATCCGCAGTTCGCTCGGCGCGCATCGCTTTGACAAAATCTTCAGCCTGATTCGTCCCGGCGATTATCTCTTTGTCCAGTTTGGGCACAATGACATGAAAGATCACGCGACGAACGCGCTGGAGGTCTACAAATCGAATTTGCGAAAAATCGTGGCCACCACGCGTTCGGATGGCGCCACGCCGGTGCTGATTACTTCGATGGAACGAAAGGCTGGGGTCCATGGGCCGACGCTCATGGGCTATCCGGACGCGGTGCGCGAAATCGCGCGCGAGACCGGCGCGGCTTTGATCGACCTCAACGCCGCCAGCCTGAAATTCTACCGCGCGCTGGGCACGAATCTTGACCTTGCCTTTGTGGACGGCACGCATCATAACAATTACGGCAGTTACGAACTGGCTCGGTGCGTGGTCGAGGGCATCAGGGAAGATCGTTTGGGCCTGGCCACGCATCTGGCTGCCGACGCGACGCCCTTCGACCCGGCGAAGCCTGATGACGTGAAGAGTTTTTACATGCCGGAAAGCCCCATGCGCGATCCGGCCGCGAAGCCAGAAGGGAATTAACCGGCGGCGACCGTCTGGCGTCTAAGTCGACGAACATGATGATCAAAATCATTCTGGCCCTTTCGCTGATGGCCACCCTCGCCACCGCGGCCACTCCCGAAAATCCGCGCGTTACGGAACCGTTCGATAACGGCTGGCGTTTTTTGAAATCCGATGCCACTGGCGCCGAAGCCGGCGCATTTGATGATTCCGCGTGGACCACCGTGAACCTTCCGCACGACTGGAGCATCTATGGGCCATTCGCCGCGACCAACAAAACCGGTGGAGCAGGGGCGTTCCTGCCGAGCGGCGTGGTCTGGTATCGAAAGCATTTCACCTTGCCGGCGGGGCAATCCAGCCGCCGCGTGTCCATCGAGTTCGATGGCGTGATGCAAAACAGCAAAGTGTGGATCAATGGCACTTTGCTCGGCGAGCGGCCATATGGTTACGTCAGCTTTCGTTATGATCTCACGCCGCATTTGAATTTCGGCGGCGATAATGTGGTCGCGGTGCGCTGCGATACGTCCGAGCAGCCGGCGTCGCGCTGGTATTCGGGCGGCGGCATCTACCGGCACGTGCGGCTTGTTATGGTAAACCCGATTCATACCGCGCCGGATGGTGTATTTGTCAGCACTCCGGAGGTTTCCGCCGACAAGGCTACCGTGCAGATTGAAACGGCGGTGATCAACGAATCGCCGGCCTCGGAGGATGTCACTGTCCAGACCACCTTGATCGCGCCGAACGGAAGAAACGCAGGCACTATTCAATCCACGCTTTCGCTCACCAATGGCGCCGCGAATTTGCTGCGGCAGCGTATCGTGCTTTCAAAACCGAAGCTCTGGAACCTCGATTCACCGCAGCTTTATCATGCCATCGTGAAAATCTCCGACGGCCCAAAGCCGCTGGACGAGGTGAATGTTCCTTTCGGTGTTCGCGACGCGCATTTCGAAGCGGCCACTGGCTTCTGGCTCAACGGGAAAAATTTCAAAATCAAAGGCGTGTGCCTGCACGAAGACGGCGGCGCCTTTGGCGCTGCGGTGCCGCTCGGTATTTGGGCCGATCGCCTCCAGACGCTGAAATCGCTTGGCGTGAATGCCATTCGCACGGCGCACAATCCGCCCGCGCCGGAATTCCTCGACCTCTGCGACCGCATGGGTTTCCTCGTCATGGATGAATTTTTTGATTGCTGGACCGTCGGCAAAAATCCCTACGATTATCATCTGTATTTCAATGAATGGTCCAAGCGCGACGCCGCGGACTCCATTCGCCGCGACCGCAATCATCCCAGCGTCATCATCTACAGCGTCGGCAATGAAATTCACGACACGCCCAAGGCCAAACTTGCCAAGCGCATTCTGATGGGCCTCGTCCTCGTCTGTCACGAAAACGATCCCACGCGCCCGGTCACGCAGGCGTTGTTTCGGCCGAACGTGAGCGGCGATTACACCAATGGCCTGGCTGATTTGCTGGACGTGGTGGGCCAGAATTATCGCGAGAATGAAATCCTGGCCGCGCACGCGCAAAAGCCGACGCGCAAAATTCTCGGCACCGAAAACACCCATGATCGCAACCAGTGGGTTGCCGTGCGCGACCACGCGCCCTATGCCGGCCAATTTCTTTGGACGGGCGTGGATTATCTGGGCGAATCGTGGCGTTGGCCGGCGATTGGCCACGGTTCCGGCCTTTTGGACCGCACGGGGCGCATCCGCCCGCTGGCGCGGCAGCGGGAAAGCTGGTGGGGCGATGCGCCAATGGTGGCCATCGCGCGCCGCGTGGCCGCCAATGATTTGATGCCCAACGACCCCGGCTACGGCGGGCCGGAACGCCACACGCAGGTCTTATTTTCGGATTGGACGCCAAAAAATCTCTCGCCGCACAATGAAGACGTGGAGGTCTATTCGAATTGCAAGGAAGTGGAATTATTTTTAAACGGCAAATCGCTCGGCAGAAAGCCAATCAATGCCGATGCTTCGCCGCGCGTGTGGCATGTGGCGTTCGCGCCTGGAATTTTGAAGGCCGTCGCGCGCAACGACAAAAAAATTGTCGCCACGCAGGAGCTTTTCACCGCCGGCAAGCCCGCCGCGATCAAACTCGAGACCCGCAACCCAAAACTCGGCGCCTCCTGGGATGACGTGGCGATTGTCCGCGCCACGATCGTGGACGCAAACGGGATTCCCGTGCCGCGCGCGGATGATTTGATTTCCTTTGGCATCAGGGGCCTCGGCGTCATTGCCGCGACGGACAACGGTGATAATGCCAACCACGAATCGTTTCAGACGGCACAACGCCAGGCCTATCTCGGCGAGTGTGTGGCTTTCGTGAAGGCGGGCGATAATCACGGCACGATCAAAGTCTCAGCCAACGCCGCCGGATTGAAGCCGAGCTCGGTGACACTGCAAATCGTTCCCTCCGCGCAGCATTAAGAAAGAATCGGAGCGTGGAATTTCATTCCGCGTGTCATCATGATTCAGTGGCAGCCGCCGTCAGGAGGCTCCAATTATGGGGTGCTTCAGTGCATGAACGTTCCCAAAAATCCAGCTCCGCTTCCCGAAAATCAAAAAGTCCCATGCGAATTGCCTATTGCTTTCCTCACCGCGAAGCGACGGCACGCTCTAACGTGCTGCCGACGGCACGTTCCGTGTCCTACAACATTTGTGGAATTGCCCTAACCCCCAAATTCAGCAGGCGCGCTCATTGATGGCTTTCAGTTCTCTCGGGCAACCGTGCTCTCACCTGTCGGTCTGCCGTACTGCGTGAGGCGAACAAGTCGCCGAGCAGCTCGAACATGCGGGCCAATCCGAAAGCCAGCGCACCCAAAATCAAAAATCCCAGGCCCGGCAGTCACCCGTAATAAAGCAGCGCAAATACAGAGGCGAGGACAGAAACACCAGCGACGAGATACAACACTACTTCCATGCGGTCTGCGATTTCCTGGCGTTCATACAATTCCTGCCGTTTCATATTGGAGGGTGCTCTTGCAACGCCAAAGCTCGGGCACAGCCGCCGAAGCTAAGGACCGAATGCAATCCGGCCAAACGAATATCATAAAAGGCTCGAACTGAAAAATAAAACCCCCGGCCAGCTTTCGCCGGCCGGGGCTTTCGAATTTAGCCGCGGCGCGCAGGACCGGCGCGCCGCAGTGTCGGACTATTGCGAGAGATGCAACCGATAGAACGCGTTCGGCACGTTCGGATCGATCGGGATGTTCGTCGAGTCGACGCTCGAGCTGCCGGCCACATCCTGCCAGATCGTGTTCGTGAGGCCGTTGGTCTGCACCTGCAAGGTCCAGCCGAGATGGTCGGCCGGCCAGGAGAGGTTCAGTTTCCCGCCGCTCACGCTGAAGGTGATGTTCGTCGGATTCGGGTTCACGCCGCCGGTCACGGTGGCCACGGTGATGGAGCCGTTGACGGCCGTGTTGTCGGTCCAGGTGTAGGTCACGTTATTGACATCGTTGGTGGGGAGGTTCACCTGCGTGAACGCGCCGCTCAACGCGCCGGCCGTCTTGAACAGTTGGAACGTATCGCCCACTTGCAAGGCCGGGCCAAGGTTGGTGACGTTGAGAACGCCGCCGAGCGTCATGGTCTGGGACGAGATCATGTCGTTGGTGCCGTTGGCGTTTGTGCGATTCAGTTCCATGTAGGTCGTGCCACTGAGAGAGACGTCGTTGGTGATCGTCAAGGTGCCGATGGCATTGCTGAACCCGACATAGACGTTGCCCGCCGTGGCAAGGCTCCCGCGCAACGTGCCGTTGCCTTCGACGGTGCCGCTGGGGCTGAGGATGCTCAGCGCGGAAATATCCAGGATGCCCGGCGCGGCGAGCGCGAAGTCTGAACTGCTGGGCGCGGAGGTCGTGAGGACCAGGACGCCGTTGCTGACGGCGGTGGGTCCGGTGTAGGTCAGCGAGCCGCTCAACGTGAGCGTGCCGGTGCCGACCTTGATGATGCCGACGTTGTCAATGATGGTTCCACCGAAGGTGGTGCTGGTGTTCAAACTGCCGATCCTGAAATTCGCCGCGGCGCCATTGGCGTTGCCCGAAGTGGTGGACTCAATGGTGGTTGAGCCATCATCGGCCAGTTCGCCGAACGGAATTGTCGGCGTGCCGCCGAGGGTGTTGTAGAACGTGACACCACCGTTGCCGGCGTTCGTGCAAAGCACGCTGCCGAAGCCGTTGGTATTGGCGATGCCCAACTGGCCGCCGTTCGCGCTTCCGCTCCAGATGATTTGGCCGGTGAACGCGCTCCAGTTGCCGCTGATGTTACCACGCACATACGCGGCCTGGTAGTTCAACGTGCCGGCGCCGGTGATATTGCCCTGCATCGTGCCACGTTGCGGCCCGACGATGGTGGCGGTCTGCCCTGCCGGGATGTTGATGGTATTATTGAGGCTCGACCAGGTGGGGCCGGTGCTCTGAGGTGGCGCGCCGACGGCGTTAAGAACGGCATTGCTCAAGAGCGTAATCGGACCGGTTCCCAAAGCAACCGGAGTCCCGATGGCGCTCGACGCCGTCAGCGTGACGGTAGCGTTGGTGATGACCGTGCCGCCGGAATACGTATTTCCAGTGGTGCTTTCCACGTCGAAGGTCTGGTTGGCGCCGCCTTCAACAGTCACGGCTACCACGCCGGTGCTGTTCTTGATGGTGCCGCTGAACGTAGTCGTCGCGGCTCCGTTGATGGTCAGCGAGTTGGTCTTTTTCGATAAACTGTTGAGAATGGTTCCGTTCACCGTGTTGTTCGTGCCGGAGAGCGCATTGACGTTGATATTGAAGCCATTCAAATCCAGCGTGCCCGCACTGGTATTTCCACCGTCCAGGACCAGCCAGCCGGTTGAGCCGGGAACGGTTGCGGCGCTGGGGATGGAATCGGCCGCGGCCACTTTGACTGTGCCGCCGTTCACGAGGGTGTTGTTGATATAAGTGTTGCCATTGTTCAACGTGACTGTTGCCGGGCCGGTGAAGGCCAGGCTGCCCCCGTTTCCGGGACCGGTCTTGATGTTTCCGACAGTCAAACTCCCGCTCTTATCGTAGGTCAAAGTGCCGTCGTTCGTGATGGCGCCGGAACCGATGCTGCCATTGGCTCCTCCATTGCCCACCTGCAACGATCCCGAAGAAGTAATCGTCGTGGGGCCGGTGTAGGTGTTGTTGGCCGAGAGCGTCACCACGCCGCTGCCTTCTTGCGTCACCGAACCGCTGCCGGAAATGACGCCGGCAACTTTGTGATTGTCGGATTGGTTGAAGACCAAGGCGCCGTTGTTGGTTACATTGCCCGTTCCCAAATCGCCCAAAGTTCCGCCATTGCCGACTTGCATCGTGCCGCCCTCCAAATCCGTTGGTCCGAAGTTATTATTTGCCGTGGCAACGATCAGGGTTCCGGAGCCCTTCTTCACGATCGCGGTGTTGCCGCTGATTTTGCCGCCGCCAATGCCGGTGCCATCCGCGAACGTATAAGTGGTCGCTGAATTGTTGACCGTCACCGAACTCGGAAGCAATGCGGATTGCAGGTTGACGGTCGGGCTCGCCGAGCCGGTTTCGTCAAAGGTCACCAAGTCGCCGTTCGTGTAGATATATGGATTCGCGCCGAGCAGCCAATCCAAAGTCCCGGCGGTGTCCCACGATGTCCCGGTGCCCGACCAAGTGAGGTTGTCCGAAGCCGCGGTCTGGATCACCAGATCAATTTCTCCCGGAGTGGAGTCGCTCAAAACCGCCAGCGTGCCAGGTTGCGAGAATCCCGTGACCGCCATCGTGCCAGAGGAGCCCGCGCCGCTCGCCAGCGTGCCATACTGAATCAGCTTGTAGCGACCGACTGGCAGCGTGCCCGTCACATTCAACTGCACGGTGCCGCCACTGAGCGTCAGCGCGCCTGCCACGACCACCAGGTCGCTTTGTCCGGCGGTTGCCGAAACATCCACATTCAAAGTTACACCCGCTATTTGGAGATCGTTGGCAAACGTCAGCGTGCCGACAACGCCGTTGGTTCCGGGCGTGAGGATGCCGTTGGTGCTGAGGGCCACGCCGCTAATCGTGCCCGAGCCGCCGAGGATTTGTCCAGCGCCACCGTCCAAAGTCAAACCGA
>Ga0134126_10000231_pt1 | contig 72861 bp, 63 predicted proteins | sample KB31752_FD_96881 | JGI IMG/M metagenome (GOLD analysis project Ga0134126, IMG submission 96881) | Terrestrial soil microbial communities with excess Nitrogen fertilizer from Kellogg Biological Station, Michigan, USA - KB3-175-2 | ecosystem: Environmental > Terrestrial > Soil > Unclassified ...
CGCAGGATGGGCGGTGAGATCGGGGGAGATGGTTTCCCAGGTGACGCCGCCGTCGCGGGAGCGGTGGAGGAACTGCGAGCCGTAGTAGACGACATGGGGGTCGTTGGGGGAGACCTCCATGGGCGAGACGCGCTGGAAGCGGTAGAGGAGGGTGTCGCCGCCATTGCCGTAGAGGGATTCGGCGCCGACCCAGTATTGCTGCTCGTTGTGGGTGCGGATGTCCTCGCGGCTGAATTGGCCCTTGCAGCCGCCGTAGACGATGTTGGGATCGGATTGGCTGGGGATGATGGGGCCGGTCTCGCAGCCGGGGCCGTTGCGGAAGGCTTGGTTGTCGCCGAGCGGTTGGCTGGGGAGGATGACGGTGTTGTCGTCCTGCTGGGCGCCGTAGACGCGATAGGGGAACTGGTCGTCCACGGCGACTTGATAAATCTCGGCGGTGGGCTGGTTGAGCTGGCTGGACCAGGTGCGACCGCCGTCGAGCGAGACGTTGGCGCCGCCGTCGTTGGATTGGATCATGTCGAGGGAGTTTTTCGGGTTGATCCAGAGGTCGTGGTTGTCGCCGTGCGGCGTGCGCTCGGTGCGGAAGGTGGTGCCGCCGTCGGTGCTCTTGAACCAGTTCTCGTCGCCGACGTACACGGTGTCGGCGTTGTTCGGATCCACGCCCAGGGTGTCGTAGTAGAACGGACGGGTGATGAGGGCGCTGGTGCCGTTGACGAGCTTCCAGGTAACACCGCTGTCCTCCGAGCGCCAGAGGCCGGAGCCGGGCTTGGCTTCGATCAGGGCGTAGGCGCGCTGGGGATTGGCCTGGGAGATGGCCAGGGTGCTGCTGCCGAATAGCTGGTCGGGGAGGCCGCCGGAGAGCTTCGTCCAGTGGTCGCCGCCGTCGGTGGATTTGTAGATGCCCGCGCCCTCGCTGGCCGGCGAGCCGCTGATGATGGTCCAGGGCTTGCGCAAGCCGTGCCAGAGGGAGGCGTAGAGTGTTTTCGAGTTCGACGGGTCCATGGCCAGGCCGCGGGCGCCGAGGCCCGGACCCACGTAAAGCACTTTGTTCCAGGTGTCGCCGCCGTCGGTAGAGCGGTAAATGCCGCGGTCGGGACTATCGGCGAAGGGATCGCCCTGGGCCGCGACGTAAACGACGTTGGCGTTGGCGGGATCAATCTTAATGGCGGCGATCTGGCCCACGTCGCGAAGGCCGAGGAAGTTCCAGCTTTTGCCAGCGTCGCCGGAGCGGTAGATGCCGCGGCCGATTGAGACATTGCTGCGGATCTTGGCGCTGCCGGTGCCGGCGTAAATGATGTTGGGATCGGAGTCGGCGACCGCGAGCGCGCCCATCGAGCCAGTCGAAAAGAAGCCGTCGGAGACGTTCTGCCAGGAGGCGCCGGCATCGGTGGTCTTCCACACGCCGCCGCCGGTGGAGCCGAAATAAAAGGTGTCGGGCTGCGACGGCACGCCGGTGACGGCGGTGACCCGGCCGCCGCGGAAAGGTCCTATGAGGCGGTAGTGCATGCCGCTCCAGAGGGCGGGGGCGTACTGCGGCGCGGGAGCCTGCGCAAGGGCGGGCAGCAGGAGCAGGGCAGGAATCAGGGACCCGGCAGCGGGGAGCAGCGAGCGGAGGTGGAAGCGGGGCATGGCGTGGGGATTATACAAAATCCAAAGTGGAGTGGCACGCAGGAGGTTTTGTGATACGGTGTAGGGGTATGGGGAATCAGGAGCGGGACGAGACGGCGGCGAACCTGCGGCGGCTGAAGCGGATCGAAGGCCAGGTGCGGGGGCTGCAACGGATGGTCGAGCAGGAGCGCTACTGCCCGGACGTCATCATGCAGGTGGCGGCGGTGCAGCAGGCTCTGCGGGGGGTGGCGCGCGAGCTGATGCGCCACCACTTGGCGCACTGCGTGCGCCGCGCCATGGCCGAGGGGGGCGAATCGGCGGAGAAGATGAGCGGGGAGCTCTTGAATGTCATTTACCAGCACCTCCGCTGAACACGGTCCCTGCTGCCATGGGGATGCGCCGAGGCCGGCGGCGGCGCACGCGGCCGGAAGCAGCGAGTACACCTGTCCGATGCACCCGCAGGTTCGGCGGGCGGGGCCGGGCACGTGCCCGATCTGCGGGATGGGGCTGGAGCCGGTGGCGCCCCAGGCGGGAGGGGAGGACGACAGCGAGCTGCGGGCGATGACGCGGCGGCTGTGGGTGGCGGCGATGCTGAGCATTCCGGTGGTGGCGCTGGGGATGGCGGAGCGCTGGCCGTGGGTGCAGGCAGCGGTGGCGACACCGGTGGTGCTGTGGTGCGGATGGCCGTTTTTCGTGCGCGGCTGGCGTTCGCTGCGGCAGCAACTCAACATGTTCACGTTGATCGCGCTGGGGGTGGCGGCAGCGTACCTGTTCAGCTTGGGGGCGCTGGCGCTCGGGGGAGCCGTGTATTTCGAGCCGGCGGCGGTCATCGTGACCCTGGTGCTGCTGGGGCAGGTGCTCGAGCTGGGGGCGCGGCGGCAGACGGGCGCGGCGATCCGCGCGTTGCTGCGACTGCAGCCGGCGCGAGCGGTGCGAATCGGGCCGGACGGCGTCGAGCAGGAGCTTGCGCTCGACGCCGTGCGGGCGGGCGATCGGCTGCGGGTGCGACCGGGGGAGAAGATTCCGGTGGACGGAAGCGTCGAAGACGGGGCCAGTTCGGTGGACGAGAGCATGCTGACCGGCGAGCCGATGCCGGTGGCGAAGGCGGCGGGGGACCGGGTGACGGGAGCGACCGTCAACGGCACCGGGACGCTGGTGATGCGGGCGGAGCAGGTGGGCGAGGCCACGGTGCTGGCGCGGATTGTGCGCTCGGTGGCGGAGGCGCAGCGGAGCAGGGCGCCGGTCCAGAAGCTGGCCGACACGGTTTCTGGCTATTTTGTGCCGGCGGTGGTGGCGGCGGCGGCGATCACCTTCGCCATCTGGGCTGGGGTGGGTCCGGAACCGCGGTGGGCGCATGCGCTGGTGACTGCCGTGGCGGTGCTGATCATTGCTTGTCCTTGCGCGCTGGGGCTGGCGACGCCGATGGCGGTGATGGTGGCGAGCGGCAAGGGTGCGCAGGCCGGCGTGCTGTTCCGCGATGCCGAAGCCATCGAGCGGCTGAGCCGGGTGGACACGGTGGTGCTGGACAAGACCGGCACGCTGACCGAGGGGCGGCCCGCGGTGGTGGCGCTCGGCGCGGCGCAAGGCTGGGATGAAGCGCGGCTGCTGCAGCTAGCGGCCGCGGTGGAGGCGGGCAGCGAGCATCCGCTGGGCCGAGCCATCCGGGTGGCGGCGCGGGAACGTGGGCTGGCGATCGAAGCCGCAGCCGGGTTCCTGGCGGTGCCGGGTGCAGGGGTGGAGGCGGAGGTCGGCGGGCGCGAGGTGCGGGTCGGCCCAGCGCCGTCCGGCGATGACAGCATCGAAGATTGGCGGCGGCGCGGAGCGACGGTGATCGCGGTTGAAGTGGACCAGTCCTGGGCGGGATGGATCGCGATCGCCGACCGGCCACGGCCATCGGCGCCAGCGGCGGTGCGGAATCTGCAGCGGGCCGGGGTGCGGGTGGTGATGCTCACCGGCGATCACCGCGCGACGGCGGAGGCGGTGGCGCACGAGCTGGGCATCCATGAGGTGATCGCCGAGGTGCGGCCGGAGGCGAAGCGCGCCGTGATCGAGCGGCTGCAGCGCCAAGGGCGGCGGGTGGCGATGGCGGGGGACGGGATCAACGATGCGCCGGCGCTGGCGCAGGCTGACGTGGGCATCGCCATGGGCACCGGCACGGATGTTGCGATCGAGAGCGCGGCCGTGACCTTGGCGGGCGGCGACTTGGCCGGGCTGGTGCGGGCGTGGCGGCTGAGCCGGAAGACGATGGGGAACATCCGGCAGAATTTGTTTTTCGCGTTCGTGTACAACGCCGCCGGGGTACCGCTGGCGGCGGGGGCGCTGTACCCGGCATTCGGGCTGCTGTTGAACCCGATGATCGCGGCGGCGGCGATGAGCCTGAGCTCGGTTTCGGTGATTGGGAATGCGCTGCGGCTCCGTGGCACCCGGCTATAAGGCCGTCGCGACGTCGCTGAGACCGTTATCTACGTCTCTACCCCACGCTTTGCTTGCATGCGGCGGAGCATGGCCTGCAGCGAATCTCGCGGGGCAGTGGGGAGTGCAGCGGCAAACAGGTCACCGAAGCGGTCCAGGTGCCGGCGAATGGAACGCAAATTGAACTGCGTCGGATCGAGCGAGGCGCGCAGCTCGCTCCAACGCAAGGGCGACGAGACCGGCGCGCCGGGACGGGGGCGGGGCGAATAGGGCGGCGGAATCGTCTTGCCGTGGGCGTTCTGGCGGAAGTCAAGGTAGACACGGTCGGGGGGCCGGGCTTCGACGCGCCAGACCTCCGTCACCAGATCGGGCACGCGGGCGGCGGCCATGCGCAGCAGCAGCGCGGCGAACTGCTGCGACTGGGCGAAGGTGTGGCCGGGGGCAATCGGGATCCAGACGTGAATTCCGGTGGCGCCGCTCGTCTTGAGGCAGGCTTCGATCTCAAAGTCGTCGAGCAGGCCTCGAAGCGCCATGGCAACGCGCACGACCGCGGCAAAGGGAGCGCGCGGACCGGGATCGAGGTCGAGCAGGACGAAGTCGGGCTCGAGCGGGGTTGCGGCCCGGCTGAGCCAGACGTTGTGGTCCACGCAGCCGGCGTTGACGAGGTAGAGGAGCGTGGCCGTGTTGTTGCACAGCACGTAGCGGATTTCAGACCGCTCGCCGCCGCTGGGCATGGCGACCGTGGGGACCCAGGCAGGAACGCGGCCGCCGGCCTCCTTTTGGAAGAAGGCGGGGGATTCGATGCCGTTGGGGAAGCGCTTCATGGTGTAGGGGCGAGCGCGGAGGTAGGGAACGAGGAAATCGGCCACATCGTGGCTGTAATCGAGCAGGTCGCGTTTCGAGATTCCGTCGGCAGGGAAATAGATCTTGCCGAGATGGGTGAGGTTGACGGGGCAGTCGTCGAGGACGAGGAGCGCCTGCTGAGCGCGCGCGGGCAGCGGGAGAGGGCCGCGGCGGCTGGGGTGGTCCGGACGCGTGCTGCGTACCGCCATTGGTCTAGGCACCGGGCACCTCGCGAACGCATTCGCGCGGGGACTTGTCGGAGCGAAGGCCGAGGAAGACGGGGGCGCGGAGCTGGCCGGCGGGGGTCCATTCAGCGAACTTGATTTCAGCAACCAGTTCCGGCGCCACGGGCCGGAACCGTCCGGGAGCGGTGGCGGCAGCGCGAGCCACCGGGCGGAGGCGGCCGAGGATGGCGGCGCGGGTGGCGGAGTCGAAGCCGGTGCCGACGCGGCCGATGGCCTGGAAGCGACGATGGGCCGGATCGTAGACGGCGAGCAGGAGCGCGCCGAAGGCCGTGCGCGCGCCTTGGGGATCGGTGTAGCCGACGATGACGGCGTCCTGGCGATGCTGGATCTTGAACTTGAGCCAATCGCGCGAGCGGCCGGGTTGGTAGGCGGAGTCGGCGCGCTTGGCGACGATGCCCTCGAGGCCGCGCTGGCGAGCGAGTGCGAAGAGGCCGACGCCGTCGGCGGCAACATGGTCGCTGTAGCGCCACGGTCCGGACCATGCCAAACCGGCCAACTGGGCCTTGCGCTCCACCAGGGCAAGACGGGTGAGGTCGCGGCCGCGCAAGGCGAGCAGATCGAAGGCGTAGAAGACGGCCGGCCGGGAGTGCTGCTGCAGGAGGTGGAAGCTGGAGCGGCCTTCGGGGTCAAGGACGACGATTTCGCCGTCCAGCACGGCGTCGAGCGCTTTGGGCCAGCGCCCGAGCTCGGGAAACTGGGCGGTGAGGTCGCGGCCGGAGCGGGAGGTGAGGGTGACGCGGCCGTGGCGCACGCGGGCGAAGGCGCGGATGCCGTCCCATTTGACTTCAAAAACCCAGTTGGGATCGCGGAAGGGTTCGCGGGCGAGCGTGGCCAGCATGGGTTGCGCAGGCGGCGCGGCCATGGGCTGCGACGGGGCGACCAAGCGGGGCCCGGTGGCGGCGGCGCGGGAGGTGAGCACCGAGCCGGGGTGCTGATCGGCGGCATCGCCGAAGAGGCCGGCTTCGTCGTGCTTCTTGACGAGCAGCCACTGATTTTCTCGGGCGGGCGCGGCGGGCGCGGATTCGGGCTGGCGTGCGGGGCGGGCGGGGAGATGAACGAGCGCGAACTCGCCGCGCAGCTTCTTGCCTTCCAGGCGGAACTTGAGATGGCCTTGCTCCCACTGCCGAAGCGGCGGAGTGCTGCCGACGGGCTCGAAATCGCCCAGGTCCCAGACAATGACGTCGCCGGCGCCGTAGTTGCCCTCGGGAATGTGGCCCTCGAAAGTGAGGTAGTCGAGGGGGTGGTCCTCGGTGGCCATGGCCAGGCGGCGGACCTCGGGATCGAGGCTGGGGCCCTTGGGCACGGCCCAAGATTTCAGCACGCCGTCGATTTCGAGACGCAGGTCGTAGTGGAGATGCGAGGCGTAGTGCTGCTGCACGCAGAAGCGGCGACCCGCGCGGCGGGGGGGCGGCACCACGGCGAGCTGGGCCGCAGGGGCGGGTTCAGGTTCGGGAGTGGAAGCGAAGCGCCGCTTGCGACGGTACTCCTTCAAGACCGGAGTGGCTTTGGAGGTGGCGCTCATCTCCTTTTTAGGATGCATCCAAACGCGCATGGCGGGGGTGTGGTCGGGCTACCTGACGTTCGGGCTGGTGACACTCCCCGTGCGGCTGTTCTCGGGAGCGCGGGGAGAGCGGATCAGCTTCCACATGCTGCACGACAAAGATCATGCGCGCTTGAAGCAGCAGATGGTCTGCTCGCGCGAGGGCACGGTGGTGAGTCGGGCGGACACGGTGCGCGGCTACGAGTACGCCAAGGGCGAGTATGTGGTCATCCCCGAAGAAGCGATCAAGGCGGCGGCACCGAAGACCGAGCGGCAGCTCGAGATCCTCGAGTTCTGCCGGGCCGAAGAGATTGACCCGATCTGGTTCGAGTCGTCCTATTACCTCATGCCCGAGCCCGCCGGGAAGCGTCCGTACGCGCTGCTGCTGGAGGCGATGCAGGCGAGCAAGACCTGGGCGGTAGCGCAGCTCAGCATGCACAACCGCGAGTATCTGAGCTTGGTGCGGCCGACCGCGCTGGCCGGGTTGCCGAGTTCGCACCGAGGCGCGGGACGCGCCGGGCTGCTGCTGCACACGTTGTTCTATCTTGATGAAATGCGGGTGGCCGAGGGCTTCGGGCATGGCGAGGGCGAAGCGCAAGCGGCGGAACTGAAACTGGCCGGGCAACTGATCAGCGGCCTCACCCAGCCCTTCGACCCGACCCGTTTTGAAGACCACTACCGCAAGAACCTCGAAGCGGTGGTGGCGGCGGCGCTGGAAGGCAAGCCCGCGCCGGCTGCGCCAAAGGCCCCGCGGCTGGCGCCGGTGGTGGACTTGATGGAGTCGCTGAAAGCCAGTCTCGCCGCCGCAGGGACGACGACGCGGCCGCAAACGGGGGCGCCGAAGGCGGCCCGGGCAACGACCCGAAAACGCAGGGCGGCGTGACGCGATGCGCGACGGGAGCCGCGTAGTGGGAAAAGGCGTCGGTATACTGGGGTGTGAACCCGAAGAATGCGGCGGTTTTTCGAGACAATCTAACGGCATTGATTGCGCGGACGGCGACCGATTTGCCTCCCGACGTGCGCGAAGCGATGCAGCGGGCCACCGGACGCGAGGTGGTCGCGAACCCTACCGGCCAAGCCAGTCAGGCGCTGGCGATCATCGCCAGCAACATCGAGATGGCTGCCGGGGACGAAGGCCCCATTTGCCAGGACACCGGCATGCCGACGTTCTTCGTGCATACGCCGGTGGGGTTCAACCAGCTCCTGCTGCGGCGCGAGATCGTGGCTGCGATCGAAGGAGCGACGAAGCAGGGCAAGCTGCGGCCGAACAGCGTGGACTCGATCACCGGCCAGAACAGCGGCAATAACTTGGGGCCGGGCACGCCGGTGGTGCACTTCGAGCAGTGGGAGAACGAGCGCGAAGTCGAGATCAAGCTGCTGCTGAAGGGCGGCGGCTGCGAGAACAAGAACGCCCAGTATTCCCTGCCCTGCACGCTCGAGCATCTGGGCAAGGCCGGCCGCGATCTCGAAGGGGTGCGCAAGTGCGTCCTCCACGCCGTCTGGCAGGCGCAGGGCCAGGGATGCGCGCCGGGAGCGCTTGGGGTGGCGATCGGCGGCGACCGGACCTCGGGGTATGAGGCGGCGAAGGAACAGCTGCTGCGGCCGCTGGACGACCACAATCCGGACGAGCGCTTGGCCGAGCTAGAGGCGTACGTGATGGAGCGGGCCAATACGCTGGGGATCGGAGCCATGGGCTTCGGCGGCGGGGTTTCGCTGATCGGCTGCAAGATCACGGCGCTGAATCGGCTGCCGGCAAGCTTCTTCGTGTCGGTGGCCTACGATTGCTGGGCCTATCGGCGGCGCGGGCTGGTGCTCGACGCCGAAAGCGGCACGGTGCGGCGCTGGCTGTACGGGGATCCGCCGCTCGAGCGCAAGGCGGTCGCGGCCGCGGCGACGCCGAGCGGCATCCGGCTGCGGGGGCCGGCGAGCGCGGCGGAGGTGCGGAAGCTGAAGGTCGGCGACATGGTGCTGGTGAGCGGCGTGATGGTCACCGGACGCGATGCCGTGCACGCGCATCTCATGCACCACGAACCGCCGGTGGACCTGCGGGGCGCGGTGCTCTACCACTGCGGTCCGGTCGCGCGCAAGGACGCGAACGGGGAGTGGACGATCGGAGCGGCGGGGCCGACGACCAGCATCCGGGAAGAGCCGTACCAAGCCGATATCTTGCGCCGATACGGCGTGCGGGTGGTGATCGGCAAGGGCGGGATGGGCGCCAAGACGCTGGCGGCGCTGAAGGAGTGCGGGGCGGTGTACCTGAACGCAGTCGGTGGCGCGGCGCAGTATTACGGCCGCTGCATCAAACGGGTGCGCGCGGTGCACCTGCTTGAGTTCGGGACGCCGGAGGCGATGTGGGAACTCGAGGTCGAGGAGTTCCCCGCCATCGTCACCATGGACAGCCACGGGAACAGCTTGCATGAGCAGGTGGAGGCGGAATCGGGGCGGGCGCTGGAGGCATTTAGCGCCAGCGTGCTTTAGAATGTCCCTTCATGCCTTTTAGGGTTGCGGTCCTCAAAGAGACGCGCGCGGGCGAGCGGCGGCGGGCGATGGTGCCGGCGGTCGGGCCGCAGCTCGAGAAGCTGGGGGCGGAAATCGCCTACGACGCCGGCCCGGCCGAGGCTGCGGCGGCGGATATCGTGCTGGGAGTGCAGCCGCCGACGCTCGAGGTGGCACGGGCGCTGAAGCCGGGGACGGTGCTGGTTTCGTTCCTCTACGCCGAGCAGTCGTCGGAGTTGGCGGCAGCTTTGCGTGAACGCGGCGTCACGGCATTTGCCATGGAAAAAGTTCCGCGCATCTCGCGCGCGCAGGCCATGGACGCGCTTTCAAGCCAGGCCGCGCTGGCGGGATACTGCGCCGCGGTGCTGGGCGCGACCCGCCTGGGGCGGGTGCTGCCGCGCATGACCACCGCGGCCGGCGTGATCCGCCCGGCGACGGCGTTGGTGATGGGGCTGGGCGTGGCCGGGCTGCAGGCCATCGCCACCCTGAGGCGTTTAGGCGCGGTGATCGAGGCTTACGACGTGCGCCCCGAGACCAAGGAGGAAGCCGAGTCGCTGGGAGCGAAATTTGTCAACACCGGCGTGGACGCGCGCGGCGAAGGCGGCTACGCGCGCGAGCTGACGGCCGAGGAGCGGGCCACGATCGCGGCGGTGGTGACCAGCCACATCCAGAGCGCGGATTTGGTGATCACGGCGGCCGCGGTGCCGGGGCGGAAGGCGCCGGTGCTGATCTCGGCGGAGCAGGTCGCGGGGATGAAGGCCGGCGCGGTGATCGTGGACCTGGGGGCCGAGAGCGGCGGCAACTGCGCGCTCAGCCGACCGGGCGAGACCGTGCAGGCGCAGGGCCAGGGAGGCCAAGTGAGGATCGAAGCACCGCTGAATTTGACCTCGCGGCTGGCCGAGCCGGCCAGCGAACTGTACGCGAAGAACATCGTGAACCTGCTGAAGCTGATGATTGCCGACGGAGCCGTGAAGCTGGATTGGACCGACGAGATCCTGGCCGGCTCGGCGGCGGTGAGGGCCTAGGCATGGAAACGGCGCTGGTTGGATTCATCGCGCTGTACATCGTGATGCTGGCGGCCTTCACCGGCATCGAGATCATCGGACGGGTGCCGGCGATCCTGCATACGCCGCTGATGTCGGGCTCGAACTTCGTGCACGGGATCGTGGTGGTCGGGGCGCTGTACGCGCTGCTGAACGCCGCCAATCCGGCGCAGCAGATCATCGGCTTCGTGGGCGTGCTGCTGGGTGCGGGCAATGCCGCCGGCGGCTACGTGGTGACCAAGCGGATGCTCGAGATGTTCAAGTCGAGCGGCGGCGGAGGGCATAAGTGACGCCCAAACTCGTCATTGATGCCACCGATTTCGCCGCGGCGCTGCTGTTCATCCTGGGGCTGAAGCGGATGTCGTCGCCGGTGACGGCGCGCAACGGCATCGTGGTGGCCGGCTGGGGCGTGCTGGTGGCGACGCTGGCCAGTTTCCTTTACGCCTTCGGCGTGCGGCCGGAGGCGCAAGCGCACCTGGGCATGAACCTGGCCCTGGGAATCCTGGCGCTGGCGATCGGGGTGGTCTGGGCGTGGTGGAGCGGCCTGAAGGTGCCCATGACCGCCATGCCGCAGATGGTGGCGCTGTACAACGGCATGGGCGGCGGAGCGGCGGCGTGCATCGCTGCCGTCGAGCTGAGCGCGGGCGAGGCGTTGACCCCGGCGCGGATGATTCCGGCGCTGATCGGGGCGCTGATCGGGGCGGTGTCGCTGTCGGGCTCGCTGATCGCCTGGGCGAAGCTCGACGGCAAGATCAACAAGACGCTGCACCTGAAGGGGCAGCAGGCGATCAACAGCCTGGTGCTGGCGGCGACGGCGGCGGTGGGGCTGTACATCATCCTGGCGACCGGCGGGCGCTCGACCCCGGCGCTGAGCGCCAGCTTCTTCGTGGGGGCGCTGGTGTTCGGCGTGCTGATGACGCTGCCCATCGGCGGCGCCGACATGCCGGTGGTGATCTCGCTGTACAACGCCTTCACCGGCCTGGCGGTGGCCATCGAGGGATATGTCCTGCAGAAGCCGGTGCTGGTGATCGCCGGGGTGGTGGTCGGGGCGGCGGGCTCGCTGCTGACGCTGCTGATGGCGCGGGCGATGAACCGCTCGGTGTCGAATGTGCTCTTCAGCCGTTTCGGGGCCGTCGCCGGCAGCGGCGCGGAAGTGACCGGAACCATGAAGCCGGTCGAGGCCAGCGACGCGGCTGTCAATATGCGCTATGCCAGCCGCGTGCTGATCATTCCCGGCTACGGGCTGGCGGTGGCGCAGGCGCAGTACAAGCTGTATGAGTTCGTCAAGCTGCTGCAGGCCGCCGGGGTCGAGGTGAAGTTCGCGGTGCATCCGGTGGCGGGGCGCATGCCGGGCCATATGGACGTGCTGCTGGCCGAGGCGGGCGTGCCCTACGACTTGATGAAGGAGCTGGACGAGATCAACGACGAATTCGCCTCGACCGACGTGGCGCTGGTGATCGGCGCCAACGACGTGGTGAACCCGGCAGCTCGCACCGACAAGACCTCGCCCATCTACGGCATGCCCATCCTGAACGCCGACCACGCCCATCAGGTGTATGTGATTAAGCGCGGGCAGGGCAAGGGGTATTCGGGCGTCGAGAACGAGCTCTTCTTCGCCGACAACTGCAATATGGTCTACGGCGACGCGCAGGCCGTGCTGGTGAAGTTCATCGCGGCGGTGAAGGAACTCGGCTGACCGCAAGAAAAGAATGAATGCTCGCCGCTGGGCGGCTGAGCATCAATCCGCAGATTGCGGGAATCGGGACATCCGCGGGGCAATTGTCTCGCCAGGCTTAGCCTGATTCGTCTCCAAGATTTGGCAGAAAGCCGCTCCGCGGTACTGGGCGAAGGAGGCACCGAACGAACGTGACCAAGCTGATGATTCCCTTGTTCCTCGCCTTAGGGCTTGCAGTCGCTCCGCCTCAAGACCGGCTGCCGGTGCGTTTTGGCGCGGTTTCAATAAAAATTCAGCCCCCGGGGTACCGGCCGCCGCGGGAAGAAGCGATTGGCCCGGTGCGGCCGTGCGGGCGGTACAGCAACCAGCATGCGATCTTGTGGACCCTGATCACATTTGCCCACCCGCAATATCAATTCCCCGGCAAGACCGTGGTCGGATTGCCGGATTGGGCATTTGGGCGACCTGGCTCGGTGATGGATTTTGAAGCTGTCCCAGAAGCGGGAACCTCGCCTGACCTTACGCAGATGCAACAAATGATGGATTCGGCCCTGGCCGATCGCTTCGGCCTCAAGTTCCATATGGAGAAAAGGAGGATGCCGGTGCTTTTTCTTGAGCTTTCGCCAGGCGGCCCCCGCTTGGTGAATCCGTCCCCGCCCGGGCAGCAGAGCCTCCTGCTGCGAATCGGCCCAAGCGCAATATTTGGCCGCGGGGCCAGCATGGATGAACTTGCCGGTCTCATCGGGACCCATTTTGAGACGAAGCCAGTGCTCAATCGAACTGGACTCGAAGGATTCTACGATATCGACTTAGCGCCCCCACCGAGGAGTCCAAGCGGCGGACCGATTGCTCGGATGGACGCAGGCGACAACCGTTCCGCGATTGAGCGGGAAGTGGATCGCCTCGGCATGAAGCTGGTTGCGGGCAAGGCCGACGTGCCGGTTATGGTCGTCGATCACGTCGCCATGCCGACACCGAATTGATGTGGCAGGGCTACCTTCGCGGGCCTGCGCCCCGGGCCTCACGTTGGCCGGCCCCCCTCGCCTCCGGAGTCGGTCGAAGCGGCGGAAATGTAGCGACTAGGGCATTTTTTCCAAGCGCCCCGCGCCCGCACGCGTTGGAGCTCGCCCGTGTTCAATTCGAGCAGAGGGCGAGGGCGTGCGCGGCTTCGGGCAGGCCGGCGGCGTGGGCGCGGGCATGATCCACGAACGCGCTGATCCCCGCCGCCGGACGCGCGGGCGGTCGCGGGGACCCCGAGCGCCCCGCGACCGCCCGCGCGTCGGAAATTCCGCGGGTTCAATTCGTGCAGAGCGCCAAGGCGTGGGCGGCTTCGGGGAGGCCGGCGGCGTGGGCGCGTTCGAGCCAAGGACGAGCGTCGGCGGGGCGGTCGAGGCCTTGGAGAAGGAGCAGGCCCTTGTTGAGCGCGAGCAGGTGGTTTTCGGGGTCGGCGGCCAGGGCTTGGTCGAGGCTGGCAAGGGCGGCCTCGACTTGCCCGAGCTGCAGCAGCAGGCCGGCGCGGTTGCTGGCCGCGGCAGAGTGGCCGGGGTTGGCGGCTAGAAGCGCATCGTAAATGGCCAAGGCTTGATCGAAGCGTTCGAGATCCTCGAGCAGCATGGCCTTGCGCATGGCCGCGGGCTCGAAGCCAGGATCGAGCGCCAAGGCGCGGTCGTAGGCGTCCAAGGCGCTGTGGTTGCGCTCCTGGCGCTCGAAGGCAATGCCGTGGGCGAGCAGCTTGGCAGCTTCAGACAGCTCTTGCATGATGGGTTTGCTCCAGCAGCGCTTGGAGGCGGCTGCCTGGGACGGTGATGGTCTGGTCGCGTTCGGGACCGGTCGAGATCATGCCGATATCGAGCTTGGATGCGCGGCCCAGGAACTTGAGGTAGTCGCGGGCGCGGGGCGGCAAGTCGGATTCGCGCGTGATGCCTTCGGTCGAGCATTGCCAGCCGGGCACGGTTTCGTAAATCGGCTCGAGCCGGTCCCAAGCGGCGGCGGCGGGCGGAATGGCGTCGGTCGGCTGGCCGGCATTTCCAGAACCATTCAGGCGGTAGCCTACGCAGACCGGGATGTGCTTGAGCGTATCGAGCACATCGAGCTTGGTGATGATGAGCGACTCGAGGCCGTTGAGCAGCGCGGCGTAGCGGAGCAGCGGGGCGTCGAACCAGCCGACGCGGCGGGGCCGCCCGGTGACGCTGCCGAACTCGTTGCCGCGCTGGCGCAGCTCGTCCGCCTGCGCGCCCTCGATCTCGGTGGGAAAGGGGCCGCCGCCGACCCGAGTGCAATAGGCCTTGCTCACGCCCACGGCGGCGGTGATGCGGGTGGGGGCAAGGCCGGTGCCGATGCAGGCCCCGCCGGCGGTGGTGCTGGAGGAGGTGACGAACGGATAGGTTCCGTGGTCAATGTCCAGCAGCGCGCCCTGCGCGCCTTCGAGCAATATGGCTTCGCCGCGCGCGGCCGCTTGGTTCAGCAGCAGCGCGGTGTCGGCAACATAGGGACGGATGCGCTCGGCCAAGGCGAGCGCGGTTTCAACGATGATGCCCGCATCGAGCGGCTGGGAATGATACAGCGCGCCCGCGACGGCATTCTTCTCGGCCAAGGCGTTGTTGATGTGGACACGCAGCAGTCGGGGATCGTAGAGATCGTGGACGCGCAAGCCGCGGCGGCCCATTTTGTCCTCATAGGCGGGGCCGATGCCGCGCGAGGTGGTGCCGATCTTGATCCGTCCGGGCGCGCTCTCGGCGGCGAGCTCGATCATGCGGTGATAGGGGAGGATGACGTGGGCGCGATTCGAAACGAACAGCTTGCCGGCGACGGCGATGCCGGCCTGCTCGAGGGTGGCGATTTCGTCCACCAAGGCTTGGGGATCAATGACCACGCCGTTGCCGATGACGGCATTGGATTGGCCTCGTAGGATGCCGCAAGGAATCAACTGCAGAACGTACTTCTTGCCGGCGATGACCACGGTGTGGCCCGCGTTGTGGCCGCCTTGGTAGCGGGCGATCCAGGCGAAATGGCCGGCGAGCAGGTCCACCACCTTGCCTTTGCCCTCGTCGCCCCACTGGGCACCGACGACAATTACACACGGATGCTGGGAAGCCATGAATGCAGCCCCTGGGCAGGCAGGTTCAGTGCACGGAGACGGGCTGGAGATGGCGGTCGAGCACGCGCTTGAGCGCGTCCTTGTTGGCATAGCCGACCATCTGCTCCACCACCTGGCCACCTTTGAAGACCAGCAGCGTCGGGATGCTGAGAACCTGATACTGGCTGGGAACGCGCGGATTGGCGTCCACATCCATCTTGCCGACCTTGACGCGGCCGGCGAGCTCGCCCGCCAGAGCTTCGACATGGGGGGCGATCTGCCGGCAGGGGCCGCACCACGTTGCCCAGAAATCCACCAGCACCGGCTGGTCGGACTTCAGCACTTCGGTTTCAAAGTTGGCGTCGGTGAACACGGCAACGTTGGCGGCCATGGCAATCTCCTTGGTTCCTCTACTATTGTACCGGACGCGCGTGAAGGCACCTCGGGGACAAAATTTCTTGCAGCAAGCAAGCTGGCTGCGGCGGGTGGCCGAAGCCGTGGGACCGGCCAGCGCGCTGCTGGAAATTGGCGGCGGACCCGGCGGGCTCTCGCAATTGCTGGCGGCCCAAGCCCAGCGGTTTTGGGTGGTGGAATCGGATGCGCGGCTGGCGGCAGGACTGCGGACGCGGTTTCCGGGAACGATCGAGGGAGACGTGCTCGCTCTGGATTTCACCGCGCTGGCCGAAGGCGAGGGAGTGGGGCAGTGGCGGATCGCCGGGAACTTGCCGTATTACATCACCAGCCCGATTCTGCTGCATTTGTTCCGGCATGCGGCGCGGATCTCCGATGCCACGTTGATGGTGCAGCGCGAGGTGGGCGAGCGCCTGGTGGCGCAGCCCGGCACACGGGCCTACGGCTTGCTCACGGCCACCACGCGACTCTACGCTCGGCCGCAGCGGCTATTTGACTTGCCGCCTGGGGCGTTCCGGCCGGCACCGCAGGTGCACTCGACCCTGCTGCGGCTCGATTTCGCGCCGCGGGCCGCGGAGCTGGGCGTGGAGGAAGCGGAATTCCTGGCCTTCTTGCGGCGGGCGTTCGCGCACAAGCGCAAGCAGTTGGCGAGCTACTTGGGCGATCCAGCGCGGGCGGGGCTGGGGGCGAGGGCGCGAGCGGAGGAGCTTAGCCTCGAGGAACTGGCAGCGCTGTCCCGGGTGCATGGCGGCGGAGTCTGATGGGTGGGGTGGCGAGAAGCCTAGAATGAAGGGATGTCGTCGTCGCTGCCGGAGAATCCGTATACCCGACGGCTGCGGCGGATGCTGCGGGCGCGGCAGGCGCTGGCGGCGGGGCTGGTGGTGGCGGCTGTCGGGGTGGCGGCGGTCTACGGGTGGGAGCGGCTTGAGCGCGGTCGCGAGGCACGTGCCCATCCAGCGCCGAAAGCCCCGCTGGTCGGCTTGAAGATCGAGCAGACCGCCGGCGGGGTGACGATCTCGAAATCCGAAGGCGGGCGGCCGGTGTTCCGGGTGTTCGCGCAGCGCGCCGACAAGCTGCGCCAAGGCGGGCGCGACCTGCTGCACCAAGTGCGCATCCTGGTGTACGCCGAAGACGGTGTGCACGCCGACGAGATTTCGGGCGAGGATTTCGGATACAACGAAGTCAGCGGCGATCTTAGCGCCGAGGGTGAGGTGCAGATCGCGCTGCAGGGCCGACCGGCGAGCCGCGGCGAAGCCGGAGCGCCGATCGAGATCACCGCGCGCGGATTGACCTACAACGTCAAGCGAGGCACGGGCAGCATTGCGCAAGGCATCGAGTTTTCCATGGGCGGAGCGCGCGGCAGCGCCGGCTCGGCCACGCTCGACAGCCATGCGGGGCGAGCCGACTTCGCCGGCGGCATCACGCTGCAGTGGCGCCGTCCCGCACACGCGGACTTGGTGCTGCACAGTGCAACCGCATGGGTCGAGCGCGAGGCGGGAACCAACGATGCCGCGCAGGTGCATTTCGAGGGCACGACCGAGATTCGGCAAGGCGCAGAGAGCTTGCGCGCGGCGCGGATGGACCTGAAGGTGCGGTCGGATCAAACGCTGAGCGACTTCCGGGCGTCGGGCGATGTGGAGGCGACCGAGGACCGGACGGAAGGTGCGATCGAGGCCCAGGCCCAGGAGGTCAATGCCCGCTTTGCCGATGACGGCTATCAAACCCTGAGCGGGCTGGAACTCGGGGGCGGGGTGGAAATCCGGGAGCGGGCCAGCGGCGGGAATCGCAGCCTGCACGCTGCCCGGATGCGGGTTGAGGTGGACGGAAACGGCGATTTGACGCGCTTAGTGGCGAGCCAGGATGCGCGGTTGGATCTGTCCGGCCAGCCGTCGGCCCAGCTGGCGGCGCCGGAACTCGATTTCACGTTCGCAGGCGCGGCGAACGGCACGGGCGCGCGATTGCCGCGGCTGGCCGCAATATCCAGCGCCCAAGGGCGCGCGCAGATGCGACGGGGGGAAGAGACGGCCGAAGCGGATCGGGTCACGATCGCGCTGGACGGCAAGCAGCAGCCGCAATTTGCGCGGGCCGATGGGGACGTGCGGGCATCGGGGCAGGCCGGTAGCCTGCGCTCCCAAGCGCTCGACCTGCGTTTTGCAGCCGCGCCCAGCAGCGGCAACCCGCAACTGGCGGAAGCAGTGGCCCAAGGAAGGGTTCAAATCGCCGATGGCGACCGATACCTGAGCGCCGATCGCTTGCATTACGATGCCGCAAGCGGAACGACGATCTGCACCGGCCAGGTGGTGGTCGGCGACGCGAGCGCGCGGCTGAGCGCTCCGGCGCTGACGTTCGTTTCTGGAGCGGAGGGCAGCGAGCGTGTGATGGCCACCGAGGGCGTGGCGGCGAGCTTGCTTCCCGGCGCAGGGGGCGCGGCGCTGCCGAACGCCAATCCACGCGAGCCCGTCGCCGTCACGGCGCGCAGCTTGATGTGGAATGGGCGCCAGGGCAAGCAGAAAGCGAGCGGCACGGCGGTTTTCGAGGACGGCGTGCGGGTCATGCAGGCACCCAACCTATTGCGCGCGGACCGGCTTCAGGTCGATGCGGATCGGGAGCAACTTTTTGCGGACGGCCACGTGAGAACGTCGGCGGAGGGGGCCAGCGGCCAAGCACCCGGCATGAAGAATCAAGGAGCGGTTACGGTGGCGGCGGAGCGGTTGGAGTACGACGGAACCAAGCGGATCGCGGTGTACGAGGGCAACGTAACGATGCTGCAGGCCGGCTCGCGGCTGGCGGCGCCACGCCTGGAGGTGCAATTGGGGACGAAAGGATTGGAGCAGGCGGTGGCGAGCGAGGGAGTGCAGGTAAGCCAGCCGGGGCGGCAAGGGAGGGCTGAGACCGTCTCCTATCAGTTCGCCGATGGGCTGATACGGATGAGCGGCGGAATTCCCAGCATTTTGGATGCCGAACAGGGCAAAATCAGCGGCGATCCCTTGACTTTTTCGATTGCGAGTGATGAAATTCAGGTGGGAAGCAAGACCGGCGTGCGCGCGACAGGCCGGACCGTCGTGCATAAGTAGTTTAGTTTCAATATATTTTCGCTCTGGTTGTGGCCATGCAACGCCTCTCGACCGATCAGATCGGCAAGCTGTACAAAGGGCGGGCCGTGGTCAACGGCGTCAGCCTGACGATGGAGCGGGGCGAAGTGGTTGGGCTGCTGGGGCCGAATGGGGCGGGCAAGTCCACCACCTTCCACATGATCGTGGGGCAAGTGGCCCCGGACATGGGGCGGATTTTGCTCGACGAGCACGATATTACGGCCCTGCCCATGTATCAGCGGGCGCAGTTGGGGATCAGCTATTTGCCGCAGGAATCGTCCGTCTTCCGCAAGCTGACAGTCGAGCAGAATCTGGTAGCGATACTAGAGATGCAGCCGTTGACGCCGGCCGCGCGGCGGGAGCGGCTGGAGGGCTTGATCGAACAATTCGGGCTGGGGAAGGTGCGCCAGAGCCTGGGGTACTCGCTGTCTGGCGGGGAGCGGCGCCGGGTCGAGATCGCGCGCGGGCTGGTGCTGCAGCCGGCGTTCATCCTGCTCGACGAACCCTTTAGCGGCATTGATCCGTTGGCGGTGCTGGATTTGCAGCGCATTATTTCGCGTCTTCGGGCCGATAACATCGGGGTGCTGATCACCGACCACAACGTGCGCGAGACGCTGAGCGTGACCGACCGGGCGTACATCATCCATGACGGACGAATCTTCCGGATGGGAACGCCAGCGGAGCTGGGTGAGGATGCCGAGGTGCGGCGGGTGTATCTAGGCGAAGCCTTCAGCTTGGTGTGAAGCGATTGGTGTAGACGAACACGCCATGCCCCCAGGACCCAGAATCGCGATCGTTCCGAAAGTCACGGTCAAGCAGACGCTGACGCCGGGCTTGGTGCAGATGGTCAACATCCTGGCCATGAACAAGCTCGAGCTGCAGGAAGCGATCACGCAGGAGCTGCTGGAAAATCCGCTGCTGGACGAGGCCCAGGAAGACGCGCCGCCGGCGCTCGAGGATTTGGCCAAACTGGAGCTCGAGGTGGAGGCCGAGCGGCGCAAGGAGCAAGCCGGCGAGAGCACGCCGAGCGCCGGCGTGGAGGATGGAGGCGGGGAGGGAGGGGGAGGCGAGGCGGCGGAATTCGAAGCCGCGGCGCACGCGGACTTGGGAAATGAAGGCGGCAGCGACGCGGCGCCGGCCGAGGCGAGCGCGGAGACGGGGAAAGACAGCTTTGAGGAGATTGATTACGGCGATTTCTTCAAGGACTACCTCGATCCGGGCTACCAGCGTCCGGAGCGCGACGATGCCGAGCGGCCCTCCTTCGACAATTTCCTGAGCGCGCCCACCACGCTCACCGACCATCTGCGCTGGCAGCTGAGCGTCGAGAGCTTCGACCAGCCGCGGGCGGCGGAGTTGCGCGCGGCCTGCGAGGCGATCATCGGCAACCTGGACGAGGATGGCTACTTGACGGCGGAGAACGAGCACGGGCGGCGCCCGCTGCGGGTGGATGAGATCGCCGAGAGCGAGGGCATGGAGGAGGCCATCGTGCACGACGCGCTCGACATTGTGCAGCACTTCGACCCGCCCGGGGTGGCGGCGCGCGACCTGCGCGAATGCCTCTTGATCCAGCTGTTTCAGCTCCCCAGCGTCCAGATCCTGGCGATCACGCTGGTCAGCGAGCACCTGGCGGCGCTGCAAAATCCGCGCCACCAGGAGCTGGCGCGGACGCTGAACGTGACCACCGCCGAAATCGAGCATGCCCTGAAGGAGATCCGCCAGCTCGATCCCTACCCCGGACGACGGTTCAACCCCAGCAACACGCGGCTGATTGAACCCGACGTCGCGTTCGTGAAAGGCCGCGCCGAGCGCTGCCACGTGTGCGGATTGGAGAGCTGCCGCAACCAATACCAGATCGTGATGAACGACGACGGCATGCCCAGCCTGAGCCTCAACCATCAATACCGCGAGATGAAGTGGGGCAAGGAGCAGCGCGAGGCGGGACGGTACGTGAAGGAACGGTACGCCAGCGCCATCCAGTTCCTGCGCAACCTCGAGCAGCGCAAGCAGACGATCGCCAAGGTATGCCACGCCATCGTGGAGCGCCAAGGCGATTTCCTCGATTTCGGCATGGACTTCCTCAAGCCGATGATGATCAAGGAAGTGGCCGAGGAGATCGGCGTGCATCCCTCGACAGTCAGCCGGGCGGTGGCCAACAAGTACGTCCATACCGCGCAAGGGGTCTATGAATTGCGGTTCTTCTTCACCGAAGGGGTGCAGGGAACGCGCGGCGGCGAGACCTCGCTGCTGATCCTGAAGCGGCGGGTGAAGAAGCTGATCGAAGGCGAAGATCCGCGCAAGCCGCTGACCGATGACCAGATCACGGCCGTGCTGAAGGAGCAAGGAATCGAGGTGACGCGGCGGACGGTGGCGAAGTACCGGGAGGACATGCGGATTCCGTCCACCCACCAGCGGCGGGTGAAATAGGAGCAGTTGACAGGGGCCAGGGGACAGTGAACAGTGGAGCGTATGCCCCGCCGCGCCGCGCGCCCGCACAAGCCCCATGTTCCCGCACAGGGCGAATTCCATCTGGTCATCATCACCGGCCTGAGCGGCAGCGGCAAAGGCTCGGTGGTGAAAGTGTTCGAGGATTCCGGCTATTACTGCGTGGACAACCTGCCGGTGGGGCTGCTGCCGCGCTTCATCGAGCTGGTGCGGCAAAGCGAGGAGATCAGCCGGGTCGCGTGCGTGGTGGACATCCGCGAAGGCACGCGGCTGGGGAGCCTGCCCGAGATTCTGAAGGAACTGCGGGAGCAGCGGCTGCGGCTGACCCTGCTTTTCCTCGAGGCCAGCGACGAAGTCATCATCCGGCGCTTCAGCGAGACGCGGCGGCCCCATCCGCTGGCCAGCCGAGCGCGCGACGGCGAAAGCCAGGTCAAGCGCGGCATCGCGGCGGAGCGGCGGGCGCTGGCGAAGATCCGGGCCGGCGCCGACATGGTGATCGATACCTCGAAATTCAACGTGCACGAGCTGCGGGCGTTCATTCAGGAGCGGGTGGTGCAGAGCGGGCTGGCGCCGGGCCTGCAGATCGGGGTCTCGAGCTTCGGATTCCGCAACGGCGTGCCGAGCGATGCCGACCTGGTGTTCGACGTGCGCTTCCTGCCCAATCCCAACTACATCGCCTCGCTGCGGCCGCAGACCGGCCGCGATCCGAAGGTGGGGGAATACATCCGCTCGTTCCCGCAGACAGGGGAATTCCTCTCCCGCATCCGCGATCTGCTGGCGTATTTGATTCCGCACTACACCCAAGAGGGCAAGAGCTACCTCAACATCGCCGTGGGATGCACCGGCGGGCGGCACCGGTCGGTGTACATCGCCGAGGCGCTGCGCAAGGAACTGCGGCGGCTGGGCTACCACCCCTCGCTTTCGCACCGGGATTTATGAAGAAGCCGAGGCTGGATGGCCGGTAGCGGGCGGCAGCGGGCATGAGGGAGTTCTTCCGGCTGCTGAAGTACGTCCGGCGGTACAGCGCGCACTTCGTCGCGGCGCTGGCGCTGATGGCGATCTCGGCGGCGCTGGCGGCGGGGGTGGCGCTGCTGCTGGGGCCGGTGCTGGACAAATTCCTGAAGCCGGCCTCGGGCGGCGGGCCGATCTTGCTGGTGCAGCAGCGCCCGCCGCTGCTCAACCACAACATCTATCTCAACAGCTTCATGCCGCCGGGATTCAGCCACAATCCCGCCTCGATCATCGCGCTGGCGATCGTGAGCTTTTTCATGATCACGGCCGCGAGCGAGTACCTGGGCACGTACCTCATCAACTACGTCGGCTATGGCGCGGTCACCGACCTGCGCAATGCGCTGTTCGAGAAGCTGACGCGGCAGTCGGCGGCGTTCTACCAGCGCCACGCCACCGGGCGGCTGATGTCCACCGTCGTGAACGACATCGAGCGCATCCAGACGGCGGCCTCGGCCTCGCTGGCCGATGCGGTGCAGCAGTTCTTCACCTTCCTGTTCTTCGCGGCGGTGCTGCTGCTGCTGAATTGGAAGCTGACGCTGTATGCGGTGATGCTGACCCCGCTGGTGATCGTGCCCAGCATCTGGCTGGGCAAGCATGTGCGCCGCACCACGCGCCAGGGGCAAGACGAGATGGCGGACGTGCAGCACATCCTGCACGAGACCGTGACCGGGCACCGCATCGTGCAGGCGTTCACCATGGAGGAGCGCGAGATCGCCCGCTTCCGGGCGGCGGCGCGGCGGCTGCTGCGCTACAACCTGCGCTACGTGATGCAGCAAGGGATCAGCTCGCCGCTGATGGAGATCCTGGGCGCGGTGACCATCGTGCTGTTCCTGTTCTACGCCCGCGGGGCGGTGGCCCAGGGGGCGATGACCACCGGCATGGTGGTCGGGTTCCTGTACGCGTTGGTGAAGCTGTACGAGCCGCTGCGGCGCATGGCGGGCATCTACAACAGCTTCCAGACCGCGGCCGGCTGCTCGCTGCGGGTCTTCGAGCACCTGGACGCGCAGGAAGATATCCGCGACCGCCCGGGCGCGCGCGGGTTGGCGCCGTTCGCGCAGGGCATCCGCTTCGAGCAGGTCGGATTCGAGTACGCGCCCGGCGAGCTGCTGCTGCGCGGGGTCGAGTTCGAAGTGCGGCGGGGCGAGATGGTGGCGCTGGTGGGATCGAGCGGAGCCGGCAAGACCACGCTGGTGAATTTGATTCCGCGCTTCTTCGACGTGACCGCCGGCCGGGTGCTGATTGACGGCGTGGACGTGCGCGCGGCGACGCAGCGCTCGCTGCGGCGGCAGATCGCCTACGTCACCCAGGACACGATCCTGTTCAACGACACGGTGGAGAACAACATCGCCTACGGCAACCCGGCGGCTGGGCCCGGGCAGATCCGCGCCGCCGCGCAAGCGGCGCTGGCCGACGAGTTCATCGCCGCCACCCCGCTCGGCTACCGCACGATGCTGGGCGAGCGCGGGCTGCGGCTCTCGGGCGGCGAGCGGCAGCGCATCGCCATCGCGCGGGCGCTGCTGAAGGACGCGCCCATCCTCATCCTCGACGAGGCCACCAGCGCGCTCGACAACGAGAGCGAGCTGCTGGTCCAGCGCGCGCTGGCCAACCTGATGGCGCACCGGACGGTGATCGTGATCGCCCACCGGCTCTCGACCGTGCGCAGCGCGGACTGCATCCTGGCGCTCGAGGCCGGGCAGATCCTGGAACGCGGCACGCACGAGGAGCTGTACGCGCAAGGCGGCATCTACCGCCGCCTCCATGACCTGCAATTCGCCGACGCCGACGCCCCGGCGGCGGCGCGCAGCGAAGCCTAGCGCGGAGTGGCTGGCGCCGAGCGGCCGGCCGCCTGGAACGCGGCGATGGCGGCCGAGGCGAGGGTGGTGATGCCGGTGCGGATCGTCGGCTCGGGAATGGGCGCGAATTGGCTCGAGTGCAGCGACGGAAGCGGAACGCCGGTGCGCAGCGAATCGGCCAGGGCTGCGGCCGAAACGGCGCCGAGATTGTAATAGAACAGCGGGATCTTGTGGTCAAGGCCGAAGGCGCCGAAATCCTCGCTGGCCATCACCGGCTGCTGGTGGATCACGTTGGCAGCTCCCAGGGCGCGGACCAGCACGGCATCCATGCGCGCGCTGAGAACTGGATCGTTGTACAGCGCGGGCGTGTACTCGTAGACGCTGACCTCGGGGGGCTGGTTGGCGGGCAGGCCGTCAACTCGAGCGATGCCGTCGGCCATGCGCCGGATCGAGGCCAGAATGCGCTGGCGGATGCCTTCCTTGTAGGTTCGGACCGACAGCAGCAGCGTTGCAGAATCAGGAATGATATTGTTCTTGGTTCCAGCCTGCAACGAGCCCACGGTCACCACGGCTTGGTCGAAGGGCGAGGTTTCGCGGCTGACAATGCCTTGCAGCGCGGTGACCAGTTCGGCGGCGGCGACCACCGGATCCTTGCCGGCCTCCGGGCGCGAGCCGTGGGCGGACACTCCGTGCAGGACGATCTTGACCGAAGTTGCGCTGGCCATGGCGTAGCCGGAGACATAGCCGACGGTGCCGGTGGCGAGCGACGGATCATCATGCTCGGCCAAGAGCAGGTCAGGGCGCGGGAAGCGCGTGTACAGGCCGTCGGCCAGCATGGCGGCCGCGCCGTTGATGGTCTCCTCCGCGGGCTGCGCCACCATCATCGAGCGTCCCATGCCACTGCGCCTTGAGCTGCGCCAATGCCGCGGCCGCGCCCAGGAACGCCGTCATGTGGATGTCATGCCCGCAGGCGTGCATCACGCCGGGGACGCGGCTGGCGTAGGCGAGGCCGGTGTTCTCGGTGACCGGCAGCGCGTCCAGCTCGGTGCGCACGAGAACCACCGGCCCGGCCCCGTTGCGGAGGATGCCAACCACGCCGTAGCCATGCCATTCGGGGTGTCCGGCATAGGCGCCGATGTGCTCGGTGACTTCATAACCGAGACCGCGAAGCCGCGCGGCGATGGTGCCCGAAGTCTGGGCCTCGAAGTGGGAAAGCTCCGGCGCCTCGTGCAGCGATCGGTAGGTGTTCAGCAGCCCGGGCAGCTCGGCGTCCACAATCGGCGCCAACCCTGCGGTCTGGCCCAAGGCCGCGGCAAGAAGGAGCAAGGCAACCAGTCCGATGCGCATATGGGGAACTCGATTCTTGAAACAGGGAGCCCGAAGCTTCAGTGCATGCCAACCGATTCCCGCGCCGCGGCGACGAGCGCGGCGGGATCGTACTGGACACCGCGCTTGAACACCGCCACGCCATTCTCCAGGTCGGCGATTCTTTGGCTGGGATCGCCCTTCACCACGTACAGGTCTGCCTGCTTGCCGACGGCGATGGTGCCGGCGCGGTCCAGGATGCCCAGGTATTCGGCACCGTTCCGAGTCGCGATCTGGATGGCTTCGAGCGGGGTGAAGCCGGCCTCGACCAGGAGTTCAAGCTCGCGGTGGTCGCCGTAATCGGGGATCACGCCGCCGCCGCCGGTGGGGTCGAGGCCGGCGAGGAGGAGTCCGCCCTGGCGGGCGAAATCCAGCTCGAATTGCTCCTCCTTGGCGAAGAGCGAATCCCAGACCGAGTGGCCCGCCGCGGCGGCCGTGCGGGCGCGGTTCTCGAGGTACTGGACGCGCGCCTCGGGCACCATGGCCGCCAGGGCGTTGCGCAGGTTGCGGTCCATGGGCGGGCGGTTGGGGACGAAGGTTTCGAAGATGGCGAGGGTCGAGGTCAGCGCGACGTGGTGCGCGATCAGGTCATGGAGGGTGGCTTGCACTTGGGGCGAGGCGATATCGAGCTGGGCGTTGGCGGCGAAGGTGGCGCCTTGCGCGGGACATTGATCGGGCTGCTTGCCGGGTACAAACTCGGTATCCACGACGAAGCCGTGCTCCAGGTCGTCGATGCCCATGGCGGCGGCCTCGCGGAAGCCGATCGAACACAGGTGCCCGGTGATTTTCTGGTGCAGCCCGTGCGCGGTGGCGATGGCGGCGGCCAGCTCGGCGCGGGTGATGTGCATGTAGGCCTTCCAGTTGTCGGCGCCGACGCTGGCCCAATACTGGACGAAGGCGCGCGCCTCGGCAGCGTCCTTGAGCGAGTGCAACTGCGGGCCGATCGAGGGCGAACCTTCGAGGTAGGGGCCGGTGGGGAAGATCTCGGGGCCGGGGAGGCGGCCGGCGTCAATCTCGGCTTTGAGGTTGAGGTCGGCGTAGGGCTCGACCGAGCCGGTGGTGCGCATCGAGGTGACGCCGCCGGCGAGGTACAGGCGCGGAAAGCTGTAGGCCTGCTCGTTATAGGTGTTGCCGCCGGCTGGATAGAACATGTGCTCGTGCAGCATGACCAGGCCGGGAAGCACGGTATCGCCGGCGAGGTCCAGCACCTTGGCGCCGGCGGGGACGGCCGCATCGGCGCCGACGGCCGCGATCTTGCCGTTCTCGATGAGCAGCGTCTGGTCGGCGCGCGCCGGCCCGCCGGTGCCGTCGATGACGCGCACATGGGTGAGAACGATGGCCGCAGGCGGCGTGGTCTGGGCCGCGGCGGCGAAGCCGCTGAAGGCGAGCAGCGGGAGTAGCCAGCGCATGTCGGAAAGTGTAGCAAGGCGCGACCGCCACGCGGGGCTCGCTTCGCGGCGACGCGATCCGGCCGTGAACGGCAACTCGGTCGCAGCCGCGGCCGGATGCCAGCGATCCGATGCCCTAGAATCAAAGGGTGAGCGCGATAGTGCTGGATGGGGTGGCGGCGGGGGCGGCGATCCGGGCCGAGGTGGCAGCGGGGGTGCGGGAGCTTGGCGGCAGGCCGCCGGGCCTGGCGGTGATCCTGGCCGGGCATGATGCGGCCTCGGAGGTGTATGTCCGCAGCAAGATCCGGGCCTGCCATGAGCTCGGCTTTTACTCCGAGCAAGTGCTGCCGCCAGACACGGTGACCACCGAGGAGATGCTCGCCCACGTGGCCGCGCTCAATGTCCGCGAGGACATTGATGGCATCCTGGTGCAACTGCCGCTGCCGAAGCAGGTGGACGCGGCGCGGGTGCTGCTGGCGGTGGCGCCGGAGAAGGATGTGGACGGATTCCATCCGGTGAATCTGGGCAACTTGGTGTCGCAGCGGCCGGGGCCGCGGCCGTGCACGCCGGCCGGAATCATCGAGCTGCTCCAGCGCCACCAGATCGAGATCGCCGGGCGCGAGGCGGTGGTGGTGGGGCGCAGCGACATCGTGGGCAAGCCACTGGCGCTGCTGCTGCTGCACCAGCACGCCACCGTGACCGTGGCGCATTCGCGCACCCGCAACCTCGAGCAGGTGTGCCAGCGCGCGGAGCTGCTGTTCGCCGCGATCGGGCGGCCGGGGATGCTGAACGAGCGGCACATCCGGCGCGGGGCGGTGGTGGTGGACGTGGGCGTGAACCGGATCACGCGGGCGGAAGATGTCGAGACGTTTTTTCCGGCAAACGCGAAGCGGCGCGAGGAGTTCGCCCGGCGCGGCAGCACGCTGGTGGGCGACGTGGACCCGCGGGCGGCCTGCGCGCTGGCCAGCGCCTTCACGCCGGTGCCCGGGGGCGTGGGGCCGCTCACCATCGCCATGTTGATGAAGAACACGCTGCAGGCGGCGCGCCTGCGCCGACCGCAGCCGGGGGCCGGGGGAACGTTGCCGGGAAAAGCCGAATGATCCGGATTGGATTGACGGGAGGGCTGGCGAGCGGCAAGAGCACAGTGGCGGGGATGCTGCGGGACCGGGGGATCGCGGTGGTGGATGCGGATGAGATCGCCAAACGGATTCTTCACGGCCAGGCGCGGGCGACGGTGGTGGCGGAATTCGGCGCCGGCATCCTCGCCGGCGACGGAACGGCGATTGCGCCGGAAAAGCTGGCGGCGGAGGTATTTGCGCCCGGCGGCGAAGCCAAGCTGGCGGCGCTGAACCGCATTCTGCATCCGCCGACCATGGCGGCGCAGGAGGCCGAGCTGCGGCGGGCCGAGGCCGCGGGAGCGCGGGCGGCGGCGGTGGAGGCGGCGCTGCTGCTTGAAGCCGGCGCAGCCGCGGGATTCGATAAGCTGGTGGTGGTGACCGCGCCGCAAGAGGTGCGGGTGCGACGGTTCATCGAACGCACCGGCGCCAGCCGCCAGCACGCGCTGCAACGGATGGCGGCGCAGTGGCCGGAAGAGCGGAAAATGGCGCGCGCCGACTATGTCATCCGCAACGGCGGCGGTCTGGAGGCCACGCGCGAGCAGGTGGATGCCATGCTGAAGGAGCTGATGCCATGAAAATGCGACCGACGCTAGCCCTCGCACTGATCCTGGCGGGCGGGTTCTGGTTCTACGCCGCCTCGCGCTCGGGAACCGGCTACCCGCCGCTGCTGCGCACGCTGCTTGCCGGCGGCGCGGGGCATGCCGTGGCGCTGGCGGAGGCTCCGCCGCAGACCAACTACCAGCCTGACGAGTCCCGCGACATCGAGATCTACCACAAGGTGTCGCCCTCGGTGGTCAACATCACCAGCCAGATCATCCAATACAACCTGCTGTGGGGGCCGGTGCCGGCCTCGGGCCAAGGCTCGGGATTCTTCCTCAACAAGGACGGCTACATCCTGACCAACTACCACGTCATTGCCGGAGCGCACAGCCTCAAGGTGACCTGGACGCCGAGAAAAGACCAGCCCCAGAGCTTCAGCGCCACCGTGGTCGGGCAGGCGCCGCAACTGGACTTGGCCGTGATCAAGATCGAGAATGCTCCCGCCGGCCTTCCCCCGGCCACGCTGGGCGACAGCGGCAACCTGGAGGTGGGCCAGCGGGTGCTGGCCATCGGCAACCCCTACGGGCTGCCAGGGACCATGACCGAGGGCATCATCAGCTCGATCCGCACTGTGCAGGAAGGGCAGCAGGACGACGGCAACCCTGGCGCCGACATCGAGAACGCGATTCAAACCGATGCGCCGATCAACCCGGGCAACAGCGGCGGACCGCTGCTGAATTCCCTGGGCGAAGTCATCGGCATTGATACCATGATCTACTCCGAGACGGGATCGAACATCGGCATCGGGTTCGCGATTCCGATCAACAGCGCCAAGGCGGTGCTGCAGCAGATGATCACCACCGGGCGGGTGCAGACGGTGTCGCTGGGGGCGTTGATGTACCCGGTGTCCCCCGAGGTGGCGCGGCAGCTGCGCCTGAGCGTGGACCACGGCTTGCTGGTGCTGGGCGTGCGCTCCGGGAGCCTGGCCGCGCAGTCCGGATTGAAGGCGGGCAGCACGCCGGGGTACATCGGCAACACGCCGGTCCGCTTCGGCGGCGACATCATCCTCTCGGCCAATGGCGAGCCGCTCCAGGATCAGGGGCAGTTGGGGAACATCCTGCTGCTGCAGAAGCCGGGCGCGACGGTGACGCTCAAGGTGCTGCGCAACGGCCGCGAGATCGACATCCCCGTCCGCTTGGGCGCAGAGACCATGTAAGGGCATCAGCGGAGCCGGGCGACGAGGTCCTGGAGGGTGGCCGGCGAGCCTCGGAACAGATCGAAGGGCGGGCGGCGGTAGGCGAGCATCTGCTTCCAGATGACGTCATCGAGGCTGGAGTTGATGCCCCAGCCGCCCATGTACTGCAGCTTGAGATCCGCATCGAGGTTGAGGGGCGCGCCCTGCGTCCAGGGGGCGAGATCCTGGGCGGTGCCGGCGAAGGTGGAGAAGAGGCTGGTCGCCGAATCCACGCCGATGTCCCGCAGCGAGGCCGCCACCGGGGCGTAATCGGGACGGTTGAGGCGCGCCTGCACCTCGTCCACATTGATCTGCATCGGCCCGGTCTGGCCGAGCAGGACCAGGTCATAGCCTTGGCCGTTGATGGTGTTGCCCCAGACGGTGCCGTGGGGAAAGACCGCGAAAAAGGTGGCCAGCTCGCTCTGCACGGTGGGGACATCGCTCTCGTAAAGCGGAACATACAGCGTGAACATGCCGCCGGGGTTGAGATGGCGGCGCACCGCCTCGAAGTACTCCTTGGAGTAGATGGCCGCCGTGCCCTTGACGAAGACATCGAGCGGATCGCTGGCGATGACGTCGAATTTCTGGTCGGTGGTCAGCATGAAATGCCGGGCGTCGTCGAAGACGATATGGGTCTTGGGGTTGTCCTTGACATCGTAGTCGGCGTCGCTGAAATACCGGGTCGAGGTGGGCGGGATCTGGGGCTCGATCTCGCAGATGGTGATCTTCTCGATGCCGGGGTAGCGGGTGAATGTGCCCGCGCTCACCCCGGCCCCGAAACCGATGCCCAGCACCGAGCGCGGGTCCGGATGCAGGAGCGCGGGGATGTGGCCCACCATGCGCTCCAGCTTCATGTCGAATGGCTCGGTGGTCGCCTCGACATGGCCGTTGACGTCCACCTCGGTGGCGCCGTCGTTCCAGCGGGTGATGGCGATGGAGGAGTTGCGCCCCTCGACCATGGCCACCACGCGCGAGCTGCCGATGGAAGCCGGCAGCTTGCGGCCGTAGGCCACCAGCGCGCCGGGGATGGGCTGCATCTCGATCACGAACACAAGCGCCAGAACGGCCGCGGCCAGCACGCCGGCGATGTTGCCGAAGGCCAGCGCGCGCTCCTGGTCGCTGAAGATCTCCGGCAGCAGGAGCAGCAGCCCGGCCGCCACCGCGCCCGCCAGCAACAGGCGCTCGCAGTCGAGCGTGCCGACGGCCGGAATCAGCCAGAGGCTGACCAGCAGCGCGCCGGCAATCGCCCCGATGGTGTTGGCGGCGTAGACGCCTCCGACCACGCGGCCGGGATCATCGCCGGGCTTGGCCACCGCTGCCAGCGCCAACGGGAAACTCGCGCCCCACAACACCGCGGCCGGCAGGATGGCCCACAGGCAGCGCGCCCAATCGATTTGGAAGGTGAACCAAGGGCTGGTGGTCAGCAGAGGATCGATCGGCCAATACGGAAGCGATACCGCGATCTGCCACGCCGTCCAGGCGATGCCCGCGGCCAGCAGCAGCTGGCACCAGCCCAGCGCCGCGCGGGCCGTTGTGCGTTTGCCCCAGCTTGCGCCCAGCGCGCTGCCCAGACCCAGGCCGATCAAGAACGTCGCCAGGATGAGCGCAAAGGCGTAAACGGTTGCGCCGAGGAGCATGCCGAAGAGGCGCGTCCAGACGACCTCGGCGCCCAGCGCCGTCGCGCCCGAGAGGCCGATGGCGATGTAGACGCTGGTCCGCCGGGGCACGAATTTGGGCTCGGCCGCCTGCGGACGCGCGCCCGGCTCCGCAGTGCGGCCCGCCAGCAGCCAGCTGGCGAGGCCCACGCCAAGATTGATCCCCACCGCGACATAGGTCGTGGTTGCCATGGTGTGCAGGCGCAGCAGGTAGAAGCCGGCCAGCAGGCACCCGAAGACGGCGCCGGCAATGTTGCCGCCGTAGAGCAGGCCCCACCAGGCCACGCCCTCGGGCGTGGCCTCGACCGCGCGGGTCAGGGCGGGCAGCGTGGCGCCCATCAGGATGGTCGGCGGCACCAAGCACAAGGCGCAGAGCGCGCCGCGCAGCAGCATGCCGCTCAGCCCGTAGACCGAAGCCGCGAAATAGGCGCGCTCGGCCAGCGGCATGCCCCAGAGGACGAGCAAGGCCAGCACGCCGGTGCCGGCTTCGAGCGCGGCATAGACGCGCAGCGGATTCCAGCGGGTGCGCGCCAGCAGCCGCGGCAGTCCGATGCTGCCCAGGCAAAGGCCGCCCATGAAGGTGGCGAGCAGGAACCCGAGGCATACCGTCTGGGAGCCGATGGCCAGCTCAAGCATCTGGTACCAGACCAATTCATAGATCAGGGCGGCGCATCCGCTGGCTGCGAAGAGCACCCACAGCCACCCGTAAAAGGAGCGTCGTTTGATGGCGGGCATGGCGATTACCTCGGTTGCAGGCCAGCTTCGAGCGGGGCCAGCATCTGCGGCGAGCCGGTGATCAGGTTTGCGGGAAAGCGGCGATAGCGGAGCATCTCGCTGTAGATCACGTTCTCGTCGCTCAGGTTGAGCGCCAGGCCGGCGAGGTACTGCAATCGCAGGTTGCCGTCGCGGTTGATGGGCGCGCCGGCCAGCCAGGGCCTCAGATCCTGCTCCTGGCCGGCGTAGGTGCCGAGCAGATCCTGGGCGGTGCCGAAGCCGACCTCGCGCAGGGAGGCGGCGACCCTGGCGTAGGCGGGCGACTGCAGTTCCTGCTGCATGGCATCCACGTTGATGCGCACGGGAGCATTCGAGCCCATGAGCACCACATCGTAGCCGCCGCCATTGATGTCGTTGGCCCAGATGGTGCCGTCGGGGAAGACGGCGAAGAAGGTGGCGATCTCGCTCTTCACCACTTCGGGGCTGCTCTCGTACAGCGGCACCCACTGGGTCACCACGCCGCCGGGGTTGAGATGGTCGCGGACCATCTGGAAATATTCGCGCGAATAGAGGGTCGCGCTGCCCTTCACCCAGGGGTGGATGGGGTCGCTGGTGATCAGGTCGAAATGCTGCGGCGTGGTGAGGACGAAGTGGCGGGCATCATCGAAGGTGATGGCGGTGCGTGGATCGTCCTTGACGTCGTAATTCTGCTCGCGGAAGTACTGGGTCGAGGCCGGCGGGATCAGCGGCTCCATCTCGCAGATCTGGATGTGCTGGATGCTGGGGTAGAGCACGAACGTTCCGGCCGTCACCCCGGCCCCGAAGCCAACGATCAGCACCGATTTCAGGCCGGGATGGAGCAGGGCGGGCAGATGGCCCAGCATGCGCTGCAGGCGCATGTCGAAGGGCTCGGTGGAGGCCTCGACCTTGCCGCTGACGTGGAATTGAATGGCGCCATCGTTCCACTCGGAAACCGCAATCGAGGCATTGCGGCCCTCTCCGGTGTAGAGGATCTTGGATTGGCCCGCGTTGATGGCGATGCGGCGTCCATAAGCGATCAGTTCGCCGGGCACGCCCGGCGCCCGGGCAGCGAACAGCGCCGCCAGCGCCAGCGCCGCGGCCAGCGAACCCGCGGTACGCCAGCGGAAGGGCTCGATCCATTCGCGGGCGACGAACAACGCGCTGACCGCCGCCGTGACGATGAGCACGCGCTCGCAGGCTTGGGTGCCTATCCAAGGGATCAGCACCAAGCTGAAGGCGAGGGCGCCGATGATCGCGCCCAGCGTGTTGGCGGCATACACCTCGCCCACCCGCTGGCCGGACGCATCGCCGGGCGCGGCGGAAGCCGCCAGCGCCAGCGGGAAACTCGCGCCCCAGAGCAGCGCGGCGGGCAGAATGGTCCACAAGGTGCGGACGAGATCGATTTGGAAGATGTACCAAGGGCTGGCGGACAGCAGCGGGTTCACCGGCCAGAAGGGCAGCGAATCGCCGAGCATCCATGCCGTCCAGGCGATGGAGGCGGCCAGCCCGAGTTGGCACCCCGCCAGCGCCGCGCGCGGGCGGACCCGGCGCCCGAGCGCAGCGCCCCAGGCCGAGCCGCCGCCCAAGCCGATGAGGAAGACAGCCAGGATCAGCGAAAAGGTGTAAACAGTCGCCCCCAGCAGCAGACCCATCAGTCGGGTCCAGACGACTTCGGCGCCGAGGGCGGTGAGGCCCGACAGGCCAATCGCGCAATACACTCCGGTGCGGCCGCGGATCTCGGGCTTGGGGACCGCTTCCGTTTCGATCAGCTTCGCGGCTGCAGGCGTGCGCGCCGCCAACGCCCAGCTCGAAGCCGCGACCACGAGGTTGACCGCCGCCGCTGCCAGGGTGGCCACCGTGAGGTCAAACACGCGCAGCAGGTAAAAGCCCGCGCCCAGGCACCCCACCACCGCGCCGGCGATGTTGCCGCCGTAGAGCAGGCCCCACCAAGCCACGCCGCGCGGCGTGCTCTCGATCCATTCGACAATCGCCGGCAGCGAGGCCCCCATCAAGATCGTCGGCGGCAGCAGGCTCATGGCGCACACGAAGCCGCGCAGCAGCATCGAGGGCAGGCCGTGCGCAGCGGCCGCCAGGTAGATGCGGTCAATGAGCGGCAGGTACGCGAGCGCCGCCAGGCCGAACACGCCGGTGGCAAGCTCGAGGCCCGCGTACACGCGCAGCGGATGAATATGCCTGCGATGCGAGCGCCAGCGCGGCAGCGCGAGGCTGCCGATGCAGAGTCCGCCCATGAACGTGGCCAGCAGAACGCCGAGCGAGACCGCGGTCGAGCCGATCACCAGCTCGAGCATCTGGTACCAGACGATTTCGTAGATGAGGGCGGCGCAGCCGCTGCCGGCGAAGAGCAGCAGCAGCGCGGGAAGAAAACGCTCAGCCCGCAGGGCAGCCGGCGCGGATGCGGTAGTGGAGGCGGTGGAGGGAGCCATGAACAGAAGTGGCGAACATCATACCGCAAACATAAAAACAGCCGTCGAGGACCAGGGGTCAGGACGCTGGGCTGCCCGCCGTGGTTACATCAAGGAAGCGGGTGAGGAGGCGCATGCCGGAGTCGGCAACTCGGGCTTGGTGGGCGGAGCTGAGGGACAGGCCGCGGGGTGCCCAGGCCGCCGCCAGGCCCACATCCACCTCGGGATGGAACTGCAAGCCGTAAGCGCGGCGGCCGGCCCGGAACGCTTGCTGCCGATACAGGCCAGTGCTCGCCAGCAGCGCCGTTCCCGATGGAAGCGGAAACGTGTCTTGATGCCAGTGGACGACCGGCAGCGTGCCGTCGCTGCCGGGGCCGAGGACCGGATCTTCGAGGCCTTCCGGGGTCAGGATCACGTCGCCTTCGCCGATTTCGAGCACCGGGCCGCCGGTGACTTCGGCGCCCAGCGCCGCGGCGAGCAATTGGGCGCCCAGGCAGATTCCCAGCACGGGCAGGTTGGCGGCCACGGCGGCGGCCAGCAGTTCAACCTCGGACGCGAGAAATGGATGCTGCGCGGCTTCGTAGACGCCCATGGTGCCGCCCATGACGACCAGGCCGTCCATGGCGAAAGCGTCGGTGGGCACGGCATCGCCCTGATCGAGGCGCACGACTCGAAACGGAAACTTGCGGGCGTCGAGCGCGCGGGCAACCAGCCCGGGACCTTCCCAGGCCACATGCTGCAGGATGAGCCACATGGCTCAATCTTGGCGGAGGGCGGCGATCGGGTCAACGCGGGTGGCACGGCGAGCAGGCAGCCAGCAGGCCAAGGCCGCCACCAAGGCGAGCACCGCCGCCACCGCGGCCAGCGTGGCGGGATCGTTGGGTTGCACGCCAAACAGCAGGCTCGCCAGCAGATGCGACAAGGGCAGCGAGGCCAGCAGACCGCCGCCGATGCCGAGCCCGGCCAGTCCCAGGCCGCTGGCCAAGAACTGGCGCATCACGAGGCTGCGCCGTGCGCCCAATGCCATGCGGATGCCGATCTCGCGCGTTCGCGCCGCCACCGAAAAGGCCAGCACGCCATACAGGCCCACGGCGGAGAGCAGCAGCGCCAGGACCGCGAACACCGCCGTCAGACGCGCTTCGAAATTCGGTTCGGCCAGGACGTCGCCGACCACGGCGGAATAGGGGGCGACGTCGCGCACCCGCGCCGTCGGCTGCACGGCGGCGACCGCGCGCCGAATTTGCGCTTCGGTCACGGGCCCTCGGACGACCCACCAAGTCGCCGACTTCGCCTCTTGCGCCGCCGGGACATAAACCGTCAGCCGCGCCGGACGCGCCAGGGTCTGGACCTTGACGTCGCCGACCACCCCCACGATCGTGCGCGGGTCGGCAATCGCTGGCATCCACACGCGGTCCCCGATGGCGCCCATCCGCACTTGCTGGCCCAATGCGCGGTCGTGGAACCAGCGCCGGGCAAGCAATCCGCCCACAATCGCGACGCGCGCGCCGCCCAAGGCATCGGCGGCCGTGAAATCCCGGCCGGAGCGCAGCGGAATGCCCATGGCCGCGAAATATCCGGGGCTGACGACACGATACTCGACCGCGGTACCGAGGTCCGGACGCAGCGCCGGCTCGCTCGGAATGTTGGCCTGTCCCTCGAAGGGCGGGCGGTTGATGGCCGCCGCCGCGGTGACACCGGGCGTGGCCAGCAGGCGCTGCAACACGTGCTCGTCAAATCGCCAGGCAGAAGCGAAATCGGGAGCGATGCCGGAGGGCAATTGGGTGGCGAACAAGGTGCGGCCTGCGGGGTCGAAGCCCATGGGCTGGCGCTCGAGCGTCCAGAGGCTGCGCAGCAGCAGGCCCGCGCCCGCGAGCAGCAGCAGCGTGAGCGCGACTTCGCCCACCACCACGGCGCTTCGGCCCCACCCGCTGCGCGTGACCCGCATGCTGGCGGTCGGCCCAGCGCTGCTTTGCGCGGCCGCCACCAGGCCGAAGGCCGCGCTGGCCAACAACGCCACCGCAAGCGCAAAGGCAAGGACGCGGGCATCCAAGCTGACCGACAACGTGGTGAACAGATCCCACGGAAGCTTGGCGGCCAGGGCGTGCAGAGCAGCCTCGGCCAGCGCCAGCCCGGCCAGGGTGCCGGCGCCGCACAGCGCCAGCCCTTCAGCCAGGAACTGGGTGAACAGCCGGCCGCGGCCCGCCCCCAAGGCGCGGCGCACGGCCATTTCCGGCCGCCGCGCCAATCCCTGGGCCAGGAGCAAGCCGACCACGTTGGCGCAGGCGATGAGCAAGAGCAGGCCGGCGGCAGCAAACAAGAACAGCAGGCTCGAGCGCACCGACCTCGCCTGCAACGACTGGTACCGATCGGCGCCCACGCCGGTGCACCACTTGGGCAGCAGGTTGGCGGCGCGCATGCCCGGCAACAGCACCGCGGCTTGGCCCTGGAAGGCCGCCAGGCTCATCGCCGGCTGGAGCCGCGCAACGACGGATTCGTTCAACCCCGTGTCGCCCAGGCCGGCGCCGTGCGGCATGGCGAGATAGAAATCCGTCGGCTGCTCCAGGAACTGGAAGCCGCGGGGCAGCACGCCGACCACGGTGGCGGCGCGGCCGTTGACCTCGACCGCCTTGCCGACGATGGCCGGGTCCGCGGCGAACGCGTACTGCCAGAACGCGGCGCTGAGCACGATCACCGGCGCGGCCCCGCCCACCGTGTCGGCGCGTTCGAAGCCGCGGCCCATCTGCGGCTGCACGCCGAAGGCGCGGAAAAAGCCGTCGGTGGCGCTCATGCCATTCGCCCAGGAGAGCACGCCGCCGTGGCGCAACTCGACCGTGCCCATGCCGCTGTAGGCGGTGATGGCGTCGAGGCCCTGCAGGTGCTCGCGCAAGTACTCGAACTGCGGGATGTTCAGCGATTGCACCTCGCCCGCGGGCTGTTCCAGGGTGAAGCCAACCATGCGCTCGGGAGCGGCGTAGGGCAGGGGCCGCAGCATCACCGCCTCGACGACGCTGAAGATGGCGGTGTTGGCGCCGATGCCCAGGGCCAAGGTGAGGATCGCGGCGGCCGCGAAGCCGGGCGAACGGCGCAGGCGCCGCAGGCCATGGCGCAAGCCTTGACCCAGGGCCTCGAGCCATGGCCACAGCCACACGCCGCGCGCCGCCTCGCGCATGGCGAGTTCGTTGCCCATGGCGCGGCCGGCAGCCGCCTCGCTGCCCGCGTCGGCGAGCTTCATGGCGTGATGGGCGGCGATTTCTTCCTCCAGTTCGCGCTGGGCCGCGCTCCAGCGCAGCCAGAATTTCACCCGGTTCAGAATTCCTGGCATGCAAGCACCTTCTGGATGGCCCCCACCATCTGCTGGAACGCAGCCTGCTCGCGCTCGAGCTGGCGCCGGCCCTTGGCCGTGAGGGTGTAATAGCGCGCGCGGCGGTTGTGCTCGGAAGCCCCCCACTCCGCCTGCACCCAGCCCCGCAGGAGCAGCCGCTGCAGCGCCGGATACAGCGAGCTTTCGCCGACGCGCAGCACCTCGTCGGAGGTGGCCTTCAGCCGCAGCGCGATGCCGTAGCCGTGCGCCGCGCCCGAGCGCAGCGCGCGCAGGATCAACAGGTCCAGGGTTCCGGGCAGCAGGTCCATGCTCCCATCGTTAACCGATGGGAGAGGCCTTGTCAAGCGGCTGCATTCGGTGAACCGCGGCGGGCGTAGTACCGTACAGAAGATCGCGTGGCCCCGAAACTGGAACCGGAAGCGTTCGCGGCGGTGGTTCGCCAGCACCAAGCCATGGTCTACAGCTTGGCGCGGCACATCATCGGCGACGCGGCCGAGGCCGAGGAGGTGGCGCAGGAGGTGTTCTGCAAGCTGCACGTGCATTGGGGCACGCTCGAATCCGACCAGCACGTGCTGCATTGGCTGCGGCGGGTGGCCGCGCGGCAAGCCGTGGACCGGTGGCGGCGGCGCAAGCTGCGGCCGCGGGTCGGCTTGGAGGATGCGCCCGAGCCCTCGCAGCCGGCGCGCGCCGGCGACCCTTGGCAGGAGGCGCGGCTCCGCCAGGCGGTCGCGGAACTGCCGCCGGAGCAGCGCACCGCCGTGGTGCTGCGCTACCAGGAGGGCATGGAGCCGCGGGAGATCGCCGCCGTGCTCAAGGTTCCGCTGGCGACCGTGAAGAGCCGTCTGCAGCGGGGCCTGGAGCGGCTGCGCGGCGCCATGGGAAACGAGGATAATAGGGCTGTGCAGCATGCCGGATGAGCATCAAGCCTTGGAATCCGCCCTGCGCCGCAGCTTGCAGCGCCGGCCGCCGCCGAACGACTTGGCGGCGGCGGTGGCGGCGAGGCTGCGGCCGGCTCCGCACCGCCATGCGGCGTGGCGGGCGGCGGCGGCCGCGGTCACGCTGGCGATCTTGATCGGATTCGGCCTTTGGCGCCAGCAGCGCGATCGAGCCCGGCAGGCGCAGGTGGCGGCCGGGCAGATCCAGCAGGCGCTGCAGTTGGCCGCCGCCGACCTGGGGCGGGTGCAGCGGCGGCTGCAGGCCACGCCGTAGCCGCGCATCCGCTGGCCGCTTCGGCGCGTAGGGATGGATATGCGCTCGACCCTGCTTGCACTTCTGCTGCTGATGCCGCTCGCGGCCCAGCAGCCCAAGCTCAACCTCAGCTTTCCTGGCCTGGCGGCGCGCGCGTCCCAGACCAGCGACGTCAGCCTGGATGGCGCCATGCTCCAACTCGGAGCCGCGTTCCTGGGCAATGACGAGGACACCGGCCGCCATCCCCAGGCGCGCGCGCTGCATGACCTGCTGGCCAAGCTCAAAGGCGTCTACGTGCGCACGTTCGAATTCAAGCAGTCCGATGCGGTCAGCGACGCGGATTTGGCGTCGGTGCGGGCGCAGCTCAAAGGCACGGGTTGGTCGCGCATTGTGGCCGTGCACGACCATGGCGAAAGCGATGAGGTCTATGTCTGCGCCGACGCCGGCGGCACGGTGCAAGGCCTGGCGGTGCTGGTGCGGGAGCCGCGCGAGCTGGATGTGGTGAATATCGTCGGCCCGATCACGCCGGCGGAGCTGCAGGCCTTGGGGGGGCAGTTCGGCATCCCCAGGCTGAACTTGGGCAAGAAGGGCGACTCGTGACGCTGCCGGTTTGCTGAAACCGGCGGGCGGAAACGCAGTATAGGCAAGCATGAAGATCCGCGGCTTGGGCTGGGCGATGGTGGCCATGATGGCGCTCGGCGTCGGTGCCACCACGGCGATGTTTTCGGTGGTGAACGGGGTGGTGCTGCGGCCATTGGCGCTGCGCGACCCGGGGCAATTGGTGCTGCTGGGCGAGCGCATCCCGGAGCAGCCCGACGCCTCGGCGAAGTTCGCGTACTTCGACACCCCGGCTGCGTTCTTCGCCTGGCGCGATCAGGCCAGCGATTTCAGCGGCATGGCTGCGATCCAATCCAGCACGCTGACCCTGGCCAATGCCGGCCAGCCGACGCTGCTGCATGGCGCCAAGGCGTCGGCGAATTTTTTCGAAGTGCTCGGCGTGCAGGCCGCGCTGGGACGCACCCTCGCGCCCGGGGATGAAAACGACAGCGCCCGGCCCATCGTCATCACCGATCAACTCTGGCGCACGACCTTCAACGCCGATCCGCAGATCCTTGGCCGCAAGATCGGCGCACCCGGACTAATCGCCACGGTGGTCGGCGTGTTGCCGGCCGGTTTCAAGCTCTCCGGCCGCGCGCTCGGCCCAATGCTCGAGGGCGAGCCCACCCAGTATTTCGTGGCATTGAAGATCCACGCGGGCCCCTACCCGGTGTTCAGCGATTTCAATTACACCGTGCTCGCCCGCCTGCGGCCCGGGATCAGCCTCGACCGGGCCCGCGCCGAGCTCGATGGGATCTGCGCCAACCTCGCCCGCACCGCTCCTGACCGGCTGCACCTGGCCAGCCTGGTCACCACCGTGCACGATTACACGGTGGCGGAGGCGCAGCAGGAATTGTGGCTGCTGCTGGCGGGCGTAGGAGCGGTGCTGCTGGTGGTCTGCGTCAACCTGGGCGGCCTTTGGGTGACGCGCATCGCGGACCGGCGCCGGGATTGGGCGATCCGCGCCGCACTGGGCGCGTCGCCGGCGCGGCTGGCCCGGCACGTGCTGGCCGAATGCATCGGGCTCTCGCTGCTCGGCGGCACGCTCGGCATCGTCTGCGCAGCCCTCAGCTTGCGCACGCTGGTGGCCGCTGCGCCGGCGGACATTCCGCGCCTCGACCAGGTCTCGCTCGATTGGCGCGTGATGGGCTTCGGGCTGGGCCTTGCGCTGGCGGCCGGCGTGCTGACCGGCTTGCTGCCGGCCTGGCGGCTGCTGCGCGCCGATCCCCATGCCTTCCTCAAAGCCACCGGGGGCTCGACCACGCCCGACCGCGCCAGCCTGCGCTCGCGCCAGAGCTTGATCGCGTTGCAAGCCGCGCTCTCGACCCTCTTGCTGGCGGCAGCCGGGCTGATCGGTTTGAGCTTTTATCGCCTGGTCAGCCAGAACACCGGCTTCAGCGCCGATCGCGCCTTGGCGGCCGATATCGCCCTCAACGTCTACCCCGATGATCAGCGCGACCGCATCCTGTCGCAGCTTCCGGCCGCGGCGGCCAACCTGGTTGGCGTGTCGGCCGCGGCGGTCACCTCGCACTTGCCGCTGCTGGGCGAGACCTGGGTGGACGGCATGCGCGTGCCCGGGCAGCCCGATGATGCCCAGCACTCCTTGCGGACCAATGTCCGCTTCATCAGCCCCGGGTATTTCGCGGCGATGGGCATTCCGCTGCTCGCCGGCCGCGACCTCCAAGCCAGCGACCGCCCCAAGACTTGGCCCCCCAAGTCCGACCAGGACGAGAAGGCCTTGCGGGAGGCGGTGGTGGTTTCGGAAGAGGCCGTGCACACGCTGTGGCCCGGGATCTCGCCGCAAGAAGCCGTGGGCCGCCAACTCGTGGTCAATGGCCTGATGCCGTTCATCGTGGGCGTGGCCGCGGACGTTCGCACCTCCTACACCGCCGCGCCCCCGGCGGTGACGTACCAGCCCTACTGGCAGCAGCTGCCGTACCACGTCTCCTTGGTGGTGCGCAGTTCCCTGCCCGCATCGGCGCTGGCCGCGCCGCTGCGGGAGGCGATCTGGAGGTTGGCGCCGGCGGCGCCGGTGCCGGTGCTGCGCCCGCTGGCGCAACTGCGGGCCGACGCCGTCGCGCCGCAACGCTATCAGCTCACCATGCTGCTGCTGTTCGCGGGGCTGGCACTGCTGCTGGCGGCCATGGGCGTGTACGCGCTGGTGCGCCACAGCGTGGCCCGGCGGAGCAAGGAGCTGGCCATCCGCATTGCGCTCGGAGCCGACCGCGGCGCGGTCTGGAGCATGATTGTGCGGCAGGCGCTCGCGCCGGTCGCATGGGGATTGGCAGCGGGCCTGATTGGATCCCTGGCGGGCGGCAAGCTGCTCACCAGCTTTTTATACCAAGTGCGCCCCGCCAGCCCGGGCGTGCTGCTGGCGGTGGTGGCCGCTGTCGGGCTGGCGGCCTTGCTCGCCACGCTCGCTCCCGCCGTTCGCGCAACCCGCACCGATCCGGTCGGCGCTCTGCGCGCGGAATAAACCCGACGCCGCCCGTCCACGCCGGGGGCTCTCGTCTACTCCCAGCGCAGCTTGGCCCGCAGGGACGCAAAGAAACGGGCGGGCTCGGGCGTCACCAGCGTCAGGCTGAACCCGCTCATGGAGCACTCCAGCCGGTCCCCGCTCCCGAAGGCGCGGCCCGCTTGGCCATCCACGGTGAGGAAGCCGGGTGGGGAATCCTCCGCCAGCGCGATTCCGATCTTCGCCTGGGCCGGCACCACCAGCGGCCGCTGCCCCAGCGCATGCGTGCAAATTGGCGTGATCTCAAGCGCCGCCACGGCCGGGTGCATCACCGCGCCTCCGGCGCTGTAGTTATAGGCCGTGGAGCCGGTCGGCGTGGCCACCAAGACGCCGTCGGCTCGATAACGCGCCAGCAGCTCTCCGTCCACGTCCACATCAAGCCGCAGCATCCGCGCCAGCTCGCCCTTGGCCACCACCACCTCGTTGAGCGCCCAAAATGACTGCTCGAGCTCTCCCGCCTGGCGCAGCCGGGCCTCCAGCAATGCCCGCTTCTGAGCCGCGGCCCGGCCGGCCAGCGCGGCCTCGAGCGTCGCGTACATCTCCGACAGCGGCACTTCGGTCAAGAACCCCAAGGTTCCGAGATGGACCGCCAGGATCGGCACCGCTGCCGAAGCCAGCCGCGCCGCCACGTGCAGCATCGTGCCATCGCCTCCCAGCACCACGGCGAAGGCGGGCGCGGCGTCGGCGCTGGCGTTCGGCAGCGGGCGATAGTCGCGCGCCGCCAGCCAGGCCGAAAGCTCCTTGAGGAAACGCGGCGCTTCCGGGTGTCCGGGCTTGGCATAGATCGCGACGCCGCTTCCAGCCGGAATGACCATGGCTTCCAGAATACAGGAGCCACAACGCGCGTTTGCCTTCGAAACCGTTGGCGTCTCCGCCGGCGCCGTTTGCCGCTGGGCTCATCCTCGCCGCGCGTGCAGCAGATACTCCTGGTTTCCCTCCGCGCCCAGAATCGGGCTGGGGAGGCAGCCCGAAACCACCGCGCCCGCATGGGCGAGGCTGGCTTCCACCCGCGACACCGCGGCGGCGCGCGCGGCCTCGTCGCGCACGATGCCTCCCTTGGCCACCGCCTTGCGCCCGGCCTCGAACTGCGGCTTGACCAAGACGGCGATCTCCGCCGCCGGGGCCAGCAGCGGCAGCAGCACCGGCAACAGCAGGGTCGCTGAAATGAAAGAGACATCGAGCGTCAGCAGATCGGCACGCTCCCCGATCTCCTCGAGTGTCAAATAGCGGGCATTCTTCCGTTCCAGCAGATGGACGCGCGGATCGGTGCGGAGGCGCCAGACCATCTGGTTCGTCCCCGCATCCACCGCATGCACCCGCAGCGCGCCGCGCTGCAGCAGGCAGTCGGTGAATCCGCCGGTCGAGGAGCCGACATCGAGCGCCACGCGCCCGGCCACCGGTATGGCGAAATGGTCGAGCGCGGCTTCCAGCTTCAACCCGGCGCGGCTGGCGAAGCGGGCCGCCGCGCGCACGCGCGCCAGCGCCGCATCGGCGGCCACGTGCCGTCCGGGCTTGGGCGCGGGCTGGCCGTCGAGCAGGATCGCGCCCGCCAGAATCAAGGCTTGGGCCTGCTCGCGGCTAGGCGCCAGGCCGCGCTGCACGACCAATTGATCGAGCCGGACTTTGGGCATGGTGGGCAGTCGGCCGGTGCTCGGCGAAGCCGCGGATCCGCTCGGCCAGCCCGTCGGCGTCCAATCCGTATTTGGCGTGGAGCAACGCCGGCGCGCCATGCGGAATGATGCGGTCGGGCACGCCGATCCGCAGTATCGAGACCGGAATGCCCCGGTCTTGCACCAGCGCGCTCACCAGCGCTCCGAATCCTCCGGCGAGGGTTCCCTCTTCCGCGGTCACCAGGAAAGGCTTCTCCGCCGCCAGGCAGGCGATCAGTTCCTCGTCCAAGGGCTTGACGAAGCGCGCATTGATCACGGTCAGCGAGAGCCCCTCCTGCGCCAAGCGCTTGGCCGCCTCCAGCGCGGGATAGACCATGCTCCCCAGCGCCAGGATGGCGCCATCGCTGCCTTCGCGCAGTATCTCGGCGCGGCCGATATCCAGCCGCCGCAGCGGCTCGCGCGCCACCCCCATGCCGTTGCCGCGCGGATAGCGGAAGGCAATCGGCGCCCCGTGCTCGAGCGAGGTGTGGAGCATGTGGCGCAGCTCGTTCTCGTCCTTGGGCGCCATGACGGTCATGTTCGGCGCTGCCGCCAGGTAGGCCAAATCGTACAGCCCATGGTGCGTCGGGCCGTCCGCGCCGACGATTCCGCCGCGATCCAGGGCGAAGGTCACCGGCAAGTTCATCAGGCAAACGTCGTGGATGACCTGGTCGTAGGCGCGCTGCAGGAAGGTCGAATAGATCGCGCACACCGGCCGCAGCCCCTCGCACGCCAATCCCGCCGCGAAGGTCACCGCATGCTGCTCGGCGATGCCCACGTCGAAGAACCGCTTCGGGTAGCGCTCGGCGAATTCGCCGAGCCCCGTGCCTTCCGTCATCGCCGCCGTGATCGCCACCACTTTCGCATCCGCCTCGGCGCGTTCGCACATGGCCTGCCCGAACACGCTGGTGTAGCTCGGCGCCGCCGCCGGCGCCTTCACGAAGGCGCCGGTCGAGATGTCGAACGCCGTGACGCCGTGGTATTTCATGGGCAGCTGCTCGGCTTGCGGATAGCCCTTGCCCTTCCGCGTCACCACGTGCAGCAGCACGGGGCCGTCGTGGTCCTTGACCCGGTTCAGCGTGTCGAGCAGCGTGTCGAGATTGTGGCCGTTGATGGGGCCGACGTACTCGAAGCCCAGCTCCTCGAACACCAGCCCCGGAAGGATCATGCCCTTGATGGCTTCCACCCACTGCTGGGCCAGCCGGAACAGCCGCTTGCCGATGCGCGGCACGCTGGTGATCAGCTGCTCGATCTCGTCGCGAATGCGCTGGTATGCCTGCCCGTGCGCAATCCGGTTCAGGTACCCCGAAAGCGCGCCCACATTGGGCGAGATGGACATCTCGTTGTCGTTCAAGATGACCAGCAGCCGCGGCTTCAAATGCCCCGCCTGGTTGAGTCCCTCGAGACCCACGCCGCCGGTCAGGCCGGCATCGCCGATCACCGCGACCACGTAGTTGCTCTCGCCCGCCAGATCGCGCGCCGTGCACATCCCCAGCGCCGCAGAGATCGAAGTGCAGGCGTGGGCCACGTTGAAGGCGTCGAAGGGGCTCTCATCGCGCACCGGGAAGCCGCTGATGCCCCCGTATTGCCGCAAGGTCGGGAAACGATCGCGCCGCCCGGTCAGAATCTTGTGTCCGTACGCTTGGTGGCCGACATCCCAGACGATCTTGTCAGCTGGCGCGTCGAACAAATAGTGGAGCGCGATCGTCAGCTCGACCACGCCCAGGCTGGAGGCCAAATGGCCGCCGACCTTGCTCACGGTCGTGATCATGTAGTCGCGCAGCTCTTCGGCCACGCGCGGCAGCTCGCTCCGCGGAACCTTCTTCAGATCCTGGGGCGAGTTGATGGCAGAGAGGTGGCGGTACTCCACGCCTTTTAGGATACAAGATCGTCCAGCTGGACTCTATGCCCCGGTCGCGGCCCCCTGCGCCGGTGCTCACGGGGCGCAGCGCAGGAGCAGCAGCGTCTGGTCGTCGGTCTGCGGGCCCCAAGCCCGGGCGGCCGCTTGCATCGCCGCCAAGCATTGGCCCAAGGGGGCCGAGGCGTGCGCGCGCAGCACCGCGCTCAATCCTTCCTGCCCGAATTCGCTTTGGTCCGGCTTGAAGATCTCGGTCAGACCGTCGGTGAACAGCGCCACCACATCGCCTGGCCCGCACGGCACCTCGAGGGCTGCGAAGGCCGCTTCGCCGAACATGCCCAGCGGAAAATTCTCGACCGCCAGCGGCGCCACCGTGCCGCTTGCGGCGCGGTAGTGCAGCATCGGCGGATGCCCCGCCGCCGCAAAGCGCAGGGTGGCGTCGGAGTTGCCCGCCACCGACGCTAGCGTCACATAGCTCTCCTGGCAGCAACCCGGTCAGCACCCGGTTCAGCGTCGGGAGCAGGTCCGCGGGCGACGGATTCGCATCCAGCGCGGTGCGCGTTCCGCTTTTCACCAAGCTCATGAGCACGCCCGCGGCAATGCCGTGGCCGCTCACATCCGCGAGATAGGCGAACCAGCCGGCGGGCGTGGCCACCACATCCAGCAGGTCGCCCCCCACCTCGCCGCTCGGATGGCTCGCGCCCGCGATCTCGAACTGCCCGCAGCGGCAGGCAATCGCCGGCGCCAAGGCGCGATGGATCTGCCCCGCCAAGTCGACTTCCGCATGCAGACGGAAATAGCGCCGCCCTTCGGTGCTGATGAACAGCAGCATGACGACATAGCCGGCGACAATCGCCGCCGTGGCGATCAACGCCGCCGGCGGCACGTGCGGACCGGCATGAATCTGCATCCGCGGCTGGAACAGGGCGTCGGCGAGCGGCCAAACCACGAACAGCAGCAGGCTCAGCGCCACGATCCAGCGGAATCGTCCGCGCGTTCCCAAGAACGCGTAGGCGGTGCCGATCGTGCCGCTGATGGCGCCGCTGGTCAAGGCCCCGGGCAAGCCCGTGGGATTGCCGATCAGCCCGATGCTGCCGAACAGGAAGAATACGCTCAGGAAAAACAGCGCATTCGCCTCCGGCGAAAGGGTCGCCCAGAAGCGCAGGTTGCGGGCGTTGCGTTCTCGCCAAGCCACGCGCCCATTATGGCCCAACCGGGCCCTAACCGCGCAGCGCTTGCACCGGATCAATGCGGGTCGCGCGGCGCGCGGGCAGGTAGCAGGCCAACGCCGCCAGCCCCAGCACGCCCAGCGGCGCGCAGGCCAGCGTCAGCGGGTCGCGGGCGCTGATCTCGAACAGGAACGCCGAGCCCAGGCGGGCGAGCGCGAGAGCCGCGCCCAGCCCCGCCAGCGTCCCCAGCAGCGCCCAGCGCAGCCCTTCAACCAGCACCTCGCGCTGGATCCGCCCGGCATTGGCGCCGAGCGCCATGCGGATGCCCATTTCGCGCGTCCGCTGCGCCACCGCATAGCTCAGCACCCCGTAGATGCCGGCCGCCGCCAGCGCCAAGCCCAGGGCGGCGAAGGTCAGCATCAGCGCCAGCGTCAGCCGCCGCGGAAGCAGCGTCGCCGCCACCCGCTGATCCATGGTCAGCAAGTCATCGATCGGCTGGTTGGCATCCACGGCCGCGATCGCCCGCCGCACCTGCGGCTCCAGCCCCGCCGGCTCCGCAGTGCGCGAGCGCACCACCAGCCACAGCGCGCCGGTGTTGATGTGCGACTGCTCCTGCGGCACGTAGGTCTGCACTCCCGAGCCCTTCAGCGTCGGACTGTCGGTGTGGGCCACGATGCCCACAATCGTGCGGGCCGTCCCGTCGAGGTTCAACCGGGCGCCGAGCGCGTTCGCCAGCGGATCGGCGCCCGGGAAATACCGGCGCGCAAAGGTGTCGTCCACGATGGCCACCGGCGGGGCGGCCTCGGTGTCTTGGGGCGTGAACCGCCGCCCGCGCAGCAAGCGCGCGCCCAAGGCCTGGAAATAGGCGCCGCGCACGTTCGCCATATTGGTCGAGGGGGCTGCGCCGATGGCCGGCGCCGGGCGTCCAACGATGGAAAAATTTTCTTCCCAGTCGCTGTTGGCGAAGGGCAAGGGATAAATCCCGCCCGCCGCCGCCACCCCCGGCAAGGCCGCCAAGCGCTCCTGCGCCTGGCGGAAGAAGCGCAACTCGTCCGCCCGGCGCGGGTACTGCGGCTCCGGCAGTCCGATGACAAAACTGAGCGCGCCCTCCGGGTTGAACCCGCGATCGAGTCCCTGGATCCGCGTCCAGCTGCGCAGCAGCAAGCCGGCGCCGACCAGCAGCAGCAGCGCCAAGCCGATCTCGCCCGCCACCAGCGCGCCCCGCGTGCCGATGCCCATCCGCGCGCGGCCGCGATCCTGCAGCTGCAGCACGCCGGCTGGCTGCCGCCGCGCGGCCATCCAGGCGGGCGCCCAGCCGCACAGCAACGTGGTTGCCAGCGCCAAGGCCAGCGTGAACATCAGGATTCGTCCATCCAGGGTCCATCGCCCCCCGCGCGGCAGCAGCGCCATCACCTCCGGCCGCAAGCTGCCGAGCAGGGCCTCGGCCACCGCCAGCCCGCTCGCCATTCCGAGCAGCGCCAGCGCGAAGCTGGCCGCCAGGTGCTGCCGCAGCAGCCGGAGCCGCCCCGCCCCCAGCGCCGAGCGCACCGCATCCGCGTGCGCCGTCGCCGCCGCCCGCGCCAACAACAAGTTGGCCACATTCGCGCAGGCCACCAGCAGCAGCAAACTCACCGCGGCCAGCAAGGCCCACAGCCCCGGCCGCGCGCTGCCCACGATCAAATCCAAGTAATGCAGCGCCGCGGTGGAAATGCCCTGGTTGGAGGCCGGATACTGCTCGGCCAGTTGCGCGCTGATGCTCGCCAAATCGGCCCGCGCCTGCTCCAGCGACACCCCCGCCCGCAACCGCCCAATCCCGAGAAAGCCTGCATGGTTGCTGCGGATCTGCAGCGTCCTGTCCCGTTCCGCGAACGGGCCCAACGGCGTCCATTGCTGCGCGCGGGCGGCGGCGAGGCCGGCGAAGCCCGGCGGCATCACCCCCACCAGCGTTCGCGGCAGTCCGTCCAAGTCCAACGGCCTCCCCAGCCAACTCGCATCTCCACCCAGCCGCGAGCGGAAAAACGCGTCCGACACCACCACCACGTCCGGCGATGCGGCCCGGTCGTCGCTGGGCTCGATCACCCGCCCGATCTCGGGCTTCGCCCCCAGCATGGAAAAATAATTGGCCGTCACGCGTTCGCCCAGCACCATCGTCGCCGGCCCCGCGTGGGTCAGCACCATGTCGCTGCCGCGCACCAGCGCCAAGGCGCTGAAGCTGCGGTTGCGGTCGCGCAGATCCAGATAATCCGGCCACGTCAGCCCCATCTGCGGAAACGGCCGGCTGGTCTCCAGCACCGAAACCAACTGCTCGGGCTGCGGAAACGGCAAGGGGCGGAGCGCCACCGCGTCCACCACCGTGAACATCCCCGCCGAGGCTCCGATTCCCAGCGCCAGCGTGAGGATCGCCACCGCCGCAAACCCTGGCGTCCGGCGCAGCGCCCGCAGCGCCAAACTGAAATCGCGGAAGAAATCATCCAGCCAGCGCACGAGATCGCGCTCGCGCGCCCGCTCCCGGAGGGCCAGCTCGCTGCCCAGCGGCGGCCCGGGCTGATCCGCCCGCATCGCGCGGTGGAATTCGAGCTCGGCCTGCAGCTCGCGATCCTTGCGCCCCCGGCCGAAAAGCGTGTTCCCCACGCGGCGCGCGATTCCCATAGCCAGCTATGGTAGCACGAGGCGCGGCCGGGGCGTGCGGGATGGCGCCGTGGCCAAGAGGAGCGGATGCGGCGCCTTCTCCGGACCGCTTTCACTCCCCGCGGAGGGCGACCGCCGGCGGCACGCGCGTGGCCCGCCGCGCCGGCACATAGCAGGCCAGCGCCGCGACGGCCAGCAGCAGCAGCGGCACCGCCGTCAGCGTGGCCGGATCGCGCGGGCTCACCCCGAACAAGAACGATGCGGCATAGCCGGCCAGCACCAGCGCCGCGGCCAAGCCGCCGGCGGCGCCGATCACGGCCAGGCGCAGCCCCTGTCCGAGGACGAGGCGCAGCACGCGCGGCTGGCCCGCGCCCAGCGCCATGCGCACCCCGATCTCGTGCGTGCGCTGCGCCACCAGATAGCTGAGCACGCCGTAGATGCCAATGGCGGCCAGGACCAATGCCAAGCCGGCGAAGCCGATCATCAACCAGAGCGTGAGCCGCTGCTGCGCCAGCGACAGCGCCACCCGCTGGTCCATGGTGAGCATGTCGTACAACGGCTCGTCGGCATCCTGCGCCTGGATGGCCGAGGTCACGCCGCCGCGCAGCGCGAGCTGATCGGCCAAGCCGGTGCGAACGGTGAAGTACACATCGCCGGAGTTGCCCGTCTGGCTGAGCGGCACCCAAAGCTCCGGCAATTTGTCCATCGGGGTGCCCTGATCCAGCCCGTACGGCAGAATGCGGGCCACCTCGCCCACAATGGTCAGCTTCTGGCCGCCCATATTGATTTGCTGCCCCAACGGGCTCGAGTTCGGCCAATAGCGCTTGGCGAAGAAGTCATCAATGACGGCCACCGGCGGCGACGTGGGGGTATCGCGGTCATCGAAGCTGCGGCCGCGCAGCAGATGCATGTCCAGGGCGCGGAAGTAGTCGCCGCCGACCATCTCGTAATTGGCCGAGGGCGACTGCCCGGGCGGCGGCGCCGGCCGCCCGACGATGGTGAAGCTATTCTCCCAGTCGCTGCCGCTGAAGGGCAGCGGCTGGGTCATGCCCACCTCCGTCACTCCGGGCAGGCGGGCGATGCGCTCCCGTGCCTGGCGGATGAACTCCAGCGAATTCTCGGGCTTGGGGTATTTCGAACCCGGCAGGCTCACCTCGAAGGTCAGCACGCCATGCGGATCGAACCCCGGATTGACCTTCTGCAACTGCAGCAAGCTTCGGATCAGCAGGCCGGCACCGGCGAGCAGCACGAGCGCCAATCCCATTTCAAGCACCACCAGCGCGTTGCGCAACCCATGTCCGCTGGCACCGGGCGAGCTTTCGCGTCCGCCTTCCTTGAGCACCTCGGCAATGCGCGTCCGCGAGGCATGCAGCGCGGGCATCAGACCGAAGACCACGGTCGTGGCCAAGGCCAGGCCAATGGCGAAGGCTAGTACCCGTCCATCCAAGCTCAGTTGATCCGCCCGCGTCATCTCCGGCGGAATCAACGCCGGCGCGGCCCGCATCAAGCTCCACGCCAGCCCCAGCCCCAACCCCGCCCCGGCCACCCCCAAGCACAAGCTCTCGCTCAGGTGCTCGCGCACCAGCCGCGCCCGCGACGCCCCCAGCGCGGTGCGAATGGCGTTGGTCTTCTGCCGAGCCGCAGCCCTTGCCAACAGCAGGTTGGCGACGTTCGCGCAGGCGATCAGCAGCACCAGGCCCACCGCCCCCAGCAGCATCCAGAGCATGCCGGTGCCGCTGTTCCGGGTCACGAAATTGAGGTAGGGCTGCACGTTCACGCCTTCGTCGGTGTTCGATTTGGGATACTGCTGCGCCAGCGAGCGCGCGATGCGGCCCAGGTCAGCTCGCGCGCTCGCCACGGTCGCTCCCGGCGCCAACCGCCCCAAGCCGTTCAGGCCCGGATGGCTGCCGCGGTTGTCGAGGCCGCTTCCCTTCACCACCCGCGCCCCCACCGGCTGCCAAAACTGCGGCGCGTTCTGCCCCGTGGCCAGGCCGGGGAATCCCTTGGGCATGACGCCAATCACCGTCCGCGGCTTTGAATCCAATTCAATGACCTGGCCCAGAATGGCGGGCGAGGCGGCAAATCGCGCGCGCCACAGCGAATCCGCGATCACCACCACGTCCGGCGCGCCCGGCTGGTCCTCGGCCGGAGTGAACGTCCGCCCGCGCTCGGGCGCAACCCCGAGCACGGTGAAGTACGAGGCCGAGGCGTCCTGGCCGGGAATCACCGCCGGCGGCCCGGCATGGGTCAGCACCGCGCCGGTGCCGCGATAGATTCCCAAGGCGGAGAAGCTGTGGTTGGATTTCACCCAGTCTTGATAATCCAGGTATGAAACCGACATCGAAGGGAAACTCCGGCTGCTCTCCCGCACCGAAATCAACTGCTCGGGGTGCGGGAATGGCAGCGGGCGCAGCAGCACCGCGTCCACCGCGCTGAAGATGGCGGTCGAGGCGCCCACGCCCAATCCCAAGGTCACGATGGCAATGGCCGCCACCGTGGGCGTCTGCCGCAAAGCCCGCAACGCATTCCGAAGTGCTTTCATATGGGCCAATACTCGCTTAGACGCAGAAGGTTTCCCTCGGTTAGACTCCGAAGGTGGCGTGGCGCGACGATCAGCGACGGGAACTCGAGCTGCGCCTGGCGGCCGCCGTGCCGCCGGAGGAGGCTGCGCCCCGGAATCTGCACCGCGCCATGCGCTACAGCCTGCTCGGCGGCGGCAAGCGCCTGCGCCCCCTGCTGGTCCGGGCCGCGGCGCTGGCGGTGGCGGGGAGCGAATGCGAGGCCGCTTGGGCGCCCGCCGTCGCGGTCGAGTGCATCCACGCCTACTCGCTGATCCACGACGACCTGCCAGCCCTGGACAACGACGACCTGCGCCGCGGCCGTCCCAGTTGCCACAAAGTCTTTGGCGAAGCCATGGCGATTCTGGCCGGCGATGCCCTGCAAACCTTGGCGTTCAGCTGCTTGGCGGGCGCCGGCTCGGCGGCCATGGCGGCCGAATTGGCGCGCGCCGTCGGCACGCCCGCCGGCATGGTCGCCGGCCAAGTCATGGACATGGAAGCGGTGCGCGGCGCGGCCGGGCTGCCGGAGGTCGAGAGCATCCATCGCGCCAAGACCGCCGCGCTGATCCGCGCCAGCGTCGTGCTCGGCGGCTTGGCCGCCGGCGCCAGCGCCGGCCAATTGGCAGAGCTGGGCCGCTTCGGCGCCGCCGTCGGCCTCGCCTTCCAAATCCGCGACGATCTGTTGGACATCAGCTCCACTTCCGCCCAGCTCGGCAAGACCGCCGGCAAAGACGAGGCCCAGCGCAAGCTCACCTACCCCGCCGTGGCCGGCGTGGACGCGGCCCGCGCCCGCGCGGCGGCGTTGCGGCAGGAAGCCGGCGCCCTGCTCGCGGATTGGAGCGCCTGCGCCGACCCGCTGCGCTCGCTGGCGCTTCCCTGACCCGGTCCCGGCCTCAGTCGCAGCGCAAGGCGCGCATGGGGTCCACCCTGGCGGCGCGGCGCGCCGGCACATACGCCGAAGCCAGCGCCACGGCAATCAAGAGCGCGGCCGCGGCCCCATAGGCCACCGGATCCACCGGGCTGATGCCGTACAGTAGCCCGGCAATCGCACGCCCCGCCAGCGCCGCCAGCACAATGCCGACGCCCACGCCCCAAGCCGCCAGCCGCAGTCCCTGCTTCAGCACCTCGCCCAGCACCTGCGAGGGCGCCGCGCCGATCGCGATGCGCACGCCAAACTCCCGCGTGCGCTGCGCCACCGAGCCCGCCACCACGCCATAGAGCCCCACCAGCGCCAGCAGCAGCACCAGCGATCCGAAACCCATCAGCACCAGGCTGGTGGCATGCACCGGGAACAGCAGCACTTTCAGGTTGTCGGCTGCCGTCTGCACATTCGCGGTGGTGAGGTTGGGATCGAGCTGCAGCAGGCGCGCGCGCATCGTGCTTTCGATCGCTGCCGCCGGCGCCGCACTCCGGATCAACAGCATCCCGCCGTTCTCGGGCGCCAGCTCGAACAAGTAGCGGCGCGTGGTCTCGCCCAAGCTGCGGTACTTGCCGTTCTCCGCCACCCCGATCACCTTCGCCCGGTGCATCGTGTTGCCGTCCGGCAGCAACACCGCTTGGCCGAGCGCGTCCTTGCCCGGCCAGAACGACTGCGCCAAGGCCTGGTTGACGACCACGTAGTCGGGGTCTTTGGGCACCAGCTGTGCCGGACCCGTTCCCGCCACGGCTGGCCGCAGATCGCTGCGCTCGAAGTCCCGGCCCTCGAGCAGGCGGGTTCCGGTGGCGGAAAAATACCCAGGGCCGACCACGCCGATGTCGAGCGTGACCCCCTTCTGGCCCGGCGGCGGCGCCATGCCCGCGGCCAGCACCGGCCGCTGCGCGTTCACAAACGCCAGCGGCATCTCTTGCGCCATGGCCACGCCGCGCACGCCGGGTGCGGCCTCAAGCTGGTCTTCCAAACGCTCGAGATAATTGCGCGCCGCGGCGGCATCCTGATACCCGAGCCCGGCCGGGTCAATCTGCGCCACGGTCAAGTGATCGGTGTCAAAGCCCGGGTTGATCGCGTCCGCCTGCTGGAGGCTGCGCAGGCATAGCCCCGCGCCCACCAAGATCAGCATGCACAGCGCCACCTGCGCCGAGATCATGCCGCTGCGCCATCCATGCCGCCCGGCGCCCAAGCCGCCCGCCGCCTCTTTCAATCCGTTGGTCGCATTCGTCCGCGAGGCCTGCACCGCCGGCACCAAGCCAAAGAACACGCCCGTGCCCAAGGCCAAAATGCCGGCAAACAACGCGACCTTCAAGTCAATTCCGAACTGCAGATTGATGGACGCGCCGCTGGGCGCCAGCTTCAGCAGCAGCGGCGCGGCCAAAGTGCCCAATTCCAGCCCCACCGCCCCCGCGATCAACGACAGCAGGATGCTCTCGGTCAGCCCCTGCTGCAGCAGCCGGCCGCGGCTTGCCCCCAGCGCCGAGCGCAGCGCCCACTCGCGCTGGCGTCCGTGCGCTTCCACCATGAGCAGGTTGGCAGCGTTGAAGCAGGCGATCAGCAGCACCAGCCCCACGATCACCAGCAGCAGCATGTTCGCCCCTTGCACCGAGCTGCGGAAAAATGCCGGCTCCGATCCGATCGGCTCGGCCAGCCCCAGCAGCTTGGCGTTGTCCTCGTTCGGGTAGGTGCGGTCGAGATTTTGCTGCACCAGCGTCAAGTCCGCGGTCGCTTGCGCGATGGTGACGCCCGGCTTCAGCCGCCCGATGCCAAACATGGCCCGCGAACTGCGACCCAGCCACCCCGCCTGCCCGGCGCGTTCGGCCATGGTGACCGGCGCCCACGCATCCACCGAAATTCCGGTCATCAGCCCGCCGAACTCCTTCGGAGCCACGCCGATGACGTCGTACGGCACTTGGTTCAGCAGCACCTTCTCGCCGATCACATTGCGGTCGCCGCCGAACTGCTTCTGCCACGTGCTGTAGCTGAGCACCACCACCGCGCTGGTGCCGACGGTGGCGGCTTCTTGCGGCAGGAAGCCGCGCCCCAGCACGGGCTGCACACCCAGCAGGTTGAAATAGTTGCCTGACGCCAACTGCAGCGCCCAGGTCACCCGCTGCAGCGATTGCCCGGCTTGTCCGCGCGTCATCGTCACCGTGGCCAGTGGATCGTAGATGGCAAGGTCGCTGAAGGCATGGTTTTGCTCCCGGATATCCTTGTAATCCAGGTAGCTCATCGGATAGATGCCGTTGAAGGCCGCATTCGGATCGGTGTTGTGGGTGTACACCTCGGCCAGCGACTCCGGATGGCTCACCGGCGGCATGCGCAGCAGCACGGCATCGGTATAGCTGAAAATGGTGGCATTCGCGCCCAAGCCCAGCGCCAACGAGGCGATCACGCCGCCATAGAGCAGCGGACGGCGGCGGAACTGGGATAGGGCGTAGCGAAGGTCGCGCAGGAGCCGGCTCATGGGCTGCATGCCTGCATGTTCCGGTCCACCGCAAATCCTAGGTCCGCTTAGGCTTCGCCTGACCCCGCTGTCCACCTGCGCCCCAGCACTGTCCGCTTCCGAACACCCGCCGAGCTGATTGCCGGCGGCGGAGTGCTGAATGCTATGCTTTGCGTATGCCCATGTACGAGTACCAATGCACCGCCTGCCGGAGCCGCTTCGAGCGCCTCTCCTGGGGCGAGGGCGCTGCCCCGGTGCACTGCAGCTGCGGCTCGGGCGCGGTCGAGCGGATATGGTATTCACGCACTGCCATCGGCGCCGCCGACGGCGGCACCGACTTCAGCGATTCCGGCGATTGCGCCCGCCCCCAGGGCTGCTGCGGCGGCGGGGCTTGCGGCATGGACGTGAATTAGCCATGAAAAAGAAAACGATTGCCGCCGAGCGGACGCCCGAATACAACCGTTTTCAGACCGCCGTGAGCGGCGTGCGCTTCGTGAAAACCGCCGTGGACGCCCACTTTGATCCGTATGCCGAAACCGCCCGCCCGGCCGGCCGCAAGCTCGAAAGCCTGGAAGACGTACCGCGAATCGCGGTATCCTAGGCCGTCGCCGCCAGCGTTTCGACCGCCGGCAGCGGGTGCGGATGCGGCCCGAACCGCGCCAATTGCGCCAGCAGCCGGATGGTGCTCAGATCCAAGGGGCCGAACGACTCCTTGTCGCTAGCCGCCAGCAGCACCTGCGCCCGCCCGCTGGCGTTCAGCGCCACTCCGATCAATTCGCCGCCCAATCCGGCGCGCTGGAGCTGCCGCGCCTCGGGCGAGCGCGGATCCGGGCTTTCAAGCCGCGCCCAGCCGCGGTCCCGCAGGCGATGGGCGAACTCACCGGCGCGCACCAGCACCGCCGGCTGGTCGAGCGCCAGGTACAAATCCCCGGTCGGGCACACCCAGCGCCCGTACGCCACCCGCTGCGCCCGCGAGCAGCGCCGCACCGCCGCGGCAAGCTGCGCCTGGGCTGCGCTCGGGCTGGTCGAGGCGGCCAGGCCTTGGGCGGCATGCAGCAGCTGCGCCAAGGCGTGGTCGGCGGCGGGCGCCGGCCGGCCGCCCGGCATCAGCTTGCGCATCAGCTCGCGCGCCGAGTGAACCATCGCTTTGCGATAGATCACCTTGAGATAATCCTTGACGGTGTTGACGCTCAAGTCCAGATCGGCCGCGATGTCCTTCACCGACTTCGCCTGCAACACCGCATCCACGATTTGCCGCTCCCGAGGCGAAAATTCCGTCCCCTTCATGAACCCAAACCCCCTTTCGATGGTGGTCCAAACGGCGCCGCCCCGAAGGGGGGCGCCCGCCGCATGCGGAACTATCTCCCGCTGCGGGATGATTTCCACACGCAATGCACAGGCGCGGCTGTCACAATGCTGTGACAATTCCTTCGCTTTATTTTCGGGGAACCCCCCTGTCCGGGCGGCCACCACGTGAGAGTTCAACGCCATGCGCCAAACACCTCGATTCCCCTATGTTTAAGCGCTATCGCTCCAAACCCGGGTCTCCGATGGCGTGCTGAGCTGGGCCTGCAACCTTCGCCAACCTCGGTAATGCACATCGACCTCGATCGTTGCGCCGCCCAGCGAGAGGCGCCCACGCTGCACTCGGCAATGGACCCCTCGATGTGGCCGCCATTCGTAGGATTGATCTTCGTCGTCCCCCAGGCCGACCTCCAGAAATGCATCTCCAACGACCTCTCGCCGGAGGCGCGGCTATCACAATGCTGCGACAATTCCTTCGCTTTATTTTCTGGGGAACCCGCCGGTCCGGCCGGCCAGCTGGCGGAGAGATGGGGATTCGAACCCCAGATACCCTTTCGGATATACACGCTTTCCAAGCGTGCGCCTTCAGCCGCTCGGCCATCTCTCCGTTCGGCGGCTCTTTTAGTATAGGGGCATGCGTGTGATCGCGGGCGAGCTCAAGCGCCGGCGCTTGGCCGCCCCGCGCGGCCTCGCCACCCGGCCCTCGAGCGACCGCCTCCGCCAAGCCCTCTTCGATGTCCTCGGCGCCGCCGTCGCCGGCCGCGCCTTCCTCGACCTCTACGCCGGCACCGGCGCGGTCGGCATCGAGGCGTACAGCCGCGGCGCGCGCCCGGTGGCCTTCGTCGAGTCCGATGCCACCGCCGTGGCCTGCTTGCGGGCCAACCTGGCGCAACTCGAGGTGCAAGCCGCAGTCGTGGCCCGCCCTTTGCCGGCTGCCCTCGCCCGCCTGCCCGGGCCCTGGGACTTCATCTTCGCCGATCCCCCCTACGCCGAGGCGGCGTGGGCACTCGACGATCTCGACCGCTTCGCCCGCGGCGGCCTGCGCCCCGGCGGCACGTTCCTGCTCGAAGCCTTGCGCACCGCGCCGCTGCCCGAGCCCTGGGCCGGGCTCCGCCTCACCCGCCGCCTCGGAGTCGGCGACAGCGTCGTCGCCTTTTACGGGAGCGCGCATTAGACCCCAATCCGCCCCAGCCGTCAAGGGGCTGGCCGCCGGGTGGCGGCGGAAGGCGCCCGGCGGCAGTTGTGCGCGGCACGGATTCAGTGGTATCTAGGAACAGGCTCGATTCACCGCCGCCTGTTCTCCGCCATGGACGCCAACCTCCAACCCGGCACGCTCGCCTCCGCCGCCGCGCCCCGCGCCGCCGGCCTGTCCGGCTTTGAGGCCCCCGAACAGGAGGCGGCATTTTTCTTCGGCCTCTTCCTGCGCGGCTACAGCTATCAGGAGCTGCGGCAAGACATCGAGGTGCCCGCCGCCGTCCAGCAACAATGGGAGCGCGCCTCGGCCCGCGACGCCAGCTTCGCCGCCGTGGCCCGGCAGATGCTGGCCTATCGCCGCCGCGTGCTGGCCATCTTCCAGGCCCTCGTCGCCAACGAAAGCCCGGCGGTGCAGTGAAGATCTTCCAGCAAAGGCGGAGTCCATGGCATTGAAGCCCGGCGTGACCGCGCCCGAAAGCGGGATTTACTGGTGCAGCGTGTGCAAGCTCCCCGGCCAATTCGAGCAGGGCCAGGTGCTGCCCGAGTGCCGCAACAAGTGCGGACGCGGCGGATGGGACTTCGTCAAGCCGACCGGCCCCGCCGCTCCAGCAAGCCCCGCGTGAGCTCGGCGAAGCTGGCCACGGTCCAATCCGGCGGCTCCTGGGCGAGCGTCTCCGGCTGAAACCCGTAGGTCACGCCGCAGGTGAACGCCCCCGCCTTCCGCCCGGCGCGGATGTCCACGCTCGAGTCCCCGATCATCGCCGCCTGCTGCGGCTCCATTCCGCGCGCCGCCGCCAGCGCCAAGATACCCACCGGGTCGGGCTTCTTCTGCGCAAAGCTGTTGCCGCCCTCGACCGCGAAAAAATGCTTTGCCACCCCCAGCCCGGCCACGATCTCGCGGCTCGGCCGCACCGGCTTGTTGCTCAGCACCGCCAAGGCGAATCCGGCGTCTTCGAGCTGCGCCAGCCCTGCGGCCACATCGGGGTACAGCGTCGTCCGATCCAGCTTGTGCTCGGCGTAATGCGCCAGGAAGAATTCCAGCGCCGCGGCGTGGGCCGGGCCTTCCGGGGCGATGCCCAGGGCGCGGGCCACCAGCAGCGCCGCGCCGTTGCCGACGTACTTGGATATCAGTTCGTCGGGAAGCCCGGGCTGGCCCAGGTGCTCGAGCGTGGCGTTCACGCTGGCCACCAGATCGGCGCGCGAGTCAACCAGGGTGCCGTCCAAATCGAAGATGAGCAAGCGCAGCGAAGACGGCGGCAGGGGGCGCTCTTCCCTTATTTCTTCTCTTCGCCCTTGACCGGCGCCGGGGTTTCCCCGCGCGCCTCGGCCATCGATTTCTTGAATTCCCGAATCGTCTCCCCCATCGCCCGCCCCAGCCCCGGCAGCTTCGAGGGACCGAACAGCAGCAGCAGGATGGCCAGGATGATGACCAGATGGATGGGTTGGAAGAGACCGTCGAACATGATGCACCTCGGGCTCTTTGAGTATACCTCAGCCCCATCTTGGTGCCCAGCCCTGCGACCCCCGCACGGGGGGATTGACCCAAACTCGCCACTGCGGTTATGATTAGCACTCGTGGCGGTTGAGTGCTAAACGCGCTTGCGGTTGAATCCAAAGCGCTAAAGGTGACGCCGTCCGCCGCAAATAATCTATCGGAGGAACACTCATGGCGAAGGTCAGGCCGCTTCATGACCGCCTGCTGGTCAAGCGGATCGAAGAACAAGAAACCGTGCGCGGTGGCATCATCATCCCCGATTCGGCCAAGGAAAAGCCGCAGGAGGGCAAGGTCATTGCCATTGGCAAGGGCAAGGTGACCGAAGACGGCAAGGTGTTGCCGCTCGACGTGAAGGAAGGCGACCACATCCTGTTCGGCAAGTACTCGGGCAGCGAGATCAAGCTGGATGGCGAAGATCTGCTGATCCTGCGCGAGGAAGAAGTCCTGGGCGTGCTCAGCAAGTAGCGCCCGCACCCACGAAATCGCAAACAGAGGAATAGGAGACATCGAGACAATGGCGAAGCGTATTGTGCATGGCGAAAGCTCCCGGCAGGCGATCCTGCGCGGGGTCAACGTGCTGGCCGATGCCGTCAAGATCACCCTCGGCCCCAAGGGCCGCAACGTGGTGATCGAGAAGAAATTCGGCTCCCCCAGCATCACCAAGGACGGCGTGACCGTGGCCAAGGAGATTGACCTTCCCGACACGCTGGAGAACATGGGCGCGCAGATGGTGCGCGAGGTGGCCTCGAAGACCAGCGACGTCGCTGGCGACGGCACCACCACGGCGACGGTGCTGGCGCAGGCGATTTTCCGCGAGGGCGTCAAGAACGTCGCCGCCGGGGCCAACCCGATGGCGCTGAAGCGCGGCATTGACAAGGCGGTGGCGGCGGCGGTGGAAGCGGTGAAGAAGATGTCCAAGCCGGTGCAGGGCGACATGATCGTCCAGGTGGGCACCATCTCGGCCAACAACGACGCCACCATCGGCGGCATCATCGCCGAGGCCATGAAGAAGGTCGGCAAGGACGGGGTGATCACGGTCGAGGAGTCCCGCACCATGGAGACCCAGCTCGAGGCCGTGGATGGCATGCAGTTCGACCGCGGCTATCTCTCGCCCTACTTCGTCACCGATCCGGACCGCATGGAAGTCGTGCTCGAGGATCCCTACATCCTCATCCACGAGAAGAAGATCAGCAACATGAAGGACCTGCTCCCGCTGCTCGAGCAGATCGCCCGCAGCGGCAAGCCGCTGCTGCTGATCGCCGAGGACGTCGAGGGCGAGGCGCTGGCCACGCTGGTGGTCAACAAGCTGCGCGGCACCCTCCACGCCGCTGCGGTCAAGGCGCCCGGCTTCGGCGACCGCCGCAAGGCCATGCTGCAGGACATCGCCGTGCTCACCGGCGGCCAGTTCATCAGCGAAGAGCTCGGCATCAAGCTGGAGTCGGTGCAGTTGAACCAGCTCGGCCGCGTCAAGAAGGCGGTGATCGACAAGGACAACACCACCCTGGTCGATGGCGGCGGCAAGACGGCCGAGATCGAGGGCCGGGTCAAGCAGCTGCGCACCCAGATTGAGGAGACCACCAGCGACTACGACAAGGAGAAGCTGCAGGAGCGGCTCGCCAAGCTGGTCGGCGGCGTGGCCGTCATCAAGGTCGGCGCGGCCACCGAGAGCGAGATGAAGGAGAAGAAGGCCCGCGTCGAGGATGCCATGCACGCCACCCGCGCCGCGGTCGAGGAAGGCATCGTCCCCGGCGGCGGCGTCGCGCTCATCCGCGCGGAAAAGGCCGTCTCCGCGGTCAAGGTCGAGGGCGCGGACGAGAAGATCGGCGTGGATGTGGTCCGCCGCGCGCTCGAAGAGCCCCTGCGCCAGATCGCCCAGAACGCCGGCCTGGAAGGCGCCATCGTGGTGGGCAAGGTGCGCGAGAGCAGCGAGGCCAGCTTCGGCTTCAATGCCCAGACCGAAGCCTACGAGGATCTGGTCAAGGCGGGCGTGATTGATCCCGCCAAGGTCACCCGCTTCGCCCTCCAGAATGCCGGCTCCATCGCCGGCCTCATGCTCACCACCGAAGCCCTGGTGGCCGAGATTCCCGAGGAGAAGAAGGAGCCCGCCGCCCCCGGCGGCCACGGCGGCATGGGCGGCATGGGCGGCATGTACTAGAACAGCCAGTCGCCATTCGCACTTGGCATCTAGCTCGCGGCTCCGGCGCCTCCGCGCCGGAGCCGTATCTTTTTTCTGCGCTCCTTTGCCCGCCGGCGCACGCGGCCGAAAGTGCTGATTGCTGAGGGCTGAAGGCGGGATGCTGGCCTGCCGCATCTGCTCCTGCATGCGCCCCGCCTTGTTCTCCACTGCCTTCGCGGTCCTGTTCGCGCTCGTGCCTGCCGGGCGGGCGCAGCACTTGGTCATGCCATCGTCGGCGGTCGTGCCCGCCGCCCACATCGAGCTCGATTTGGGCACCGACGCCAACCAGAACACCACCGTGGACCTCAAAGCCACCCACTTGGCCCAGCCCTCCAGCCTCTCCCCCGCCGCCCAAATCTATATGGTGTGGGTGCAGCCGGTCGGCGGCGCCCCCGAGCGCAAGGGCATGCTCAAGCCCGACGCCAGCCTGAACGCCGAGGTGCAGTTCATCACCCCGGTCACCCATTTTGAGCTGTTCATCACCGCCGAATCGGGGACCGGGGCTGGGTCGCCGACGGGGACGGAGCTGGTGCGGGCGTCCGTGGCTCGGGCGAAATAGCCGCCTCCAGCTCCGCGCCCTCGCTGCCCCCGCGCTGGCGCCGCTTCACGCTGTCGTCAATCTGCCGCCAGAAGCGCAGGAAATAGCTCGACGCCGAGACCAGCGCCACCACCACCACGATCCAAAGCGCGGCCTTGCCCAGCCAGCGCACGTTCACCGCAATCCCCAACGGCGCCAAGCGGCCATACTTGTGCGCCACGATGATGATGCACACCGCCACCACCTGGCTCACCATCTTCGCCTTCCCCCACTCGTTGGCCGCAATCGTGAACCCCTGCGAGGCCGCAATCGAGCGCAAGCCGGTGACCGCGAACTCCCGCCCCAGAATGATCACCACCATCCACGCCGGCACCAGCGCCGGATCCAGTTGGACCAAGGAAATGAAGGCGGCCGCCATCAGCAGCTTGTCCGCAATTGGGTCGAGCAGGATGCCGAGCGTGGTCACCTGGCGGCGCCGGCGCGCAATATAGCCATCCAACAGGTCGGTGATCGCCGCCGCCAGGAAAATCGCCGTGCCGTAGATCTCTTTGTTCGCCAGCCGGGTGCTGAACAGCACCGCGATCAACAGCGGCACCAGGAAGATGCGCAGCAGCGTCAGGCTGTTGGGGAGATTCACCTGGGCACCTTCATCATTTGATACTAACGTGGGCAAGCGGTCAATTCGGGCACTGGCGCTGGCGGCGGCAACGCTGCTGGCGGCGCACGGCCAAGGCCTGGCGTACTTCTACAAGCCCCCCTCCGACGGCACCTCGGCGGCGGCGCTTGCCGCCCGCTTCCAGCTGGTCATCCTCACCCACGCCGACGAGCCCTACATGGCCGAGCTGCGCGCGGCCGGCTACCGCGGGCCCATCCTGCAGTACATCGCCGCCAATGAGGCCGAAGGGCCCGGCCCCTATGCCAGCGCGCAGGCCGCCTGCGACCGCGCCTACCCGACCTATCAGCGCACCGTGGCCGACCGCGTGGGCGTATTCTGCGCTTCGATCCACCCTCACGAAGACTGGTTCCTGCACAATCTCGGCGGCGAGCGCCTCTGGTCGCGGTACGAATCCGCCAACGGCGTCTGGCGCACCACCTACCTGATGAACCCCGCCAGCCGCGGCTGGCGCCGGTTCCTGATCGCCCGCTTGCGGCAGTACCGCCAGCTCGGCTTCAACGGCTTCTTCCTCGACAACGTCGCCCTCAGCCGCGCAGGCCTGGAGCGCGAGCCGGACGACCGCGGCGGGGTGCGGGAATTCCCCGACGACGCCAGCCTGCGCCGAGCCGAGATCACCTACCTCGCCGATCTGCGGCGCAGCCTTCCCGGCGTCCCCATCTGGGCGAACCTGATCCACGATCCGGGCACGCCCGACAGCTGGGACGGCTACCTCGCCCTGCTCGACGGGGTGATGGTCGAAGATTTCGCCCTGGGCTGGAACGCCAGCCCGCTCGTTGCCGACGCCCGCCTTGCCCAAGCACGCAAGATTGAAGCCGCCCTCGCCCGCGGCCTCAACGTCATCGCCGTGCTGCAGGGCAAGCGCGACGACCGCGCCCGCCTCGGCTTCGGCCTCGCCCTGCGCGACGCCTTGGCCCCTCCGCCCGGCAGCCGCGCCCGGCTGTATTTCCGCTACAACGACGCCTTCGACCAGGATTACCGCACCGTCTGGTGGTCGCCGGAGGAGGCCGCCCCTCCGCCCGCCGCGCTCGGCCCGCTGCTTTGGGGCCCCGGCCCATACGGCCTCCGCCGCCGCTTGAGCTCGGGCCTGTTGTCGCTCAACCTGGCCGATGGCACCGCCCGACTGACGCTGGCACGGCCACCTCTCGCCGGCCGCGAGGCGGGGCCGCGGGCGGGACCCCGCCCCTCGACCTCGATCGTGCCGTGAGCGGCAACCCGGTCGCGGCCGCGAAGCCGACTACTGGCCGCTCAGTCCGTGCCGCTCGACCCATAGCGCCGCCTGCAGCCGGTCCGAGAGTTGGAGCTTGTGGTAGGCGCGGTTGAGGTGGCTTTTCACCGTGGTCTCGCTGATCTCGAGCTGCGCCGCGATCTCTTTGTTGCGCATGCCCTCGGCCAAGGCCTCGAGCACGCGCTGCTCGCGCGGCGTCAGCCGGTGCGCGGCCACCGGCTCCCGCAACAGCGCCATGGCGACCCGCCGTTCGGCCCAGAGCTCGCCCGCCGCCACGCCGCGGATGGCCTTGGCCACGGTCTCAATCGAACTCTCCCAGTCCAGATAGCCGCTGGCCCCGGCCCGCAGGGCGCGCGTGGCCAGCGCCGGCCGGTTCTCGCCCAGCACCAGCACGCGCACCCGCTCGCCCCGGCGCGTCCACTGCGCCAGCCGCTCCCAGCCGCTGCGCGTGGTCGGCAGCGCGGTCACCAGCACCGCTGGCCGTTCGGCCGGACCGGTGGCCGGCGCAAACGCCGTCTCCGCGCCGGGTGCGGCCTCGATGCCCGGCTGTTGGTTGAGCGCCGCCGCCATCAATCGGTTCCAGAGTTCGGAGGGCAGGCACAGAGCCGCGCGCAGCGGCGCGGGCGCAGAGGTGGGCATGGCGGGGTTGGATGCGGCGCAAGCCCGAGCGCAGCCTCCAACCAAGGGTGGAAACTGTGCTCCATCCAGATTAACGCCCGCCTCCATCCTCGGCGCAATTGTTCTCTGGAATCGCCGCTCCTAGACTCGATCCAGGCTGAGTAGAAGGAGGCGCGAATCCATGAGGGTGCGAAGGCTGATCGGGTGGGCGGCGGTGGGCGCGGTGCTGGCCGCGGCCGGCGTGGCGCAGGGGCTTCCTGAAACCGCGGTGGTGCCGCCCGAGCCGGCCCCGGCGCTGAACCCGATGGCGGTGTACGGCTCGAGTGCGAGCGCCGATCCGGTCGGGCCCGGCGACCTGCTCGACGTGCGGGTCTTCGGCCAGCCGCAGCTGAGCGGCGACCTGCGGGTCGGCCCGGACGGGGTGATCGCGCCCGCGTTCGTGGCGCCGCTGGCGGTGGAAGGCAAGACGCCGCTCCAGATCCAGCAACTGCTCGCCACCCAGTTCAGCGGCATGCTGCTGCATCCGCTGGTGAGCGTGCGGCTGGTCGAGAACAACAGCCGCCGCGTGAGCGTCAACGGCGAGGTGCCGCGGCCGGGGGTCTACGCCTTCAGCGGCCAACTCAGCCTGCTGCAGGCCCTGGCCCTGGCTGGGGGCGTGGATCCGGTGAAGGCGAGCCCCAAGCTGCTGCTGTTCCATCAGCCGCCGGTGACCACGCGCCGCGACGCCTCCGGCACGCTCACCTTCACCGCCAACGCCGTGCTCGAGACCGTGGATCTGAGCCAGATCGAGGCCCACCCCGAGCTCGACAAGCTGATCCAGCCGGGCGATGTGATTGACGTGCAGCAGGCGCACCAGGTCTACATCTCGGGCGACGTCATGCACCCCGGCTCGGCCGCGCTGCTGCCCGGCCTCACCGTCACCCAACTGGTCAGCTCCTCGGGCGGGCTGCTGCCGCAAGCCGACGGCGGGCAGGTGCGGGTGCTGCGGCTCGAGCCCAACGGGCAGCGCCGCACGCTGATCGTGGACGTGGGCCGCGCCCAGCAGAACCGCGGCCCCGACCTCGAGCTGGCGGCCGACGACATCGTGCTGGTGCCGGGCTCGGCGATGCGCATGGTGGGGCTGGAGCTGCTCGACTTCTTCACCGGAACCGAGCGCTGGCGGGTGCAGCAGACGGTGGCCAACCGCGTGCCGTAGGTCCGGGGCCGGGGGGATCGCGAGGGGATAGCGAGGGGATACCAGGGGGACAGCGAGGGGATAGAAGGAGCGTCTATGTCTTACATGTCTGGGCCGCATGGCGGGCCGAATTCCGGGCTGCAGCCCATCTATGAATTGGAAGCGCCGGCCGCGGCCGCGCCGCGGCGCGGCGAAGTGGGCAACGCCCTCTACCGCAACCGCTGGCTGGGAGCCGGGCTGGTGGTGTTTTTCGTCGCCCTGGGCGCCGCCGCCACCTGGTGGGTGCGCCCGTGGTACCAGGCGACGGCCTCGATCATCATCAGCCATCCCAGCCTGCACGCCGCCGAGATCACCCCGGTCGAGTATCCGCCGCCGATCGATCCGGACCGCGAGATGCAGACCGAGCTCACCATCCTGTCGAGCCGCGCCGTGGGCGACCCGGTCATCGCGGGGCTCGATCTGGAGCAGCGCGACCCGGAGATCCACGCCGCCATCGCCGCCGCCGAGCGCGGGCGCGCCCGCGCTCGCGCGGGCCAGGCCAAGACGCTGTCGCCGGCCGAGCGCGCCGCGATCGCCTTCGGCGTCTTCAGCTCGAAGCTCACCGCGGCGCCCGACAAGCTCAGCAGCACGGTCGAGCTCAGCTACGGCTCCCACGACCCGGGCATCGCGGCCGCGGTGGCCAACGCCACCGCCGATTCCTTCATGCGCCAGACGCTGGTCGAGCGCGGCCAGCAAGGCCAGGCCGCGACCGCCTGGATGCAGCGCCAAGTGGCGCAGGCGGTGGCCGAGCTGGGGCGCGATGACCAGGCCGTGGCCCGCTTCCAGCAAGCCCACGACTATATTCCGCTGGGGGCGGCGGCGGGCGCCGCCGGCGCCAGCGGGTTGTTGAACCGCCTGGCCGACGCCAACCACGCCTGGAGCGCCGCCGAAGCCGAGCGCATCGGCGACCAGGCGGCGGTGGCCAGCTACGCCGGCGGGGTGGTGGCGGCGCTGCCGACCGAGCTGCGCGATCCGGCCATTGACCGCGCCGCCGAGAACGTGGGCGCGGCCGAGCAGCAATTGACCGCGCTCGAGACCACCTACCAGCCCGATTTCCCGCTGGTGGTCGAGGCGCGGCAGCAGTTGGGCGGTGCCCAGCAGAAGCTCGCCGGCCTGCGCACCCAGGTCTCCGACGGCTTGAAGCAGCGGCTGGCCTCGAGCACCGAGCGCGCCACCGCCCTCGGCGCCCTGGTCGGCTCGCTGAGCCGGCAGGCGGCCGACGCCAGCAGCCTCGACTTGCAATTCGGCGTGCTCAAGTCGCGCGCCGACGCCGAGCGCGGGCTGGTGGACACGCTGCGGCAGAAGCTGGCCGAGCTGGCGCTCGAGGCCAGCCTTCCGCCCAGCAACCTCGAGCTGCTCGACCGCGCGCGGGTGCCGGCGGGGCCGCTGTACCCGCGCCTGGGCCTCGACCTCGCCCTCGGCCTGGGGCTGGGGCTGGTGGTGGGCGTGGGCACGGTGCTGGCGCGCGAGCGCGTGGGCGACACCCTCACCGCCCCCGCCGCCGCGGTGCGCGGCCTGGGCCCGGCCCTGGCGCCGCTGGGCATGATCGCCGAGCAGCCGCGTCCGGAGCCGGTGCTGCGGGCGCTGCCGGCGCCGGGGGCGGGCGGGGCGCTGCCGGGCTGGGCCAAGGTGGCGGCCAATCTGGTCGCCCGCTGCGGCGCGCCGCCGCGCGCCATCCTGGTCACCAGCGCCAACCGCGGCGAAGGGAAGACGACGGCGGTGTGCCAGCTCGGCCTGGTGCTGGCCCACGCCGGCTGGCGCACGCTGATCGTGGACGCGGCGCTGCGCGCGCCGGGCTGCCACACCGTCTTCGGCCAGTCAAATGCGGCCGGGCTGCTGGCCGCCCAATCCGGGCGCAAGTTCGCGCCGCTGGCGGTGGCCCCGCACCTCGACTTGGTGCCCTGCGAGGACGGAGCCGCGCAGCCGCTGCAGCCGCGCGCGCTCGCCGGCCTGATCGAGCACTGGCGCGAGCACTACGACTACGTGCTGGTGGACGCCGACGCCGGCCGCGCCTCGGGGGAAGCAGTGATCCTTTCCGCCCTGGTGGACGGCGTGGTGATGATGCTGCACTGGGGCCGCACCCGCATGAGCGAGGCCCAGCAGCTGGCCGAGGAGCTGGCGCGCGCGCACGCCCCGCTGCTCGGCACCGTCTTCAACCGCGCCGACCGCGGCGCCCCCGCCTTCCGCCCCTGGAAGGCCGCCTAGGCCCGCCCCGCACCCGCTTTTGGAACCGCCATGCCCTTGCTCAAGCGTTCGTTGCAGGCCGCGCTCCCTCCCGCCGGCATCCTGGCCAGCCGCCAAGCCGCCCACCCCGCCTTGCTGCGCATTCTCAGCCGCGCCCGCCGCCAGCAGGCCCCGCTGGTGCTGCTGCGCATCGCCCCGGACCCGGCGGCGGCCCTCGGCGACGACCGCCACCGCCGCTTCCTCGAGGCCTTGGCCGCCGAGGTGCGCGTCTCCGACCTGGCCTGGTGGGAGCCGGGCGCGGTGGTGATGCTGCTGCTTGAATGCGCCCGCGCCGCGCGCGAGCCGCTGCTCCGCCTCCGCCAACTGGCGCTGGTGGCGGGGGCGCGCCCGCGCTGGGGCGCGGCCCTGTTTCCCGAGCAGGGGCTCACCCTGCAGGCGCTGCTCGAGGCGGCGCAGCAGGAGCTCAGCTGATGGCGACCCTGGACGCCGTTCCCGCCCGCGCCGCCGACGCCGCGCCCGCCTATCCGCGCTGGTGCGCGCCCGCCCACCTGCGCCGCCGCCGCCTGGCCCGGGGCTGGCGGTGCGAGCTCACCCCGCGCCAGCGCCGGCTCAAGCGCGGCCTCGATCTCCTCCTCTGCCTGCTGCTGGGCCCGCCCGCCGCGCTGGTGGTGGCGGTGGCCGCCGCCGCCGTGCGGCTGGAATCGCACGGCTCGCCCTTCTACCGCCAGCCGCGGGTCGGCGAGCACGGCCGCAGCTTCGGCATGTGGAAGCTGCGCACCATGGTGGCCAACGCCAGCGCGCTGGAGAAGGATCTGCAGCATCTCAACGAGCTGCCCTGGCCGGACTTCAAGATCAGCCGCGACCCGCGGGTCACGCGGGTGGGCCGGCTGCTGCGGCGCTCCAGCCTCGACGAGCTGCCGCAGATCTGGAACGTCTGGCGCGGCGAGATGAGCTGGGTGGGGCCGCGCCCGACCGCCTTCGGCCTGGCCGACTACCAGCTGTGGCACACCGAGCGCCTGGCCTCCCCGCCCGGCATCACCGGGCTGTGGCAGATTCTCGAGCGCGCCCAGTGCGACTTCGACCGCCGCTTGCGCCTCGACCTCGCCTATGTCCGCTCCTGGCGGCTGAGCCTCGACCTCGCCATCCTGGCTGCCACCGTGCGCGCCGTGCTGGGCGGCCGGGGGGCGAAGTGAGGGCGCTGGCCGGGGGTTGGATCTGGGCGGGGCTGGGCCTGGCAGCCGGCGGGCTGGTGGCGATGGCCGCCGTCCGCGCCCCGCTGCACCCGGCGCTGGCGGCCGCGGCGCTGGTGGCGCTGCTGGCCGCCGCCGCGCTGGTGCTGCATGATCCCGCCTGGGGCGTGTGCGCGCTGATCATCATCATTTACTGGAACGCCAGCGATGTGCTCACCGACGCCTTCGGCTTCAGTTGGCTGCTGCGGCTGGCGATGGCGGCCACCCTCGGGGCGGCGCTGTGGAAGCTGCTCGCGCGCGGCCGCGAGGGCGGCGGGCGCTGGCCGGTGCTGCTGCCCATGCTGGCCTACGGCGCCGCCCAGGCGGCCTCGGCGGTGGGCGCGGTGGACGGCGCCGCCGCCCGCGGCGCGCTGGCGGAGTACGGCAAGGCGCTGGTGGTCTTCTACCTGGTCACCAACCTGCTGCGCACGCCGCGGGCGCTGCGCTGGGCGGTGAACGCGGTGCTGGCGGCGGTGGTGCTGCTTTCGGCCCCGGTCATCTATCAAGGCGTGACCGGTTCGCGCAACCTGCTCTGGGGCTTCGGCGCCATGGCATGGAAGGAGATCGTGCCCGGACAATTCGGCTGGCGGCTGGGCGGGGCCATGGGCGATCCGAATTTCCTGGCGCTGGTGCTGGTGGCGGCGCTGCCGCTGGCGCTGATCGAGGTGCTCGAGCGCCGCGCCGGCCTGCTGCGCCGCGGGTTGGCCGGGGCGGCGGCCGCAAGCGCGCTGCTGGCCACCTTGTACACCTATTCGCGCGCCAGCTGGATCGGGGTGGGGGTGGTGGTGGCGGTGCTGGCCCTCAAACACCGCCGCCGGAGGTGGGTGCTGGCCGGCGCCGGCGCCGCGGCGCTGGCGGTGCTGGCCCTGATGCCGGCGTCGTTTTTCGCGCGCATCGCCAGCTTGACCGAGATCGGCCAGATCCGCCGGGTCGAGCTGCCCGACGCCAGCTTCCAGGTGCGGCGCAACGCCCTCTACGCCGGCGCGCTCATGTTCCTCGACCACCCGCTGCTCGGCGTCGGCCCCGACAACTACCCCGCCAATTACCTCAAGTATTCGGCCGAGGTGGGCCTGGCCAGCGATCCCACCCTGCGCGATCCCCACAACCTCTACATCCAGATCGCGGCCGAGACCGGACTGCTGGGCATGGCGGCATTCTTCGCGCTCCTGGCGTCGAGCTTCGGCCTGATGGAGCGCGGACGGCGGCGGCTGCGCCGCCTTGGCGCCGAGCACTTCGCCGACTGGATCTGGGCGCTCGAGCTGTCGCTTGCGACCTACCTCATCCTCAGCTGTTTCCTGCACGGCGCCTACTTCCGCCACTTCCTGCTGCTGCTCGCCCTGGGCACGCTGGCCGGCAGCTTGGGGCTCGACCGCGCCTGGGCGCCGGCCGGGGCGCGCGCGTCCTCGGCGGCCGCGCCGTGAGCGCGCGCCGCGTGCTTTGGATCGTGGACTCGCTCCAGCCGGGGGGCGCCGAGCGGCTGGCGCTGCGCTTCCTGGGGCTGGCGCCAGCACCCTGGCAGGTCGAGCTCATCGCGCTGCAGCCGCCGCTGCAGGCGGCCAGCGTCGAGGCGCTGTGGGGCTGCGCGCTCGAGGCCGTGCGCGGGCGCGTGCACCAGTTCGGCATGCGCAGCTTGCGCGACCTCACGCAGTGGCGCCGCCTGGCGGCCTGGGTGCGGGATTGGCAGCCGGCCATCGTCCACACCCACCTGCGCTACGCCACGATCTGGGGCGCAGCGGCGCGCGGCCCGGCGCCGCAGGTGGTGACCGTCCACCTCGGCCCCGGGGCGGAGCCCGATCCGGGGCAGCGGGCCGCCGCTTGGCTCGAGCGCCGCGCCCGCCGCCATGCCGCGCGCGTGCTGTATGTGAGCGAAGCGCAGCGCGCCGCCTGGGCCGCGGCCCATCCGCGCGCGCGCGAGCGCGCCTCCGTGCTCGGCAATGGCGTGGCCGCGCCCGCAGCCGAGCTGGCGCAGCCCGACGCCCGGCGGCGGCTGGGACTGCCGCTGGAGGCCGAGGTCGCGCTCACGGTCGCCGTCGTGCGCGCGCCCAAGGGCTGGCGGGTGTGGCTCGAGGCCGTCGAGCGCCTGGCGCCGCAGCATCCAAACGCCCGCTTCGTCTGGGTCGGCGGCGGACCCGATCACGCCGCCTTCGCGCGCGCGGCCGCGGCATCGCCTTGGCGCCAGCGCATGCTGCTGGCCGGGCCGCAGGCCGAGGTCGGCCCCTGGCTGCGGGCCGCCGACCTGTTCCTGTTTCCCTCGCTCGAGGAAGCCCAGCCCACGGCGGTGATGGAAGCCATGGCCGCCGGGCTTCCGGTGGTGGCGACGGCGCTGCCGCCGGTGGCCGAGGTGCTGGGCGAGTGCGGACAGATGGTTCCGCCCGGCGATGCCGCCAGCTTGGCCGCCGCCGCCGCCGCATGGCTGCCGCCGGCGGCCGCCGGCCTTCGCCGCGCAGCCGGCGCCGGAGCCGCCGCGCGCGCGCGCGCGCGCTTCAGCGAACCCGCGTGGTGCGAGCGCCTGCTCCGCATGTACGAAGAGGTCGGCGGCTTCGCCCGCCTCAAGCCGGCATGCGCCGCGTGATCATCGTCGAGTTCTTCGGCCAAGGCGGCCTGCTGCATTACGGCTGGCAGCTGGCCCAGGGCATCGCGCGCGCCGGCGGCGACGGAGTGGAGGTGGCGCTGCTCACCGGCCCCAACCCCGAGTGCCGGCCGGGCGCTTCCACGCCGCCCAACCTTCGCCTCCTGCCCGAGCTCGGCACCTGGAACCCGCTTTCGCCGGCGCGGAGCCGCATCGTGCCTCGAAGGCTGAGGCGCGCCTGGCGGGCGCTGCTCTATGCCCGAGCGTGGCTGCGGATTCTGCGGGTGGCGCGCCGCGAACGCCCCGACTGGATGGTGCTCGGCGACTTCGAGCACCGCTGCGACCTCTGGGGCACGTGCTGGCTCGTCCGCCGCGGGCGGCGCGGCGGCTGGAAAGTGGCGGACATATGGCACAACGTCGAGGCCTTTGACCGCGACCGCGTCGGGGGCGTGGTGCGCCAGCCGGGCTGGCGGCGGCGCCTGGCGCGCCGGCTCGATGCCGTGTTCGTGCACAGCCTCGCCCTGGCCGAGCAATTCGAGGCCTTTGCGGACCGGCGTCCGTTCGTGATCGCGCACGGCAACCAGGATTGGATCGTCGCTCAGGCCGGCCCCGACCCGCATCTGCGCGCGCGTTTGGGCATCGAGGCATCGGCGCCGGTGGCGCTGCTCATCGGCCATCTCAGTGCCTATAAAGGCGTCGAGGTGCTGCTCGAGGCGATGGCGCGCATCCCGCCCCGGCGCCGTCCGGTGGCGGTGATCGCCGGCCGGCCCACGGCCAACGTTCGCCCCGAGCAATGGCAGCGGCAAGCGGCCCAGCTTGGAATCGAGGCCTGGGTGCGCTGGCAGCCGGCGCACGTGCCGCTCGAGGCTCTCGCCTGGTACCTGCGGGCGGCCGATTTCCTGGTGCTTCCCTATGTCGCCGCCTCGCAGAGCGGCGTGGCCCACCTGGGCCTGACCCTGGGCAAGCCGCTGATCGTCACCGCGGTGGGCGGTCTTCCGGAGCTGCTCGACGGCAACGGCTTCGCGGTTCCATGCGCCAATGCCGAGGCCTTGGCCTTGGCGATCGAGCGGCTGGCCCAGGATGCGCCCTTGCGGCAGCGCTTCGGCCGCCGTTCGGCGGAGTTGGCGCGCACCCGCCACAGCTGGGAACGCATCGGGGGCGAGGTGCTGGCGGCGCTGGGGATGCCCGCGGCCGCCGCGGCAGGAAGCTCGCCGACGGTCTATTGACTGGCGCCGGGCCGCGCTACGCGGGGGCCGCGCCGTTGGCACTGCGGGCCAAGTCGGCGCGGAAAGACCGCGAAATTCCGTAGGGCTGTCCGCCCCCGGGGATCGAAGCGGCGCGGGCCCGGCAGGGCTGGGTCCCGGGGTGCGAGCGTCGCAGCGAGCACGCTCTGCCGAGCGTAAAGCGGGTCGCGGGGCGAAGCCCCGCGGGGTCCC
>Ga0134126_10000232_pt1 | contig 72351 bp, 56 predicted proteins | sample KB31752_FD_96881 | JGI IMG/M metagenome (GOLD analysis project Ga0134126, IMG submission 96881) | Terrestrial soil microbial communities with excess Nitrogen fertilizer from Kellogg Biological Station, Michigan, USA - KB3-175-2 | ecosystem: Environmental > Terrestrial > Soil > Unclassified ...
CGCCCAGCGCGAGACCAGCGGCGCCCGCAAGGCTTCCGTGGACGAATTGCCGGCGATCAAGACGTGGATTCATGGTTGGCCTCCCGAACATCGTCGAACAAATTTCTTGCCCGCGAAACAACTCCATCAAACGCCATCGATACGCGAAGTCAACGTAATTTCCGCCCGAAATCGCGGGATGGCCAGGGAGGGAGTGGCGACGAGGCCGTTCTTGCGGTAAGGTGTCTATCGATAGTCCCGACAATCCACAGCCGACGTGCCGCGTCGCGTATGCCCGAGAGGAACATCCATGAAGACATTCACTATCCCAACAGTCGCTCTTGTCCTGCTTGGCGTTTCGTGCGGAACGCCAAGCCGCGCATTCGGCGCAGACGCCGCGAAGAGCGACCCCGCAACGCTTTCCCTTACGCTGCGCAAGCGCGTCGAGACGACGCCGGGCAGCGGGCGGTTTCACACGATCGTTCAGCCCGCCAAGTGGGACGCCAAAAAGACGGCGATCATCGTCTGCGATATGTGGGATCTGCACCACTGTCTCAACGCCGTCCGCCGCGCCGGTGAGATGGCCCCGCGTATGAACCGACTGCTGAGCGAGGCGCGGACGCATGGCGTCCTCATCATCCACGCTCCCAGTAGTTGCATGGCCGCTTATAAGGACCATCCCGCCCGCCGGAATGCCCTCAAGACGCCGCGCGCGAAAAACGTGCCCAAAGACATCGCCGGCTGGTGTAAAAGCATTCCCGCCGAGGAGAAGGGCGTGTATCCCATCGATCAGTCGGACGGCGGCGAGGACGACGACTTAGCCGAGCATCGCGCCTGGGCCGCGAAGCTTGAGAAAATGGGCCGTAATCCGCGCGCTCCGTGGAAGTCGCAACTCGACGTACTGAAAATTGAGGACCGCGATGTCATTAGCGACAATGGAGAGGAAATTTGGAGTGTTCTCGATCAGCGCGGCATCGACAATGTTGTTCTCCTTGGTGTCCATACGAATATGTGCGTGCTGGGCCGGCCGTTCGGTCTACGACAGATGGCACGACACGGCAAGAATGTCGTGCTGATGCGCGATCTGACCGATACGATGTACAACCCCGCTCGCGCTCCGTTCGTCAGCCATTTCACCGGCACCGACCTGATTGTCGAACACATCGAGAAGTGGGTGTGTCCGACGATCACCAGCGATCAATTCCTCGGCGACAAACCCTTCCGTTTCAGCGGCGACAAACGCCCGCACCTGGTTATGCTCCTGGCCGAGTATGAGTATCAGACGAACCGTACGCTACCGGAGTTCGCCCACAAACATCTCGGCAAGGATTTTCGTGTCTCCACCGTGTTCGGCAACGAAAAGAAGAATGCCAACGATCTGCCCGGCATCGAGGCGCTCAACGACGCGGACATCGTCCTTATCAGCATGCGCCGGCGTGCCTTACCCGAAAAACAGATGGAGATCGTCCGTCAATTCGTGTCGCGCGGCAAGCCGGTCGTCGGCATCCGCACGGCGAGCCATGCGTTTTCGCTGCGCGGCAGCAAGCCGCCGGAAGGCTGCGCCACCTGGGAGGCGTTCGATGCGGAAGTATTCGGCGGCCATTACACGAACCATCACGGCGTTGGCCCGAAGGTGGACATCAAGGCGGCGGAGAAAGCCGCCGACCATCCAATCTTGCAGGGCGTCCACCTCGCGGAGTTGCACGGCAACGGCTCGCTCTACCAGGTTCGTCCGTTGGCGAAATCGACAACAGCGATCCTGATTGGCTCCATTCCCGATAAGCCCGCTGAACCCATCCTGTGGACCAATGCCACGAAAGCCGGTGGCCGCGTCGTCTACACTTCGCTGGGGCATCCCGACGACTTCAAGGAAGCGGCGTTCAATCGCTTGCTAAGTAATGCGCTCCACTGGGCGGCCGGATTGCCGACTACCGAGCGCCGCCCGATAAGCCGTTGACCCTGGCAGCTTACGACGCGGTGCCGCCGAAAACCGCCTACATCGAAGAAGGTTCCCCAATGCTGGCGCCGCGTCCTGGAAACAACATAGCCCCCTTAACAGGGGGCTATGAGTCGATTTCAGGGCGGGTCGATTTCAATACACGCGCTCGATCGGCCGGTTGTCGCTCGGCAAAATCGGCGACGGCCGGCCAGACACGTCGTAGACCATGCTGCCCGGATCGATGCCAAGATTGTTGTAGACCGTGGCCAGTACGTCGCGGTAGGGGATGGGCTGATCCTTGGCCGCCGCCGCCGTCGCGTCCGTCGAGCCGATGACCTGGCCGGTGCGCATGCCGCCGCCGGACAGGAGCGCGCCGTTGACGCGCGACCAGTGATCGCGGCCGGCGTCCTTGTTGATCTTCGGCGTGCGGCCAAACTCGCCCCACACCACCAGCGTCGTCGAACGATCCAGTCCCCGCGCGTACAGATCCTCGACCAGGGCCGAGATACCCTGATCGAACAGCGGCAGATGCTTCTTGAGATGACGGAAATTCTGACCGTGCGTGTCCCAGAAACCGTAGGCCACCGTCACACAGCGCGCTCCCGCCTCGACGAGACGACGCGCCATCAGCAGTTGATCGTTCCACATCGGCGCGCCATCGCCGAGGTGTTTCGGCGAACCGCGACCATAGCGCTCGCGCACGCCGGCCGGCTCGCGCATCACGTCCAGGGCACCAACCAGCTTGTGCGAAGTCAGCACGTCGAAGGCACGTTCGTAATACGTATCCATGCCGGTGCGATCGATGCCGTCGGCGTTGCGCTTCCACTGATCGACCTGACTGAGCAGGCGGCGGCGATCGCCGAGTTGATCGAGCGTCAGGGCTTGCAGTTTCATGGCCGCGAGGTCTTGCCCATCGAGTTTGATGGGACTGGCGGCGCGGCCGAGGAAGCCGGCGCCGGGACTGTTGTACGGCTTGTGCTGCATGATCGGCGACAGGTCGATGAACGGCGGCACCACCGGATCGCGCGGCCCCTGCACCTTGGCGATGACCGAGCCGAAGTGCGGCTTGCTCTCGCGCTTGGTTTCCCCCATCGTGAAACCGGTCATGCTCTGGAAGCTGCTATGCTCGTCGCGCAGGCCGACCAGCGAACGCAGCAGAATGAGCTTGTCCATGCTGGCGGCCAGGCGCGGCAGCAATTCACCAATCTGAATACCGGGCACCTTTGTGGCGATCGGCTTGAATTCGCCGCGCACTTCCTTTGGCGCGTTCGGCTTCAAGTCGAAAGTATCCTGATGAGCCAAACCACCTGACAGGTACACCATGATGACCGAGCGTTGCGACTTGCTCGCTCCGCCGCGCTGTTCGGCGCGGAGCAGGTTCGGCAGCGTCAGGCCGCCGAGGGCGAGGCTGCCGATTTGCAGGAAGGAACGACGTGTGACGCCGTCGCAGTAGCGATGACGAGGCCCGGATACGGTGAGCATGGCAACGACTCCAGATCCCGCAGGTGGGGTAGACGCCGCGCTGCGGAAACGCGGCGTGGTGGGGCTGCTTGTAGTGTACCCGCGAAATCGCACGTCGCCAACAGACTAAGGATTGGAGTTCTCTCCTCGGATAGTCTGCGCCGCGGCGGCGCGAAAAGGATAGTACGCCGCAGTACGCGGGTGTAACTAAGTTTTCTGGGGGTTCTCCTCCCCGGCCCCGGCCCCCACCCGAAACCGTCCTGTCCAAAAACGTTGTCCCACGCAAGTGTAGGTACAGAAGCGGACTCGGCGGGCTTGCCGATCCCTGAGCCGCGCGGGAGATTGATGTACGCCTAAGAGAGCAAATTCCAGAGGCGTCCAACCAAACTCATTTACCCCAACAGCACCGCCAGCGCGATCGCTGCTGTCTCCACGCGCAAGATGCGCGGCCCCAGGTCCAACAAGCGCCAGCCCGCCGCGCGCGCCAGGGCGACCTCCTCATCCGTGAATCCGCCTTCGGGACCGACGGCCACAACCGTATCGCGTTCCGCTGTCTCCTTACGCTTGCTTTCGCCGCCGGGATGCCCCAGAAGGCGGCGTTCGGGTAGCTCCGCCGAACGACAAAACGCCGACCATTCGACCATTGGCCGAACGTGCAGCAGAACATTACGGCCGCACTGCTTGCTCGCCTCAATGACGTGGCGCTGCAACTTGTCCAACTTCGTCTCGCGCGGATGAACCACACTGCGAGCCGTTTGCAAAGGCACAAACGAAGTGACGCCGAGTTCGGTCAGCTTTTCGAGAAGGAACTGCGCGCGATCGCCGCGCGGCAGCGGCGCGGCAACCTCCAGGCGAAACGCCAGCTCGCGGGCTGGGCTTTCGACGGCAAATACGTCCAGCGTCGCGCTGCGGCGGCTGGCTTCCTCAATGCGCGCGGGATATTGCCGGCCATCGCCGTTGAACAGGCAGATGGCGTCGCCGGGACGAAGGCGGCAAACGACGCTGAGGTGATGCGCCTCGGCGCCTTGCAGAACCACCAAACCCGGCTTCAACTCCGAATTGACGTAGAATCGCTCGGCCATCCTTGTTAATGTCCCACCCGCTTCGCGGGAAATTCTAAATCCGAAATCCGAAATCCGAAATCCGAAATCCGAAATCGGATCGCGCTTCAACACCCCGAAGAACCGATCGAGGCGGGTGTTTGAGATTTTAGTCTTTTTGCTTGGAATTTCCTTCGGATTTCGGATTTCGGATTTCGTGCTTCGGATTTTCCGTTGGGTGTTGATCTCTAGGGGGAAAGGGATGCGCCATGTCAACTTCTGTCTCGACGCGGTCACCGGGAACGCTGAACCCAACTCGGCAACAACTCGATGAACTCGATGCGCTGCTCAAGCGCATGCTCGAACTGCCCGTTAATCAATTGGATGATAGCGCCGACGAGGCTGAGGATGTCGCCGAGGAACTGGCCTCGCCTCCTGCCGTGATTCCTCCTCCGGAGAGGAGAGAATCCCGAAAGAGGCCGATGGAAACGAAGTCGGCCGAGTCGCCCGTCTCGTATATGGTTGTCGAAACGGCCAGCCCTCGACCGCTGCCGGCCGCGTCGGGTTTTGAAACGCGGCCATTGGTTGCGCCGCCGCGTCGAGCGCCGGCGATTCCGATGCCGGAAGACTCGTTTGAGGAAGAACCGCCCGCGCCGCCCGCACCGCCGCAACCGATGCCCGCGATGGATTCGCCTTCCGTCGAGGAAAAGGAGAGGGCGGAGGAAGAGATATGGGTGCCGCTGCGATCAACCTGGCAACCATCGGCGCAGACATGGCAGCCGCTCGCCGAGAGTTGGCAGCAGGCCAACGGCGCAGCGCCGACGCCCGCGCCCGCGACGATGCCGAGTCCGATTCCGAGTCCCCGACTCGCCACCGTGCCGGCCACGCCTACTGCACCGACTCCGCCGGACCCGATCGAATCCGTTCAGCGTCTCTCGGCGATGATGGAGCAGAGGACGCGCCCGTCCCAAGACATGACAGGCGAGACACCTGTCCCACCTGCGCGTGAGACGCCTGTTCCACCTGCGCGTCTGAGTCTGTCGGCGGAAGACGCGCCTCTTTCGCCGCCGGTCCTGCTGATGCCGCTTATCTGGTTCAATCAGGGCTTCGACGCCTGCGTGGCTCCGTTGGGTGATCCCGGCCATTGGCTGAGTGGTCCCAAGGGACGGCAGGTGCTTGGCCTTGTGGGGTTGGTGTGCTTGACGGCGGCGGCGGTCATCGCTCTCAGCGCCGGGATGGGTTGGACCTGGTAGGCGGTGCTGCTAGAATAAGAAGACCAGACAAGCCCCAAGCGCCAGCGCGGGGTTTATTGCCCCCGCGCTGGCGCTTGGGGCTTGTCTCAAGGAACTTTCACCCTTGGGGAAACCATGTCGAGCGCTGCCTCGTCCGTGAAACCACTGACTCTGGCGGAACACCCCGCGAACCCAATCGCGGCCGTACTCAGCTATCTCATTCCCGGCCTGGGGCAGATCTACCAGGGGCGTATCGCCAAGGGCGTTCTGTTCTTTGTCTGTGTCTACACGCTGTTCTTTATCGGCGTCTATCTGGGCAGCGGCACCGTCCGGATCAAGGACCATACCACCGAGAACATCGTTACCTACAAGGTGGCGAGCAACGTCTATTTGCCGGATACCGCGGATAAAAACAATCCGTTTAATCTGCCGCGCGTGGCTGCCAATCTGTACAATCGACCGCAGTTTGCCGGCCAATTCTGGGTGGGCATCGCCGCCTGGCCTGCCGTCTGGCAATACCTCAACTACGACGATCGACAAGATCAAGGCGACGCCCTGCTGGGTGACTTCGAGCGCACGCCCAGCGAGGCCGCGCTCAACGCCTTGGGCACCAGCGGCGACAAACTTCTGGAGTTGGGCTGGGTTTTCACGGTGATCGCCGGCGTCCTCAACATCATGGTGATTTACGACGCCCTGGCCGGCCCGGCTTTTCTGCCCAGTGACGAAGAACCTGTTCCCGAGGCTGCCTGACATGCACGCGCTTTTGCCGGCTCACAATATCTATCTCGTCGATCTGCCCGTGCTGATTGTGCTTATCAGCTTGGTCTACAGCGCCACGCGCTTCGATCAATGGGGGCCTATTCTGCACGAGGCGTTCCGCTGGGGCATGCGTCTGCTGCTCTTTCTCGCCGCCATCAGTTTCGCTCTGTTTATCTTGCACTGGCTCACCTAACCCCGGCGCGAGCAGGCGTCATGAGTGAGGAACCTTCCAGCGGCACGCCACGGCGATTGGCGAAAAACTTTCGCTGGCAGGCGTTTTTTCAACGCTGCGCCGAACCGCTCTTCGTCCTCGATCGCCGTCTTCGCCTGCTATTCGTCAACCATGCCTGGGAAGTGCTGACCGGCATGCCGGCGGCGCAGGCGCATGTCCTTATCTGCCGCCGATCTCGCCCCACGACGGTAGATGATTCCAACGAAGACATTCTGGCCCATGCCCTGACGCCATCACCCGAAGTCCTGCACGGTGTCAGCGAGCGCATTCGCCGTTTGCTGCCTGGTCGAGATGCGGCGGAACGCTGGTGGGACATCGACTTCTTGCCGCTGCGTCAAGAAGGCGAGCAGGGCGGCCATCTCATTCTTGGCCGCATTCGGCCCGTGCCCGGCGTCGAGTTGGCCGGCGAGACGCCGCTATCCGAAAAGCTCGTCAATCTGCGCCTGCGCCGCGTCGAGCGCTTCAGCCTTGATGCTTGGAACAGTTCGCTGCCGGCCATGCGGCGGCTGGCGGCGCAGGTGCGTCTAGCCGGCCAGGTGGCGACGCCGGTGCTGCTCGTCGGCGAAGAGGGCACGGGCAAGCAGACGTTGGCGCGAACCATCCACTATCTCAGCGCACGCCGCGATGGGGCCTGCGCCGTACTCGATTGTGAACGACTGCCGCCCACCGCCGTGGCCGCCCTGCTGTTCGGCGAGCGTGCGGCGGGACGCGCGGGCGTCACCGCCGTCTACCTGCGCGAGCCAGCGTATTTGCCGCGCGATGTGCAGCTACGTTTGTGTGAGATGATCGCGCGAAGCAATGGTCCCGGCGCGGAGGGTACGACGGCTCCGCGCATCCTGGCAGGTTGCGCGATGCCGCCGGCGCAAGCTGTGCGAGCTGGCCGGCTGCTCGACGAATTGGCGTGCGCGCTGAGCTTACTGGTTATCGAGGTACCGCCGTTGCGCGAGCGCCGCAGTGATTTGCCCGCGCTGGTCGAACGCTTGCTCGAACGCGCCTGCGCCGATCGCGAAGCACGAGTCACGAGTCTAAGCGCCGACGCCTGGGCCGTGCTGCGCGGCTATGTCTGGCCGGGCAACATGCGCGAGTTGTATGCCGTCCTCCGCGCTGCCGCCGGCCGAGCGAACGGCGAACAGATCCGCGTCGTCGATTTGCCCGCTGAACTGCGGCGCGCAGTGGAACGCGAACAGACGCCGCCTCGCCCTGCCGAGCGTGCGCTGCCGTTGGAACAGTTGCTCGAAGAGGCGGAACGCCGGCTTATTCTGTTGGCGCTGCGGCGCACTCACGGCCACAAGGCCCGTGCCGCCCGCCTGCTGTCGATCCCTCGGCCGCGCTTATGGCGACGCATGCTCAAACTCGGTATCGTCGATACGGAAGCGGAATCGAGTTCGTCCGTCGAGGACGCCAAGGACGAGGAATAAACCATGCGCCATCCGCAGTTGCTCGTCTATGAAGCGGACGGCCGGCTCGCCGCCGCGCTGCGGCCGTTGGCCGAGAAAAACAAATGGTTGTTGCGCGAACCACGGCAGTTGTCGGCGTGTCTGCGTTTGTTCGGGCGCGGCGGGCCGGGTGTGCTGGTTCTGCGTGCGGGGCGGAACGTGGAGCGTGAACTAGCCTTGCTGGAGCAGGTATCCTGGCTGTACCCCGACGCCTCGACCGTATTCGTCGGCGATAGCGATCAGACACGGCTGGCCGGCCTCGCCTGGGATCTGGGCGTCCGCTGGGTGTTGCTGCCGCCGCAGACGCGCGAGCGCCTGCCGGAGGTCGTCACCGCCTTGATGGGACGTTACCAGTCCGAAGCGCCGACGGCGGGAAATGTACCATGATCGAGTTGCCCTTGCTGGATGAGACGCGCTGTAGCGGTTGCGCGGATTGCGTTGCCGTCTGTCCCACGGATTGCCTGGCGATGCGCGGGGCGACACCGTATCTGATACGGCCGACCGACTGTATCAGCTGTGGTCTGTGCGTGCTTGTCTGTCCCAGTATTGCCCTGAGCCTGGCCGAACCCGCTTAACTGCTTAACCGCTATCCGCATTCCGCTATCCGCTATCCGTCAGAAAACAAACGAGGGTCGAATCCCCGGATTCGAGGATTCGACCCCGTTCGCATTTCGCGGATAGCGGAATGCGGATAGCGGATAGCGGATAGCGGAGAAATTACTTGGCGTTGACGGTTCGCACGGTCTCCGCGTTCAGGCTCTTGAAATCGGCGCGAGCGATCTGGCCGCTGCGCACGATCACGCGGCGTGTCTCCGAAACCGGCTTGCCATCGCGCACCATTTCGATGCGAACGATGTAGTAGTAGGCCTGTCCCGGTTCCAGCGCGGGCGTGTTGAAGGTGCGCACGCCCGACGTGGTCTTCATCGGCATGTCATCAATGAACAACTTAGCGTCAGCCGGCAGCTCAACAACGAGCTTGGCCCGCGACGGCGCGGCCATCGTTCCTTTGTCGTTATTGTCTGTCTTGGGATTGCCCAGCTTCTCTCCCGACTGCGTCCCCGTGCCCGGCATACCCGCGCCCGGCACGACCGTACCCGGATAGGTCGGAGCGCCGCCGTAGCCATAGCCATAGCCACCGCCGTAGCAGCCGCCGCAACCCCAGCTGCTGTAGCCGCCCCAGCAGCCATAGCAGCCACCATAGCAGCCACCGTAGCAGCCACCGCAACCACCGCAACCGCCGAAACCACCGTAGCAACCGCCATAGCAGCCGCCGTAGCAACCACCGTAGCAGCCACCATAGCAACCGCCGTAGCAGCCACCATAGCAGCCGCCGTGGCAACCACAACGGAAGTGACAATCCGGAGTGGTGCCGCCCGTCGTGAGCGCGGCCATCAGAACTACACTGTACATTTCTCTATCCCTCCCTCAAATGTTGGGAAATGACTCAGGCGACCCAGTTCCGCCACCACTTCGCTGTGAACATGGCGCTTCTGGGGTAAATAGTAAGTTTAGGCAAAATGGCTGTCAATCCGATTTCGCAAAAAGCGCGCTCGATTCAACGTGCATAGTCGTTACATTCGGACCTTTGATGAAACGGAGGAAAAGAGGAGTACGCGCGATTCAGTGAGGGAGAAAGGGAGACGGCAAGGCGAAGTTGCTCAAACTCTCAGTCGTCCCTGAAGCTCGCGTTCCGCTTGAGAACTGATGGCGAGCAGGAGCAAGTCGAGAGGCAAAGTTCCAATGTGCCCCGTGCTTTCACTCGGTGCGCGCGGAAGCAGGTCGGGAGCAACCAGAAAGGTCCGCCCTTTGAAACGTGGGAACCGTTCCATGAATGCTTGCAGGCCTCTACGGTGATGGGAGGCTGAGGAGCCGATCTCAAATGCCAACGGGCGCTCGGGGTGATCGTAAATAAGATCGACCTCTTCATTCCCTTGCCGCCAGTGGTAGACCCGGATCTGACTTTGCTGGCTGAGGGCGTGCAAGTGGCCGGCCACCAAATTCTCGATGAGCAAGCCCATCTCTGCTAGGTCGTTGAGCGGCCCGATGCCCCGTTGGAGCGCGGCATTTCGGACGGCGCCATCGACGAAGTACAGCTTGCGGCCGCGTTTTTGCTTGGATACCTCGCTTCCCGAATAGTTCTCCAAGGTGAACACGAGGAATGCTCGCTCTAAATAAGCCAGATAGCGATCAAAAGTCGGTTGCGAAAGACCATCAAGCCCTTTGCAGATCGATTTAGGAGATAAGATTCCGGTAAACTGCCCCGCCAAGATGTAGAGCATCCGCTCCAAGAGTTTCGGACTTTGCACACCGAATGCCTGCGGAATGTCCTTGTAAATGGCACGCTCGACGGCGTCGTTGCGCAAAGTGCGTTGCGATTGGAGCAGGATCGATTGTTCGCCATGTGCTTGATCTTTGCTGCCAATCAGCAACTCGGGGAACCCACCGGTGAGAAGAAAGCGGCGTCGAGGGGCCGCCAAATTCTCAACCGCCGGGCGCGTGCGGATGCAGGCGTCGATCGTCTCGGCCAATGACATTTCAACGGGAATGGGTGCCGGAATGCCCACTAAATCGAGGTATTCGGCGAACAGATAGGGGGCGAGGTATTGCTCTTCCCAGCGGCCGACGCCGCTTTCGAGTCGGCGATCGCGCAAGGCCGCCGTCGAACTGGATGAGCCGGCGATTCGGACGGGCCACGTCTCATCGTAAAATGTCTTCAGCCACAGATCCCACTTGTCCGCATAGGTCAACTCATCGAGGAACAGGTAAGCTGGATCGGCTGTTGTCGCTCCCGCACGGATGGGGGTGACTAGCTCCCCCAAAGGAATTTCCATCAACAAAGGGTGGTCCAGCCGTAACCACCAGAGTCGATGACGATGCACGCCCTTCGCTAACAACTGTTTGACGGTCTGGTACATCGAAGTCGTTTTGCCGACCCGTCGTGGACCGAGTACGAGTTGAAAGCGCCGCGGATTATCCGTGTGTAACCTCTGCCATAAGAATCGCACGAGCGGTCGTTCGATTTGCCGCGCCCAGGCTTCAGGCACTTTACCGTCAAGCCACCAGGGGTTTTGCTCGTTGAAGACCTGCTCGTAGTCCGCAACGCTCGGACGCCAAGTTGGAAGGTGACGTTTGGACATACATGTCAGCATACCCATTTATGCTAATTCGTCAATAACATTCATCGCATGAATGCTAATTGCTGATTAGCATTCATCAAGACACAAGGATGAGGTCTAACGAAGGTCCAGGGCATCGAACCGAAAAGTCTTCAGGCCAGCACCTCCTGCAACCGCTCCTTTGACGTATCCGCCACCTCCTGATGTAGCGAGCGGCCGTGCGCGTCCATCGTCACCACAGCAGGAAAATCCTTGACGCGCAGCACCCACACGGCTTCGGGACTGCCGAACTTTTCCTTCAGATGCACGCCTTCGACCTTCTCGACGCAGCGCGCGTAGATCTGCGCCGCGCCGCCGATGCCGTGCAGGTAGACGCAACCGTGGTCGCGGCACGCTTGCAGCGTCTTGGTGCCCATGCCGCCCTTGCCGATGATGGCTTGATACCATAGCGCTCGATGATGTCGGCCTGATACGGCTCCTCGCGGATGGAGGTTGTCGGCCCCGCCGCGATAACGCGCGGACCGCTCTTCTCTTCAAGTACCACCGGGCCGCAATGATAAATCACACCGTCCTTGAGGATCGGCAGATCGCCGCCCTTGCAGAGATACTTGTGAACCTCATCGCGGCCGGTGTAGACGATGCCGCTCAGCAGCACGATGTCGCCGGCCTTGAGTTGGCGCACGTCGGCCTCGCTCAACGGCGTATGCAGGGCAATCGCCTTCTTGCCGCTGACGCCAAGGTCGAGCAATGCGCCGTCCCCCTCACCCCCACCCTCTCCCCCTGGAGGGGGAGAGGGCAGGGTGAGGGGGTCGAACTCGCCGGGCGTCTGGTAGAGCCACTGCACCACCTCGCCCTCGCCGTCCAGCACAACGCCGCGACGACGATACGCCCAGCACATGTAGGCGATGCTCACGAAGAACGACGCCGGCAGACGATTGCGCGCGCCCACCTTGCAGCTGCCGACGGTCAACTTACCGCCGAACCCCATCGGGCCGATATCGAGCTGGTTGGCCTCATCGAGAATGCGCGCCTCCAGGGCGGCCAACTCCGGCACGGGGTTCGTGTCATCCAGCTCGCGCAGAAGTTGTTCCTTGGCGAATTCGTAGCCGGTGGCGCGATCGCCGCCGACGCACACGCCGAGGAAGCCCGGTCCACAGCCCTTGCCTTGAGCGTTCCATACCGCGTCGAGAATGCAGGCACGCACGCCATCCAGATCGCGGTCGCGGCGCTGGCCGCCCAGCGTCGCCGGCAGCGAATACTGGCTGCTCATGTTCTCGCAGCCGCCACCCTTAAGGATAAGGCGGATGTCGATTGTGTCTCGTCGATGCTGGTGGAAGTGAAACACGGGACTGCCGGCACCGAGGTTGTTGCCGGTATTCTTGCCGCTGACACTCTCTACCGAGTTTTGGCGCAAGTAACCCTTAGCCGTGGCTTCGACAACGGCTTCGCGGCACAGGTCTTCCAGTTCCAGTTGATCGAAACCAATCGGCGTATGCACATAGAAGGTGATGGTGCCGGTGTCTTGGCAAATGGGGGCGCTGAGCTGCTTGGCCAAGCCGATATTCTGCGCCACCAGATCGAGCGCGAGATTGGCCTTGGAGCCTTGCTGCTCAAGGACGCGGTGCATTTCGATAACCTGTGTCACATCGGGCGGCAGAAAGGCGGACGTGCGGCGAATCAGTTCGAGAAGGTGGGCATGAAACTTACTGGCGCTCATGGGGAAGGGTCTCCAGGAATACGGGCGGCTACCATCATCCTATACTAGCAGAGCAATCGTTTATAGCATCTCAGGAAAGTAATGTCCGCTCGCGGCGAAGCGAAAACAAATGGAGACAATAACGATGTCCTTTTTCGCACGACATGTTTCGGCCAGCCTGCTTGTGATGGCGACGGCCGCTGCCGCATGGGCCGCCCCGCCTCCGAAAACAGCGCCTCCACGCGACAATCTGCCGCCCACGCTGAACTGGCTTCGCAACGTCGAAGCCGTGCAGATGTTCGGGGCGATTGTCTCCGGCGATCTGCCCTCGTCGGGCGACATGGGTTGGTTCCATCCCGGCCAAAGCCGGTACAGCCGAAAATGGCTCGTCGAGCGCATGGACCGCGACCATGATGGGCTTGTCAGCAAGCAAGAGTTTACGGGAGCGGCGGAATGGTTCGACCGTCTCGACCGCGATCACGATGGCCGGCTCACGGCGACGGATTTCGACTGGTCCGACGCGTCGACGATCAACCGGCAGATGCGGATCGTCAATCCCTTCTTCCGCCGAGCCGACGCGGACCACAATGAGAAAATCACCTCAGCGGAATGGCAGGCTTTGTTCAAGCAGGCCGCCGCCGGCAAGGATTCGCTCAGCCGCGAGGAGCTGCACGCCCTGCTCTTCCCGCCTCCGCCGCCGAAGAACCCGATGGCCGGCATGCCCTCACAAACCACGCTGCTCAAGGGACTTTTCAGCGGCGAAATCGGCTCCTTTCACGAAGGGCCGGCCGTCGGCCGGCTTGCGCCCGACTTCACGCTCCGCACGTTCGACGGCGACAAGAGCATCCGCCTCGCACGCTTCCGCGGCAAGAAGCCGGTGGTTCTGGTGTTCGGCAGCTTCACCTGAGGGCCTTATCGATCCCAGTTTGGGATCCTGGAAGATTTGAAACGCCGCTACGGTGATAAGATCGAGTTCCTCGGCGTCTACGTGCGCGAGGCGCATCCGATCGACGGTTGGCGGATGGAGTCGAACGATAAGGCCGGCATCCGTATCGCTCAACCAACCACGGAAAGCGAACGCACGGCCGTGGCCGCCCGATGCTGTCAGTCGCTGAACATGACCATGCCGCTGCTGGTGGATCGCCTCGACGACCATGTCGGCCATCTCTACAGCGGCATGCCGGATCGTCTCTACTTGATCGGGCGAGATGGCCGAGTCGTCTACAAGGGAGGGCGCGGACCATTCGGATTCAAGCCCGGCGAATTGGAGCAATCGCTCATCATGCACTTGGTCGATCTGCAAACGCCGCCGCGGCGCTAACCTCTCCTCGCCGCTTTGCGTTTCGGGCGAAACGCAAAGCGGCGAGGAGAAACCATCAATTCGATTGGCTGACGGCGGTGACGCAGTCGTACAGGGTCGATGCGGAGGTCGTGACGGTCTCGCCCTCGCGGCGCAGACGGCGGCGCAGCAGATACAAGTCCTCGTTGAGCTTTCCCAGGACCATCTCGGCATCGTCTTCCTGCCCCGCCGCCAGATATTCGCGCAGTTGGGCCAGGCCTTTCGCCGCGATGGCGAGGCGGCGATCCACCAATTGATTGAACGATGGCAGCGAGGTGGGAAGGGAATTGAAATCGTCAACGCGATCGGAAATAGCAAACATTAGGTTTCTCTCGCAACAATGAACCGAGGGAAGCTGGAAGACAACGCGCCGCTGCCCTGAGCGGCCCTCCCGATTGGGAGGAGACTCCAGCGGACTCACACAACTTGCGAGGAAAAAGCAAAGATGCGTAAGCAAAGAGTCGTGCGCGGGCCGACACCCACTTGAGTTGGCTTCCCTACCGTTGGCTCTCGATATGCCGCGAGATTCCTTCTCACCTCCGAGGCGTAACAAAACCTCTTGTACAATAAATGCCCCTTGGGAAGCAAGACCATTTTTTTAGTCGCCTTTGCGGAGTATGACGGGCCGCGGCTCCGGCAAGCCTTCCATGCGAATACCGAAGCCTCTCAGTGGTATCGGCCGCAATATCCGCTCGCCGGGACACTTGGCCAGGTAAAAATCGACGGGCGCGAGCGGATTAAGTGTTGGGAACCCCCAGTAGGAGTGATGTGAGGAGAGTCGGCGCGGCGTCCACTCCCGGAGGTGATACGCATTCAGCAACTTCACCAGATACCCCTGAATGTATCTTTCGGACGAGCGATCCTTGGCCAGAAGTTCCATGCCCGACAGGCTCGCGCCAGGGATCGGATGCCGGTTGCCGTTACCGATACCGATCAACTCCCCCACAAGCCGGTAGGCGCGGGCGTCTTTGTCACCGTACAGAAAGTCGATCGGCACCTCGCTGTCCGGGCGCAGGCGGTGCGCCCAAGTCACCCAATCGGACACGGGGAACTTCTGGCTTTTCCAACTCGTCTCGATGCCGAGCCAGACGCCACGGAGGATGTCCTGATTTTCCAGGCCGACGATCTTGACGCTTTTTCCCGCTCCCCAGGCATCGTAGCGAATGCCTTCGGAGGCCAACCACAGCGAACCGAGCGCCGCCCCGCGTCCCACGCCGAAAAGCATCAAGTTGGCGCTGTTGATGGGACTATCAGGATCTTCGTGCCGCACGTCGAGAAACATGCGGGCGGCGGCGATGTCGTGAATCAGCCAGGGCATGTACCGGGCTGAAAATTCGTCGGCCTCGATCGTCGGCGGTACGCCATCCTCCCACTCGCCTTTGTGATAGGCCGGTAGAGCCATGTTGACCGGAAGTTTCCAGAAGTCCGCTGTTACGCTCTTGCTCTCGCCCTGGCCGCGAAAATCGAAGGTCAGCACGGTATGGCCTTCGGCTTGCAGGGCTTCGGCCAACCGTCGCCAGGCGGCGATTTCCGCGCGGCTGCGCTGGCCCAATTCGGGCAACATCAGCACGCAGGCTCCGTTCTTGCCCTTCGAGCCGGGGTAGAGCCTGCCCACGAGTTTGACGTGATCCACCGTGGTGAAGGTGACATGTTCCGGCCGCCCTGCTTGCCGTTCTTCTGACTTCTCCCCAGACAACGTAGCGGCCGGCCTCTCGACCGTAAGCATCAATTGTCGCGCATCGGCTTTGTATTCATCCAGCCAGGCCTTTATCATCACCGCACTTCGGCCCACGGCGATTTCCTCCGTTGTTTCCAGCGTCACGGTCGCGAAAGAAACATCGGGAGGAATGATCGCGGGCTTGGCCGTCGCGCCGGGCGGCAGGCCGGCCAGACGAATCTCCACCGCCCCCTTGTAATCTCCCCGCTTCACCACGACCCGTAACTCCCGCGTTTCGCCGGCCTGGATCGAGAGAACATCGGGCGCTTGTTGTATCTTCAATAGCGCTTTATCCGCGGCTTTTTCCATGATAAAAAAGAGCGGCTTGCTGTCGGCGACCACATCGCCGACGCGCAGCAACAGGCTCACCGGGACTACTTCCTTCAACCGGGCGTCGGCGGCGATGGTCAACTTCACGCGCGGCGGGTCGGCATCTCGGCTAGGCAGGCTCTCTTGACGGATTGCCGCCGGCAAACCTTCCAATTCCAGAGCGAGCGGCTCCGGGCAATCGTGTCGATCCACTGCGGCAGTGAAGAGAAATGTCGTGCCGGCCTTGCCGTGGATCGATTCGGGCTGGAGCAAAACGGGACGGGGGATCGGATGTACCGACAAGCGAAAACGCTGCTCCTCAACCCGTTCGCCGCCCTGCCAGAGGGAGACGGCCACGTCTTGCGACGAAGGCTTGCCGCCCAGCGGAGCCAGCAGAGGAAGGGAAGCGGTATCCTGTTGCGGCGTCAGGGTCAGCAGCGGCGCTTTGATGTCGGCCGGCAGACCCTCCACCTGGATTCTCAGCGGTTCCGTGCAATCGTGGCGCTCGACGAGCAGACGGATCTCGCGTTTGTGCCCCGCCGTGAGCGTCACGTCCTCCAGAGGGTGCAGACGCGGCCCTTGGGCGGCGAGCGCAGGCGGTGGCTTGACGGACGACCACACGAGGACATTGACGACCAGAAAACTGACCAGCGCGATCGCTCCCAGGGCGGCGAGCCAACTCGGCCGCGACAAAATCGACACGACTGGCTCCATGAGCGACGCGGTATCGAATGCGCGGCGAGCGGACGCAGGCGACGATCCTCGCGTCTGTAGCCTCATCTCGGAGGAACTGCCGCGCGTGGATCGGGGCAACGGCGGAGGCGATGTCAGACGCGGCACACCCGTCTTCGTCGATTTAAGAGAAACACCCTCCGTTATAGTTTCTACCACGAAAGTTTCGTCCGGCGCGGTCACGAGGACGGCTGCGGCTGCCGGCTCGATCTCGACAGCCCGCGCCGTCGGCGTCGCCGGGACGACCAGCCGCGACTTACGCGGCACAGGCGCGGCGTCGTCCAGCAGAGCATGGACCTGTTTTTCCTCACTGGCGGACAACGGGCGAACGATGTGTTCATCCACCAGCTCGTCAAGCGACGGCACCACCAGCAACGGCCCCTGACTGGCCAGAAGCAGATGCCCCACCAGATCCCGTGCCTCGCGATCTTCCAGACCCCACAAATCACGAAACAGACGCGACTTCATGGGGTGTCGAAAATCCTCCTCGCGGAACAGCAGGTTTTCCAGATTGTCGTAGCGCTGCCATAACGCCGCCCGACCGGCGCGCAGACAGCGCAGAGCCGTGTAGATGAGCAGGTGCGAAAAGCGATCGAGTTCGCCATTGTAAGCGCCTTCGCGCAGCCGCTGCGGATGTTGATAGTTGGGATGGCCGACCTCGCCGGAGGGCGTCTCGGCCAGCGCCGGCACAAACATGCCATCGTAGTCGATCAGTTTCAGGGCCAGCGAACTGCTCTTGCTGCCCGGCACCAGCAGCACATTGCCGTGCTGCAAATCGCCGTGCGCCATCTGAGCGTCGCGTAGTTCCTCTCCTAAGCGAATCCACATCTGCGCCAATCGTTCCAGCAGCACCGGCTTATCCAAATGCTGGCGGATGAAATCGTTGAGCGTGAAGCCTTCGACCCAGCGCATCTTGACGAGGGGATACCATTGGCCGCGGATGCAGATGCCTTCCTCCAGATAGTGGAACTCGACCATAAAGGCGCGCTGGGTCTGACGCAAGTGTTCGCAGATGGCCTGATAACGCTGATGCAAGCCGGCGACGGGCCGTGTGAAGCACTTGATGGCCCAACTTTGATTGTCGGCGCCCTGAATCTGGTAGACATCCGCGAAATTGCCGGAGTGCGGGCGCGGTAGGCCGAACAGATCGCCGACGACCTGCCCCTGGCGCAAATCGTCATCGCGAAAGCACACTAGCGGATTCTGGACGGCAGCGTTGTAATCCGTCGCTTGCGGCCAGGTCATCACGAACACTCCTTCGGTAGCCACTTGCAGCTTGACGCTTAGCGCTAGCGGCCAATCTCGAATCATTCTACAGAATGACTGCCAACAGCGTGACATCGTCGTTGCGCAGTCGGCGGGCGGCGCGTAGCCCCTCGATCCAGAAGTCGAAGGCATATTGAGCTTCTTCGCCGCCGGCTATGTGCAGCAGCGGTTCCAGAGCGAGCCACGGTTTACCGTTCGCCTCGACCTGGACCAAGAACCACTGGGCCAGGGCGTCGGTCATCAGCCAGAAGCGGTCGCCTGGTTGCCAATCGCCCTCTTGTTGGAGGCCCTTCTTGTGGGGCACCTCGCCCGGCGAGGTTCGCGAGCCAACCAGCCAGGGCGCGTTGCTGAAATCGGCAGCGTGCGCGATCGGGAACGTATGCACGAGTTCGCCCTGACGCACCTGGAATAGACAGCTATCGCCGACGGCCACGGCCTGCCAACTCGTCTCCTCGATCACCAGGCCGAGGAATGTCGCAAAAGCGCCCTGCGTCAGCCCCGGTTCCAGATACCACGGCACGCCGAGATCTGTCGTCTCCGTTAGCCGCTTGCGGCTTAGCGCTAAACCGCAATCAGCGGCCCAACGCTCTTGCAGCGAGGGCAGCCAATTCACCCAGCGCGGCAAACGCTCATTTTGACGCACGAACTCTTCGACCAGTAGATGCGCCCACAGGGCGGAGTAAGGGCTTTCGGCGGCGCCGTCGGCAATGGCGAAGCGACCGCGCCGCGGATCGCCGGCCGAGGCGTCCTGGCATTCCTCCAGAGCATAGCCCTGGCGCGGCAGACGGAAAACGCGATAGCCGATGACGAGACCCGGCTCGATCATGGCTCACCGTAAGTTCTTGAGATCGACCCGTGTGCCGATGTCCAGGAAGCGGACCACCGAGGCCAGGTCGGCGTTGAAGACGAAGCCATGCGATTCCGGCGTCACGGCGAGGCCGGCCTGCCGCGCCGAGTGCTGCAAGGCCGGCGGCAGACGGCTCGACATGCGGAACAATCGCCGGGCGTGTTCGTCAGGCAACCCCGCCTCTTGATCCGGGAACTCGATGGACTGCGCCGCCAGCGATGAAATATGAGCGTTGAACAGCAACACGGCCCCGTCCTCGCTGGCCAACTCACGCAAATGCCGGGCCGGTTCCTCCGGATCGCCATCGGTCGCCTCGCCGTCGCTGAGATTGATGACCAGCGGCGGATAGCACGAGGGATGAGCGATGAGAAAATTCGACAGAATTTGGGTGGCTCGCTCGAAGCACTTGGTCATGGGCGTTTTGCCGTCGCCGGTCGGCTCAAACCACAGCGGAGCCTTGACGATCTGCTCGACCTGTCCGCCGCGCCCGTCGTCCACGGTGTTGATACGTTGTTCGACGCGCAGCGGGGTGCGGGCCAGTTCGCTGATCGGCACCAACTCGCGATTGGCGAGCGCTCCGCCCAGGACCGGCACCACCTGCCGGCCGTAGCCGAGAACGCCGACATGGAAGCGATCGAGTACGGCCTGTCCCCACACGCAGCGCAGCACGAGCGTGTAGAGCAATCGATTGAGAGAATCGGCCACGGCGTCGGCTTTTTTCTTGCCCTGTCCGCCGCCGATCGGTCCCAGCATGGACTTCGATTGATCGAGAAGAAACAGAAAGCATGTGGGATTGGAACGGCTGATCTCCGCGGAATAGGGCATGGAAGTCGCCTCTCTGCCAGGGCGCAAGGGCACTCATCCAGACCTGGGCGTGGTCAGCAATGTCCGGATTATACCGACTTCGGCCACGGCATCGCAAGCGTCTAGTGCGCCGAGAAAGGATTCCGTCATTCAGCTAATGAGAATGGTCCCGAGAGCGCGGGGCGATTCGCTCTCGGGATACGCTGAAGGAAGGACGAACCTCCGCGACTCAGGGCATCTTGATATTCGGCTGCGCCTTGCCGATGGCTTCCGTCAATTGTTTGCCTTTGCCGGGTACGGCCTGGGCCGCTTTCATGGCGGACGCCTGCATCTTGGATCGCGCCTCGCTTATGTCCTTGGCATACTTCGTCGCCTCATCGGTTGACATTTTGTTGGCGGCAACCTTCTCGCCGGCCTCACGCGCCTTGGCGGCCGCCTTGTCCAGCTTGGGCAGCGCCTCGTCGGCCGACTTGTCATCCTTGACGCCATCGAGAATCGTGGCCATCTCGTTGACAGCCGCGACCTGATCCTTGCCCGCCGACGCCGCACCGCCGCAACCAGACACGGCGAACGACAACACCACCGAGAACATCAACACAAACATCTTCTTCATCGCACTTTCCTTTCTTTGCTGAGAAAGACACTCTCGAACACAACATCCGGCGCGTACCGGGAGCGATCTCGGCGAGATTGTCGGCGGCTGCGCGCAGAGCCGCCGGCTATCCTCCGAGGAGGTTGCTCCCGATGCCTTGGTTGCTTGGTTTGTGTTTTGCGCCGATTCAGAGAGCCGGCGCAAAACAGGGGATCGTCTGTTGCTCGCTTCTATTTCGCTTTCAACTCGTGCAGCAGTTTGCGGAAGTCTTCCCGCTGACGCAGGCCGGTCAGTGCCGCCTCTCTTTCCAATCTGCCGACATCACGGAACCCCTGACGCACGGCCTGTTCAAGGGTCCGTATCGCTTCATCGTCTGCCTTCGCTCTCGCCAGATCGGCGGCGATGACGTAGAGTTCTCCGGCGTTTTTCGGCCACAGGTCGCGGCGCTCGCGCAACAGGGCGATCAACTCCTCATCCCGGCCAGTGTCCCGGTACACGTCCGCCAGGAAGACGTAAGTCGTGTTGAGGACGCGGCGGTAATGGTCGTTCCGCGGCGCTCGCGTGAGGGCGAAACGGTTGTGTTCCAAGGCTTCTCGAAGAGGCATTCGCGCTTCGTCCGCGCGCTTCACCAGCCACAGTTCATGGCCGAGATTGTTCAGCGCCAGGCCCAGCAGGTTGCGATATTGCAGATGGTTCGGCCCTGCCTGAACCAGACGCCGGCCCTGAACGCACGCTTCCTGATAGGACCGGATGGATTCGGCCTTTTGATTCCCTTTCGCCTGCACGCCGGCCAGATCGAAGAGGTCGCTGGCTACCCGATACACCGCATCGGCGGAACGCGGATTCTTCGCGGCCAAATCCTTGTGGATTTTGCAACACGCTTGATAGGCTTCGGCGGCCTTGAGGAACTGTTTCTTGTCCTTGTCGCCCAGCGCACGGTAGGCGCGGCCCAGTTGATTGAGCAAGTGGGCAAGATCGCTCTGATACCACGGAATGCGCGGTTGCATATCGACGAGCCGCGTCAGCACGTCTCGACCTTCCACCAACGTCTTCACGGCCTCGTCGTAGCGTTTCTCGATGCAGAGCTTGACGCCGCGGTTGAGCAGATTCTCGCCCAGCCCTTGCCGATAGCGCGGAATGTGCGGCTCGGTTTTCGCAATCTGGCGCAGCAGCTGATTTGCCTCATCGAGGCAATGCCAAGCCTCCTCCCGCTGTCCCTGCCCGTAGATCAACAGCGCGAAGTTGCCGAGACTGAGGGCCAGGGCGTAGGTGTATTGCAAATCGGACGAACGCCCGCGCAGCGCGCGGTTGATGTCGATGCCTTCGCGATAGCAAGCCTGAGCCTGATCGAGCCGGCCCAGGCTCTTGTACAGATTGCCCAGGTTATTACACGCCGCGGACAGTTCACCCTCGATCGGCACATCATCGGGCGCCTCGCGCCGCAGCGCGGCGAGCAGATCGTACGCCAGGCGATACGATTGCAGGGCGGTTTCGTTGCGGCCGGCGCTCTTGTGCAGCAGACCGATCCGGTTCTGAACGCGAGCCAGGTCGGTGCGCGCGGCCGAATCGTCGGGCTTGATTTGCAGCAAGGTTTCGGCGGCGATGCGGGCGCGGTTGAAGGCGTCGAGCGCCTTGTCGGGCTTGCCCAGTGCGTTGGTAATGTCACCGATGCGAAACCAGGTCTGGACCAATTCCCCACGCGCCGGCGCTTCGGCATTGGGATCGTCGAGGAAATCGCGGTAGTAGGCCAGCGCCTTTTCGAGGAGTCGTTTGCGTTTCTCCTGAACCGCAGGGTCTTCGCTCCAGCCATCCGCGCTCAGCCCAAGGCAAAATTCATCGATCACGCGCCGGCCCTTGTCGCGGCTGTCCGCGAGGTCGCGATTGGCGATCTCTTTGGCGTTCGCACTCTCTTGGGCGTCCCGGCGTTTCTGTTCCACCAGGATGAAGGCGGCCACGATCACCGCCACGAAGGCCAGCGCCGTACCGGCGGCGACCGGCCTGCGCCGGCACCAGCGTCCCAGTCGTTCGAGCCGGCCGACCGGCCGCGCCTCAATTGGCTCGCCGGCCAGATGGTGCCGCAGGTCGCGGGCCAAGTCACGCGCGCTGGCATAACGGCGCCCCGGCTCCTTTTGCAGACATTTCAGACAGATTGTTTCCAAATCGCGCGGAATGCGCGGATTGAGCGAGCGCGGTGATGGCGGCTCCTCTTCCTGGAGGCGACGGAGGGTGTCGAAGAGGTTATCGCCCTTGAAGGGCGGCCGGCCAGTTAGCAATTCGTAGAGGATCGCTCCCAGGCCGTACACGTCGGCGGCCGTGGTGAGGACGCGCGATCCCGCAGCCTGTTCGGGTGCCATGTAGCTCGGTGTGCCGACGATGGCGCCGGAGACGGTTAACGCGACATCATCGCGTGGCGTGTTCGTGTTGTTGTCGCGCGGGGCGGCGCGCTTGGCCAACCCGAAGTCGGAGACAACCGGAACCAACGAGGCGAGCGGAGAGCGTAAGCTCTCTGTTTGTTTTCCCTCAGGGGGCTTATGCCCCCCGCTCGCTAGGAGGATATTTGCCGGCTTCAGGTCGCGATGCAGGATGCCGCGATCATGAGCGTACTGCACGGCGTCGGCCACGGTCGCCAGCAGCTGTGCGGCGACGGCCGGTTCCGATAAGAAACGCTCGCGCTGGCCGGCAAGACTGCCGCCCTCGAATAGCTTCATGCTGAAATACGGCAAACCCTCATGAACTCCCACTTCGTAGACCGGCACAATGTTCGGATGATCGAGGCTGGCGATGGCCTCCGCCTCGGCCTGGAAACGCCGTCCCTGTTCGGACGAGGCCAGCGAGCCGGCCTGCAAGACCTTCAGGGCGACGAGACGCTGGAGGCTTTTCTGACGAGCGCGGTAAACAATACCCATGCCGCCCTGGGCGATCTCGTCGAGCAGTTCATAATCGCCGAGGGTAGTGCCGGCCGTCAGCGGCGCGGGCGTGATGGTGCGCAGCGGCGCGGCCAGGCGTTCGACATGATCCTGATCGGCGAAGAAGGCGGCCAACTCGCTCGCAAGTTCGGGATGGCTGTCGAACAGCATTTGCCGTGCGGGCGCCCGGCCCTCCTGCGCTGCTTTCAAGTAGCTCGCCAGTACCTCATCAAGGAGGTGTTCGCGAGCATCGGAAATATCCTCGGTGAGCGACATCGCTGAATCTCTCACGATCCGTCTTCAAGCAACTCCCGCAGTTTCTTGCGTCCGCGCCGCAAGAGGCCGGCCACGGCCGCTTCCGTCCGGCCCATGTCCTGGGCAATGTCGGCCAGCAAGCGCTCTTGCAAATGATGCAACTCGATCACCCGTCGCTGATCGTCGGGCAGTTGGCCCAGCGCCTCGGCCAGACGCAACAGTTGTTCCTGCCGGTTGGCCTGTTCGTCGGGCGATTCCTGGTTCTTGGCCAACCAAGCTTCCAGGCGTGCCGACGATTCATTCAGCGCCTTCTCCAACGACTGCCCCAGCGCCACCTCACAGCGAAACTTGCGCGCGGCGTCGGTCAGCGTGTTGGCCAGGATGCGCCGCAGCCAGGCCACCCGTTCGCCGTCGCTCTGGCCGCGAAACTGGCCGGCGTTTTGGTGCGCCTTCACCAGCGTTTGCTGAACCACGTCGGACGGATCGAGTTTGCCGCGCAGCCGAGGATCGAGCTGCAAGCGCGCCAGTAGACGCAGATAGTCCCGATAGGACTCCAACGGGCGCTGCAACGATCCGCCATCGTGATCCATGAAGGCAACCTAAGCAAGAAGACGTAGCGAGCCGATTGCGGAAACCGCGCCGCATGCCATTTTTTTCGGAATCCCAATTATGGCAAATCCACCGCGGATTGCCAGCCCACGAGTTGTAGTGAACCGCTTGAGAGGCACTAACTTGTTGGCTAGCCCGCAGCGCCAGCAAGGGATGTCCCTTGCTGGCGCTGCGGGCTGGCAAGTCATTGTGTTCGTCCCTCTAAGCCAATAGTGTGGGTTTGGGCTACCACAATGGCTCAGAACTTTGTTTTCGGCCAGCGTCTGGCAATCTCACGAGTATCCTGCTATCTTAAGCTAGATTCCTCACGATTTTGTTTCCGCATTCTCCCAAGCAGGAGCTGCTCGCACCGTGAAGAAAATCGCCATTCTGCCGACTCTTTTGACGCTGGGCAACGGCGTTTGTGGCTTCGTGGCCATCGCCTACGTCAGCACGATTACGCCGAACACGCCGCCGGGTGAGATCAACCATTTATTCCTCCTCAGCGCCTGCCTTATTCTGGCAGCCATGGTCTTCGACGCCCTGGACGGCTACGCGGCTCGGCTGTCGAAGTCGGCCAGCGATTTCGGCGGCCAACTCGATAGCCTGTGCGACGCCATCAGCTTCGGCCTGGCACCGGCGTTTCTGTTACTGCGTCTGGGCATGGACTGGACGAAGGAATTGGTTAGTCAACCCGTGGTCATCATCGGCGGTTTGTACATGGTCTGCGCCGTGCTGCGGTTGGCGCGTTTCAATCTGGAAAACTCGCCGGACCCGGCCAGCCATAAACGGTTCAAGGGTTTGCCCTCACCGGCGGCGGCCGGTTGCGTCGTGTCGCTGGCCATCCTGCGGGCAACATCCTGGAGTACGATCAACCCCGAGACGATGCAGATGCTTATGACGGTGTGCGTGCCGCTCGGCACATTGGTCGCCGCGTTGCTCATGGTTTCGCGCGTGTCGTATCCCCACATCACCAAGCAGATCCTGCGCGGCCGGCGGCCGTTCAGCGTCATTGTCCAGTTGGTGCTGGCGCTGTTCATCATCGCCATGACGCCGCACTTGGCTTGCTTTCTGTTGTTCTGGGGCTACGCGCTCAACGGCCTGATCCGTCACGTCGTCTTCCGGGTGATGCGCAGCAAAGCGCCCTTGCCCGAAATGGAACCCACCAAGGAACCCAGCATCCACCATTAGCCGCTTGCGGCTTAGCGTTCCGAATGCTAAGCCGCAAGCGGCTCCAAGAATCATTATGTTCACCGGCCTCGTTGAAGTCCTGGGTACTGTGCGCGATCTCGTCATGGATGGCGTCGGCTGTCAGATGACGGTCGCCGCGGAGATTGCCCCTCAACTGAGCTTGGGCGAAAGCGTCGCCGTCAACGGCGCCTGCCTCACGGTGGTCGCTCACGATGCCGAGACGTGTTGTTTTCAGCTTGGCCCGGAGACGCTCGCTCGCACCAACCTCGGCGAACTGCATCGGGGCGATCGCGTCAACCTCGAACGCTCGCTGCGTCTGAGCGATCGCCTCGGCGGTCATCTCGTGCAGGGCCACGTGGATGGCGTCGGTCAGGTGGCCAAACGCATCAACGAGGGCGATTGGGTGACGGTATGGTTTCGCTGCCCGCCGGACCTCGCGGCGCAGATGGTGCCGAAGGGATCGATAACGGTGGACGGCGTCAGTCTGACCGTGGTGGATGTTGGCGAAGATCGTTTCAGTGTCGCCCTGATCCCGCACACGCTGGCCCATACGACGCTGGGGATCAAGGAGTCGGGAGCGGCCGTCAACCTGGAAACGGACCTTATTGGTAAGTACGTTTGGAAATGTCTCGCCTGCATGAACCCGCGTGATTGATATACCCATGACTTCCGCATCTTCTTCGAGTCGGCAAACACTGTCCTATCTGCGCAATCTCTTCGCCGAGCGCGGCATCAAACCGAAGAACAAACTCGGACAAAATTTCCTCATCGACCTGAACCTGCTCGATCTTCTTTTGCGCAGCGCCGAATTGACGCGCGAGGATTTGGCGTTGGAAGTGGGCAGCGGCACGGGCAGTCTGACGGTGCAGCTTGTCGAGCAAGCCGGCGCGGTGGTTAGCATCGAAGTCGATCCTGCCTTTGCCGCGCTGACCGATGAGGAAGTCCGCCAGCGCGAGCATGTCTCGCTCCTAAGCGCCGATGTCCTCAAAAACAAGAACGAACTGAATCCCGATGTGCTGCGCGCCATCGAAACGTTGGGCCAGCGCTGCGGCACGCGCACCGTCAAGCTGGTGGCCAATCTTCCTTATTCGGTGGCCGTGCCGGTCATCACGAACTTGTTGCTCACGGATCTGGTCATCGAGCGCATGGTGGTGACGGTGCAGTGGGAGATTGCCGAGCGTTTGCTGGCTCATCCGGGCGTCAAGGATTACGCTGCGCTCGCTGTATTGGTGCAGAGCCTGGCGGATGTGGAGTTGGTGCGCCGGCTGCCGCCGAAGGTGTTTTGGCCGCGTCCGCTGGTGGATTCGGCGATCGTGTGCATTCGTCCGAGCGCGGCCAAGCGTGAACACGTCGGCGATCCGCGTCATTTTCGCGCTTTCCTGCGCGATCTGTACGTGCATCGCCGCAAGAACCTGCGCGGCGCGCTCGCCAGTCTGCCGGGCCGCGATCTGAGCAAAAGCGACGTGGACGCGCGCCTGGTTGAACTGGGCATTGAAGGCACCATCCGCGCCGAGGCGCTCGACCTGGAACAGCACCTTCGCCTGTCCCGCGTGTTCGCATGAACATTAACCACAGATGAACACAGATGAACACAGATAAGACAAGGAATTTTCAAATGAACAACGATCCATCCACACGGCGCGTCTTTGTCCATCGGCTGGCAAGGTTTCTCGCATTTATCTGTGTTTATCTGTGTTTATCTGTGGCTAATCCTCTTTTTGCTCAGCGCGATGCCAAGATTCCCGATCCGGACCCGGAGATCGAGCGCAAGGCGCTCCAGATGGCCGACGGTTTCGAGGTCAATCTGTTCGCCGCCGATCCGCTCTTGGCTAAGCCGATTCAGATGAATTTCGACGCGGCCGGTCGCTTATGGGTGGCGTGCAGCGAAGCGTATCCGCAGATCAAGCCCGGTCAAAAGGCCAACGATAAGATCATCGTTCTCGAAGACACCAACGGCGACGGCAAGGCCGACAAAACCACCGTCTTCGCCGATGGATTGCTCATCCCCACGGGAATCGAACCCGGCGATGGGGGCGTTTACGTGGGTGCCAGCACGGAGTTGCTGCACCTGTCGCGGCCCAACGGCGACAAAGGGCCGCTGCGCCGCCGGGTCATTCTGTCGGGCTTCGGCACCGAGGACACGCATCATATCGTTCACACGCTGCGCTGGGGCCACGATGGGATGCTGTATTTCAATCAATCCATCTATATTCATAGTCACATTGAAACGCCCTATGGTCCGCGTCGTCTGGGCGGTGGCGGCGTCTGGCAATTTCGGCCGGAAAGCCGGCGTCTGGAGGTGTTCGCGCGCGGCTGGTGGAATGCCTGGGGCCATCACTTCGACCGTTGGGGCCAATCGTTCGTCACCGACGGCGCCGGCGGCGAGGGCGTCAATCCCGTGGTGGTGGGCGCGAGCTACACGGCGACTCCGCATGCGACACGCGTCTTGCAAGGATTGAATCCTGGTCATCCCAAGTATTGCGGTTGCGAAATCGTCAGCGGCCAGCACATGCCGGAGGCGTGGCGCGGCAATCTCATCACCAACGATTTTCGCGGTCATCGCGTTTGTCGTCTCACGCTCGCGCCGGAAGGCTCCGGCTACACGGCCACGCTGCAAGCGGACCTCATCAAGAGCAATCATCCTGCCTTTCGTCCGGTCGATGTGAAGATGGGGCCGGACGGCGCGATCTATATCGCCGACTGGTACAACCCGATCATTCAGCATGGCGAAGTCGATTTCCGCGATCCGCGCCGCGATGTCAGCCACGGCCGCATCTGGCGCATCACGGCCAAGGGCCGGCCACTCGTGCCGCGCCCGCAACTCGTCAAAGCCTCCACCGTCGAACTGCTGGACGCACTCAAGATGCCGGAAGACTGGACGCGCCATCAGGCACGGCGCGTCCTCAAGGAGCGCGGGGCAGCGGTTTTGCCGGAATTGAAGACGTGGACCGCGAAACTGGATCGCACGGATGCGAAGCAGGAACCGTTGCTGCTCGAAGCGCTATGGACGTATCAATCGCTCGATGTGGTGGAACCGAAACTGCTGGCGAATCTGTTGCAAGCGAAGGACGATCGCATCCGCGCCGCCACCGTTCGCGTTGTGTCCGCCTGGCACGACCGGCTGCCGAACGCTCTCGAATTGCTGACGCCCCGTGTTGCCGATGATCATCCGCAAGTGCGACTAGAGGCGGTGCGCGCGCTCGGTCAAGTTCCGAGCGCCCGCGCGGCTGAATTGGCGTTGAAGGCTCTGGATAAAACCATCGACAAGTATCTCGATTATGGCTTATGGCTGACGATGCGTGAATTAGAACCGCACTGGTTGACCGCGTTGAAGGAAGGACGCTTCAATGCCGGCGGCAATTCGCGTCACTTGCTGTTCGCGCTCCAGTCGGCGGATTCGCGCGCGGTGCTGCCGTCGCTGATGGCGCTGGTACGCACTGGCAAGGCCGGCGAGAGCGAAACCGGCGTGCTGGCGTTCATCGCTACGCTGGGCGGCCCGCCGGAACTCGCGTTGTTGCTCGATCGCGTGGCCGGAACAGCGCGGCCGGTCGAGGACCGTACTCGTCTGCTGGAAGCGTTGGAGCAGGCAACGCGGCAGCGCAATGTTCGTCCGGCCGGCGATCTCACACGCATCGTCCCGCTGTTGAAAGAAAACAACGAAGCGCTGCGTGCCGTGGCCGCGCGTGTGGCGGGGTTGTGGGAATTGGAGACGGCGCGGCCGCAACTGCTGGAACTGGCCCGCGCGGACAAGTCCAGCGATGCGTTGCGTCAGGCGGCCATTGATGGTTTGACGACCCTGGGCGGTAAAGGCAGCATTGAGGCGCTGGAACAACTCGCCGGTGCGGAGGGTTCCTCGGCCCGGCGTCGCCTGGCTCTCGTCGCGCTGGTGCGCATCGATGCCAAGGCTGCGGCCGGTCGCACGGGGACTGTGCTGGCGAGTCTGAAGGGCGAGGAAGTCGTTGGCGTCTTCGAGGCATTTCTGCAACGCAAGGGCGGAGCGGCCCTGCTCGCCGCCGCGCTGCGCGATCAGAAATTGCCCAATGACATCGCGCGAATCGGCGTGCGCACGGTGCGCACGTCCGGCCGTCCCGATGAAGGGCTGGTCGAGGCGTTGACCAAGGCGGGCGGTCTGACGTTCGGCGCGCGGACGCTGTCGCCGAAAGAATTGCAAACGATGGTCGCGGATGTGGCGCATTTGGGCGATGCCGCGCGCGGTGAACTTGTCTTCCGTCGCAAGGATCAGGTGTGCTTGAAGTGCCACGCCATCGGCGGCGCAGGCGGGCAGGTCGGCCCCGACCTGAGCAGCATCGGTGCCAGCGCTCCGGTCGATTACCTCATCGACTCGCTGTTGCAGCCGAACAAGGCCATCAAGGAAAATTATCATTCGCTCCTCGTTGAGACGAAAAAGGGACTGCAATACTCCGGTATCAAGGTCCGCGAGACGAAGACGGAACTGATTCTGCGCAACGCCGAGGACAAGGAAATCGCCATTCCGGTTCGGGACATCGACGCGCGAACACAGGGCGGCTCGCTAATGCCGGACGGTCTGACCGACACGCTGACGCGCGGCGACCTGCTCGATGTGGTGCGTTTCCTGTCGGAGTTGGGCAAGGTCGGTCCCTATGCCATCGGCCCACAGCGCATCGTGCGCCGCTGGCAAGCGCTCGATCCGACGCGCGAAGCCTGGGGCTTTCTGACGCTAGGCGGTGGTCTGTCCACGCCCGCGAAGAATGCCCGTGGCCTGCAATGGGGACCGCAATACAGCACCGTGGCCGGCGTATTGCCGCTGGCGGATGTGCCGCTGTTCCGGCTTGGCAAGGAGAAACGCGGTGCCTCCTTGGTTCGCTGTCAACTCGATGTCACCACGGCCGGCCGCGCGATCGTGCGAGTCAATTCCACAAAAGGCTTGAAATGTTGGGTCGATCAACAGCCTATCGCCGCGAAAGAAGCGATGGAGTTGGATTTGTCTGTTGGACAGCACACGTTGACGTTCGTGATTGACCGCGATCAGCGCCGCGATGGTTTGCGCTGCGAGGTGGACGATAAACCCGGCTCACCCGCACGGGTGCGTGTCGTGGCCGGGAAGTGACTTGATAGCACGAACGGAATGCATCCAGCCCGCAGCGCAAGCAAGGGAATAAATAACCCTTGCTTGCGCTGCGGGCTGGCCCGATAGTTAGAGCCTCATGCGACAAGCAACGGTATAATTACAACAGGTTCCAACAGCGGAACCGTGTTCGATGTTGCGTGGTGGATCTTCCCTTCTCGCACAAGGAAACTCGCGATGGCCGACGCTTTTCTTCTCTCCGCGGCCCGGACCCCTATTGGCAAATATCTCGGCTCCCTGGCGGAAGTGCCGGCTCCCCAACTGGGGGTGGTGGCCATCGCCGAGGCCATGCGCCGCGCGCGGACGCCGCCCGAACAAATCGAAGAAGTGATCCTGGGCAACGTGATTCAGGCCGGTGTCGGCCAGAATCCCGCACGACAAGCAGCGCTCAAGGCCGGTCTACCGGATCGCATCGCCGCTTTCACGGTCAACAAGGTATGCGGTTCGGGACTCAAGGCCGTCATGCTGGCGGCGCAGGCCATCCGCGCCGGCGATGCCGATCTCCTCGTGGCCGGCGGCATCGAGAGCATGAGCCGCGCGCCGTACTTGCTGTTGGGCGCGCGCACCGGCTGGAAATACGGCGATCAAAAGGCCGTCGATGCCATGATCCATGATGGTTTGTGGTGCGCCTTCGAGTGCTGGCACATGGGCGAGGCCGCCGAGCATATCGCGGCCAAATGCGGCGTGTCGCGCGCGGAACAAGATCGCTTTTCCGCGCAGAGCCAACAGCGAGCCGCAGCCGCATGGGACAAGGGCGCGTTCAACGCCGAGATAGTTCCCGTCACCGTCGGCGCGGGAACGAAAGCGAAAATCGTCTCCCGCGATGAGAGTCTGCGGCCGGAAACGACTGCCGAGGGGTTGGCGAAGTTGAAGGCGTCCTTTCGCGAGGGCGGCACGGTGACGGCCGGCAACGCCTCAACGCTCAGCGATGGCGGCGCGGTCGTCGTCGTCGGCTCGGCGCGTGCCGCCGACCGCCTGGGCACCAAGCCGCTGGCTCGTATCATCGCTTATTCCACCAGCGGCGTAGCTCCGAAAGACATCTTCATCGCGCCGGTGTTGGCCGTGCGTCAAGTGCTGGAGAAAGCTAACCTGCGTATGGAGGACATCGATCTGTTCGAGATGAATGAGGCATTCGCCGCCCAGATGTTGGCGTGCGGCAAGGAATTGAAGCTGGATGAGACGAAGGTGAACGTCAACGGCGGGGCGATCGCGCTGGGGCATCCCATCGGGGCCTCGGGAGCGCGCGTGTTGGTGACGCTGCTGTATGCTCTGGAACAGCGCGGCTTGAAACGCGGGCTGACGTCGCTGTGTTTGGGGGGTGGCAATGCCGTGGCGATGGTCGTGGAGCGCGTTTGAGGCGTCTGGAGTTTCCGTAAAAAGAGGGAGTAACCGTGTCCACAATCATTCGCAAGGGAGCGCGAACGGAAATCGTTTATCCCACCTCGGATGGGCGTCCTATGGCGGAAACCGATCAACACCGCAAATTGATGAACGATCTGATTCAGACATTGGAGACCTATTACGCCGTTGATCCGAGGGTGTACGTTTCCGGCAATTTGTTGCTCTTTTATGAACCCGGCAATCGCCGCCGCCACATCGCGCCGGATGTCTTCGTGGTCAAGGGAGTGCCCAAGCGCGAGCGGCTCAACTACCTTATCTGGGAGGAAGGCAAGGGGCCGGACGTGACCATCGAACTGACGTCCTCCTCGACGCGACATGAAGACCAAGAAACGAAGTTTCGCCGTTATCAGGACGTGCTGCATGTCAAGGAGTATTTCCTGTTCGATCCGCTGGGCGATTATTTGCAACCGCCCTTGCAAGGCTATCGGTTGCGTGCCGGAGTGTATCAGCCGATTCGTTCCCTGCACGGACGGTTGCCGAGTAAGATCCTGGGGCTGCACCTGGAGCAGGTTGGTTCTCAACTGCGGCTTTACGATCCCACAGCGACAAAATGGCTACCGACGCCACAGGAACGAATCGCACACGCTGAAGCCGAAATCGAGCGTGTTGCGCGAGAGCAGGAATTACCGCAAGAGCGATTGGCACGGGCCGAGGCGGAAATTGAACGCCTGCATCGTGAAGTAGAAGAACTACGCCGTCATCTAAAATAATCGCGTCAAGAGTGGGCTTATTTCTTTGGGGAGGAACGAAAGATGACTACTCCACTCGTGCGGCCTGATTCTCCGCCATCGGTTGTACCTCCCTTGCGGGACGGTGATCGCTTAACGCGGCACGAGTTCGAGCGCCGCTACAACGCCATGCCGGAGGTGAAGAAGGCTGAACTTATCGAAGGGATCGTCTATATGCCCTCACCCGTGAGACATCGTCATCACAGTAACCCGCACTTCAATCTCATCTCCTGGCTTGGAATGTACTCGATGGCCACGTCAGGCGTCGAAGGTGGAGACAATGGTTCGTTGCGGCTGGACATGGACAATGAGCCGCAACCCGATGCCTACTTGATCGTGCTACCTTCTCACGGAGGGAAAGTAGTCATTGATGAAGACGATTACATCTCTGGAGCCCCGGAACTTGTCGCCGAGGTTTCCGCCAGCACGGTGAGCATCGATCTCAACGCCAAGCGCAGGGCGTATTGCCGCAACGGCATTCTCGAATACATCGTGTGGCGCGTCGAGGATCGGGAGATTGATTGGTTCATTCTTCGTGAGGGACAGTACGAACGCTTGCCAAGGGACGCGGCTGGCGTTTATCGCAGTGAAACGCTGCCGGGATTATGGCTTGATCCTACCGGGTTGGTAAATGGCGATCTGGCCACTGTCGCGCGGGTTGTGCAGACGGGTGTTGCCAGCGAAGAACATGCTTCCTTCGTCCAGCAGTTGCGACAAGCAGCATCATCCAGGCAGTCTTGACCGCACGGCGATTGTTGACTGACTTACCTTCTGCATTCAGCCCAAGGAGTGATCGTCATGGCCACCGTCACCGATACCGCCGCCCAAGAACGCTGGGAGAAGGAAAACGCCTCGGCTCCGCTGCGTCCGCAGCCGCCGACCACGGTTAGCAGCGTGCCCATTGAGCCGCTATATACGAATGAGACCCTTAATGGATTCGATCCCGATACGGACCTCGGCTATCCCGGCCAATATCCGTACACACGCGGCGTCCACGCCAGTATGTACCGCAGCCGATTGTGGACCATGCGCCAGTTCGCCGGCTTCGGCTCGCCGCGACAGACCAACGAACGCTTCAAGTTCCTGCTCGACAAGGGGCAGACGGGACTAAGCACCGCCTTCGATCTGCCGACGCTCATGGGACTCGATAGCGACGATCCGCGCGCCTTCGGCGAAGTTGGTCGGCTCGGCGTCGCCGTGGCCACGCTCGACGATATGCGCGAGCTTTTCGACGGCATTGACCTCGCGCAAGTGTCCGTGTCGATGACGATCAACGCGCCGGCGATCGTCGTCATGGCGTTCTTTCTGGCCAACGCCCAGGATCAAGGCGTGGACTGGAAGCAGCTGCGCGGCACCTTGCAGAATGATATTTTGAAGGAGTTTCACGCGCAGAACGAGTTCGTGTTTCCGCCGGAACCGCATGTGCGTCTGGTGGCCGACGTGATCGAGTTCTGCACGCATCATGTGCCGCAGTGGAACACGGTGTCGATCAGCGGCTATCACATCCGCGAGGCCGGCTCGACCGCCGTGCAAGAACTAGCCTTCACGCTCGCCGATGGCTTCCACTACGTCGAGACGTGTCTGGCTCGCGGTCTCGACATTGATGCGTTTGCGCCGCGGCTGAGTTTTTTCTTCAACGCCCACAATGACATTTTCGAGGAGATCGCCAAGTATCGGGCGGCGCGCGTGCTGTGGGCCGAAGCGATGCGACACAAGTACGGCGCTCGCCGCGAAAACTCGTGGAAACTGCGCTTCCACGCGCAGACGGCCGGCTGCTCGCTTCAGGACAAGCAACCGCAAGTCAACCTCATTCGCGTGGCCTATCAGGCGTTGGCGGCCGTGCTGGGCGGCTGTCAATCGCTGCATACCAACAGCATGGACGAAACGCTGGCCTTGCCGTCCGAACATGCCGTCACGCTGGCTCAACGCACGCAGCAGGTACTCGCTCACGAAACCGGAGCGACGAACACCGTCGATCCACTCGGCGGCAGTTACTTCGTCGAGACGCTGACAAAGCAGATGCAACAGGAGGCGCGGGGTTACTTCGAGCGCATCGAGGAGTTGGGTGGGATGATTGCGGCACTCGAAGCCGGCTTCTTCCGCCGCGAGATCGCCGACGCCGCCTTCACCTATCAGCGTGAAGTGGACGCCAAGCGCAAGCTCATCGTCGGCGTCAACGCTTTCCAGGAAACCGACGAGAAACCCATCGAAACGCTGGTCGTCGATGAGGCGGTGGAGAATGAACAGGTTGCTCGCTTGCAGCAAATCCGGGCCAAGCGCGACGGCGAAGCCGCCCGCAAGATGCTGACGGAAATTCGCCGCCTGGCGGCGACGAAGGAGAACCTGATGCCGGCGTTGGTGGAGGCGGCGCGGGTGCGCTGCACCGTCGGCGAGATCATGAATGCGCTGGCGGATGTGTTTGGAAGATATGATGGAGCGGCGCGGTGGTGAAACCGGACTTTAAGGAGAACTAATATGAATGTTCTTGTTATGGAGCCTCTTCTTACCGCGGAGGAGTTTCGCCGCTTACCGGACGATGGAAAGCCCAAGGAACTAAAGCGCGGGAGGGTAATCCTTATGAACTTACCAACACCTCGACATGGGGAAATCTGTGGTCAGGTTTACTATCTCTTGCGGTTACATCTTGAAGGTCGGTCGTTGGGCCGTCTCGTTTGTAATGACTCCGGTATCCTCACGGAACACGATCCCGATACGGTGCGCGGGGCGGATGTCGCCTTTTACAGCTACGGCCGAGTCCCGCCTGGACCGCTCCCCCAAGGATACTTGCCCGTCGTTCCTGAACTGGTCTTTGAAGTGCGCTCGCCGACGGATCGTTGGGGGCCGATCTTGGCCAAGGTCGCTGAGTATCTGGAAGCCGGCGTGACGGTCGTGTGCGTCCTCGATCAGATGACAGAACGATGCAACCTCTATCGCGCCGAAGAGGCGATTGAGGTCTTCACGGCCGAGCAGGAGTTGACTGTTCCCGACGTCCTGCCCGAATTTCGCGTCGCTGTGCGGCGGTTCTTTGAGTGATTCGAGGAGAGGCTTCATGGTCGAATCCCCCCCGTTGCGTGTTGTCCTCGCCAAGGTCGGTCTCGATGGCCACGATCGCGGCATCAAGGTTGTCGCCCGCGCCCTGCGCGATGCCGGGATGCAGGTTATCTACGCCGGCCTGTGGCAGACGCCCGAAGCGATCGTCCGCACCCTTGCCGATGAAGACGCTGACTGGCTCGGACTGAGCATCCTCAGCGGCGCTCATATGACACTCGTGCCGCGTATCTTGCAAATGCTGCGCGAGGCGGGACTCGAACACGTCGGCGTTCTCGTCGGCGGCATCATTCCCGAAGGCGACATCCCGAAACTTCTGGACATGGGCGTGGCGCGCGTTTTCGGTCCCGGCACGGCCCTGCCGGAAATTGTCTCGTTTTTGCAGCAGCGCAGCGGAGCCGGCCATGCTTGAGACGCTTCTCGAACGCTTTCGCCAGCGCGATCGGCTGGCCCTGGCACGCCTGGTCAGTCTCGTAGCGCGCGGCGAACGAGTGGAAGAAATCCTGGCTGGAGTAGGCGAAGCCGGCAAGCCGGCGCGCGTGGTCGCCGTCACCGGCAGCGGCGGCGTCGGCAAAAGTACGCTTGTCGGCAAGTTGATCGAGGAAGTGCGTCGTCAGGGGCAGACGGTTGCGGTGCTGGCTTGCGATCCGCAAAGTCCGCTGAGCGGCGGCGCGCTGCTCGGCGATCGCTTCCGTATGCCGTCGCGGCCGGATGATGACGGCGTCTTCATTCGCAGTCTGGCGGCGGCCGGCGGACAGGGCGCACTCGCCGAGCATCTCGCCGCCTTGATTCGTCTGTTGGAGGCGTTTGGTTTCGATGTGGTGCTGATCGAGACGGTCGGCGCGGGGCAGGGCGATACGGTGGTGCGCGAACTGGTCGATGTCCTCGTTTTATTGCTCCAGCCGGAAACCGGCGACGATCTTCAGTGGGAGAAGGCCGGTTTGCTCGAAGTCGCCGACGTGATTGTTATTCACAAGGCGGATCTGCCGGGAGCCGAACGTGTGGAGGCGCAAGTGCTGGCCACGTTGGCGCTGGGCATGGGGCCGGTCGTTCCCGTTCTGCGCATCAGCTCGCGCACGGGTAACGGATTGCAAGAACTATGGCAGACCATCGCCGACCAACCGCTGCGACGCGGCCGACAGCAGAGCGGACGCGATCTGCTCCGCCTCGCCCAACAAATCTTGGCGGCGCGCTTCGCCACGGCGGAAACAAGCGGACGACCGGAACTGCGGCAACTGCTGGCCGAGTGGCAGGCTGGCGACATTACTTCCAGCCGTGCGGCGTCGGCTCTTTTGAATCTGCTCCGGCCTATTGGCGAACGGCTGGCGTAAGCCGGCTGGTATAGGCTAATAGAGGCTATACCAGCCGGCTTACGCCAGCCGTTCGCCAACAGGCCGGAGCATACACTAATTCCGTCGCTTGATGATTTTCCGCGGCCGGGCGAATACCTGCGTGTAGTAGACCTCGCCCTTGTCATTCTTGGCGATGCCCAACCCCGTCTCCGTGACCTTGTCGCTGAGTAAATTTTCCCGATGACTCTTCGACTCCATCCAATCCTTGACGATCACCGCGAGAGGAACTTTCCCCCCCTCGCTTTCCGCGATATTCTCGCTGACCTTGCCGTAATCGTAACCGGCGGCAAGCACGCGCTGGCCGGGCGTTTTGCCGTCGAGAACATGTTCCATCTTCCGCTGTTTGGACATGTTCGTCGAGTGTCCGCGCGCCGCTTTGAACAACAACGGCTGGGGTCGCAACGCGGGTAAATCTTTTTGGACGCGCTCTTTGTTGAGCAAGTCCAGGAGCGTCTGCTCATCCTTCGTCATCTCGAACTTGGCCGCTTCCGGCTTGGCTTTCTCTTTCGTGTCGTCCGTCCGAGCGAACGATACGACCGCTGCCACGAAGATTAGGAAAGAGCATGCGGAAAAACGACGGATCATGCCACACCTTTTGCAAGAAGGAGGCGACAGCAGGGATCTGAGCTTTCCCCTACGGTATAGCATACTCACCGCATCCTGGTTACGACAATCGTCTTTGGCGGAAACCACGGCACATAACTTGCTACTCAGATTATTATTCGAGGGTTCGTCTCCCATTCGGGGGTTGGCCTGGAAACGAGAGTAATCCTTATGACCGGAAGAATGGGACTTGTGAGAGGAAATAGCCATGTCGAGCCGTCTGGGAACGCTGGAATTTGAATGTGATGCTCCACCTTATCCCGTTGTGCGCGCCTGCCGGAAACTCGGGATAAGGTCACCTGAAGATGTACGATGGTCACGGATGAGCCATCACCAAAAGCGAAGCCACGGATGGATGAGCTTTCTCGCCGGTCAGGCTTGGGGGCGTTTGCTTGGTCGCGGCCAACCGGAGCAATCTGCTTGCACCTGCGGCCGACCCGTGCCGGAACTGGACACATACTCCTTCACGTTTCAGACAGGCGAGCAACTTGAGTATGAACTAGGCCAGTGCGTACACTGCCGAACTATCTACTGGGAGCCCGTCTAGTACCAGGGCAAACCAACAGTAAACGGGGCCGGAAGCGTGAGCGACGGGCTGCCCATGATGCGGGCAGTCCGTCGCTTACGTTTCCACTCGAACAGATCATAACGGCCGTGCGGATCGCGTGCGGCTGGCTCTGTTTTGCGGACCGATGGAGCAAGTAGGAATCTCCGACCTGCGCGGGAGGTTGCGAGGCCGTCGCCGGAGGAAGCGGATGAGGGGATGATCCGAGATTGGGACAGCTCTCGCTAATAGCCGAAAGAAAGGGAAGAAGGAAACGCGCGTTGGCGTACATCCTCTGCTCTGTGGTTCCCTGGCGCTTCTCGGCTCCCGCGAAAGGAGAAACTTGATGGTCCGCGTTACCCTCCCCTTGGGGGGAGTCGTCGCCGTGCTGCTCGCCGCCTCGGCGGCAGTCGGTCAGGCTCCCCGACTCATTGTGGAACCACCTCGGCCCGCCCCTCGGCTCACCCCGCAACCCCAAACGGCCGAACCGCCCGCATCACGACCTCAACAACCGACCGAACCACCCGCTTCGTGTCCTGTCGTGATCGAAGAGGTTCCCAGCGATTTTTATCCGCCGATCCTCATGCCTCCACCGCCGCCTGTCCCATCGGGGCACAAGCATCGCTGGAAGCATAAGAACGCGACACCCGCAGTTCCAGGAAATGCGGGACCATACCCGCAGTGGCCTTACGGTCAGCAGGGGTTCGCCGAGGGCTTCGGTCCCTCTCCGTATGCTCCGCCGCCGCCGCCGACTTCGGGCCGCAAACATCGCTGGAGACACACAACCGCTGACAATAGCGCTGGGCAGCCTGGGCCTTACGGATATGGCGAGTTCACCGAGGGTTCTTATTACACGCCTGTCGGTCCTCCGCCGCCGCCGAATGGATCCGGCAAAAAGAACCGTTGGAAACGCGGAAACCCGGATCTCTCCTATTATCCGATACCGGGAGCGGACATGATGGATGACGGTCTGAATGCTTTTACCGATCCAAATTGTCTTAAGAAAAAGCATCATTTGCTGCACGGCCTGCTGCACAAGCCTCACGCTGCGAAGCCGCCGGTACCGCCGGTCCAGCCTCCTCCTCCGCAACCCTGTCTGGAAGACGGAACGTATTTTCCGATCGACGAATGATCCGCGAACGATCGGAGCCTGAAGCGCAACCCTGCCAGCCCGCAGCGCCAGCAAGGGAACGAAATACCCTTGCTGGCGCTGCGGGCTGGGTCGCCCGCAAGTCCTTAGCGAACCTCAAATCCCACCGGCGATTTATCCTCCGGATCGCCGTTGTAGTTGATGGTAATCTCTTCGCCTGCGGAGATGGTGCGGATGGCCGTAAACACCATGAGCGCTCCGGCTTCCTCGTCGTAGCGAGCGTTCGGAGCGTAGGAATGGTTATACAGCGAACCGTAGCCTAGCGCCAGCGCCACCGTGGAACGATTGCGCAGGAAGCAGTAGCGCCCCAAGAGCGAACAACTTACGCTATCGTTCATTTGTTCGAGAGGTGCCAGCAAGACCGGAACGCGCTCGATGACGCTTCCTTCCGCAATGGCCTGACGCGCGAACACGCCTCGGCCTTTTCCCTTCACACGTTTGACGAAGATCAACTCGGAATGCGACAGCACCGCGTTTCCCCTCCAAGCAACTTCCGATGCTCCCACGCGGGAGTCGGTTCCTTCATATACTCTCTCAGGTAAGGTTCCCGTCAATCACCTGGAGGCGAACACCATGATAATGAGATGGCGACGACAATGCGTGTGGGCGTGCTGCATTCCGGCGCTGCTGGGCTGGACGATGGCCGTGAACGCGGCGGACTGGCAGCCGGCCAAGGGACCGCTGATGACACGCTGGGCCAAGGATGTTAAAGCTGATAAACCGCACCCTGAATATCCTCGACCGCAAATGCAGCGCGAACGCTGGCTGAACCTCAATGGCATCTGGCAACTCGCCTTCGCCAAAAAGGAGGACGCCGTCCCGACGGGCAAAGACCTGGCCGAACGCATTCTCGTGCCCTTCCCCGTGGAATCGGCGCTATCCGGCGTGATGAAGCACGGCGATCGCTTGTGGTATCGCCGTCTCTTCACGGTGCCGAAAGAGTGGGGCAGTCAGCGTGTATTGTTGCACTTCGGCGCGGTGGATTGGGAAGCGAAGGTTTGGGTCAACGGCAAGGAAATCGGCAGTCATCGCGGCGGCTACGATGCCTTCACGTTCGACATCACCGAAGCGCTGAAGAAAGAGGGCGAACAGGAAGTGATTGTCGGCGTCTGGGATCCGACCGACGCCGGCACGCAGCCGCGCGGCAAGCAAGTCAACAAACCCGGCGGCATCTTCTATACGCCGACGACCGGCATCTGGCAAACGGTCTGGCTGGAACCGGTGTCGCAAGTGTACATCGAACAGATGAAAATCGTGCCCGACATGGACAAGGGCGAAGTCCACATCACCCTCACTGGGAAGGGTCTAATCGGCAATCTTCAGACTTGGGCCCGCGTATCGGAGGGAGAGAAAGAGATCGCCACCGTCAATGGCGGCATTGGCAAAGAGTTGGTGTTGAAGGTTCCCGACGCGAAACGATGGTCCCCGCAGTCGCCGTTTCTCTACGATCTCAAGGTCGGCGTCCGCGGCACGCGTTTAGGGACAAACGATGAGGTACAAAGCTATTTCGGCATGCGCAAGATCAGCCTCGGCAAGGACGACAAGGGCGTCACGCGCCTGCTCCTCAACAACAAGTTTGTCCTGCAAGTCGGCCCGCTCGATCAGGGGTTCTGGCCCGATGGTCTGTACACCGCTCCGACCGATGAAGCCCTCAAGTACGACATCGAAATCACCAAGAAACTCGGCTTCAACATGACCCGCAAGCACGTCAAGGTCGAGCCGGCGCGCTGGTATTATTGGTGCGATAAACTCGGCCTGCTGGTTTGGCAGGACATGCCATCCGGCGACAAGAGTATCGGCGGCAACGATCCCGACATCAAGCGCACTCCCGAATCGGCCAAGGATTACGAGGAGGAACTAAAACATATGATCGATGGATTGCGCAATCATCCGTCGATTGTGATGTGGGTTGTCTTCAACGAGGGCTGGGGCCAGTTCGACACGGCACGCATTACGGAATGGACGAAGAAATACGATCCCTCTCGCTTGGTCGATTGTGCCAGCGGTTGGACTGACCGCAAGGTCGGCGATGTCCACGACATTCACGTCTATCCCGGCCCCGGTTCGCCGCCCCTGGAGGCGAAGCGCGCGGCGGTGTTGGGCGAGTTCGGCGGCCTTGGCCTCAAGGTCGATGGCCACACCTGGGAGAATAAAACCTGGGGCTATCGCGGCGCCAGCAGCAAGGAAGACCTCACGCGCAAGTACGAGAAACTGTTGGCGGGCGTGTATCGGCTCAAGGATAAACCCGGCCTGAGCGCGGCCGTTTACACGCAGATCACCGACGTGGAGACGGAAGGCAATGGCCTGCTGACCTACGATCGCGCGGTAATCAAGGTCGATCTCGAACGGGTCGCGGCCGTCAACAAGGGCGATCTCTCGCGGGTGCCCGAGCAAGTCGCGGTCGTACCGACCTCGAAAGAGAAGGGGTTGACCTGGCGTTACACGTTGGAAAAGCCAGCCGAAGGCTGGTTCAAACCGGACTTTAAGGATGCGGATTGGAAAGAAGGCGTCGGCGGCTTTGGTACGCGCATGACGCCGGGCGCGGTGGTCCGCACCGTGTGGGACACCAAGAACATTTGGCTGCGGCGGACGTTCGAGCTGCCGGAGAACGCTCCGAAAGAAATGTATTTGCTGCTGCACCACGACGATGACGCTGAAATTTATCTCAATGGAGTCCTGGCCGCGAAACTCCGGGGCTATACGAGCGATTACGAGGAAATACCGATTGATCTCAAGGCGCTGGCAACGCTCAAGCCGGGTAAAAACACCCTCGCGGTCCATTGCAAGCAGAATGCCGGCGGCCAGTACATCGATGTCGGTTTGGGCGCCTACAAGAAAAGATGAAACCACGAAACACACGAAACACACGAAAAAAGACAAAAAAACGGAGCAATATAAGGAGTACCCTCTCTAATTGCGGCTTATTATGTATTTATTGTCTTTTTTTCGTGTATTTCGTGTGTTTCGTGGTTTTTCTCTTGAATCATCGCTCGCAGCGCCTTGTAGTCGGTCTTGCCCGTGCCCAGGATGGGGATGCGCTCGACCTGCCGCACTTCATCCAATCGCATGACGCCGCGGAACCCCTCTTCGAGTAAGCGCGCGTTGGCGTCGCGCAGGTTCAGCGGTTCCGTGGTGAACAACACGATGCGCCGGCCCGTTTCCGTTTCGATGCCCTCGACAGCTACTCGGGGGCCGTCCTGGGTCGGCGGATAGAGGCGGACGAACGGTTCCTCCAGGGCCGGCAACGAAATCATCTCGCCGCCGGCCTTGAGGAAGCGTTTCAACCGACCGCCGAAGTGGATAAAGCCATCATCGTCAATCTGCACCAGATCGCCGGTGATGTACCAGCGTTTGCCGTCGCGCTGCTGGAACGGCGATGGTCCATCATAACCGATGTAGCCGGGGAAAATGGTCGGGCCGCTGACGAGCAGCATGCCGAGTTGGTTTGCGGGCAGCGGTTCGTCCGTTTCCAGATCGACGACGCATACTTCGACGCTGGGCAGCGGTTTGCCGAGCGTGCCCGGACGAATCGCGCCGATGGTGTTCGCCGCCACCACCGGCGAACATTCCGTGATGCCATAGCCTTCCAGCAGAGTCGCCTGCGGCACCAGTTCGGCGCAGCGCTCGCGCACACTCGGCGGACATTTCTCCGCGCCGACAATGACAAGCCGTAGCGAGGTCAATTGGTCGCGCTCGGCGCGTTCGAGAATGTAACTCACGAAGGTCGGCGTACCGACCAGGATGGTCGGCCGATAGGCGCCGATCTTGCGCGCCAGGCCGGACGAGTCGGTCGGATCGGGGTGATGAACCACACGCATACCGCCCAAGAGCGGCAGCACGACCGTTATGGACATGCCGAAACTATGGAAGGCCGGCAGGAAACCGAGAATCGAATCCGTGCGCATCAGGCCCAGGAGTGGAACACCGGTGCGCTGATTGGTGAGGATATTTCGATGCGTGAGGGGGACCGCCTTGGGCGCTTTCTCCGAACCGCTGGTGAACAGCACCACGGCGGGCTGATCCGGCGGCGTGTGCGGAATGTGCTTGCGGACGCTGCCGGGCAGCCAACGCACGGTCAAGAGCGTGCGCAACAGCTCGAACTTGCCCATGTCCTTGCGAAGATTCTCTAGATAGAGGTATTCGACGCCCTCAATCTCGATGGCGGTGCGATCGATGAAGGCACGGGACGTGACAACGTGCGTCAGTTCCATGAGCCGCGCGGCATGCGCGAGGTTGGCCGGGCCGGTCGTCCAGTTGAGAATCACCGGCAGTTTGCCGGCGAGGTGTAGGGCGAGGAACGCGATGTCGCAGGCCACCGACGCGGGCATCATCAACCCGACGTTGGCGGCCGGCAGCGGCGCGAAGCGCCGGCTCATCGCCAGCGCGGCCGTCAGCAAACGCTCGTAGTTGACGACACCGGCCATGTCGTCGGTGGCGACCACATCGCGCGGATTATGCTGGGCGCGAGCGATGAAGGCTTCGGCGATGGTGTCGCCAAGGATTTCCGCGGGACCATCGCTGGAGGACGGCGTGAACCACGCGGGCGGCGGCGGTTTCGGCGGTCCTTTCTTGACCAGTCCTTGCGCCAGCGCCCATAGCTGGCCGAGCGTGGCCGGTACTTGCTCGGACGTGAAACCATACTGTTGCTCGACGCGCAGGTTTAACTCCATGCGATCGAGACTGTCCAATCCCAGTTGATCAAACGTGGTTTCTGGTTTCTCCTCCTCTTCGGTCAGGGGCCGGCCGAGCTTGTCGGCGACGATGTGGGCGACGGCCTCGCGCACCTCCGGTTTGACCTGGCCAATCTCGATCTCGGCCAAGCCCGCCAGCTTGGGAAACTCGAAGGTGCGCCGGCCGAAGGCGAAGTGATAGGGCACATAGGTCGGCATCTCGGGAGCATCGCCGACGTTGTACCATGCCTCGAACCAGGGATTGAGCGTTTCGCGGCGCAGTTCGGGAAGCCGGCTGCGCTCGATGCGTTCGATGGTGACGCTCACGGAGCGGCGCGGCATGAAAACGAGCAAATTGGACAGCAGCCAACCGAGGCCGGCGGCGTAGCGGCCGATGAGGTTGGGATGTTCGCCGGTCTGGGCGTAGCCGAACATGCTGCCCCATAAACCGCGTGTGCGCACAAGAACGACCGTCGTTTGCGGCACGGCTTGCAGGATGTCCGCCAGCGCACGCGCGCCGCCGAGCCGTTCGATGCCCGCGTGCTGGATGCGGCCGGACGGCCACAGGATGTAGTTGTCGCCGTTGCGCAGGCCGTCGATGACGATTTCGACCGCCTGCTGTGCCCGCGAGCGTGCCTTGGCGCTGGCCTGATCCAGAGCGGGCACGCGCACGGCGTTGAGCAGCTTCATCAGCAGATACATGAACGGATTGGTGAAGTTGCCCTCATACACCATCGGTCGCGGCCGCAGCGACGGCCAAACGGCACCCAGCACGAGCAGCGGATCGACCAGCCCCGGATGATTGGGCAGCACGAGGACCGGCCCTTTCAGGCCGCGAATCTGATTCAAACCCTCGACGCGGATGCGGTAACGGAGGGACACAAACAACCGGGTGATCGCCCACAAAAAATAACGCAGCGGCAGAAGCATGACAATCCTCAGGGAAGGATGGATCGCTCCTGCGAACGCGCCGGCGATCCGAGCAACACTTTACCTGAAAAGGATTGGCACTGCCAGAGGATGAGATGTCACCCGAAATAATCTCGTGTAGCCGCGACGCGCAGCGGAGCTAAGAGGCGCTAACAGAATGCATGGCCAGCCCGCAGCGCCAGCAAGGGATTTCCCTTGCTGGCGCTGCGGGCTGGCAAAGACACCCTTGCTGGCGCTGCGGGCTGGCAAAGACTCCCTTGCCGGCGCTGCGGGCTGACAAAGACACCCTTGCCGGCGCTGTGCGTGCGTTTCGAGACGATCGGCTGTCAACGCATCTGGGTAGAGGGAGTGCCGGGACGATAGGCGTTTGAAGGCGGATTCCCGGAGAGTGCGGGCGACGCGAGCAATTCGACGACCGTGAGCCAGAACTGCTCGTCTTCGTCTTTCTGCCATTCGACGGAGACCGCCGTGCTTTCGCTGTTGCCGGTCTTCTGCCGCTTCAGCACGAGGATGAATGTTTTGCCGCTCTTGGTCTTGCCGGACAGCCGCATATCCTGATCCGTTCGGGTCATGGCGACCATGAAGCCGGCGTTGCTCAACGCCCCTTGCAACTGCGCGGAAACCTGATCGACCGAGCCGGATACCACCTGCTGCTTGCCGCTGGGATTGACGAAGGACAGCAGGAATGAATTGGCCGAACAGCCGGCCGCGGTACACAGCAGCGCGGCGGCGCATACCATCTCCATGCGACGCGACATGGCTCTACCCTCGCAAGAACTATCGATCCGAAAGGAAGTGGCGGGACGATAGCCAGGAAGTTCGGCTCGTGCAAGAGCAGTCTCGCATGGAGTGTGCCTCTGGATTTTGGAGTTTTTCTCCCCTCTCCCCTGTACTCGGGGGAGAGGGGCTTCGTCTTGATAGATCCAAAATCCAGAGGCACACCCCTCGCATGCGGAATGCCACGGCGAGCCAGAGAGCGTCAACACTCCGGCTCGCCGCGAGTGCAATTTTCGTGCTGAACTCAAGAATCGCCGTGACTCGGAGGAGTTGCTTCAGCCTCTTGCAATCCGCTTGTCGCCGACAAGGTTCTCCGATAGGGCGTGAAGAATCGCGAGAGTATGCCGGACTTGCCCAGGCTGATAAGCAGGGCCAGGCCAAAAAGCGCCAGGCTCAGGAGAATGTGATCGAGTCCCGTCACGACCTGTCGCAGCCAGCAGTAGCCCCGCCAGCCAGCCCCAGCCAGCCAGATCGTCAGCACGATCCCGGCGGCCGCGAGCGAGAAACGCTGCCGGGTTAGACGGCCATAGCCTGCCAACAACCCGGCCATAAGCAGTGGATAAAGGCCGATCGCCAACGGCGGAGCGCTTGCGGCATCGTCGAAACGTCCGAGCATCGCCAGCAGACAGGCCAACAACACCAGGGCGGAACCCACGACGCGGAGGAAGCGAGCCAGCGCGTCGTCCAACGCCGCACCGATGAGAAGGACGCCGAACAATGCCAGATGGAAGACGATCGCGCCTTGCGGCGGCGTGACAACCGTCAGCGCGGCCAGCGCCGTCAGGCCAAGCCCCATGAGACAACGCCAGGAATCGCGCCGCCAGGTTCCGAGGCTCACTTGCAAGACCGCGGCGGCCAGCAGCGGCGCGGGCTGCCACGAAACAAGTTCGCGTTCATCCAGGGTGTTCGGGCCGACGACCGCGAGCATTACCAGAACCGACGTTAACGCCTCGACGGCGCAGGGCGTTCCTCGCAGTCCCGCATAGGCATAAAAACTCGCCGATGCCAACAGCGTCACCGAAAGAGGTTCGCCTATTTGAGCGGTGAACACGTTCAGGAAATTTCGATAAATCGGATCGTCTCGGTGGCCAATAATAAGGAAGCCGACCAACAGCGCCGGCATCGCCAGGGCAATTCCGAAGACGGCGCGGCGTTGGGAGACAAGGCCGATCTCCAGCAAAAGGATGGCGATGGCCAGGCCAAAGGGCATCAGGAACAAAGGCCCGAAGATCACATGTTGGAGGTCGCCGCTGTCGAGCAGCTGCATCGACCAACACAGCAAGAAGGCTCGCGCCGGCACCGCGAAGGCCAGTAAACCGAAAAGAACCCACGGATACAACGGCCAACGCCAGGGACTGCCGTTGTCGCGCACATAGTCGGGACCGCGACGGATGGCCGGCAGCAGCGTCAGAAAGATCAAGCCCGCGACCGGAGAGAAGCCGAACAAGCCCCACATGAGCGCCTCGCTGCGCGGTTCGGCCAACAAGGGGCGGAGTGCGAGGGGATAGAGAAAGAAGAGGCTCAAGATCAGGTAATAAGGAATGCGGAACCATGCCGGCAGCGCCAACCGAATGCCGCGCAGCAATCCCTCGCTCACGCCGACCGCGAATAAAAGACCTCCAAGGTAGCAAGCGAATCCGCGGCTGGGATTGAGGACAAGCACTTCGTCGAACGTCACCGAGGTGGCCAGGAACAGCAGCACTACCAACAACAGCACCGTGCGCGCGTCATCCCACACGTTGCCGAAGCGCACGAGTAGGCAGGCGGTGACGGCCAAAAGCAGCGTGTAGCCGGCCAAACCCGACATGAGCGCCCAGGTTTGCACCTCCCCGGACTGCGCGCCGAACGAAATCCACAAACCGGCGAGAAATAGTCCGGCACTGAGGACGTAAAACGGATTGTTCGTGCAGATCCAGCGGATCAATCCCCGCCCGCTCCCGAGCGGGTGCGACACGGATGTGACTCGAACGTCGGTGAGTGTGGTCATGATGAGGCCCCTGATGTGATGGAATGGACCCGGGGCCAGACCAGAAAGGATAAGGAAGACAAGGCTGGACCCCGGCCGTATTCACATCATACCGTCGCTTCCTCCGCGACCGCAACCATCTTGCAGCGAACATTTCAACTGGCAGGCCGGACAGAAGTTGCCGGATCGCTCGTCTTTTCTCCACGGTGGGGAGGAGGCTTGACAGGTCTTGTGTCCGCCCCTGGCAGCATCCTCCCCGCCTTTTCCTGTCGAGTGCCCTTCTCGATTTTGGCGTTTCTAGGCGAACGGCCGGCGTTAGCCGGCTGGTGAAAAGCCTGTACCAGCCGGCTGACGCCGGCCGTTCGCCAAAATCGCCAGGGGCGCCCTTCTCCGTCATCTCAGCCGTATTTGCCCCTCTTGCGATCCTGTCCTACAATTTGACAGGAACAGATGGAGTCGTTTCCCCCCTCGACTCGCGCTGTCGCGACTGTCTGTGATTCCCCATCCTCCCGTCGCTTGGAAGATCTCGTAGAGGAGTTAGACGTCTATGCGACGCATCACCCTGTTCCCAGGGATGCGAGCGGCGAGGAATCCCCGCGCCCGCTCGATTCGCCTCAACCTGGAAATTCTGGAAGATCGTGTGGTGCCGTCCGGCACTCCCCTCGGCGAACCGTCTGGCTACGCGACCCCCGGAGTCGAAATGGTGAACGCCGGCGCGGTCTCGCCCGCCGGAGGACCGGGACAGCCCGCTGGTTTCAGCCCCAGTCAAATCAGTCAGGCCTATGGCTTTAATCGCATCACCTTCAATAACGGTACCGTGCGAGGCGACGGCAGCGGGCAGACCATCGCCATCGTCGATGCCTACAATCAGCCCAATATCATCAGCAATTTGCATACGTTCGACTCGATGTATGGCCTCCCCGACCCGCCGAATTTCACCGTGGTCAACCAAAATGGCGGCAGCAGCTTGCCCACGGCCAATCAAAGTTGGGGGCTGGAGATCAGCCTCGATGTGGAATGGGCGCACGCCATCGCGCCGGGGGCCAATATCTTGCTGGTGGAGGCCAACAGCAATAGTTATTCAGACCTGCTGACGGCCGTGAATTATGCCCGCAATCAGCCGAACGTCTCCGTGGTGTCGATGAGTTGGGGCGGCGGCGAATGGTCCACCGAATCGTCCTACGACACGTACTTCACCACGCCGAGCGGCCACACCGGCATCACGTTCGTCGCTTCCACCGGCGACCTCGGCTCCGCAGGCGCGCCCGAGTATCCATCGGTTTCCCCGAATGTTCTCGCGGTCGGGGGCACGCAGTTGACCACGGATAGCGCAGGCAACTACATCGGCGAAACGGCCTGGAATGGCAGCGGCGGCGGCATCAGCACCGGTGAGCCGCAGCCCGGCTATCAACGCGGTGTGGTGACGCAGACCAGCACGACGCGAGCGGTCCCTGATGTCTCCTATGACGGATCCGGAAGCTCGCCCTTTGCCATTTATGATACCTCGTCCTACGCGGGTTGGTTGCAAGTGTACGGTACCAGCGCCGGCGCGCCGCAGTGGGGCGCTTTGATCGCCATCGCGAACCAGGGGCGTGAACTGGCCGGCAAGGGCACGCTCGACGGCGGCACGCAAACGCTGCCGGCTCTCTATCAGCTGCCCCAAAGCGATTTCCACGACATCACTACCGGCAACAATGGCGGCTACTCCGCCGGGCCGGGTTACGATCTTGTCACTGGACGAGGCTCTCCGTTGGCCAACCTGGTTGTGGCGGGACTGGTCTCGTTCGGTACACCGTCCTCGAATGCCCCGTGGGTTGTCGCGCCCGCCAGCGCAACGCCGAACCCCATTACCGGCACGACAACCAACGTCAGCGTTCGGGGCAACGATAACAGCGGCGCGGCCAGCCTGACCTACACATGGTTCATTCTCAGTGAACCGGCCGGAGCGACCGCGCCGACGATTAACGTCAATGGCAGCAACGCGGCGCAGAACGCCACGCTCACCTTCCATAAGGCCGGCATTTACACATTTCAGGCCATCATCACCGATCCCAGCGGCCTGACGGTCAGCAGCAATGTGACGGTCACGGTCAACCAGACCTTGAGCAGTATCCTCGTCACTCCTGGTAGTGCCAATGTCTATAACGGCGGTACACGTCAATTCACGGTCACAGCCCTAGACCAGTTCGGCAACCCCATGAGCGTGCAGCCGACTTGGACGGTCGTGGGTGCCGGCGCCATCAATGGCAATGGCGTCTACTCCGCTCCTTCCACAGGTTCGGGAACGGCCCGCGTCCAAGTTTCCATTAATGGAGTGACCCAGAGCGCCACGATCGCATATACCGCCGCACCGGTCTCGAATCCACCCTCCAATCCGTGGACGGTCTGGCTCACCTGGTTCAATAACTGGATAACTCAACTGACCAATTACTGGCAATCGTTGCTCGCTTCACGGCAAAGCTGAGTTCGGAGTTTACGTATCGATAACGAACAGCCGACGTCAGCCGGCTGGTACAAGCTAGTGGAGTCTGTACCAGCCGGCTAACGCTGACCGTGGGACTCAGCGCAGTTGGTCTATCCCCTCATCCCGCTCCGCCGTATACTCTCGCCGCGTATCGTGCCGATCGTGGGAGGGAATAGTGTGGCCGAGAACTCCAGCGATCTGGTGGTTGAAACTTTCAAGCTCACCAAGATTTACCAGAACCGCCAGATTGCCCTGAATGATGTGACGCTGCGGATCGAACCCGGCTGCGTCTTGGGTCTGCTCGGCTCCAACGGCGCCGGCAAGACAACGCTCCTGCGTCTCATTATTGGTTTGCATCGGCCGACCGCCGGCTGGGCCAAGGTCTTCAACAAGACCATGACGCCCAACGCCGCCGATCTGCGCCGCCGCATCGGCTACATCCCCACCAATCCCCAGTTTCCGCGTGGGATGACGCCGATCACTTATCTCGACTACATGGCTCGCCTGTTCGGTTTGCCCAAGGATGTCCGCAAGCCGCGCCTGGCCTCGCTCATTCGCGCCGTCGATCTGCTGCGTGTCTCCGGCGATCCCATCGCCGGCTTCTCCAACGGCATGACGGCGCGCCTGGCCGTCGCTACCAGTCTTATCAATGAGCCGGACCTGCTTATCTGGGACGAACCGACGCATGGACTCGATCCCGAAGCGTGGCGCAGTATGCTGGAGCTAATCAAAACGCTCAGCCGCGAGAAAACACTGATTGTCTCCAGCCATAACCTCAGCGACATCGACGAAGTGTGCAATCACGCGGCCGTCCTCAGTCACGGCCAACTTATTTACTGCGGCTCGCTGCAAGACTTGAAGGGCCGTATGCGTCGCAATCATTTTGAACTGGACCTTGAAGGCGATCAGAAGGCGATCGCCAAGGCGACCACGGCCATTCGCGCGCTGCCGGAGTTTAAGATTGTCAACATTCGGCAGCGCCGCCTGGAGTTGTATTTGCAAGACGAAGCCGTCAGCACGGGGGCGCTGGCCAATGTCCTGATGACACTGAGCGACAACAAGGTCACGCTTGTATCGATCCGCAGCGTCGGCCAGCAGACGGAACAGGCGTTTCTCGATCTGGTCGAGAAAGAAGAATCGCGCGGTTTCGCTCGTATCTACCAGGGCGAAGCGGCCTAAAAATACTTTAACCACGAAACACACGAAACACACGAAAAAAGACAAAAGCAAAATACAGAATCGATAGCATCCCAATCTCGATTGCCACCTTTTTTATTTGCCTTTGTCTTTTTTTCGTGTGTTTCGTGTGTTTCGTGGTGAAATTTGGGGATTTGACATGGACGCGGTTGCCGAGAAAAAGCCGATCACCTTTAATCGTTGGCTGCCCTACTGGGCCGTCTTTCAGGCCGATGTGCGGCAGACGCTGCGCAGCTGGGTTTATCGCTTCTGGGTTTTGCTCTCCGTGTTGGCCACGGCCGGGTATCTGCTCTTCCGCTTCGGCTATCACGAAGTCGGCATCATTCAGTCGGCCTCGCTACACAGTAGCCAGTTGCTACGCTGGATCGTGCTGGGCAGTGCGGCCATCATTTGCGTGCTGACGGCCGGCAGCATCTCGTCGGAGCGCGGGACCATGGCCGACTCCGTACTCAGTCGCGGTATCAGCCGCTATCAGTATTTCATGGGCAAATGGCACGCTCGGCTTGTCACCGTACTGGGTACCTTCCTCGCCCTGGGTATGCTGACGCTGATTAGCGCGCTGTTTTTGCTGCACGAAGATTTGTCGTGGGACGGCAGTTTGGTGGCCCTGCTGACGGTCGCCGCCTTGTTGGCGGCGGTCATCACCTGCGGCGTGACCGTCAGCGCCATTGCCAACAGCACCGTACTCGGCATTGCGGTACTGTGGGCCGTGCTGTGCGGCGGCGGATTTCTGCTGAAGTTTCTGCCGCAGCGCTATCCGTCGCCGGATCGCGCCTTGCAACGCCTACCGTATATCTTGCAAGGCCATTACGATTTCAATAGCCTCGCCGAGTTCGTCGGCTGGTCCATCATTCTATCGTGCGTGGCCGCCCTCATTGGCATGGTATATTTCTCGCGCCGCGATGTTTAGAGGCACGAACATTTTGGCCAGCCCGCAGCGCCAGCAAGGGACTTCCCTTGCTGGCGCTGCGGGCTGGCAGTCATGGGGTTAGACCTCGAAGCGGTGAGCGCTCGTTCTCGAACCTGTTCGGGACCACGAGCGAGTACACGCACGGGACCACGAACAGCGTTGTCGCCAAGCCGGCGAGCAGGCCGCCAAGGACGGCCCGACCGAGCGGCACATTCGCTTCACTTCCACGGCTTAAGCCCAGCGACATCGGTATCAGGGCAAAGAACGTCGCCAGCGCGGTCATGACCACCGGCCGCACCCGAACCGCGGCCGCTCGCCGTATCGCCTCGGCCGGAGACAGCCGATCCGTTTTGCGCACGTTCTCCGCGAAGTCAACCAAGAGGACCGTGTTGGAAACCACGATTCCTACCATGAAGATGACTCCCAAGAGCGATTGGACGTTCAAAGCCGTGTTCGTGAAATACAGCATGAGGATGACGCCGATCACGCCGATCGGCACCGCCGACAATACCACTAGCGGCGTTAAATAAGACCGGAACAAGGCAACCATCAGGAAGTAGATCAGCACCACGGCTCCAAGCATCCCCATCGCCTGGAAGAGAAATGTTTGCTGCATCTTCTCGTATTCTCCGGTTAAGACAATTCGCGCCCCCTCCATTACCATCTTGCCGTCTTTATCCGGGTCGAAGGGACTCCAGCCGCCGTCGGGCCGCTGCTTTCCAAAACTGGCCACGACGCGGTTCACATCGTCGGCCACATGTCCGAGATCGCGGCCCTGGACTCCCATCGTCAGTTCCATCGTCGCCTGAAGATTAGTATGGTTGATCTCGGCCGGCACTTCCATGCGCGGGAGCGGAACCTTCACGATGTTCCGGAGGGGGATCGGCTTCATCTGTCCCAGGCCGGTGATCGGGATATTGAGCAGGGTTTCGACCGACGTAATGTCTTCTTCCGGATACTGCACGCCGACGAAATACTGGTTGGAACTCTTGGGATCGATCCAAAAATTCTTCTTGTTGAACTGGACGCTTGAGTTGACCGCCGACACGACGTTTCGCATCACGTCCGCCTGATTCAGTCCGAGAGCGGAGGCTTTCGCCTGGTCCACCTCCAAGACGTACTGCGGATAGTCAAGTCGCTGGATGATGCGAGCGTCCACCACGCCGTTGATGCCCTTGACCTCTTTCAAAATCCGCTCGGCCACGATCCGTGCTTTCTTCATGTTCTTGGCCGTGATCCGGATGTTCAGCGGACTCGATTTTCCCTCGTTCATCGCCGCCCGGACCATACCGCCCGCGTCGAAGGCGAATCCCAGATCGGAAAATTGCCTGTCGCCCGCGAACCCCCGACGCAGGACATCGACCCATTGCTGGGCGGAGCGGGACCGTTCGGACTTGAGCTGGACCTTGACGACGGCGTCCATGGTTCCAGCGTTCGGGGTGTAGGCGGCCGACCAGTTGGGAGTCAAGCCGATCTCGCTAATCACCAACTCAAGATCCTCACCGAGCTTTTCCTTCACGACCTGTTCCACGTTGGCGATCCGTTCTTCCGTCACCTCGACCCGCGTGCCGGATGGGGCGCGGACGAAAATCTCGAATGCTCCTGCGTCCACCTCGGGGAAGAACTCCCGGCGGAGATTTGCGCCGAACAGGACAATGACCGCCGCCAGGGCTGCGAACGCCGCTCCGATCACGAGACCGCGCGCATGCAGAGCCAATGCGAGGAGTCGGGTGTAGAGTGCGATCCCGGCATTGATCGCGGCCTCCCATTTCTCGAACAGCCGGCCGAATAATCCCTTTGGCGGAGCGTTTTCGTTCTCGTTACGGTGTTCGTAATCCAGACTGTGGGACTCTGCCGGCTTGTGCCCATGCGGTTTCAGCCACGCCGCGCAGCGGGCAGGGACGAAGGTTCGCGAGAGGATGTAAGCGATTGTCATGGCGAACGCCACGGCAAGAAACATGGGACGGAACAAGAACGCTCCGAGTCCCGGCATCAAGGCCAACGGCAGCAAAACGAGGAGCGTGCAGAGTGTAGCGATTAGCTCCGGCAAGGCCACCTCGCTCGCTCCGAAAAACGCCGCCTCGTGTGGCTCGGCACCGAGGCCCAGGTGACGGTGGGTATTCTCCAGGCAAATAATCGCGCTGTCCACCAGCGGGCCGATGGCGAGGGCCAGTCCCGCCAGGGTCATCAGGTTGATGGTTTGCCCTACGGCATAGAGGCAGGCAGCGGCCCCGAGGACGGCAACGGGGATGGTCATTACGGCAATCATCGTCATCCGCCATTCGCCGAGGAAAACGAGGATCACAAGCGAGCAAAGGATGGCACCGAGTATCCCTTCTTCCGCGAGACTTTCAATCGCCTTGCGGACATACACCGACTGATCCATTACCACCTTCAAATCCACGTCCGGGGTGGTCAACCGCGCTTTCATATCGGGCAGATTGTTCTTGAGGGTATCGACGACATCCAACGTGCTATATCCCGACTGCCGGTAAACCGGAATGTACACCTGACGGCGGCCATCGACTCGGACCACGTTCGTCTGAATCGTGGCCGCGTCTTTCGGGATCGCTACCTCTCTCAGAAACACCGTCCGGCCGGCTGCGTCGGTCTTGATCGGCACGTCGGCCATGCGTTCCACGGTGTCATACATCGCGTTGGAGTCGAGGGTGTAATCGATCTTGCCGAATTTCGCGTCGCCGGCCGGGATGAAAATGTTGAAGCGGTCGAGGGCGTTCATCACATCGACGGGGGAGAGGCCGTGGGCCTGGAGTCGTTCCCGGTCCAGGTAGGCAAGGATGGTGCGGATTTTACCTCCGTATACCACCGGCGCATTCGCGCCGCGCGAGGACATAATCATCATGCGGACCTGATAGCGGGCCGTGTCATAGAGAACGGACTCGTTTTGGGTCGCGCTGTTGAGGGCCACCAAGCAGACCGGCGTGGACGAAGTTGGATCATACGGCAAGATGACCGGTGGCAGCGTTCCGGGAGGCAGTGTCGGAATTTCCACGGTGGCCAGCGAGTTCACCTGGGTCAACGCCCCATTGGGGTCCACGTCGTCGGCAAAGAAATTGCGGATGATGCTGACGCCAAGGAGAGACCGCGATTCCTGCCGCCTGATCCCCGCCGCCTGGCCGGTGCCGCGCTCCATGCGAGCAGTAAGCCCAGACTCGACGCTGGTCGCCGCCATGCCGTTGTAGAACGTCAAGACCTGGACGGCCGGACTGCGATAGACGGGAAGAATGTCGGCCGGAATCATCCTCAAGGAGACTCCGCCGACCAGCAGAATCGTCAGCACCAAGACAGTAATCGCCCGAGGGTTCCCGAGCGAGAAACGGATCAGACCATTCATGAATCACGATCTCATGGCTTGACTCCAGCCATCGAAGCCGGAGGGAATGGAGCGGGTTTTAGGTGTGCGCAACACGGTTGCCGGTTCAGCGCCCGTTCGAGGACTGGCCCTCTTCCGCTACAACGGCGGCTCCCTCACTCAGCGGAGCGGAGGCACGGAGAATGACCCGATCCGCCGGCATCAGGCCGGAGAGAATCTCGACCATCGCCCCGTTGTCGGCTCCGATAACGACCGGGACGAGAGCGGCCTTATCCTCGCGGATGAGCCAAACCGATCCTTTCTTGCCGTCACGCTTGCCAACCAGGGCGGACGAAGGGATTTGAACGGCGGCCGCCGAACCGCGTTGCAGGGTGAGGGTAACTCGGCCGAACATTCCGCGACGGAGTTTTCCATCCGGGTTATTGACATGCACCTCGGTTCGCATCATCCGAGTGACAGGATCCTCGGAGGCGGCCAGCCGGGACACTTCAACCTTGTCGGTTCCGCGCGTCGCGAACACTTCGCCAGGCAGGGCGTCCACGATGACGGCGGCGGGATCGCCGCAATTGACGAACGGCACATCCCGTTCGGGCACCTGGATAATTACCCGCATCACGTCCGTCCGCTCGACGGCCAGCAGCGGCACCCGATGATCCCCACCCGAGTCGGCCGCCCGGATGAAGTCGCCGGGGTAGAAGTTTCGCTTGGTGACCACGCCGGTATAGGGAGAGCGGATGACCGTGTAGTCGAGCAGCACTTGCGACTTCTCAAGCCGCGCTTTGGACGTTTCAACTTCCGCCTCGGCGTAGCGGAGATCGGCCTGAGCCTGCTTAACCCGTGCCTGGGCGGCTGCTTCCTTCTGTTTGGCGGCACCGACGGCCTCGCTCGCCGCCAAGTCGGCCGCGATCGCGGCCTGATGGTGATCCTCATGCTCGTCCGCGAGTTTGGCGTCAATGGACCTTTGAGCGACAAGGCGATTAATTCGGTCGAGTTGCTTCTCGCGATACGCCCGATACGATGTCTTGGCTTTCTTTTCGGCTTTGGCCAGGGCGACCGCCGCCGTAGCCGCCCCCAGGTCGGCCTCGGCGGTGGCGATCGCGGCCTTCATCTGGTCCACCCGCGCCTCCGCCCTTACAACATCGGCGGTGTCCTGTTTCACTTGCGCCTTGTATTCCGGGACCGAGATCCGGGCCAGCACGTCGCCGACTTGCACGGGATAACCGATATCGACTTTCTGTTCGGCCAGGAACCCCGATACCTTGGTGTACAGGTCGGCGGACTCAAATGGCTCGACGGAACCAGGTTGGAGACACAGCCGATCCATTCCACCCGCGCGAGGAGAAGCAACCTCGACGGAGATGGTTCCGGCGGAGTTTAGCCCTTGGAGATTGTGCGGCGAATCTTCGGTGGCGGCCGTGCGGCGAACGATCATATATCCTCCGCCCATGCCCAGCAAAGCTAAAACGGCGAGAGCCAGCAACCACCGACTCCACTTGCCTCCCGATCGCTTTGACTGCATGGCGGCTTCTCCTTCACGAAATCTACACGGAAACTTCATATTACAGTCAACCTCTTCCCATGCAAGGAGCAATTTCGAGGAATTCGCATTGCCCACTCTTCCTGACTCGCATGTCCGGCAAAATGGTTAAACCTCGTCCTCTTCCTCTCCCGATGAAGGAAACCGGGATACTTTCCGCTGGCAGGAAGGCAATCGAGCTATGCGTGGAAGCATGGTATTGGCTTTGATGATCTGTTGTGGCATCGCGTCGGCAGGGTCGGCGAGCGATCTCGATAAGTGTTGCAAGCCGGGGTGTGGACATTGCAACGTCCCACCGCCGCCGTTCTGCCCGAAATGCACTTGTCCTTGCGATGAGTGCCGGCTCTGCCTGTGTCCGCCCTGGAACGCGAAGGAGGCGCCGGCCTGGATCGAGCGGTTGATGCGCTGTTCCAACTTCCAGGCGCGGAAGACGGCGGCAGCCAAACTCGGTTGTCGCTGGCATGCGGACTTTTGCCGGACGCCGGAGGTACTCACTGCCCTCATCGCCGCCCTGCACTGCGATGTTTGTTGGGAGGTACGTCTCGCGGCCGCTACCTCCATTCGCGAGCAGGACGCGCGGACGCCGCAAGCCATTCTCGCTCTCTACATCGCCAGCAAACTCGATCCGCATTATCTGGTCCGCGAGCGCGCAGACGAGTCGCTCGATATTCTTCTGGTTCTGCAACGTCCCTGCTACAAGCAATTGTTCAAAGCGGCCGACGAGTTGATTAAGAAGCTGCGCGGCAAGTACAAGCCCGGCACGCACGATTGCCAGACGCTCTATACGTTGTGTGGTGAACTGCTTGGTGGGAAAGGAGGAACCGCCACCGGAACGGCTCCCTCGACTTCGGGAGAAGGGGGCGAAGACGACTTACCCGGCCCCACGAATCTGCCAAAAGAGGCCAAGGGGGACGAGAAGTAAGGCGGTGAGGCGGCTTCAATTCTCTTCGTGTTTTTCAAGGACCAGCGCGAAGCCATCCCACCACGAGAGAAAGCGTTTCAGCGACATGGTCCGAACGCGGCCATCGGCGTCGTTGGAATCGATGACGCGCACCTCGGTCGGACTAATATCGACCAACGTGACCATGTGCGGCCCATCGCCGGGCACACGCTCGCGGAAACCGACAATGGCCCCTCGCTTCTCGCGGATCGCGTAGCGCAAAATGGTGGTGCTGCGGGAACCGATCGGCTGCGTGCGGTAATCGACGCGAACCTCATCGAGAGCATCTTCGAGGTCTTTCTGTGTTGCCCGCGTCGTATGGGTATCGGCTAGGCCGTGCAAAGCCTTGATGCCGTGGTGCCGTGCCAGCGTTTCCAAAGCGCACCAAGCGCATCGACCTTCCGGAAGATTGCGAATCCGGTTTTCCCGCGCGATTTCGACCTCGGCATGGACGGTACAAGGAAGCAGGGAAAAGATCGCCAAGAGAACGCCGCCCAGTTGTTTCGACAGAAGAGACAAGCATAAACCTCTTGGTAGAAGCATCGAAATCAAGCTGCCACACCATCGAGTTTAGCCAGGAAATGTGAAGGTTTTGTTTGGAGATGGAGAATTCGAGACGTGTAATGCATACCGATTGTTTTTCATTTCGTGGCGCGAATTGAGCGTATAATTCTATTGAAGATTTGGTAACAAAGTTGTAGATATAAAGAAGAAACGGTGAAGAAGACGAAAAAGTAATCACTTTCGATCGATGTATCCAGCCTCCGAAACGCCCCCGTTCCGCTGGCTCGCTCCTTGACGAAGGAGGGAACGCTCATGACGATGACCAAAAATGGCCGGGTAATCGGGTGGTTCACTGCACTCATTCTGACGTTCGCAGCGGCGTCTTCCGCGCACGCTCAGACGGGAGTTTATCCCGTGTATGGGCCGTGGGGCGTCTACTACATGCCCTATTATCCTTCTTACCCCGGCCCTCTGTACTCCCAGAGCGTTCCGGCCTCCAACGGGCAGGCGGCTCCGATTACGCGAACTTCCGCGAAGTCTGGTTACGCGGCTGCATCGAGCAACACGGATTCGCGTCCCAGCTATTACAGTGAGGACTATACCGGCCCGGAAGGGCCGACCAACGCGCCCAGTAAGGTCGCTTACATCCGCGTCCGTGTTCCGGCCAATGCCGAATTGTGGATGAACAAGGAGAAGAGGACACAGACGGGAACTATCCGGGAATTCGTGACCCCCGCCCTCAATCCCGACCATATCTACGTCTATAACGTGAGGGCGCGGTGGACGGAAGAAGGGGGAATCAGCGTCGAAAAGACCCTGCGCGTGAGGACCATTTCGGGAACGCGCGTGACCGTGAACTTCGTGCGTCCGCCCGCGGAACAACCGCGACAGACGGTTCAGACTTCCGTTGCGACAGCGCCTTCTTCGGCACGACAAGTCGAGCAACAGCCTGTCAATTGGACCTCCGGCGCCGCCCCACGATCGTTCCGAGGGGGAGCGCCTTAAGCACGAACTTTGGCCAGCCCGCAGCGCCAGCAAGGGTTATTTACCCCTTGCTGGCGCTGCGGGCTGGCAATTCAAAGTAGCCGGTTTCATCGCGGCAAGAGGAGCCGAGGCGGTGGGAGGGTGGAAGAATCTTCCTCGGCCGTCAGCAAATCAACCACTACTTCTGTCCCCGGAACGACGCGGACGGCGCGGGTGCGTCGCACTTTGAGGCCGTGTTCGTTCCAGGACGCTTCTACTTCATATTCAAATAATGCCCCGGTAGATAGAGGCGGTGTCACGAAGCGCCGCCAGATGCCGCGCTGCTTCGTGGCCTGACCATCAAGCCGTAACTCGGCGTCCGCAGGTAGATGCACGCGAATGAGGGCGGGAGACGAGGACGCCTCCATCGTCTCAGTCGCGGCGGCATGAGCGCGGAAACGGCGACCGAAAAGACCATATTCCTGGAGAGCCTCGCGCAAGGAAGGCCAGGGGTAGTCTCGGTAATAATAACTTCCGGTGCCAGGGATGCCGTTGTCCGTCGTCAAGTTGGGGTCGCGTGCCGGCGGGTAGGGAGCGCCGATTCGATACAAGGGAGGTTGCGCTTGCGCCACGCTGAGTTCAAGCGACAGCAAGACGAGAAGGAGCGAGAAAAAGCAAGCAGTCCGGCGGGGTGAGTCGTTCATGCGTCATCCTCGGCGCGCATACCAGATGTGCGGGCGCATCCTTGCCTGCCGAGAATCTATCACACGTTTGATGATGCGGGACGGAATGAAGACAACGAGGACGAGCGTTCCTTTGGAGAAACGCCCGTCCCTGCCGTCCTGCGCGGAAGGGTTTACCGAGTGGGATTATTCAGAAGGCCATCTGGAGTTGGGTACGGACCATCCAGCCGTCTACGCCGGGGATGAAGCCAGTAGGTGAGGCGCCGCCGCCGGCTGGGTTGCCGCCCCGGTACCAGTTGACGTCGGTGGACCACTTGAGTAACTGCCCGTAGAAGTAGTAGTTGGCAGCGACGGCCCATTCCTGCACGCCCTGGAAGCGGCGAAAGGCACCGTCGATGACGCGCACCGGCGTAGACGCGCCGGCGACGCGGGTGGTCGTGAAGCGACCATTGCCGTTGATGCTGCCACTCTCGCCGGTAATCATGTCCCAACGGCCGGCAATCTCCAACTTTCTGGGAATGAGGAAGTAGCCCACCTGCACGGACGTGCCGCAATCGACGAGAGGGCCGTGGGGAAACAAAGCGTTCGCGCCGCTGCCGTCCTGGTAAATGATGGCGTTTCCACCCGGCGGCGTCGTCTGGAAGTCATTCAGGATACGGCACCAGGATTCGTTGTAGATGCTCAGACCGCGGAAGTGCATGGCAATGAAACTGTCGAAGGCGTAGTAGTTGAAGCGATCGACGGCGTGGGAGCCGGCCGGCGTCGTCGCATCGCCGTTGAGCAGGTTGATGAGCCGTGTGCCGCCGGGGCCGCCCGGCGTGACCAGAACCCGGCTCTGCTCCAGGTCGCCGTAAATGCTGCGACGATCCATCGGCACGAGATCGACGGAGCCGCCGACGCGGACCACGGGTTTGACACTGTATTCGAGGTCGGAGATGGAATTGCCGAACAGGTTCCAGCGCTTGGCCTGCTCATTCCAAGAACCGCCAAAGTCATACCAGTAGCCCGCGATGAAACCCGGCAGGCGATCCATCTGCACATTGGGGAACTGCGACTCATTGCCGTTGGTGATCTGACATTGAGCGAACAGGCGGTCGTCGAAGGCGCGAAGCTGGGCGGTGACGGCCATCAGCATGTTGTTGTCGTCGGAGTCAAAGAACCAGTCGGCCATGCTGAAATCGACGAACTGGGCGTTGGCGCTGCCGAGGATTTCCGTCAGACCGAAGAACGGCTGCTGTTTGCCGACGATGAAGCTCAGGGTGGGGCTGTAACGGTGCGTCCCTTCGGGGCAGTCGATGCCACAGCCCTTGCCCGATCCTCCCAGGTGAATGTCGTAGCCGACGAAGGCGGTGAACAGACGCAGTCCGTGAGAGTCCACCGTGTTACTGCCGATGACGGATGCCGCCGTGCCGATGCCGGGAGCGCCGTAGGAGGCGGCCGGCGGCACTCCCGCGTTCTGGATGATGCGATTGCCCTGGAAGGCACCCAGGCCCCGCGTGTTGCCGTCGATCTGAAACTGGTAGTACAGGTCCGGCGTAAAGGCGGTGCCTTCCCAGAACAGACGCAAGCGTTTGACTTCCAACTGGGAGAAGTCGCCGGCTGCCGGTTCGTAGGATCGTCCGGTCAAATGGTTGTAGTTATCGGTGACCTTGTAGAAGTAGTAATCGGTCTGGATGCGGCCGCGGAGACGCATCTCAAAGGGAATGCGGGCGGCATCGTCCTGCCACTTGACGTAAGGCGGATTGGGCGGGCTGCGGATGAAGAAACCGCGACCGGCCTCGAAGCCGGTCTGCACGCCCGGCGGCATGCCGGCGCCTGGATTATCCTTGAGGTATTGCTCGATGCTTTGTTGCGCCGGCGCGGCTTTTTCTTTTTGATCCGGCTGTTTTTTCTTGTCACTGGGTTTAGGGGTCACATCCGTCACGGAAGGTCCGAGTTGCTCCGGCCGATTGTCCTTTTTATCCGGCTCAGAGCGCGGCGCCTTGTCCTTGGGTTGCTGCCCCTCGGCAACGGGCACGCGCCTTGGCGCACCAATCGGCTCAGCCGCCGTCGTGTTGAGCCGCTCGTTCAGTTCCTTGAGTTGGCGTTGCTGCTCTTCCAACTGTTTCTGCTGCTGCTCCACGATGGCGCGCAAATCCGGCGTCTCGGCCTGCTCTTCGTCGCCTCGCCCCATGCCTGCAACGGCCAGGACGACCAAGCAGGCAGCTGGCCACCAACTCCCCTGAGTCGATCTCATCCCGCACACCCCCGGATATACGTTTTCCGTGCAGGCGCATGCCCCCAATCGTCTGCCCTCACTCGCTCGCGGAAATTGCGGAGGAATCTATAACGGGAGGTTGGCAGGTTGAAAAGAGCAACTTACCCTTCTTCACCAAATCTACACAATCCTTGGGAATTGTCTGGAAATCCCTTCGCTGAGCGGGATGCCAGCCCCTGAATTTGCCGAGTCTCAGGGGGCTGGCGCCCCCGCTCAGCGAAACTTGGAAGTCATTCGTGGACAGAGGTTTAGACTATCCATGGCGAGCGACGGTTTTATTTCGGATTATGCAGATATTTTATAATGTGAATAGGACTGATCGTTACCAGCCCCTCGCCGATGATCTCATCGAGAGAGGTCAATAGCGGATCAATGCGCTCTGCAATATCGATTATTTCGATGCGCACCGGCAAGTTTTCACTCAGTTCCAGCAGGCGCGTCGTGTGCAGCCGGTGGTGCGCTCCGTAGCCGGCCACGCAGCGCATCACCGTCGCGCCGGCGATGCCCTTATCTTGGCAAAGTTGCACGATGGCCGTGTACAAGGGCCGACCGTGCCATTGATCGGTGCTGTTAACGTAAACCGTCACCAGTTTCGCATCGCCCTCGATCTTCATCGCTGTACCCTCTTCAGCGCGGCAAGATAGCGCGGACCAACATTACCGCCAGCACCACCGCCGCGAAACCCGCCAACACGCTGCCGGCCACGTTCGCCAACGCATACGCCCAGCTGCCGTCGCGGACGAGCTTGAATGTCTCCCACTCGAACGTCGAGAACGTGGTGTAGCCGCCGCAGAAGCCGGTACCGAAGAGCAAATACCAGTCCTGATGCTCCGGTGGCAGGCGTTCGAGAATGAGGACCGCCGCCGCGCCGAGAAGGAACGAGCCGCTGACGTTGATGAAAAAAGTGCCGAGCGGCAGGCCGCGCGTCCACGGTTGCACCGCGAACCAACTGCCGAGCCACCAGCGGACATACGTACCCAGTCCGCCGCCGAGGAAGAGCAGGAGCGCCTTCAAACGAAATCCTCCAATGCAGAATGCAGAATGCAGAATGAAAGACAATCGAGTTTTCATTCTGCATTCTGCATTCTGCATTCTGCATTGATACTTATCCCCAGCACACCAATCCCGGCTCATAGGCGTTGGCCAAATCGCCGTGATGCGGCAACACACGCACGGCGAAACCGTGTTGGCCACTCGATCGGCAAGGGATGATGCCGTGGAACTCCCAGATGTTATCGTGCTTGGGCGCGCCGTTGTGGCTCATGCTCACCGTCTGCGGTCGAGGAATGTCGCCCAGCGAATCGACCAGGCCGTGGAACAACTGCACTTCCACATCCTGCGGCGAGAAACGTCCGAGGTTGACGCGGACCTTGACGGGCAATTCACCGCCAACCTGCATGGGATCGGCTTCGTTAACCTCAACGCCTTCGACCTTCACCTGCCCCCAACCACGTATCAACCCCTGTCGCCACTGCGCCAGCGTGTTCGCCTTCTGGAGATTGTCGGCCGTCAGCCGCAAGAAACGCTGCGCCGACGGCAGATAGCACGTCGTCATGTACTCGGCCACCATGCGGCCCGTGTTAAAGACGGGGCACAAGGTCATCAATGAACGCTTCATGCGCTTCAGCCAACCGCGCGGCAAACCGTCCGACGAGCGCGTGTAGAACAGCGGTACGATTTCTTGCTCCAGCAAATCGTAGATGGCCCGCGATTCGACATCGTCTTGATAGGTCAGGTCGGTGTATTCCTCACCGGCGCCGATGGCCCAGCCATTCTCGCCGTCGTAGCCCTCGCACCACCAGCCATCGAGGATGCTGAGATTGAGACCGCCATTGCAACATATTTTCATACCACTGGTGCCGGAGGCTTCGAGGGGGCGACGCGGATTGTTCAGCCACACGTCCACGCCCTGCACCATGTAGCGGGCCACGTTGATGTCGTAATCTTCGAGGAACACGATGCGACGGCGAAACTCCGGCCGCCGCGCGAACTGCAAGATTTCGGCAATCAGTTCCTTGCCGCCGTGGTCCTTGGGATGAGCCTTGCCGGAGAAAACAAATTGCACCGGCCGATCCTTGTCGTTGATGATCGCGGCCAGGCGCTCCAGATTGCGGAACATCAGCGTGCCGCGTTTGTAGGTGGCGAAGCGGCGCGCGAAGCCGATCGTCAGGGCGTCCGGGTCGAGTACCTCGTCGGCGCGGGCAATCTCGGCCGGCAGCGCGCCGCGGTTGCGCAACTGCTGTTTGAGACGAATACGGGCGAAGGCAACCAAACGCTCGCGGCGGCGTTCGTGCGTGCGCCATAGTTCAGCATCGGGGATGTTCTCGACGCGCTTCCACATGGCCGCCTCGCTCGGCCGGCCGTCGTAGGTCATGCCCATGTAGCGGTCGAACAGCTGGATCATGTCCGGCGACACCCAGCTTTGCATGTGGATGCCGTTGGTGATCGAGGTGATCGGTATCTCGGAATCGGGCAGTTCCGGCCAGATGTTTTTCCACATTTTGCGCGAGACGCTGCCATGCAGTTTGCTGACGCCGTTGGTCACGTTGGCCAGGCGAATAGCGAGGACCGTCATGCCGAACGGTTCATTTTGATCGAAGGGGTTTTGCCGGCCCAGACCGATGAATTCGTTGCGGTCGATCTTGAACTGCCCCATGTAGCTGCCGAGATAATGCTCGATCAGCTGCGGAGCGAATACATCGTTGCCGGCGGGAACCGGCGTGTGTGTGGTGAAGGCGGTGCCGGCGGCGACAGCCTCGCGCGCCGCGGGAAACGGCAGATTCGTCTCTTCCATCAGTGTGCGGATGCGTTCCAGACCGCAGAAAGCGCTGTGGCCCTCGTTCATGTGGCAGACGGTCGGCGGTTTGCCCAACACACGCAGCGCCTTGACGCCGCCGATGCCGAGTACCATCTCCTGACGGATGCGCATATCGTTGTCGCCGCCGTACAGACGCGCCGTGATGATGCGGTCTTCCGGCGCGTTCTGCGGAATGTTCGTGTCGAGCAGATACAACGGCACTCGTCCGACCTGAATGCGCCAGATGCGCACCTGAATCTCGCGGCCGGGGAAGGGAATGCGGATCGTCAACGGCGAACCATCGCGGTTCGATTCGGGGATGAGCGGCAGATTGAAGAAATCGTTTTCGGGATAGCGTTCCTGCTGCCAGCCATCGACGGTGAGATATTGGCGAAAGTAGCCTTCGCGATACATCAGGCCGATGCCGACCAGTGGCAGACCGAGATCGCTGGCGCTCTTGAGATGATCGCCGGACAGCACGCCAAGCCCGCCCGAATAGACAGGGATGCTCTCGTGAATGCCGAACTCGGCGCTGAAGTAGGCAATGCGCATTTCATGCGGGATGCCGCTGTCGCCGTTGCGTCCCGGAGCCTCAAAGGTTTCCTGATACCACGTCGGGGCGCTCATGTAGTTGTCGAAGGCTTCCTCGACGCGGTCCATGTGGGCGAGGAAACCGTCATCGTGCAACAGATGTTCGACGCGAGCCTGATCGAGACTGCCGAGCAGCTTGACGGGACTGTGATCGAGCGTCTCCCAGGCCTCGACATCGATCCGACGAAACAGCGCCACGGCCTCGTGGTTCCAGCACCACCACATGTTGTAGGCCATTTTGTGCAGCGCCTGGAGACGCTCCGGCAGGTGCGGCAATACGGTGAAAGTGCGAATCGGTCGAGATGACATGCTTCCTACCTCTCTATCATCTAATCGGCCACGACTTCCCGGCCGTGGGGCGCGGCATCCTAGTTGGAAGAGTGCCGCTCTTCGCAACTCTTATACCCTTGGCAGGGAAAAAGGCCGGCGCATTCCCCAAGCATAACGCGATTGCCCGGATTTTCAATGCGGTTTCTCTAGCTTGCCAGCTTGCTCCCATGCGCGTGGTATGTTACCAAGGGAAGCGTAGCCGCGTTTAGTGCGAAACGCAAAACCGCCAACGGCTCACCCAGAGAGGATTCTCGACGTGCGAACACTCATCACCGGCGGCGCCGGCTTCATCGGTTCTCATCTGTGCGAGCGTTTCCTCGCGCGCGGCGATGAGGTGATTTGCGTGGACAACCTCATCACCGGCGCGCTGCCCAACATCGAACATTTGCGGAGCAACGATCATTTCCAGTTCATCCGCCACGACATCTCGCATCCGCTGGAGATCGACGGCTCGGTGGACAACGTGCTGCACTTCGCCTCGCTCGCCAGCCCCGTCGATTACCTGAAATATCCGATCCAGACCCTCAAGGTCGGCTCGCTCGGCACCCATAACACGCTCGGACTGGCCAAGGTCAAAAACGCCCGTTTCTTGCTGGCCAGCACCAGCGAAGTCTACGGCGATCCGCAGATGCATCCGCAGCGTGAGGATTATTGGGGACATGTGAATTGCGTCGGCGTGCGCGGTTGTTACGACGAAAGTAAGCGCTTCGCCGAGGCCATCACCATGGCCTACCTTCGCACGCATGGCGTGAACACCGGCATCGTTCGTATTTTCAACTGCTATGGAAGTCGGATGAGGCTCGATGACGGCCGTGTGCTGCCCAATTTCATGGGCCAGGCGCTGCGCGGCGAACCGCTGACCGTTTACGGCGACGGGGGACAGACACGTTCCTTTTGCTTTGTGGATGATCTCGTCGAGGGCATCGTCCGTCTGCTCGACACGGACTTCCACGAGCCGGTCAACCTCGGCAATCCCAGCGAAGTAACGATTCTCGAATTCGCGCGGGAAATCCTCGCCTTGGTAGGCGGCAAGAGCGTGATCGAGTATCGGCCATTGCCGCAGGACGATCCGAAGGTGCGGAAGCCGGACATCACACGCGCCCAAAGTCTGCTGGGCTGGGAACCACGGATCGATCGGCACAACGGGTTAAAACGGACGCTCGCCTATTTTCAGAGCCGAATTCCACCGACTCGTTGAGTTGTGCCGGAAATAACTTGACAGTTCCCGCCTTCGGGCGTCACATTACATAGAGCGTTCAACATCCATGCGCCTTATCTCCGCTCCGGTTGCGAGCGGAGGACGCCGTCAACGGATGAATTCCTTGATGGCGAAGGCGTTGCGTACGGGAAAGGGAACTTCCAGGCCGTCCGCCGCGTCTCATCTCTCTATAGGAGATGTTTCCTCGGCCGTTTCCGGCAGATAGCTCAGGGGTTCTCTTAACCACCTAACTATCGCACAACCTATCCGCCCCGAAGGCCCGGCGTCGGGCCGGTCGATGAACGAGATGTTAATTTTTTGGTCAGGAATTCACCACAATGGGACATTTCGCAGCGCATAGGCGTCCACACATCGCAGCCTTTGTCGCCGGCTGTCTGCTGGCGGCTTTCTTGTTCGCTTTCCTCCCTCCCGCGTTGCCGACGGCGCATGCCCAGGACGATGCGCCCGCTGCGGGCGAGGGTGACAAGGCTCCCGAAAGTTCAGCCGCCAAGCCGAAGAAGAGCGACAATATCTTGATGCACATCATCAAGTCGCTCAGTTGGTTCGCCCCGGTCATGCTGATCGTCTCCATCGCCCTGATGTCGCTGATGGTGTTGCTGTTCATGGAACTGCGTATGGGGTCGGCTATCCCGCCGGGCTTTGTCGAGGACTTTACCGAAACCGTCAACAAACGCCGCTTCAAGGAAGCCTATGAGATGGCCAAGGAAGACGGTTCCTTCCTCGGCCGCGTCATGACGACGGGCATGAGCCGACTGCAATACGGCATCGATGATTCGCGTGAGGCGGCCTTCAACATGGTCGAGAGCATCAAGGCCAGCAAGGACCAGCTCATCACCTACCTGGCCACCATCGGTACCCTTGGACCCATGCTCGGTCTGGTCGGCACGGTTTGGGGCATGATTATGAGCTTCATGGAACTGGGCCGCGGCGGCGCACCCAACCCGGCGGACCTGGCCAACGGCATCTCGCACGCCCTGAGCGTCACGTTGGTCGGCATCGCGCTCTCGGTGCCCGCTATCTTCTTCCACGCTTTCTTCCGTAATCGTCTCATCCGCATCTCGATGGATGTCGGCAACATCGCCGACGACCTGCTGACGCAGATGTACCACAACTCGAAGAAGCCGGCGGCACCCGAACCCGCCGCTGCCCCAGCCCCAGCCGCGGACACTCGCGGTGTCGCTACCGCTGCTATTAAACCCAAATAACGTTCTCACCCGCTGCGCGGGAAATCCGAAATCCGAAATCCGAAAGAAACAAAAAATCTGAATACCCAAATTCAAAACCTTCCTGCTTCGTTTCGGATTTCGAGTTTTTCTATTTTCGGTTTCTTTCGGATTTCGGATTTCGGATTTCGGATTTCCCGCGCAGCGGGGAGGATTTCCCTGGAGGGATGCCATGAGTCACGGTGGTGGAGAGGGCGGCGGCATTTCCGAACCGAACTTGACGCCGTTGCTCGACGTTGTGCTGCAACTGCTCATGTTCTTCATGATGTGCGTCAACTTCGTCAGCGAGCAGGTCAATGAAGACATTCGCTTGCCCCAGTCGCAGGCGGTCAAGCCGATGGATAAGGCCGATAACGATGTGCTGTTTATCAATTTGAAGCCGTTCGCCCTCAAGGATTTCCAGGATCGTCTGCCAGCTGACGTGCTGGCTCGCGTGCAGGAGCGCTTTCGCGATGGCGACGAGTGCATCCTCATCCCCGGCAAGGAGCCGATGCGGCGCAGCGATCTGAAGGTCTGGCTCAATCAGCAATACAAGGACGCCAAGGAACTCGCCGAGAGCCACGGCGGCAAGGGCGTGAACACTGCCATCGTCATTCGCGCTCACAAAGAGGCCGATTACGCCCAGGTTTTCGAGATTCTTCAGCTGTGCAAGAATGTCGGTTACACGCGGCTTAAGCTGCGTGCGCTGACTAAAAACACTCCCGGAGGTGGGACATGACCACACGTCGCAAACCGGACTCCGGCCCTGAGCCGAACCTGCCGATCACGCCCATGCTCGACATGGCGTTCCAGCTGCTGGCCTTCTTCGTCATGACCTATCACCCCTCCGACCTCGAAGGCCAGATGGATTTGAGTTTGCCGTCCGAGGAGCTCACTAGGGCCGAAAAGCCGGAGCAAACTACAAATGCCCCTACGGACCAGACGCCGATCAATCTCCCGGCGAACCTGACGGTGATCGTTCGCACACAGATGGACGACGTTCACACCGGCCAGATCAGCGATGTGAGATTGCAGGATGACGCCGGCACGCAGCAGGTGGAGGTGGGCAAACTTCTGGAGGAGTTGAAAAAACAGCACGAGACTGTCGAAAACAAGGAAAACATCAAAATTCAGGCAGACGGCAAACTGAAATGGCAGGCCGTTATTCAGGTGATGGACGCCTGCCAGCAGGCGGGCTTCAAGAACATCAGTTTCGTGCCGCCGCCCAATTTCCACATGTCCGGGCAGTAGAGCGTTTTCGAGTCGCGACGCTTGCGTTTCGCGCGAAACGCAAGCGTCGCTGCGCGTCGCGGCTACACGAAGCGAGGGCGAAATGGGGAACTATCTCGCCGGCAAGTGCGTCGAATGAAGAGGCAACAAGGAAGGCGATTATGCGCCGGCAGCCACTATCGCGGTCAATTCTCTCGCAGGGCCGTCGGATGGTCCTAGGGGTTCTGGCTGCGCTCGCGGCGACTGCCGTAATCTCCGCCGCGCCTCCCGATAAGACCAAAGCGAAGCCGGTCGATTCGCCACCGCCGTTCCTCCTGCCCACCGAGATCAAGCCGGAACACCTCGCGCTGCTGACGCTTGGCGCGCCGGCTGCACCGCCAAGCGGTTCCTGGTGCGCCCTGAGTGACCTGTATGCAGGTACGCATCCCGAGGTCAAAGTCTGGGATCTGCGTGGACCGCTCTCGACGAAACCGGGACGAATTCAACTTGGCGTCGGCACGCTGTTTCTGAACGGCTTTGGCCCGACTGCCGCCGTCACCGAACTGGGGACTCTTCAGGCCGGCGATGCCCTGGACTGCTGGAGCCTCATCAATACCGACGAGGTTCGTCCCATCCCGAAACTCTTGCTCGAAGATGGCTTTATCCGCGATCAGCACGGCATCTTCGCCGGCGATTTGGAAATCGAGGCCTACTCGAAGATCATCGTCATGGCCCACTACACCTCCGCGAAAGCCTTCGCGGACAAGGCACGCCATGACGTGACGTTCATTCATCTGTTCAACGAACCGAAGCATTATCGCGGACAGGTCATCCATGTTTCGGGACGGCTCGTGCGGCTGCTTCGCTTTGATCCGCAGATGGAGGTTCGCGCCGAGGGGGTCGGCGATCTGTATGAAGGCTGGATCATGACCGACAGGGCCGGCGAGAATCCGGTCTGCATTGTCTTCACCGATCTGCCGCCCGGTCTGGAGATCGATAGTAATCGCAAGTACAATATGGAGGTCGGCTTCGACGGCTATTTCTACAAGCGCTATCGCTACAAGGCACCCGATACCAAGAAGCCGAACCAGTTTCGCGAAGCACCGCTGTTGATCGGCCACACCATAACGGGGAAGTTTGGTCCCAACAATGGCGACGCTGCGGAGACCTCGGATAATTGGGGCTTCAGCCTCATCTGGCTCTTCCTGGGCATGGCCGGCGGAGGAGCATTGATCGTGATCGCGATGACGTGCTGGTTCCGCTTTCACGATCGCCGCATACGACGGCGGATCGACGCCACTCGGCACACGGGATTCGTGCCGCCGCAGGAGAGGTTCATCGAACCGGCAGAGACGACCACCCCCGATGAGGATTTCGGCCGTGGTCCGCGCTGGGGTGATTTTCCCCAACCACCCAACACAAACTAGCCCGCGGCGCAAGCAAGGGACATAAAAGATCGCTTCGAGTACAATCGGCGACAACCCAACCCATCTCGTGAGGGATTCTACTCATGTCAACCAACCCGGCGAATAATGGCCGACGCAAGGTCGTGGTCGCGCCGACTGTCGGCGGTAGTCCAAGTATCTCGCTGATGAGAGCCATCGGGGTTCCGATCGCCGCCTTCGTCGTGCATGTGGCTGTCGGTCTCGTAGGTTTCTTCCTCTTCGCGCTCCTCGCCAATGCTCGGGACGCGACGGCGAATACCGGCGAGGAAGAGGTACAGGCGACCACCCAGGTCGAGGATACGCCGAAGGAATTCGACCTGACCAACACGGACCTGGGCATGGACGATCAGGTGCAACTCAATTACAACGTGGACCGCATTGAGGACACCAGTGTGCCCGGCGCGGTGGACCCGACGCAGTCCATAGGTATTCCCGATGCTCCCAGCGAAGCTCCCAAGAGCAACGTGCCGCTGCCGCCGGGCAGCGGAGGCGGACTGGGCGGCGCTCCCGTTCTCGACAGCGCCGCCATGACGGGCGGAGGTCTCTCCTCCCTTATCGGCGGCATGGGCGGCAACTATCTCGGCAATCAGTTCGCGGGGCGCAGCGGCTCCACACGTCAGAAAATGCTGCAAGAAGGCGGCGGCAACGCCCTTTCGGAGGCAAGAGTGGCCAACGGTCTCCAATGGCTGGCCTTGCATCAAGCCCAGGACGGTCACTGGTCGCTGCACGAATTCAACCACTCCGCCCGCGAGAAACCACGCCCCGCCGGCAAAGTCCGTCCCTGCAACTGCGTTGTCGGTTCCACCCAACGCAACGACATCGCCGCCACCGGCTTTGGCCTGCTGCCCTTCCTCGCCGGCGGCATCACCCACAAGCCCGCCAAGGCCACCAGCAAGGACTACAGCAAGACCGTCGAGGGTGCCCAGAACTGGCTGATGTCCAAGCAAAGCAAGGAAGGTTCCTTCAGCAGCGACATGTACGCGCACGGCATCGCCACCATCGCCATGTGCGAAGCCTATGGCCTGACTTCCGATCCGCGTCTCAAACTGTCCGCCCA
>Ga0134126_10000233_pt1 | contig 72349 bp, 119 predicted proteins | sample KB31752_FD_96881 | JGI IMG/M metagenome (GOLD analysis project Ga0134126, IMG submission 96881) | Terrestrial soil microbial communities with excess Nitrogen fertilizer from Kellogg Biological Station, Michigan, USA - KB3-175-2 | ecosystem: Environmental > Terrestrial > Soil > Unclassified ...
GAAAACACATTGGCTTGACGCGGCATGCGTGGGGGCGTCCACGCCCGCTACCTTGCATGTGGGACAGATCGTTCCTCTGGCGGTCACGGCGATGGGGCGGCATAGTCGGCAGATGTGCCGAACTGATGCACATGGTTTCCCGAACAAGGCACCCAAAGCGACAAGCGTTGTTGGTGGATTCCGTACTGGCGATATGGTGCGAGCGGTCGTGCCAGTCAGCAGCACCAAAGCGGGAGTCTATGTGGGGCGCATTGCCATTCGCGCGACAGGCTCCTGCAACATCAAGACCGCACAGGGAACCATTCAGCATATTCATGTGCGCTATTGCCATCCGCTCCATCGCGGCGACGGCTATTCCTACACGAACACGAAAGAGAGGTCCGCTTAATGGCGGGCGGCGTTTCCACCCCATACCTATAAGGCACGGGTAGCCACGCCGCGAATTTAGATGCTCAGTTATCACGACATCGCCAATGCATTTGCTGCTGATGCTGCTACTGCTGCGCCGGTCGATGCAGTGCTGGCGGCGAACCACGTCACCCTCGAAGATCTCTCGAAAGCCGATTATCCCCTTGCCGCATTGCTCGGCACAGCAGGTGTGGCGCATGCCAACGTGCAGTGGGCGGTAAAGGCGGAGCAGCGGAATATCTGGCGTGAGCGCCTACAGGATGTCCTCGATGACATCAAAGCGTATTTAACGAAATAACGAAATGAGGATCAACATGGCGAAACTTCAACGCAAAGCCACCACCACCATGACGGTTGCGGAGGCCGGTCAGCGCGGCGGCGCAGCCACCAAGGCGAAGTATGGCCCGGAGCATTACCCGAAGATCGGCAAGAAGGGCGGCGAACTGTTACGCGACAATCGCGGCTCGGAACATTTTGCCGCCATCGGCAAAATGGGCGGAAACGCCGTCAAAGAGAAATATGGCAGTGAGTTCTTCTCCGCCATCGGCAAGAAGGGCGGAGCTGCCGTCAAGACGAAGGGCAGGGAATATTATCAGGAGATAGGCCGCAAGGGCGGCATGGCATCCCGCAAGAAGAAAGCGACAGAATCCTAACCGGAGCGGCGCTTGCCGCTCCATCACACCACAGAAAGAAGCAGCAGCATGGCAACACCATTTGATCCCAATGATACCGCAGTGTATGACTCTATTTTACTTGAAGTCGTCACGCCAGAGAAAAGCGCAGCGCGGAAGAAGCGCGACAACAAAACGGTTCTCATCTTCGCCATTATCGTGATACTCATTGGCGTTGCCGTCACCTTTGGTGGAATCGCCATAGGCGACCACACGGAGGCAACCTTTGCCGCCAGTGAGACAAGGCCAGTCACGCGCTTGGTCTACGTCTCGCCCTCCGTCACCATTTGGGTGCAGCGCGTCAACCCGACGCATCCCGAAGTGGATTTCTCGATAATCGTCGCCAGCACCGACGCGCACCACATCACCCACACCTACACGTTCGTGATGAGCGACGATCCGCCGGCCGATGGGCGCACCTATGTCCTCCACTGTACCTACAATGGTCGGTTCTTCCTGATCGCGGCAGATCTTTTCCTGGATCATCCCATGATCGGCACACAATTCAACGGCGCAGGGACGCTCTATCTCACCCTCGGTCGGCAAGGGAAGTACCTTTTGCGCATGCCATGACGCACACACCCTTACCTCAAAAGGACACCAGCATTGCCCCGCTGGTGTCCTTTTGTTGACAAGGCGCAGAGGATGTGCCATACTAAGACTGATATCAAGTATATGAGGAAATCCGATGGCAAACAACGCTTACATCTCCACGCTCGATAATACGATTCTATCCGTGCGCAGGAAGCCGGGACCGGCAGCCTACGCGCTACCGCAGTGCGCCTACACCTCACCGAGCGGGGAACGCTGCACGAAGCTGGTCAAACGACTCAAATCCGAGTATTGTTGCGCGAGTCATGCCCACATGAATCGCCCGCGTACCACCACCCCCAAGCCCGCACCGCTCCCACGCGCCTCCCGCGCCAGCGCCTTCATCACGTCTCTCGAAGATTAGCCGCGCCCCTTGGAGGGGATGCGGCACATCCACACCCCAGCTTTACCCCATTCACCCTATCTACTTACTAATAGTTGACATGATGTAATTGGCGTGGTATAGTGTAGGCATCACACGAATAAAGGAGATGCTTACATGAACGAGTCCAAACAATTTCCCGCCACCTGGGCCGCACTGCTGACGGACTACGATCCCAATGACCACTTGTTGCAACTGGAACGGTTCGACAAGCGCACACAAAAGAAGATCATCAACGATTATCTGAACGTGCAAAATCGCCTGATGTGGTTCTTAAAGGACCAGCGTGCATTGATCCTGGCTGGCGTTGCCACCACCGCGTATGTCATTCAAACGGAAATGGTGGAGCATGACCAGCAAGAAAAATGGGCCAACTTCAAAACCTATGTGCGCGACGTGCTGGGCAATGAGGCGACCATGTACGGTTCGGAGTCGGTGCGGGACTTCGGGGACTATCTGGAAAAAGCCAGCACCAAATCGTTGGGACGCGCCCTCTTGCTGCTAGGCTATGGCACAGCGTTCGCTGACGAATTGGACGAGGGGGAGCGCGTCGTAGATGCGCCGACCGAGCGCAAAGAAGGCAGCGAGAAGAAGTCCGCACCTACTCGCCCGCAACAGCAACAGAACACCGCCCCTGCGCAACCACAGACACGCACAGCACCAGCACCGCAACCGCAAGAGACACCGCAAACTACGATGTCCTCCGAGGAATATGTCAAATCGTTCATCGAGAGGTTCGGCATTGGCAAACTCGCTATGTCCTCGTTCGTGTCGCGGGAAAAGCTCACAAAAGAGTGGGATGTCCTAGCGGCAGCCCTGCGCAACCCGGAGAAAGCGGCACATTGCTGCGTCACGTCCTGGACGATGGCCCACAAGTTCACCATCGATCAGATCGTGGACCTGATGCGGCGTGAGAAGATGACAAACTACCAGCAGGTGTGGGCGGCGATCCAGAAGGACGACCGTGATATCATGGCTGGCCTGACTGCCTAATAATAGACATTCCGTCCTAGTATATTGACTACGATACCGCGAAAGGACGATACTACAGATGAGTGAACCCTACATGGGGACGGGATCGGGACGGTTAATTTCCGTCCCGGTGTCCACTGCATTTCTCTTGCGCTGCTTCAACCGCTGGCGCAACGAGGATGTGATTCCATCGCTGCGCGAAGCAGCAAAAGGCATCAGTCTGATTGATAAGGGTGAGGCGGAGCGGCGGCGGATAGAGAACGGTGATGCCATTGACCTCAGCGGCCTCCGCATCAGTTATCAAACGGTGGTCAACATCGACGTGCAGATGCGTGAAATCGTCGAGCGCCAGCAGCAGGGCGAACCTCCGCCCGCGACGGTGCAAGTGGGACTGATCTCCTACCTGCTGATTAGCGCATGGATGGGCGAAGCCCCGGCACTGCCCAACGACGATCCACGCATCACGGCTGTAGCAAACTTGTGGCGCATCATCTACAACGAAGAACGCAGAAGGCAAGGAAAAATCGAATGAAAACCAAACTCCGCGACATGCCGGTGCCTGATCCCTATTGCGACGTGGGCGATGAGTGGACGCGCGCCATGCGCTCAGAGATCCGTCACCTCGCCCGCGAAACGAAGACGGCCTATGAGGCTGGCGGCATCGAAGAACGCAACATCCTCCTGGAACCCATGACGCCCTATGTGGTGGCGCTGATGAACCGCCATTGCCTCACGGTTGAGGATGCCTACGCCCAGGTGTGGGTGTATTGTGCGACGACCATTGCCGAGGAAACCTACGACGAGATTCAAGCCATGCTGAGGAATAAACATCGTGCAAAAGAAAGCGAACTTGCTCACGCCTCCTGAGCGGTTGAGCGTTGAGGATGTGCGGATGCTGCTCTGGCGGCAGATGCCCGAAGACGATCTGGAAGAATTTATCCGCGAAATGGCAAAGGCGCACCATTGGATGCGGTATCACACCCGGCGCTCCCAGCACTCGGAGTCGGGGTGGCCCGATGATGTGCTGGTCCGGGGCGGCGACATGATCATCGTGGAGAATAAGCGCGAGGGGACGCGCTACCGCCCGTCAGCGGCGCAGCAGCAATGGCTTGACGCGCTGCGGCAGGTGCAGCGTATCCATGTCGATTTCTGGCAACCCCACGACCAGGATCGGATTGCACGCCTACTGGAACACGGCATAGCAAACGGCCAGCACATCACAAGATAGAAAGAGACAAGGCGATGCAAAAACCAGACAGCGCATTCGTGCGGTGCATCTGCTGTGTGCGCGGGTGCTACGGCGACCGCTCGTGCGGTGCAGGGGCATTCACCCGCGACGAAACCAGCGGATGCTTTAACGGCAGAGTGCGCCCAACAGGCTATGCACAAAAGAAAAACGCTGCCATCAACCAGCGTGAGTTCAGCGATCTCATTTATCCCAAAGGTGTGACGTGGCAAGGTCGCACGAAGGATCAGGCATGAGCGCACTTCTCATGGGGCAGGTGTGGAGCCATCTATTTCAAAGTCGCGCAGAGATGGATATCGTTCTTGCTCTAGCGGATCACGGCCACGACGATGGCACCCACATCCACCCAAGCGTGCTGTACTTGGCATGGAAGGCGGTCCTCTCAGAACGTCAGGTGCAGCGCATCCTGCGCGAACTGGAAGAACGCGGCATTATCAAACCAGCAGCGAACGAACAGGGCGGGCGCGGCAAAACAACCGAGTGGGAAATGCACCTAGAAAATGCCCCACCCAAGCCTCCATTCCAGCGCGGAAACCCTGATTGCCTTATCGGTGTCACCTATCAGAAAAAGGGTGACATTTCGGCGGATGAGGTTATTTCAAAATCAGAAAAGGGTGACATTTCGACGCAAGAAAGGGTGACATTTTCAGGGGTAATACAGAAAAAGGGTGACATTTCCAGCGTAAAGGGTGACATTTCGGCGCACAAAACTGGCAACGACGCCAGCACCCATGAGGAATTGTGCAACCCTAACCATAGAACCATCATAGATCAACCATCAGATCATGAACCATCATCTTCTCAGGAAAAATCTGCTGACGCTCCCCAGGAGGGTGAGTGGCACCTTCCCGAACACCCACTCCAAGCAGATCCCGCAGATAACGGAACCCTGACGGGAGAGGAAACCCCTCCCCCTGTTGCGCCCGCCCCCTCCCCAGCGGCGAAGGGCAAGCGTGGGCGCAGCAAGAAGCCAGCAACGGAGAAACCCGTCATAGACCCGACTACTCCGAAGCACAAGGAAGATAGCGATGCAATGAAGTTGGCGCTATACCTGCGTAAGCGCATCCTCGACAACTACCCCAACGCCGATGTCCCGAAGGGCGGATGGGATGATAAGAAGGTGCAAGCGTGGGCAACGGAACTGGATCAGATGCTGCGCCTCGACGGACAACAGGGGCGTGACAAAGTGGAGGCCGCGCACGTCATTGACGCGATGGCGACCGATACCTTCTGGCGTGGCCGCTGCTTCAATGCCAAGTATTTCCGCAGCCACTACGACACGTTCAACGGCATCCGCTTGGAGAAGCTGACTAATATTAGGCAAGATGGAGGGAAACATGGCTACACAGCGACGCGCCGATCTGGCATTGGTCAAGCACCACGCGGTCCTAACGCCTACGCGAATGACCGCAACGACATCATCCCGCCGTGCGACTGAGGCGGAAGACGACGCCCTCGATATTGCGCTGGCGCTCTACGATGCGCAACCGCATATGCCCATTGTGCGCGAGGTCCGACACAAACCAGCGGGCAAGAGTCGCATGCAGATTGCCATCGAGAATGCGCGGGCGACGTATGCCGCTGAGGAAGCACAGCGATTTGAAGCGTATCCCTGCTGCGGAGGTGTGGGCTACGTGCATGCGGACGTGGACATCCACCATCCCAGGTTCGGGAAACTGGCCCCTTGCCAAGGCGGCAAGTGCAAAGCCTATCAGGCGATCATGGTCGCACGCCTAGAAAAGCTGAGCATCGTTCCCCGCGATCTGGTGGCGATGAAAGCGACCTGGGCCACGTTCCCCACTACCATAGATCGCAAGGCACTCACCAACGTGCGCAACTACGCGACGGCGATCATCAAGGGCAAGCAGGATCGGCGCGGGCTGGTGATGCGCGGCATGAACCAGATCGGCAAAACCGGCATGGCATTCTGCGTCCATCGGGATTTGCGGGCGGCGACCGTGCCGAGTGTATTTATCCGCACGATTGATTTTCTGGACCGCATGCACGTGGCGCTGATGGACGACGACGACAAGACCCGCCATCTGACACTCATGAGCAACTTCGCCAGCGTGACGCACCTCGTGCTGGACGACCTGGGCGCAGAGAAGCCCACAGAGAAGCGCGAGGAATGGCTGTACAACCTGCTGGACCAGCGCATGAAAGATCCCGACTGCTGGACGACGATCACCACCAACCTCGAAGGCGACGCCCTGCGCGAGAAGTTGGGCGACCGCATCTATTCGCGCATCGCGGGCAGCCGCAGCGACCTATTTCTGATCAAAGTCGAGGGCGAGATGAACGCGCTGAAAGGTGGCGCGTGATGGCCACTCTGCCGCGTCATGATAAACCCGCGCCGATCACCGGGCGGTCCAAAGCACCCTTCGCCTACTTCGGCGGGAAGTCTGCCATGATTCACAACCTGCTGCCCCTGCTGCCGCCGCACGAAGTCTACGTGGACGTGTGCGGTGGATCGGGTGCGTTGCTCTTTGCCAAAGACGCGGCGGAACTGGAAGTGTTCAATGACGCTGATTCGGCGCTGGTGAATTTCTTTCGTGTGTTGCGCGACAGACAGCAATGCGCTGATCTGGTGCAACTGCTGGACCTGTCGCCCTTTTCCCGCGAAGACTACCTGTTTTGTCGCGTCCATTACAACGACAGCGACGACGAGGTTGAGCGGGCGCGGCGCTGGTACATCGCCGCGCAACAAGCGTTCTCCGGTCATTTCGGACGCAGTGGATGGAAGCAATCGAAGACGATTTCCGGCCACGCGGTGAAATCATTCCGCCACAACGTTGAGCGATTCAGCCAGTTCACGGAACGACTGCACTATGTACAGATCGAAAACCTCAGTTTCGAGCGCATCATACGCGACTACGATGCCGAGGATGTGCTGTATTATTGCGACCCGCCCTACCTGCCGGAGACACGCCGTGACGGGGGCTATCGCCATGAGATGACGGTGGAGCAGCATCGGCAACTGCTCCAGCTCATCACCACCTGCAAGGGGATGGTCATCCTGAGTGGCTATGACAATCCACTGTATCGCTCATTCCTTGGCGACTGGCAACTGCATCAGTTTGAAGTCACCGCCCACTCAGCGGCCAAGACCAAAGCCACCGGCCTACAGGGCAAGGGCGCGATGAAGAATCAGACGCGGGTAGAGTCGATCTGGATTAAACCAAACACGATTAAACCACCAAGCAAACAATTGAGCTTATGGGGGCAGTCAGATGAATAGTAACGGTTGTACCAGCCATAATAAGTGCCTTCGGGCCAACAAGCGATTTAAGTCCTATATCCAAGTCGATCCTGAAACAGGATGCTGGCTATGGACAAAGGGAAAGTCGCGTGATGGCTACGGAGAATTCAATGCTGGAAGGAGGTGGAAAGCACATAGATTTGCGTTCCACATGGCAGGGAATGAACTCATTCCAGGATTGACACTAGACCATTTATGTCGCGTTAGGCATTGCGTCAATCCAGATCATTTGGAGCAAGTCGATCTGAGAACGAATATTCTACGCGGAGAGAACCCAAGCGCGAAAGCAGCACGTGTTATTTGTTGCCCCAAAGGCCATCCTTACGATGAGCAAAATACGAACACCTATCAGGGATACCGTCGCTGCAAGGCATGTCGGCGGGAACTTGACAAGCGACGGTTGCAAGATCCAGTCTTTCGTAAACAAGTTTCGATTCGCCAAGCGAAATGGTATCAGGCGAAGAAAACAAGGGCATCATAAAGTGTTTGGATCAAGCCCAACACGATCAAGCAGCCCAAGGAAATCAAGAATCTCACCCTGTGGTGAAGAAAGGAACCATCATGCGTAACCAGAAACCCAAGACGCTGCAAGAACGATTTGAGGAGTTTGACGCGGCGCACCCGGAGATTTATGCCACGTTCAAGCAATACGCGCTGCGAATCCGCATGCGCCGTATCCATTACTCGGCACGCCTCATTCTCAGTGGCATCAGCTTCAACACGATGCTCGACGGGCGCGACATTGACGAATACAAGATCAACAACGACTTTTCCAGCAGGTATGCGCGGAAACTGATCAAAGAAGATCCGTTGAACTTCGGGCAGTTCTTCGAGACACGCCGACTGAAAGCCGCATAGGAGGGTACGCCAATGGCCGCGCAACGCGACGACGATCTGTATGAGGATATGCCTGATGATGAGGCGATGCCTGATGCGCAGATGGGTGATGACGTACAAGCGTATCTCTTGGAAATCGGGCGTTATCCGCTGCTGACCGACGCAGAAGAATTGGCGCTGGCACAGCGCATCGCGCAAGGCGACGCCGATGCTAAGCGGATCTTCATCGAGTGCAACCTGCGATTGGTGGTCAGCATTGCCAAACGATTTGTGCGTTACACGCACTCGCTGCCGCTGCTCGATCTCATCCAAGAGGGGAACATTGGCCTGATACGGGCCGTGGAGAAGTTCGACTGGCGGCGAGGGAATCGGTTCAGCACGCATGCGACGTGGTGGATTCGCCAGGACATTACACGTGGCATCATGAGTAAGGGGCGTGCCATTCGTCTGCCTGAGCATGTGGCGATAGCCCTGAATCGCCTCAAGCGTCTGCGCAACGCCCTCATGCGTGACACGGGCGTGTTGCCCACCTACGAGGAGATCGCCGCCAAGGCGGAGATGCCGACCCGGCGCGTGAGGGAACTGTTCGGATTCGATGATGGCCCCCTGTCGCTCGATGCCGCAGAGTACGGCGACGACCACGACACGCCGTTGGCTGACATCCTGCCGGACACCACCAGCGCCGCGCCAGATGCTATCGCCACCTTGGCGGATATTAGCGCATTGGATGATGCATTGGAACGGCTCTCGCCCCGCGAACGTGAGGTGTTGCGACTGCGCAAGGGCGTGGTCGATGGGCATGAATGGACGCTGGCCGAGATCGGTCAGAAATTTGGGCGCACCCGCGAGTGCATCCGCCAGATCGAAACCAGGGCGCTGCGCAAACTCCGCGCACCCGCCATGATGCATGCCCTCGTTGACTAATTTTAGGCAACAGTGCTATACTACAGAGTGAAAAGCTGCTACGGAGGAAATCATGATCACGCCCAGCGTCCCCTATCGCCTCCACGTCCGTACCCTGGACCGCGCCGGATGCCCTGATCTGCATCCGGCCTTCGTGCGCCTGTTGGACCAGTCGCCGCGCCGATCCTTGGGCTGGTGGGAGTTCGCTCCGATTGCTGACGCGCTGCGCCAGCAGGGGTATGGCAAGGGGCTGGACGTGATCGCGCTGCTGCGTGGCACCCCCTCCGTGAGCATCGAGAGCATGTGCAAGATCCTGACCATCAGTGCTTCGACCGCCAAGAAGCGATTCAAGGAAACGTGGAACGCGGCGTATGACCAATACCAGGAACACTACCCCGGCAAGATCCGGACGCCGTTCTACGCGGAATTGTGGGGCCAACAGTGATCGTGGAGATATCCTCTGAGGTCGAAGACTATTTGCTCTATGACATCCGCGAAGTCAACGGCCATCCGTTTCACCACGCGAACGAACATAGCCGTCTGTTCCATCAGCAGTTGTGGGAGTTGGACTGGCGCGACGAGGAGGGCAAGCCCCTCATCGACAAAATGACTGTCACCCGCGAGACACGCTGGGTGGGCGACCGCAACTATGACCTGTTGATCTTCACGATGCAGCGCCAGGGCTACCAGCCGAAAGAAATTTGTGTTCGTGCCAGCGATGTGCAGGATCGCCATCCACTGACCAATGATTTGCTGTTTCGCGGCCATCGTACCATCGAAGAATTGCTCTTGCCCGCTGCGCGGAGCGGCTGGGCGAAAGAGGCCCAAGGCCAATGAGTATTACCATCATCTCGTTCTCGCCGGGAACCACGATCAAGAGTGCGGATGTCACGAGCGATGTTACGGCGATCACCAATGCATTATCCGGTGTCGTGGCGAACCAGTTTACGTTTCTGGCGACAGCGACCACCAACCCCGCACTGATAACCCAACTTCCCTCTACGCCAGGTAGCGATCAAGATGCCGTCCGCGCTGGAGTCCCTGGCGACTCTTCGCCGCGCATCGGTTTCTATTTGCGCTCTGATGGGTCTGGCGGCATTCGTGGCGGGTTTGGCAGTGGCATCGGCGCAGTCCTCTATGCGCAAACCGGCTTGTGGCAGACGCCCGATCAATTCTGGATCACGCAAACCATCGGCACCGGCAACAAACTCTTTTACCGCATCGATACGACGGATCGCAAGAGCTTTGGTATCGCCTACAATAAGTTCAGCGATGCGCCGTATTGGTTCAACTACACGGACAGCATCTACATGACCGAACTTGGTCATGACGGCAGCATGTATGTCGGCACCGGGACCGCAACGCCTGGCAACTACTACCCGCAACTTGCCAGTGCTGGCGGTGGTGCGGCGGGCAAGAAGATTTGGGTTGGCACGACTGATCCGGGCGGCGCGGCTTCTGAGGGCGATTTTTGGCTCAACGGCTGAGTGCTTTGTGAGGGAATGAGATGCCATCGACAGGGATTTACACGGTTACAAGCCCAACTAGCGGCACGCAGTATAACGCGCCCGCTGCCTATTGGGTTGTCCCGACCAATGGCACCAGCATTAGTTGTGAGGTCAAGAGCTACAATGCATCCAGTGTCCTCACAACGGTTGCTAACCTCACCGTGTATATTCGCAACGTCTCATCCGCAGTCAACTTGGCGAGCTTCAACGGCGGCACAGCGAACACAACGGACATTGGGCCGGACAGCGACGCGACGATCAACGGAACCAATGTCTTCACCGTTGGCGCGAGCGTGGGCGGCACCATCGATCATATCGCCATGCAGGTGACGAACTACACCGGCAGTGCCTACAGTGGCGGCGGCGGTGGCACAGGCAATGATAAGGTCCGGCGCAGTGGTGCATGGGGCGCTGCGGTGACGATCAAGGTCCGGCGCTCTGGCGCGTGGACCAGTGTATCCGGTTACGTGCGCCGGTCGAATGCATGGAGCCAAGTAGCATAAAGGAGCAAAACAATGCAAATCCCTGTTCAAGCCCTGGTTGAAGCCCCGCACAGCATCACACTTACCCTTCAAGGCAACCAACTCATCGACGTGATGAGCCGCCTCTCGACTGAGGATCTGTGCGCGGCACTCAAAGCGGCTGTCGCCAACCTCGAAGCGCAGATCGCCGCGCAGCACGTGACGGATGAAGCGCAGCCGAAAGAGAATGCGTCACAAAACAAGACAATGCCCATCAATAGCATGCAACTCACACAAATACAAAAGTTGTGCGCGGCGGTTGGCACCCCCATGCCAGATACATCTCATATGACCCAAGACGAGGCACAGGAATTTTTGAATAATTTCCAATCCGTCGAACTGCCGCCACTGGACGTTGCCCCCGGCCAGAGCGCCACGCAGACGGTGACGCAGACCTTGCCCGATGGCACCACCCTCAACATCACGCACACGCACACCAACACGGGCGAGGCAGAAACGGAGGATGCAGCCCCCGAAGGGACAGATGGGGCATGAGAAACAATCCGTCCCTGACGCTCGCCGATATCCAAGCCGTCTTAACGAACACGATCAAAGCTGCCGTCGATCCACTTTCATCGCAGATGAGCAAACTCACTGAAAAGGTGGACACCCTCACCGCCGATCATGTTAAACAGATAGACATGCAAGATCTGCGACGCGAGATGCAACAAGGATTCGCGGGACTGGAAACCAAATACCTGATCCGCGAAATGGCGGAACAGCAACGCAAAGAACTGGTGAACGGGCAAGAGGATATCCGAAAAGAATTGAAAGATATGAAGGATGCGGCAGCGAGTAGCGGACTCAAGCAATGGCAAATGCTGAGTATTGTTGCAAGCATCATCTTTACGTTCTTGGGATTCCTCATCTCGCTCTACGCTAATGTCCTTGTCCACCTGAGCTATAAATAATCCCTAGAAAGGAGGAACCATGCTCAAATATATCGCGCCCTTACAAGAGCAATTGCGCCACCTGCCCACACCGCATCTCTTTCGCGCTCATGATGCCAGCGACAAGACCAAAGGCCAGCGCGTCGCGGAGATCGCCGCGTCTCGCATCGGTTCCTGGCCGTTCCTCATCGGGCAGAGCGTCGTGCTAGCGGCGTGGATTATCTTCAATAGCGTTGCCGTGTTTCCCCACTTCGATAACCCGCCGTACATTTTGCTCAATCTCATGCTCAGCTTCCAGGCTGCTTTTACCGGGCCAGTCCTGTTGATTGCGGCGAACGTCGGGGCGATGCGCGACCATAAGCAATATGACCGCATGGAACAGATGGAAACACGCATCATTGATGAATTGACCGCGACACGCAATGAACTGGCTGAGGCCCGCGTCGAGAATGCAGAACTGCGGCAGATGATCGCCGTTGTCTGCGAGCATTTTGCATTGGAGTTGACTCATGCTTCCTAGTGGATGGTCCGATAACGGCCTGGCGCTCATCCCGCCCAAAGCGCCGGATGGCAAGCAATATTTCTTTTCTGACGCCTCCGGCATGCGCGAACTGGCGCTACACCTGCTGGCGGAAAACGTCATCAGTGGCGACGACACGGCTATCGAGAACGCCGCGCAGGTGTCGCCGGATCGCGTCGAGCAATGCACGCAATATGGCTGTCTGGTCATTCAGCGTGACAGCAAGGATGATCCGTGGACCGGCTTCCGTAGCAACCTCGGCGCGGAACACCTGAAGAACAGCGGGCGCACGCCGAAGGCATCGCCCATCCCACAGCCACCCACACCAGCCGATCCCAACAAGGTCAAACTGGCACGCACGCAGAAGGCGCTTGGCACCGACACGTTAGGCGTCTACTTCGGCACGTGGACCTATGGCAAGCCAGCAGTGGCCTTCACACCCTTTGCAAAACAGGCAAAAGGCATGGGATTCGACTATGTGATGGTCAAGTTTGGCGAGGATGGCACGCGCTGGTATCCTGACTCGCCCGCACAGATTGCCAAAGTCTTTGCTGACAATGGTTTGAAGATGGTCCCCTTCTGGTATTGCCGCCCGAATTACTGGCAACAGGACGCCGATCATTGCGCCCAACTGGCGCAGGAGTTTGGGGTCATCGATCTCGACATCGAAGAAGTGTTCTTGAATATCCAGGGCAAGCAGATCGTCGGCAGCTATGGAACACAACTCGCAGCACTGGTAAACCGCATCCGCAACGCCGCACCAGAAGCCTTGATCATCGCTGACGGCTATGGCGACCCCATGACCGCTTTCGCTGGGACGTTCCCCTATTGGGCCATCACTGAGGCGGACTGCTATCAGCCGCAGTGGTACGAGTCGTTCTATGGGGCGCGCACCTGGGATGAGTGGCGCAACGGACTGGCGCGGCACGACGCCGAATGCGGCGAAGTGTTCCAGCAAGCGAAACTTGGCTTGTCGTTCCCCATCCGCCCCTGTGTCTCATCGTTCGCCGTCACGCCAGATGTCGCCTACGATATCGGCCATTACCTCAGTAGCTTCCACACTGGCCTCATGCTGTGGGAGTTCACGCAATGTGCCGCTGATGTGGCCCGCGCCTTCAAGAGCGGGCTGCACGCGAAATAGAAAGGAACCTTTGATGAACCTCTTTGAACGCGCCCAGCAGGGCATGAACCTCACCGCCGCCGAGCGCGGCATCTACCAGTTCGCGCAACTGATGTTGAAATCCCTTGGTCCCTTGGGCGCGCTGCCCTTCGTGGCCGATCTGCTCAAAGCCGTCAACGTGTGGCTGTCCACCGGCACCTGGCACACCTTCGACTACCTGGGCGATCTGCGCGTGCTGCTGGCTGCTGTCGTTGCCTCCGCCATCGCCGCATGGCAGCACTGGCAGAGTGCGCAGGGCGATGCACCGCTGCTGTCCTCTGCTAATGCCGAAAGCGATGCGGTCACGTTCACGCCCCGCGATCCCGCCGCGTCCAAGGCGGGCGAAACGCTCACCCTCGCTAAGCCTCCCGTCGTCGAGGATGCGCCAGTAGTGGCCTCTGCTGACAGCACGCCCGCACCAACGCCTGAGCCTGTAGTCACCGCGTAATTACCGATCCCTCACCTTATGCCCCTGTATCACACAAATACAGGGGTTTTTCTTTTCTTCACATCCGCCTATTTCCTGAGTAGAATGGTTGTTTTTCTTCACCATCTTACCTACTGATTGACAATCCGTAGAGGATAGCATATGGTGGGTGCATCAACTACGCGCAAGTGTTGGATACGGGCCGCACCGTGCCGCTCAGTCGCATTTTCGTGTTGACGGTAATCTTCCGAGGACGTGGAGGAAAAACAATGCAGCAACCATCAGAGCCGATGGACGACGAAGTGACACAGATTATTCGGCCCAAAGCGGGAATGCGTTTTGCGGAATTTGTGTTTGATCGCCAGATCGGTGAGGGCGCGGCAAGTGAAGTGTGGTTAGCCCATGACTTCTTTGGCGAGCGAGCAGCCATTAAGATTGTGACGCGCAGCGAGGACCGGCAGTTCGAGGATCGTCATTATGCGCGGCGCTTGCTGATTGAGGGGGAAACGATGCTGAACCTGCATCACCCCAACATCCTGCATGTAAAGCGTACCGGGATGGATATCCATTGGTACTACATGATCATGGCGTATGTCACAGGCGGGACCGTCGCAAGCGCATTGGAGCGCAAGGGGCGCATGCCACTACATCAGGCGCTTGCCGTCACCAACAATGTGCTGCATGCTCTGGAATATGCCCATGCACGCGGCATCGTCCATCGGGACATCAAGCCGCAGAACATTCTGCTGGACCCGCCAGCAGGGCGCGTGCTGCTGGCGGACTTCGGCATCCTCTACCGCCAGCGTAAGGCTAGCGACCGCATGACGCTTCCCGGCAAGGTGCTAGGAACTGCCGCGTATATGGCCCCGGAACAGGTACGTGGCCGCGACCTCGATGCCCGCACTGATCTCTATGCAGTCGGCTGCATGCTGTACGAAATGCTCTATGGGCAACCGCCATTTGGCAAGAAGTACGGCGACGATCTCGCCATTGCGCGACGCCAGGTGAGCGAGCCGGTGGTCTTCCCCGCGACGCCGGCCCTGTCGCATCAACTGCAAGCAGTGATCGGGCGCGTACTGGAAAAGGAACCCGCCAAACGCTATCAGCATGCCGCAGCGTTCCGTCGCGCCCTCGCGCCGTTCTACACGGTGTTCCCACAGAAAGGCGACCGCTGATGGCTCTCTATCGCGGATATGGCGCACCGACCCCGATGCCACGCCCCGTCATTCCAGAGCAACCACAGTTGCCAAGGATTCATCCCAAGACGGTTCCCTATCGTCAATTCGCGCAAGCTGCCAAACTTGCGCAGTCACGCACACGTCTCGGCGTCTGGCGACTGAACGCCTATATTGTGCAGGATGCCTATCTCGTGGGCGATAGACGCCGGGGCTATTACTATGGTGTGGTAGGAAAACAGATCTTCGAGGGGAAGCGACTGCGCGATGTGTACAACCACATGGTGCAATATTGCCTCGACACCCAGAGAGCCAAACTGAATCATGACTCGTGGGCGTTCGCCATCGCGCCACGCTGGGAACTGGCGGCGTTCCGTAAGACGATCATGATGGATGCGTTGGAGTAGCGTCACGTGGGGGCTTGCGCCACGTGACCTCAAGCCCCTGCGCCTCAGCCAGTAGGCCCACTTCGATGAGATGCACCCCCGCACTGGCTATTGATCGCCGCTGCGCCTGGATATAGGCGAAAAAGATCTCCGCGATATCCGGTGGCAGCGGCACCGTGATTTTATTCTGCGTCGTTCGTTTGCGTGGCACGCCCATCAGTTTTTTCCTTTACGCATGGTTCTCTTTGTAGTATAGCGCCCTGCCTACGCAATAGGCAATTTGCGTGATTCTGTTGTTTTTTTCCTCATTGGTCGCGTATACTGGTGACAGAGGTACGACAGAAGTACCAAAGCGGGACCAAGGGGAGCTATCATGGATTCATCAATGCCTATTTATCGTCAATATGTCGAGGTTCCACCGCCACAGCGGTTTCTGCAAACCATCGACGCCTATTTGGATTTGCTACGAGAAACGGATGGCACGTGGTCAGGGCGTCGCCTGGCGCGGGAGTCCGGACTGTCGCATAATTATTTCTCCGCATTCAAAGCCAGATTGAAAGATTTGCCCGACTATAGCCCCGGCGTCAATACCATCGACCCCATCATTGCCGCGCTGAACCGGCACTTGCCCGGAGAGCAACGCTGGCCGCGTCTGGAAGCCCTGGAAGCCGCGAACGTCAAACCCGCCGACATCGAAGCCCAGCAAGTGCATATCCACGCCGAGCGCAGCAAGCCCGTAGCGCCACCCACTAACATCGACGTGTTGCCACCGCTCCCCGCGCAGATCGCGCTTCCTGTGCTGTCAGGCAGCATCATGGAGGCCAAGGGCATGGCTGCTGCGGTGGATACCCGCGCCGTGTTCCAGGTCAAGAGCAACATGGCGCTGGTGCAAGATCCCCTTCCAGGGTATACGCCGCAGCGCGAGGGGGATTGGGCGCTGATTCAGTCGCCCGACGCGCCGACCCCGCAAGGAGTTCAGCCTTGGGCGCTGGTCCGCGAGGGGCAACACCTGCGGGCCGTCCCCTATGGCACGGCGAAGAGGCAGCAGATCGTGGCGTGGATCTTGGGGACACTCTGCCTCGATCCCGACTGATCCTCTGCTGATCCAATTCTGATCCAACGCCGATCTTTTTGCTGCGTTTTCCTGCATGATCAGCGGTATTCCTTGCGACAAGAAACGTGGAAAAATGCGCTCTTGCACTATGCAGCAGGATGCGCTATGATAATCCTGAGTTATCTAACCACTTTTGTGTATGCAGAAATTTTTCCCTGGATAGATGCGAAGTGCAGCCTGGCGAGGGCTGCACCGTTTGGGGGATTTGATCCAATTCTGATCCAGTTGGCCGTAGCTAACGGAAATTTCCGGGTTCAGCTACACCTTCCTTAGTTCTGCGATGGATCGCTATCTTCTGGTGGTGTGTCCAACTTTTCGTCAAGGGGCTGAACGCCATCTAGAATGTTATCGAGGGCTTGTCCTGATTCCACCATCAACTGCGCCATTTGGTTTACAAAGACTGCGAACCCTTCTGTAAAAACCATACTGAACGACTCAGCAAGGCTTTGTACCGCCCTTTCCAGTTCGTTGAACATTTCTTCTATTGCGTCCATTCCATCGTTTACGCTCACGTATTTACCTCCTTCTATCAACTCCAAGGACCGAGATTAACGATGTACTCCAGTGCTTCTGCGTTGCCGATCACCTTGTAAGCATGATCGCCGCAATCCCAGCAATCAAAGCGCGCTAGCCATTTCTTTGTTTTCCATCCTGTGTGCTGCTTGGCTTGATCTCCTGTGAGATCCAGTTTGGGATTGTAGTAAAACAACGTCACTGTGTTATCTGTTGTTTCTTTACAATCCCAGCAGAAATGCCCTGCCCTTTCTTTGGCAGTCCAAGCATCCCCGTTTTGCAGTAACTTCATGTGTTCTTTCGCACTTGCAAAAGTTTTTGGCCTTCTTTTCGTGTTTTGTTCCTGCCTATCCAGACGGCCATGCTCAGGAAATAGCAGCCCCAATGCATCTGCATTGGGGAGCATACCTAGATGATAATCTTCACTTTCGTTGTAGCGTGCCGCTCCATCAAGTGCATCATCAAGGACGTAGAAAACGCCGTTCATGATACGACCAAGGACACGATCAAAAACGACATAGCCGTTACTGATTGGCAATACGGCATGACGCGCCTTTAAGAAGTTTGGTGTACCAGCGTTCTCTTGTGCTGGTTTCCATCCGGTCATCCTTAGTACCGTCTCTGCTATCTGCAAGGATTTTGAATTGACTTGCTGTGTCATGCTTCGTTCCCTTCTCTGAGATAAAGTGTTGCCTGGTTTTCGCCCTCTTGCGTCCACCGCTGCCAGAAGGTGTGCCAATCCTGCTGCATCAGTGCCGCGACGATGGCGTGGCAGTCAGCCTCAGAATCAGCATAGATGGCGATGGCACGCCTCAGTACTTCCCATTGCTTCTCGGTGAGCGAGGGGCAAGAAGCGGCAATGGCGAGGGGCGGCATCTCGCCACTAAGGATCTGCTGCATCACCACTGTTGCCGCCTGGTGCATGGCGGGCGTCGCGTGCGAGTAGAGGTCGAGCGTGACGGCGATACTACTGTGTCCTAACATCTCGCTCACCAGTTTGGGGTGCATCCCCGCTTCGAGCAAGAGCGTGGCGGCAGTGTGGCGCATGTCGTGAAAGCGAATCTCCGGTATGCCCGCCCGCTTAATAGCAGGCTTGAAGTACCGGGTGGTTGCGCTTTCCGGGCCAACGGGCGTTCCTAGCGTCGTCGTGAAGACTAAGCCATGCTCGTTATGCCAGCGGTCGCCCATCGCCTCGGCTTCCTCTTGCTGCCGCTCACAATGGCGTTGTAAGGCGTCAATCGCCAACGAGGTCAGACAAACGGTATGCGTGGACGCATGCGTCTTGGGCTGCTTCATCGTGAGCTTGCCCTTGATGCGCTGCAAGTTGCCCCGCACTTGAATCCATCCCCGTTCCAAATCGACGGTTGACCAGCGTAGACCAAAAAGTTCCCCTTCGCGCATGCCGGTTGAGAGTGCGAGAACAAACAAGGCTTCGTAACGGTCGCCCTTGATGACATCAAGAAACCGCCGCGCCTCATTGACGCTCCACGTTGTATGTTCCTTGCGGTCCTTGCGGGGTGCCTCAATCATGTCGGCGGGATTGCGTAGGAGCACGCCCTGCTTTACCGCTGCTTCAAGGGCGATGTGCAGGATGCGGTGAATATGATTCACTGTTGTTCCTGACAGCCCCTCTTTGAATCGCTGTGCATAGAGCTTTTGCAGATGCGCAGCGGTGAGTTTGCTTGGGGCAATGTCCATCAGTTCTTGGAAGTAGAGGCGAACACATTTGCGGTAGTTTTCCGCTGTTTTTCCTGGTCGGCTCTGTTCCTTGTTCGCCAGCCATACCTCAAAGAACTGCCGCAACGTGGTGAAGTCGTTACCGGGCATCATGCCCCGCTGGTGTTCCGCCTCAGCCAGCAGCGCCTTGATCTTGGCCTGGACGCCAGCGCGTGTGTCATCCCGAACGGTTCTGCGTTTGCCGTCTGGCATCGACACGCGCCCCATCCAACGCCCATCGGGTTGTTTCGTGTAGGTGCCTTCGTTGTTGCCTCTGCGACCGGCCATTAGAAGTCGCCCCCGGCGAGGCGGTCCAGTTCCTTTTGCGAGATGCGGCGCACACGCGGGCTGATTTGCTTGGCGCGAATGATGCCAATGGTGATCATGCGGCGCACCGTGTCTTGGCTGACTTTCAGGATAGTTGCCGCCTCTTTGACGGTGTAGAACTGCTCTTTACGTGCAGGTGGCAGCATAGCGATGCTTTGAAGTGCTGGTTGCATGGGTTTTTGTCCTTTCTGTTACGCTGTAATCACGTTGACCTGGCTACAGTATGCCATAACGACTAATACTTGTCAATAGGACATGATATATGGTATGGTGTAGGCAGAAAGGATCAGGACATGCTCTTAACAAGGCTTGAAGCGGCTGCGGGTAAGCAGGGCGGATGGATCATCGAATGTGACAACCCTATGTGGCTTGCGCGATTCCTGCGATCATTGCCGCCTACCGATGCACGCCCTTTTAGCTTCGGTGGCGTGTGGTGGGTATCTGATGAGACGCTGGAAATGTTTGAATTTCGCTGCGATAACTTTGCGACGATGTGCCGCAGTGTTGGGCGCGAACCATCAGTGCGCCAGAAAGAGCGAGAGCGCAACCGCCAGTATTGGCAGGAGCGTAGGCGTGATCAGCAAGAGCGTGAAGAACACGAACGCCAGCAGCGCGAAGCAGAAGAACGGATACGCCAGCAGAAGCGCGAACGCCAGCAGCGCAAGCCCGCGCCACCTCCGCCACGCGGCGTGATGAATCCCTATAGACTGCTGGGCATCAAGTCAGGGGCGACGCTACCGGAAATCAAGAAAGCCTATCGCGCCCTCGCCCTAAAGCATCATCCCGATCATGGGGGCGACATTGAACTGATGAAGCGAATCAACCTGGCCTACGAGAAACTGACGAAAGGACGAAGATGAAAGACAACCAATTTGCCCATGCGAATGTAGGGTGGGCGCTCTGCCCCAAGTGCGGCGGTCGTAAACGGTTTATCCACCACAAGGACTGTCGTTGCCCTACGTGCCAGCGAGAGTATACGTGGCAAGAAGTGATGCGAGATGGCCCACAGGGCAAACTTGCCTGTGGGCATGATTGGGGGGCGCTGCACCTCGAAAGCGAAGTGGTGTTTTGTCCTGAGTGTGGCGGAACGGGGTTACGAGGATGAAGGAGAACAATAGTCATGACGCCTGATCCTCGACAAACTCTTATTGAGCAAATCGCCCATTCCCGCGCCATCGACAACGACGCAGGATGGTGGGAATGCATGCACTGCGAAATGGACGGACCGCGCATCGAAGTCTTGGTCCAGTTCACGCCTTTGTCCCCTGCGAGGTTTCGTGGACGCCCCACCCATAACCTCAACTGCCCTGTCATACAATGCCGCTTGCTTCTAGGGTGGGATCTGGAAAAGGCGATGCGGTATGATTGGGAACACGACGACTAACCCCCAACCGTCGCGCCCTAGTGAGGCAAGGACGCCTTCGCCATGTCGAGTAGACTCATTGTCCATCGTGATCCAGAATCGTGCCTACAGCGCGTTACACGACTGCCCGTCCGTGTGCTGTGTAGGCAATATGCAGGAATTACCCCAAAACGCTGTTGACAGTAGCCAACGAAAAGTGGTAAGATGTGTCTAAGAAACATTAGTAATCTTTGCATAAACGGCGCGAAAGGAGGCTAGTGGTGGATAGTGAACTGACAACTCATTCGCTTGATGACATGATCGAGCAATGGGTTAGGGCAAAGTTCCAAATAACCAAAAGCGAAAGAACGGCAAAGGCATATATCGAAACACTGATACGGTTTCGCTCTTGGCTGCAACGCCATGATCTTGATTTGGATAGTCCAGCACAAGTTATTGTGCCAAAGGCTCTTGAATGGCTAGCGCAGTCACGGCATCCAAGTAAGAAGGAAGTTACCGCAGGTACATTCAATCAGCGTCGAGCCATTCTTTCCAGTTTCTACACCTACGCCATTCGTCAAGGCTACGCCATTGAAGTGAATCCAATGCTGCGCATCGATCCCATGCGTGGTGCTGCCCGTCGAGGAACGCAAGGTGTTTCAATTGAAACCGTCAGGCAAAATCTTCTTGCCATCAATCAGTCAACATTGGTGGGTTTGCGTGACTTTGCCCTTATAGAATTTGCAGCTATGACGGGCAAACGCGCACATGAGTTGATCGCACTCAACTTGGGCGATCTTCACGTTCAAAATGACGGCGTTCTCATTGCATGGGAAACACTGAAAGGTGGAGATAAGCAGGAGCGGTTATATGAGTACCCGCACGCGGCTAACCTCCTGCGCTATCTCATGGTACAGTATGGCCCCGAATGGCCCTCGCTCCCGAAGGGTACTCCGGTTTGGTCGTCACAATCCTTCAATACAGGAAAAGACGGCAAGCGCCTAACTCGCAATGGGTTGGCGTATATCTACGAACGCCGCATTGGAACGACGAAGGTTCATGACACGCGCCGCATATTCGCACAAACAGCGTTTCGTGTGGGCGCATCAGCACCACAGGTTCAGCAGCTTATGGGGCATCGCACTCTTGCGGCAACACAACGCTATGCAGAGGCAGAACAAACAGCCATCAACCCATTTGCTAACAAAATGGGAAAATTGCTCGGCTTAACTGCCGACGAACAGAAAGAGGATTAGGACATGAAAGTTATCAAATCGGGACTCATCGACTCTGAGGACACGCTTGTTCGACTTGGCATTATTGACTTCGGGCGTAACAATGATAAGTTATTTGATGGACCCCACAATGCGATTCGCTTGGTCAGCCTGTTTTGTGTGCAAACTATGTCATATACCGTGCTTGAACAAGACCTCGAACAATATGAAGCGCAACCGGGAATGCCAGATTGGCATCATGTAGGCGTTCATGAGGGTATCGGTCGCAGGTATTGGAATATGTTCAAGACTCATTTCCCTTCCAGCATTCTCAAATTTCATGATTCACCTGACTTCTCAGGAGAGTTGCGCGAACCTCATATGGATGTCGATTTTGCGGGAGATATAGGTACTGTTTCAGCAAGCGCATTTTTGGATAGTATCAGGCGAATGCTGCCCGGCGATCTATGGATTTCCGTAGGCGACAAGACGCAAGTGATCTTGGAGGCGCATTTATCTCACCCACTGCTATCTCGAAGGTATTCAACCAATTTTCTTGCTGAAAATGATCCCTTTCCTAATATGGCTAAGTCATGGAAGGATTTTGTCAATGACTATGGATACGATGTGAATTGGGGTGAGGAGGAATACGGGAAGATAAAGGATGCTTATCTTTCCCAAAGAGCGGATTTACGCAAGCGCATGAGAGCAGAAAACACCGATCCGTTTGCCATTCAAGCGGCAGATTTTGGGTTTTACTGGACGTTTATGCGCCGACTAAAAGAAAACAGTGTGCAAGCTGCCGCCCCGAATAATCCGCTGCGTAGCGAACTCCAACAACTTCGCGCACGTATGGCAGAAATTGAACGCCAACTAGCAGAGAAGGGCTAGGGCATTTTTCCAAGATTAGGGAATAGTGGGTGCTATGTCGGATACTTGACATAGCACCCTTTCCTTTGGCGGTGCGCGAAAAAGATAACGTGAAGGAGATGTACATGCAAAAGTGGGAATACCTCGTTATGACCGTTGGCCCGAACGATAAGTTGAATGTTCGGGCTATGGGTGAAATGGGGGCTGATGGATGGGAACTCGCAGGGATAATGCCTAACGTGAAACCATTTCAACAATCAGCCGGAACGATCAGTATCGGATCTCAACTTGGCACTGAAAACAAACTGATCTTTAAGCGTCCGGTTCAAGAAGGGGAATAAACACAAAAGCGGAGGGCGGGATCAGGTGATCCCGCCCTCCGCTTTGCCGAGGCTCCAACACACCCCACCTGCGCATGGTGGTTGCCTCTGCCGTGTGTCGGCGGCGCTGGCGCACCACACCTAGCTTATGCGATGCTCAACCGATGGGTGAATGGTACCGGCGGGGCCAGTCGGACTTGCACCTACTCTATCACTCGTGGAAAAGCGACGTGCTACTCTTACACTATCTAGCCCCATGTATGCCCCAGGCGCTATGTACTCCCCTTCGCTGGCTTGTCACTATTCGCTAGTGCAACAACCGGTAGTCGCGTTCGGACTGCATGCCGGTCCTCGGAGAGCCGTTCGTCATCACCAGAAGGGCATACGTTCCAGTGATGCAGTAGGCACTTCCATCATAGCATATCGCCTACATGTTGTCAACAACCTACACGAAAACGCCCACCCGCTCAACGTCTGCGCAGACCGGAGCGGATGGGCGTCTATCACAAGATGCAGCGGGAGACAAAACCTACTGCACGTGTTCAGTGTCGCATAGACCAGCGCGTGCGTCAAGCGCCATAGACAGAATGCCTAGTTAAATTGGCTGGCGGCATATTGCAGCGCGAGGTCCAGCAGGAACCGATCCTGTGAAGGCTGCAAGATAGCGAGCTCCAGTTGCACGCTATCGAACTGGTAGGTGAGTCCGGCGATAGTGACGGTCTGATTGATCTGCGCCCCCGGCGAGGCGTCCCACACGTCCACATCCCATACCGCCTGATCCCAAAGCGTATTTCCGGCATTGTGGTTGGGGTTCTCGATGCGGCAGGTTTGCCCCACCTGGATCGTTTCGATGTCGTAGCCCAGCCCGGAGGTGTCGCCCCGATTATCGACAATGGTGATCGTGCTGCGATATTGCACCACATCTTGCTCGGCCAGGGTGGCTTGCGCGTAGCGTGTGGCCGTCGCGGCGTCGATCAGGCGTGGCTCCACGATGACCAGCGTGCGCCGACCATAGATGCTCACATCCGCCGAGGTTGCCCGCGCCGTCACGCCCGTTCCCACCACATAGATATCATTCTTTAAGGTGGTGTAATCCTTCTCATATTGGGGCTGGTTGATGTGCTTGCCGACGATGAAGGTGTGCGTCGGTGTCGTCGCGGCCTGGGCGAAGGTGACGGTCTTGGTGGCGTGGTTGGTGCGCCAGAACCAATTTTGTGGCGCGATGGTGCGTACTGCCTCGAAGAACTCCGCGAGGCTTTGGTTGTGAAACTGCAACTGATAGGTTGCGCCACTGCTGGACGGGTTGGCGGGATCGAGGGTAAGCGGATTGGGATACGGGTTTCCTGTCACGGGATCGTTATTGCCGAAGGGCCAGTTAAACATGGTCACTGGATCAACATAGGTGCCAGGGCTGCCCGCCGTGCCGAAGTTCTGCGTGCCGATGAATTTGACATCGCCCAACACGGTATCGAAGGGCGTGAGGGTGATCTGGATCGTCTCGGTGTTGGATTCATCAATGGAGGGCATGTATTTGTCGATATAGCCCTGGTAGACCAGCCGCCCCGCCGTGAGGGTGGCGTTGTCATAGATCCAGAACTGCACCACGTTCCCGGCTTGCACGGTGCCGCGCCCTCGGTCGTCCCCAGCCTCATCGAAGTTATCAAAGGCGCGGGGCAGGGTGACGGTGATCTGATTGGTGACGGCATTGACGGCGAACTTGGGGGCGGAGGTGCCGCTACTATTGCTCTGATCGCCCAAGAGCGATGCGTCGCGCCACACATCGAGAAATTGCCCCGCCGCGTTATAGACCTTCACCACCTGCTGCTTGACGATCAAGCGTGGCGCAGGTGGCGTGGGAATCGTGACGAGGGGATAGACCCCTAAGAGAATCGACATCAGCTCACCCTAAATACCGATTGGTCCAGGACCAGTTCATCGTGACCAGTGGCGCGGATGCGGCGTTGCCCTGCAACTGCCAGGTCGAGGTTCCCGTATCTAGCACCGGAAAGACGCCGGAGAAATCATAGAGGGTCGCCGTCGAGCCATTCTTGTAGATCAGATAGCCGTTATTGGTGGAGAGCAGCGGATCGCAGACAATGGTCACGTAGTCCCCAGCGTTGAGCGTCAGGGCTGTAATCGACAGCACGGTATTATCCGTCTGATTGGTCAGCACGAGATTGGAGATCGCAGGAGTGCCAACATTGGTAATGGTGATGGTCGGGCGACTAAAGACCGTGCCGCCCCCGGTCACGGCAGTGGTGAAGGTGTACGGGTTGCTGCCCAAGCCAAAGAGCGTGGCGCTAGAACTGCTCGGCGCGGGCGCATACGCAAACGGCTGCTGACACTCGAAGTCGAGTTCCATTGCAACATACGACGGGTGGTTAATCACGCGCTTGCTGCTGACGCAATCGGCCACGAAATAGCGCCCATCGCCATGCAGCACCAGCGGTTGTTGTCGCTGGTAGAGGGCGAGGTCCAGCGTATCCAGCGCGGCTTCCAGCGCGGCGCGTGTCCCCGCCAGCGGCATCACGGCAACGGTGAGCTTGACCTTGCGATCATCCTGACTCTCGCCCGATTTCTTCATGCCTTCCATGCGGGCGATCTTGGTCATCACCTGCGTGATGTCCACCCAGGACAGATCCACCGCCTCCATGAAGAAGGTGAGGTTATCATGTAGCAGGAAGCCGCCATAGCTATAGGGGATCGTCATTAGTACGCCTTCCCTCCGCGTGCGCCATGCTCTTGGATGCGCCCCGCTGTCTTATTCAGTTCGCGGTAGATCCCGGCGACATTTTGCACCCCATGCACATGCACCGGCCCGGTGATGATGATGGGGCGCATCGCGCCGCTCCGTTCACGGCCCGCGCCAGCACCAACGCCTCCCATCAACGCTTCTCGAATCTGGCGGTTACTCACCACTGCGCCGGGATGGGACGAGAAGAACAACTCCGGCCCCTGCTCACCCACGATGCTGATCGCATTGCCAGGGTAGTGACCGCCTTGGGCGAAACCGAGTGCGCCATGCACCGGTCCTTGGAGTGGTCCGGGCAAGACCGTATTGACCAAGTTATCAATGATATTCTTGATCGTGACGAGGATCGCCCCCCACAAGCCTTTCAGTTTATCGGGAACGGTTTTCGTGAAAAAGTTGCCGACGCCATCGCCAAAGTCCGTCAGCTTCTTCATCATTTCCATGAGGGCGTTGACGATCCAAGCGACCAGCCGGGTACGCAGATCATTCAATTTGCCGCTGATGTTGCCCCATATGCCGCCCACATACTTGCCGAAGTCCTCGGCCATCTCAATGACGTGGCCGATCACGCCCATTTTCATCAAGTCGGCGTGGTGCTTCGCCTCCGCCGCCAGTTCCTTCATGTGGGCAATGACTTTGAGCTTTTGCTCTTGCGCCTTTTTGATGGTCTGTTCCGCAGTGGCCTCAGCAGCGGTGATTTGCGCGATCTGCATTTCCAGCGCATGCCGTTTGACGGGATCTTTGGTTTCCGCCAACTCGCGGATCAGTCCCTCTTTCTGCATCCGCATATGCAGGATCACGCCCTCTGCCGACTTCTGCGCCGCGTTGATCTGATGCAGTTTCATTTCGTCGGCATGCATGCCCGCAGCAAGCGCGGCCTTCTTCGTGTCACCGGAGATGATGCCCAACAGCGCATGAAAGCCCTTGCCCACCGATTGCACCAGATGCACCACTGCCATAATCATGGCGAACTCTAAGGACAGGATGGCATGCAAAATGCTCGTGGGCAGTGTCCACAGAAAGAACTTTGCCACGTTGCCTAACAGGCTGAGTAGTGGCCCGGTGATGAGATTCCACAGACCAGCAAAAAAGCCGAGCAGGATGCCGCCCAGCATTTGCAGCAGTCCCTTCAAAATTTGCAGAATGCCGTCCCACACGCCGTGCAGCAGTTTACCGAGATCCTTCCATGCCAGCCCCCACTTGCCCCCCAAGAGATCCAGGCCGATCAGGATGATGCCAGAGACAATTGACCAGGCAACCTTAATGACGCCAGCGATCACATTCCAGACGCCCTTAAAGACCAACTCGATCCCAGGCCACATTGCCGCCCACAGATGGGCGAACAACATGATGCCGTTGTAGACCAGTGATCCCGGACCAAATGCCGGACCCAGGCGGGATTCGACCTGATGCACAAAATCATTGATCGCTTTTTCGGCTTGCTTCAACTGCCCCCCGAAAAAGTTCATCAGCATATGGATGAAGGGCATGATCTTGTCTTTGTTCATCACCAGGACGGCGATCAGTCCTGCGATGGCCCCCACCAGCAAGAGGATGGGGCCAGCCGCAGCCGCGATGCCCAGGAGGGCCGGGCCCATACCCGCCAGCATTGGGCCGATGCCTGCCACCAGCATGCCCATGATGCCGCCGCCACCACCCGCTGCTCCTGCTGCGCCACCGGCAGCGGCACCACCACCACCCAAGAGTTGTGTAAGCATGGTGCTGATGCCACCACCACCTGCCCCGCCGCCGCCGCCGAATAGTCCCCCCAACATGCCTGTGCTGCCACTACCCGCCGCTGATCCGCCCCCCAATACACTGGATGGGAACCAGTTAAAGACACTGCTATAGGGGTTGTTGCCGCGCAACATAGTCGGGCTTGTTCCTGATCCACCACCAAGGAGTGTTTGTGGAAGGAGCGTTCGCAAGAGGGTCGGATATTGCAGTGTCCGCAAGAGGGTTCCCGATCCGCGTATCGCGGTAAGATCCTCTAATCCCGCGCCCGCATTGCCCCCATTTAAGAGCGTGTTTGGTAACAGCGTGCGCAACCATGTTGCCGGTTGAAAGGTTCGTAAGAGTGTATTCGGCAACAGCGATTGTGCTTCGTCCTCCACACCACCCGCTGCGCCACGTAACATCGTTCCCGGCAAGAGGGTACGGAGCCATGTAGGCGTAAGAAGGGTGCGTAGTGCAGTGGGTGTACCGCCTAACGTTGTGGGTGTCCCAAAGGCCGCGAAGGGACTGGTCCCAAAAGGATACGCTACGCCTGTTGGGGGACGGGGATAGAATGCCGTGTTCGGGAGATAGGGCGTGCCACCTGCTGCGCCACCACCCAGGATTTGCGTAAGCATGGTGCTGATGCCACCGCCACCAGCGCCACCACCAAAGAATCCCCCACCACCTGCGCCTCCGAAGGGGGGCGGGGGTGCGCCAGCGGGACCACCGCCGTAAGGACTACCACCACCCGCCCAAGGAAATGGCGGCATCCAGGGGCCACCCGCGCCACCTGCGCCGGGTGCGCCATGCCCTAGCGGGCCAAACAGATTCCATAAATTGCCAAGCAGCCCCATCCCGCCGCGTCCCGCCGCACCTAATCCCCCCGCATAGGCGTTATATGCACCGCCGAGCAATGGCCCCGCCAACGCGCCGGGGGTCAGTGCGCCGTGATGCTGTAGCGCCCAATTCCAGAAGGCGTTTTGTCCCGCTTGTGCCGGGCCTTGCAGCATGCCGCCAATCATGCCCAGCGGACCACCGGACAGGAATCCCCGACCAACGCCCATCACGCCGCCTGCGAGGCCACCCAGCAGTTTGCCACCGACCTGTGCGCCAATCACGGCCAGCAGGATATGCAAGATGTCTTTGTGCTGGCCCAGCCAATGCAGCGCGTCGCCGATCTCGTGGAAGCCCTTGCCGATGTCATGGAGAATCGCCCTCGCCTGTGACCCTTGCAGCCACGTGATGAAGCCGTTGAACTTGCCCAGCAGCCATTCCGCAACGGTTTTCCCAAAGGCAATGATCTGATCGCGGTGTGATTCGATATAGCCGATCAGGCGATTCAGCGCGTCCATGAACTTGCTGATCATCGACGTGGGATCAGCGGCATTGCCGACAATGGCGGTAACAACACTGGTCCAGAAATCATGCATGCGTGTGGCGGCACCCTGCGGCGTGAGCATGGATTGCTTCTCGCCCTGCCCTGCGAAGGCGGGAGATAGGCCGATTTGCTCCAAGGCATTGAGGACCGCGCCGGGGTTCTCAATGGTTTTGCCGCCGCGCCCGCCAAACTTGACACCGTACTTTTGGAGCAGTTGCGGGCTGATGCCCAGCGCCGCCAACTGCCGTTCCAGGCCAACGGTGTTGCCCGATTCGGCTTTCTCGAAGATGCTGAGGATGCTGTTATACGCAGCGGTGGGATCTTTGCCATTGATCAACTGCGCATTGACCATGAGGTTGCTGATCACATCGAGTAGGTTGCCGCCGCCGAGGTTCTTCGTGGGGTCTTGCCCATAGGCCATGCCCTGCGTGATCACGCCCCACAACTGCTGAATGGTCATCTGGCTATTGGGCGCGTAGCCCTGGCCGAAGTTCACGCCGTCATAGGTGCCGCCGGTCAACCACGCCTGTAGCGCGTTCTCGCCTTCAATCGCGCCTTTCGCCGTGTTCGGATCGATGCCAAGTTTCTTGAAGAGCGCAATGATCTGATCAGTTGGTGGTGAGCCATACGGCGCTGCTCCACCCGATCCGCCGCCCGTCGAGATGAGATGTGACCGCTCCTCGTTGATGCGCTGCACCTGCTCGGCGTATTGCTGATCCTCTTTGGCAAGATGCGCTTTGAGCTTGGCTTCTTCTTCTTTGTAGTGGCGTTCGAGGTTCGATTCTTCTTCGTCATAATGCTTTTTGAGATAGGCGAGTTGCTCTTTATATTGCGCTTGCTCTTTGGTCAACCGATCTTGGAGGCGCTGCAAGGCGAGTTGATGACTGTCGTACCCCTTCTTGTCGAGGTACTGATACATCGGTTCAATGGTGTTCTGGATATATTTCTGATAGGACGCATTCTCTGCCGTCAGTTGATTTTCCAGGGACTTGGCTTGATCGGCATGCCCGGTGGAAACCAGTGCGTCGATCTGTTGTTCCAGCGCCGTTGTTAACTGCTGATGCTGCATAGCGCGAGGATCGCCCAGCGCGACCAGGCGCTTATCAATCTGATCCTCATACGATGCGGTCAGTTGTTGCTCTTGGTCCTGGATCTGCTGCATCGCATACTGATGGCTCTCCACCAGCTTTTGCAGCGATTCATCATAACTCTCGGTGCGCTGCGCGATGGACTCTTTGGTGTTCTCGGTCAGATCGGCTTCCTGTTGCTTGATCTGCGCCACCATGTCCGCGTGCGCCCGCGCCGCGTCCTGCGCCCGTTCCCCTAACTGCTGCAACTGATAGGCAAGGTTACTGGCCGATGAACCCGCCGCGCCCATTGATGAACTGCTATCGTCCATCGTGCCGGAGAGTGCGCCGAAGTTCTGGATGAGCGATCCGAGTCCTGCTGTCATGGTGGCCCATTGCGACGCGATGCTGGCGAAGCTGGAAACCACGCTGGATGCCGCGCTTTCCAGTTCCCCGAACGCCGCCATCATGGCATCGACGCCCGCGACGACACCAGCCACCTGGGCATCAAAGGAAAAGACCACATTGGACATAGGACGCCTCATAGCAGAAAACGCCCGCACCCCCTGAACAGAGATGCGGGCGTGAGCGTGAAGTGGGGGCTACTCTTCGTGGGTGAAGATGTGGCCGCTGGCAATTAGCGAATCAATGATGGGGTCCAGTTCCCGCGTCACCAGGAACCGTTCGCCCCGTTTAATGCGCAGCAGGAGTGTATCGCTTGGTCCGTCATACGTCACCACCGTATGCTTCGTGCAAGCAACAGGAGGTTCGGCGGTAACAGGTTCCGCAGCCGCAGTAGGTTCCGCCTCCGGTGTGATGGCGGGCGCAGGGACCGGGACCGGGGGCGGTTCATCCATCGGTGCCGATAACGGGTTCATCGGAGCCGTTTCCGCCTCCGCCCCCTCCGGCGTCGCTTCCGGCTGCGTTAGCAGTTCTTCGTCGTTCATGGAATCTTCTTTCAAGGGACCGTTTGAGTTCGTGGAGATCGCGCTTGGGGAGGACGCTGGTGAGTCCGGCAACATCGGTGACGGCGTTGGGGTTTCTGATCCACGCGGCGTCGCTATCGTCGTCTTCTTGGGCATCGCTGAGTTCCCCCACCATCTGATCGTAGAGTTCCATCCCCTTTTCGGGATCGTTGAACAACACCCCGGAGAGCATCGCCGCTTGCAGTTGCAGCCGCGCATTGAGGCGCGTCCGCGTGAGCTCATCGCGGGCATGCACTTCCAGGGCGTAGTTCATCCAATACGGGGAATGGTTGAGGCATTCATGCTCTGCGTAGCCATAGGTGCGCAGATCCGCCATCTGGCGCTCTAGTTGCTCGTAGAATCCAAGGTCGTGGAGGTTTCGGCTGGCGCTGGTTCTTGCATACGGTAGATAGTCGCCAGCCGTTGCAAGTTTTTTGCGAGGCTTGGCAAGTGATTGGATTGCAGGAAATAGGTCAACGCTTCAATCAGCCAGTCCAGGGCGAAATGCTTGCGCACGAAATCGAGGGTGATGCGGGTATCCGTGTCCCGATCCAGGATCAGACGCGCCACATCTTCAATCTGGCGCTCGGAAAGGGTGCTGAGGACATCCAGCACGATCCCCATTTGATCGGTGCCATAGCCTGATTCATCGGCAAGTTGCGTCATGCGGATCTGCATGACCTGCGCTTCTTCGAGATCGGCGGCACTGATGCCCAACTGCTGCGCTAACCCCTCGCGGAACGTCAGATCCTCGGCGTCGCGTTTGGCGTGCATCGTGATCTCGGCGTTGCGCTGCGCAGCCCGCACGCGCCACCCCAGCAGGATATCTACCACGAGGTTCTTGGCGCAAAACAACTGATGCACGGTGACGGGGCCAATGGGGAACTCTTTGCCGCCCACAACCACGCGGGGCAGGGCGGCAGTTTCGGCAGTCTTTGCCATGACGACTCTTTCTAGCAGCCTCTAATACTGCTCGTACACATAACCCAACTGCTGACCGGCAGCCTGGGAGGGATCAGCGAGACAATCAAACTCGACCTTGTATTCAGTGTCCTTGTCGCGGGCGAAGTTCAGCGACGCGCCCTTGGACGAGTAGACCTTGTTGAGATGCACCACAACATTGTTGGTGGTATTGTCGTTTTTCGGCACCGTCGCGTCGAAGGTGAAGATCGGCGTGTAGACACGGCCACCGAAGGTGAACTGGTCTTTGTTGGGGGAACCGCCTGTGGTGGTCACGTCGCCCAGCCCAAAGACGCCATACGCCGCTGAAACGAGTGCCATCTGCACCTGATAGATGGTGGTTTCGATGCTGCATTCTTCCTCAGATTTGAATGCCGCAACGGGCGCAAGCGCCTGGTCGCATTTGAGCGCCATGTACTTCGGGTTGTATTTGAGGATCATGCCGCCTTTCGATGCCCCCAGGTCTTGCGACCCCAAGAGCATTTGCGACGCGGCCCCCATGCGGAGTTTCGCGGGTGCAATAGCCATGAGTGTTTCTCCTTACCTTGGCCCGTTGCGGAGCCATTCTTCATCAGACATGTTCGCCAGAGACGGATCGTGCGCTTCGGGCAAGTCACTTTCGCGCAGCCCCAAGGTATTGAGGCGGTCGCCGCGTATGCCCTTGATCCAGTCATGGTAGGGCAGATCGGTTCTCGTGGGGCTGTAGGCATCGTAGGCCGTTGCTAGCCACTGGCCCTGGTCGATGCCCCCTTGCAGAAATTCCGTCGCCTCTTGCGCCTCCAAGAGTGTGTGGCAGCGCACGACACACCCATTGCTGGTCACGCGCTCCCAATGCTGCGGAATCTCCCGCGCAATGAGGCCAGCGGGGGTACGCAGTGCGCGAGTGGGGAGCAGCACCAAGAGGCAATAGGCGTTGGTCTTGGTGATTGGCGCGGCTTGCACCCGCGCCGGGAGGATGAGCAGCGATCCCATCAGTGGTCCCCTTCTAGGCCGCGATCACCCGGACGGGTTTCAGGCGGAATTTCACGATGTCGGCGTTGGTCGCGCTGCCGGTGGTGACGGCGATGCTTTGGATGGAGGCGACATTCGGCCCCGGATTGGGTGTGGGAGTCAGCACCGTGTTGACGGTTGTCCCGCTGGGAACCGCGACGGTGAAGGTCTGCCCGGCCACGCCCAGGTTATTGGTGTAGGTGACGGTGATGGTATAGGTCGATGCGCCGATAGTGCCACCGGCATACGCTTCGACCGTGCCGCCCCCCGGTGCGGTAATGCCACCAGACTTGACGGCGAGGGACGCCGTTCCTGCCGTCAGGTTGCCGGTGCTGGCTCCGGTCGCTGTCCACACGTTGAGTGTGTCCACATTCGCGTGGGTGAAGATTTGGGCGCTGGGGATCGGCGCGGGAACGGATGTGCCGTAGCGCCGTGCGAACGCGCCGGATGCGACGTTGAGGCAGAACTGATTGAAGGCATCCGCAAAATACTGATCAACCACCAGCGTATTGTTCAATAGGTAGTTCGCCAGTCCAGTGTTTGCGGAAACCTGACTGCATACGAAGTCCAGCGCATCCAGAATAAAGCCGGGCCCCTTTTGCAGCAACGTAGTATAGGTGATGGTCGAAAGCCAGGTAATGAGATTGCCACTCGCCAAATTGGCTAAGGCGCTGGTACGCTGTTCAATCGTGTAGGCGGATTCCAGCACACTTTGCGCCAGGGAATCGGTGAATGACTGGATGCGCGTGACTTCGGTGGCATAGTCGGTGTTGATGCCGGTAATGTTCGCTGGCAGCAGCGCCAGGGCATCGGTGATGGTCTGGGCAATGTTGTCACACATCGTGTTGCATTGCGTGGTGGTAAATGTCGCCATGCTTGCTACTCCTGCGAGGTACTGATTTTTCGCCGCAACGACGGCCAGCAGCGCCGTGTCGGTGGTGTTGAGTGCGCCAACGGTGGGGTCCGTCTGCGTAATACCGGCGTCGATGCCGAAATTCACATCGGGAAATCCGGGGTTGTCATAGTTCCACAGCAATGCGCCGCCATAATGCTGCAAACTATTGGTGGGGAAGATCTGCGTGAATAGGTCGCTAAAGAAGGCGCTACGCGGGTAGAATGGCACACCCTGGTTGGTGAGGGTGTTGCGTTTATCGATGCCGATTTCCCCGACTACCAATGGCTTGCCCATCGTTTGCGCCCATCCCAGGTATTGCTTCAATTGCGCCTGATAGGCGGCAGCGGAGGGCCAGATGAGCGTGCAATCCGCTACGCCATGTCCAGAACTGTTATAGCCGTTGGCGGCGTACAGGTGGAAGTCGGCGTAGTCGATGGTGGCGATGCTGTGCTGTGTCAGGAAATCCTCGCCATAGTACGTGCCATTGTGGACCGGATCAGTGTTGATATAGTCATACGCCTGATTGATGCTGCCGGTACCAAGGAGGTGGTTGCTATCAATCCCCTTGATGAAGGCGCTGATCGTGGTCCACCAGCTCGTCATGGTCGCCAGGCGCGTAGAACTCAGCGTATTGGGGTTCGTATCGGTGCCCGCATTGTTGTTCTGTGTGTAGCGGAACTCGTTACCAACCTCCCAGGCAAAGATCGTGGGATCGTTCTTGTAGGCGATGCCCGACACCGTGTTCGTGCGATTGAGGATCTTGGTCAGGAACGCCTCGAACAAGGTGATGATGCCCGCCGTGTCGTGGAAATTGTCGCCAAAGGTGGTGTCTAAGCTGGTCGAGTTGGCATGGTTCCAGTATTTGACATAGGTAGGCTTGCCGCCGAAATCGTCATAGTTGTTGCACAGCGTCAGGATCAGCTTCATGCCGATGCTGGCGGCGTTGGCAATCGCATTGTCCAGAAAGACAAAGGCCGACTCGTTCCACGATCCGCCATTCAAGCCATATTGCATCAGCCCTGCTTGTGGGCTGGCGTTGAAAGCGTTGCCATAGGCCCAGGTGCGAACGACGGTTGCGCCATATCGCTGCATCTCTTGGAGGCGCGAGAGTTGCAGCGAGGAACTATTGGTTCCGGTCACGCCCAGATCATAGGCGTTGAAGCCGATAAACGGGAAACGCTGACTATTCAGCCAAAATTGGCCGTTGATGGCGCGAACGAATGCCATAGGAACCTCACGAACGCAATTCTTTGGTGTACACCACAAAGATCGCGTGATAGGGAATGACGACGCTCGGCAACTGCATCCCTGGCATGAGCGTTTTGGCGAAGGCGACGGTGGACGCGCCGACTGCGCGCGGGATGCCGCCGAAGATATACTGGTTGCGCTCGATGAGTTTCTTGGCTGCCGCCATTAGTCGCCCGGTGGTCATTTCCGCATCTTCGGGCAACTTGGCATTGCCAAAGATGCTGAGGCCGATCTGATGCTGGCCGCTCACGAAATCGAACTCCTGGTCCTTTTCGGGATACTCCGAGGTCAGATGATAGACATACGCGACCGGGTAGGTGCCACCCGGTTTGCGCGGTGGTTCGCTCATCTCCACCCGTTTGAACGGTTCCAGCACCAGGGGATGATCGAGTTTGAGTGGCGTCACCACGCCGTTGAGATCCTTGGCATTGACCATGACGCCAGAGCGAAAATCTTGCTCATAGGCGTCCAGTTCCGCCTTCATGGCGGGGGACAGCAGCAGGTTCTTGGTGATTTCGATGATTTGCGTATACATTAGGACACCGTTCCTACGCCGACTGCGGCAGTCATGCCATAGGCGGCGGAATTGATGAGCGGAGCCACCTGCGCCAAGATCTCATCCAGGGCTTCTTGTTCCCAAGGATTCGCCACCTGCCCGCGCACCGAGGTAAAAGCGTAGCGTCCGCCTGGGCCTTGGGGGAGTGGTCCCTTGCGCCAGCGATCCGCGCCAAAGACCAGGGCGCGGGCGTTGATGGGATAGATGCGCCCGGTGCCATTGCTGGCCGTGCCTTCGCGCAAGAAGATCAGCACGGCCTCATCTTCGGGGCGCGTGACGACAGCAAAGCCAACCTCGGAACCAAATTCTTCCAGGTGCAGCCCCGCCGCGAAGTCCCCGCTATCTTTGGGCGCATGTTCCTGAGCGATCAGTACAGCGGTATGCCCCGCCTGGAGCATAATACCGGCAGCACGCAGTAGTGCAATGGGATCATCCCAGCGGGCGAACTGCCCTAGGAAGTTGCGCAACTGTGAGACATCAACGGTAAACGATATGCCACTCATTAGCCGTTCACCCAGCCGCGCACGCCGACACCGGAAATGCTGCCGATAGACGTGCCGCCCTTCTTGGTTTCCGTCTTGACACCCTTGGACATCTTGATTTTCTTGCGATGGGCATTGTGTGCCGCCGTCTTGTTCTTATTGCCATAGGCAGACTTGCCCCATCCCGTCTCGCCGGGTTTACGCCGCATGTGTCGCCTCCTAGTCAATCACGATGTACGTGAATCCATAGACGGTGTTGCCCTGACTCGCCGTAGGCGCGGTCTGGCAGGACACGGTAAAGTCGGTAGTGGTGGTGAGCGAGGGGTTCAGGTAGATCCCCAAGGCAATCGTTGCGCCGGTTGCCTCGTGGATCACGACTTTGGGCGCAGCGGTGAAGGCGTGGGCAAAGGTGATCTTGATCAGTGCTGCCGCTGATGGGCTGGTGCCAGTGCCAAAGGTGACGAATCCCCGCATGGATGATCCGGTCAGCACCGCAGCGGGCGGGCTGGTCCCCGCGCCCGTTTGCATCGCCGCCGAGCAGTTCGCGGTTTCCTGATGCCGCACACGCCCCCATGCATCCACAATGAAACCGGGATTATCACTGCTATCATGGGCTTCAATGAGGTTATTGGTTTGCCCGCCGAAGTAGCCCCTGGTGGTCAGCGGCACTTGATCCGCTGGCGGCACGACATTGACCTTGCCGACGAACTGATAGCGCGAGTTCGCACTTGGCCCCGCGTCGGCATGCTCGAAGTAGGCCAAGCGATTGAATCCGCTCGGCGTGCCGCCGATGCCGGTAGGCGACGTGGAGCGATAATTATGAATCTCCACATCGTTGTTGTCGCCCGCGTTCGTATAGTCGATGGCGAATCCACTAAAGCCATCGCACCGAGCGCGGATGCGACAGGAGGTGGTGCCGTCACTGGCAAGACCCAGGACGATGCCACTGGATGCCACGCCCGCGCCGAAAAACCAGCAATCATCAATCTGGACGAAGCCCGCACGAATCAGGCATTGCGCGATGGTCGCGCCCTCGCCGAGGCAGCCGACCATCTTTACGGTGGTGTTGCAGTAATACTGGTAGCCTACCGCTCCGCCCCAACAGTGTGTGCCGACGATGATAAGCCCCGTTGCCGCAGCGCCAGCGGCATAGATGCCATAGTTCGCGTTGGTCGTGCCATTGAGGAAGACCTGGCCGTTGACCATGACGCTATCATGGGGGCCATTCCAGTTGATCCCATGCCCGCCGCAGTCATGTATTTTAAAATTATTGACATGCGCTTCCATCGAGTCAACGCCAGGACTGCTGCTCGACGTGGACCACTCCGAATAGATGCCATGTGAGGCCATATTGCGAATGCGCAGGTTTTCCAACAAGAAGCCATAGCCATAGATGCTCATGCCGCGCCCGCTGGTATTGCCCGCTTTATTGCCGTCCAGCGTCAGATCGCGGATGGCGAAGTTCGACACGCCACCAGTGGTGTTGCCCCCAACCAACGTGTCAAAGTTATTGCTTTTAATCATGTCGCAATTGCTGCCAGATTTCAGTTTGATGACCGTATTGCCATAGCCTGTCCCCGCCAGTTCCACATTGTTATATTTGGGCAGGGAGGCGCTAGTGATATAGGGGGTGGTTTGCCCGCGCCCTGGCACCAGCACACGCCCGCCCCCTGCGGCATTGGCCGCACTGAGTGCATTGAGAAACGGCGTCGTATCATCATGGCTGCCATCGCCCTGCGCCTGGAAGTCGCGCACATTGTAATCGCGCTGGGAGACTTGTTGTACCAGCAGTCCGGTGTTGGGCATCTTACACTCTCCCGATCAAGACAATCGGCGTCGCGCCAGTATTGACATTCTGTGCGGCAACCGTAAAGAGATGCACCACTGTCACCGGCCAGTCCCACCACACCTGAGCGCCGGGGACCAGCAGAAAGGTGCTGGCGCTGGCGGCAGCATCAAGGTTGTAAAAGACATTCGCGCCGGTGTTGTTCTGGATCGTCCAATGGTTGACGGTCGCGCCAAAGGTTGCCGAGGTGTCGGTGTTTGCCACCGTCACATTGCTTGGCACCGTGACGGTGGTATTCGCCCCAGCGGTGATGTTCGTCTGTTGCACCAGCATTGGCGCGACGGGTTGCCCCGCGTTGCTGACCACCGTTCCGGCCTGGAACGCCACGAACTGCTGCCCCGCCACGTCGAACAGCCCTTGAAAGGCAACTGTCTGCCCATTACCATTACCCAGCGGCAGCGGCGCGGTATACGTGTTTGTTGTCATACGTCCATCCTTACCACTGCTGCTTGTTCATCTGAAACTGCGCCTGTTTCGGTTTGCCATCACTATTGGGGAGCAAGTTACCGGATGCATAATAAGCAACGCGATTGACGGTGGTAGCCCATCCCGCCGAGATACACCCCATTGCCACGAGGTTAATGTCCCCGCGTTCGAGCATGCCCATCATCGCATCGTAGCTGTTTTGCAATGCCGCCGAGCGTTTGCCCAGATCTTCTTCACCCGACTCGAACCGCGTGTGTTCCACGAACGCTGCCGCGCCGAGGGCGCACGTCTCTTGCAGGAGCGGCATGATCGCCGCCCCGGCTGGCGGAGGCACTATCACACCCGCTTTGAGCAACACGGCGTCAATTTCCCGGCTGATATAGACGAGGAATTGATGCACCTGGCGCATGTTCACCGCGTCATCGGCTTCAATCCGCATCGACACGAAGTGGGATTGCACCGCCTGGATGTCCGCGTAGACACCGTTGTTGGGCGACGTAAAGATCGTGTCGCTCACGCTATAGGGATAGGACATGGGTGCCTCCTAGTAGACGCAGCGCACGATGAAGAAGCGCGAGAGGGTTTGGAATGGGGCTGAGGGGGCGCTATTCCAGGTGATGGTGACGCGATAGCCATAGCCCACCGTGAAGGCATGTAAGGTGATGGTCAGGATGTTGCCCGCAAGGGACGGCGTTCCACTGACGGTTGTGCTGGTGAGGTCCGTCCACAGATCCTCGCAGTCCAGCGGCCCGCCCATGACCTTGATCACCTGGCCGTTGATGCTGCCCCCGGCAAGATAACTGGTCAGATCGACGGTCTGGATCACCTGCATGGCGCTATTGGCCTCGATGGCCGAGAAGGGCAGTTCGAGCAGTGAACGAGTCCAAGGCATTACTGACTCCTCAGCACGACACCAACCGTGATCAGACCACTTGTCGGCTGAACCGTGAATGCCACGCGGAAACTGACGTAGGGATAGGCGTGCTGGAGATTGGCAAGAGTGCTAAACGTTGTCCAGTTCTTCGTGAGCGTATTGACCGACTGCCCCGCGCCCTGTGACTGCATATCGGAGGTGAGTCCCGTAAAACTTGCCAGCATCGTGACCGTTGCGGTCTGATCGGTTTGGTTATTGACATAGAGCAGCTTGGGACCGGAGAATTGCCGACAGTCCACCAGAATAAAGTTCGCTGCATCCGTTGACGGATCGTGGTTGGCTGTGTCTCGAATTGCCACGCCCGCTGGAGGGGTGATGTAGAATGGAGCGGCCAGTGTTGATGCAATGGCGGCTAAATCGTTCGGTGGCGCGTATCGCGTGTCCAGTGGGTTTGCGAGGGTAATCATGATGAACTCCTAGCAGCTTCGCGCCGTAATATAGGTGGTGACGCTGCCGCTGGATGGGGTACTCTGTGCGATCACCCGCACACTGAGGTAGCCCAACGGGTCCATCAACTGCGGCCACGTCTGCGGATCGATGATCTGCGTGGTGGCAGCCTTGACGAGCATCGGTGGGCCAAAGGCTACCGGATCAATCGTGGTGAGTGGCGTTCCCATCAACTGTATGCTGATGTCGGCATTCAAGCCATTGACGACAAAGACGAGGCGATAGCCACCTAGCAGCGTGCAGTTCGCAACCGCGACGCCCGCATTGGAGGTGGGGTCATAGGTGGCGGTGTCGCGGATCGCCAGTGCAGCGATCACCTGCTGCACCACCACTTTGGCCTGAGAGACATCGCCGGGATCGGTGCCGACGAGGATGGTTCCAAGGATGGACATAGCGACCTCCTAGCGACGCGGCTAGGCGTCGTCCCCTTCTTCGTCCGTAGGCTGGGGATCATCCACTGGACCTGTGTGTTCCTCGGCCTCAGCGATGTTCGCCAGGCGTGCCGCTTCGGCGGTATCCTGGGTGCGGGCCTCGTGCGCTTCCAGGCGTGCGCGTTGCTCTGGCGTCAGGTTCAGGAACCGCTTCCAGATGTCCGACATTTCGGTTTTTGTGAGGCCGCGCATGCCCAACTGGCGTTGCGCATATGCCTGTTGTTCGAGGATTTCCTGCGCATCCGGGCCTTCGAGCCAACCGCCCTTGCGCAGTTCTTTGATTTGTTCGTCGCTGACTTCTGGGCCAAAGGTGATGCTATCGCCCTTCTGGTAGAGTTGATGATTGAGGTTGATGGGCTGCACCACCAGATGTGTGCGCTTGATACGAGCCATAGCGGAGTTCCTTTCTAGTGGCCGAGGGTGATATTGGCCGTGCGGCTCGCCGCGTCGGCTTTGAGATAGATATTCGTCGCATCCGGCGCAGCCGATTGCTGAATATTCCCTGCCGAGGTCATGACAATGCCATAGATGACGGGGGTATAGGTCAGTCCGTGCGCCACTGCGACCTGAACGGTGCCGATTGCCCCGCTGGCAAGCAGTGTGTGCAATGGCGCTGGGGTCGGCACCGCGCCGCCAAAGGTGGGCGCGGTTTGCCCTGTCGCCGCTTCCAGGGCTTCAAAGCGGCGTTCCAGGTAGGATGGCTCACTATTCGCCTGAGTATTCGGCATGGGGTGTTCCTCCTACGCGATACAGGTGCCAAAGAGGTAGCCGCTCAGGGGGGCAACCGTCTTAATGACGTAGGTGATGCTGACCTCAACGTAGGTGCCTTTGCGTTCTTCGCTGCGATAGGTGCGCGTCGCAAAGCCCGTCGCGCCCGTTGTGCTATCGGGTGCCGCGAACATATAGGCCAGCGAAACACTTTTGAGGGTGGGCGTCGGGTTCAGGTACATCACAATCGCGTTCTTGCCCCAAATGGAGGCACCAGAGAAGGCGCGACCTTCGACGGCGCTATCGTAGACGGAACTCGGTTCAATGACGCGCAAGCCCCGCACGATACCCGGCAAGCCGCTCTCATTCAAGCTCTTCGGGTCGGTGTACTTGATGAGATCCTTGATCTGCGGATGGTCCGCCAGCACCAGGGACACATCGTAGGGCGAGACAAAGGTGTTGGCGCGTTTCATCACGCCGAAGCGCACGCCGACCTTGGCGGCTTTCAGGTTGGTGAGCGGCGTCGAGTTGGCGTAGTCACTCCACTGCGCCGTTCCCGCCAGCGCCGTGTTCTGCGTCAGGTTGGCGGTGTTGGTGACGTAGGTGGCGATCTCATATTCAATCGCGGCTTGGATGTTATCGGTGATCATCTGCGTGGCGTCGATCTGCTCGTTGAGGGGCGCGTCCTGCTCCATCTCGTTATCATCGAGGATCAGGTGGCGCTCGGTGCGCTCTTGGGCCATGAACGAGCTCGTGGTCAGCGTATAGTTGAAATCGTTCGCAAGGCCACTCGGCATGCGGCGCAGATCGCGGTAGCGGAAGTTTTCTTTCCCGTACACGAACCACACGTCGCTGCGCTTTTTGACGGGGACCATCGGCACGACCTGATTTCCCACGTACTCCTCGTTCAGGAACGCTTGGGAGAAATTGGTCAATGCCTGGTCGATATGGATCTGTGTTGCCTGGGGTGACGGCATGGGTCACGCTCCTTTCCGTTAGTAGGACACGCCAGGGGTGAGGCGCACATAGACGATATCGCCATCCGCCGACGACTCGGTGACGGCAAAGCCCACGATGGGGAAGGGCTGCGATCCCGCCGCCGTTTGCGTGGAGGCTTGCACCGTATAGACGGTAATAGCTGCGGAATAGCCCGCTGGGGTGATGCTGATGGTGGGACCGCACTTGACGGCGTTCCCGGCGTGGATCGTGCCTTTGGCGTAGCAGCGTGCAACGCCATATTCCTGCACGCCCATGACGGTGATGTTCGCCGCTTCGGCCTCACTGCTGGGTACCGAGGGGCCAGCATCCACCTCAGCGATGCCGACAATGACATCCGCCGCTGTGCCAGCGGGATTGGTCACCATGTAGGGGTTGCCCGATCCTTTGAGGACCACCGGAGCGCCCTGGTAGGCGGTGACAGTAGTATCCCAATAGTAGCTATTGGGCGGCAGAGGGGTATAGTTGGATGCAGCCATTAGGCGCGTCCTCCTTTGAGTTCTTTTTCCGCCATCAACAGGGCGTCACGATGCGGCACTTTTTTTTCGCCCTTGATTTTCTCCGCCAGTTCCACCAACTGGACATCGTAGCGCACGCCATTGACGCTGCCCTGTTCGCCCGAAGTTGCGCCCGATCCGACTTCGCCCAGCGACACCGACTTGGGGCGGCTCGGAATCTCGCTCAACAGATATTCGCGGACAGGCTGTGCCATCGTTGGCACCTTTTTCTCGTAGTCTTCGCGCTGCGCCGGGGTAATGCGCCCGTCGCGGGTCGCCTTTTCCAGCATGTCGCTGAATTGCAACAGCAACCGTGTTTCGCGCTCGATGCCGATCTGCTTCGTCGCCTCAGATAGTTGTGTTTCGAGGGCGGCACTCTTGGTTTCTGCGGCAGTCAATTTTTCACTCAGCTCGGTTTTTGCCACTTCCGCCGCCTCTGCCTTTTTGACGAGTTCGCTCAGTTGGGTTTGCATGGCTTCTTGTTTTGCCGCCATTTCGGCCAACTGCACTTCGGGGGTCTTGTCCGGCACGTTCGTACTCCTTGGGTCAGAATGGGGTTCGCTCATTGAGGATTTGCCGAGGTCACGCCAGGATTTCTCTTGAATATGGATGCCAAAGCGCCGCGCCGCGCTCTTGAGTCGCGCCCATGCCGCGTCGCGTTCGGTGTCCGAGACACCTTGCACCTGCATGAAGCGTCCCAACGCCGCTTTGACGTTGCCGGGGCGCGAGAGGATGATTTTGCGCTGCGCGGTAAAGGCAAACGCCGAGGTCGGCATGCGATCCCGCACGCTTTGCGGGGTCGTATGCTCGTGTTCCGCCATCAGCAGCGCGGCGATCTCGGCATCGGTGAAGGTTTGCCAGTCATCCATCCCCACAAAGTCGCTGAGCGCGGCTGGCAGGGCGTTGGGCTGGCTGTCGAGGGGTTCCACTTGCGGTTCCGCGCAGGAAATCGCTTGCATATCCTTGATGCGGGGGAAATTGGTCAAGGTGATGCCGCTCAGCACATTCTTATGGACCTGGCCGCTCTCCGGGTCTTCCCATTCGCGGTAGAGTTCCGCCGAAATGTACTTCCACGCGCCCTCATTGACTTCCCGTTCGCCGGAATCGGTGTATTTCGGTGTCGCGTAGATCGCTTCACCATCATCGGAGAGGGCAAGGTCTGTTGCCCATCCCGCAGCGCCATACTGCGGCAGGTGTTCGCGGGTAATAGGGGTGTCCTGACGCCGCACACGCGCCTTGTGGTTGGCGACGAACTCTTTCAAGTCGTCTTTGGTGACGACCAGTCGGCCAATGTCCTTGAAATTCCACGTGCCGGTGCGCAACACCTGCACTGGCTTTCCTGCTTCGCCCAGCGCAAAGGGCGCGACTAGCCCCCACCGCCCTTTGATATCGGGCATGGCATGCTCCTAAGATGAATAGTCAACCGGGGGATATGAAGCGTTCCACGTGGTCAATTGCTCAATACTCGTTTCATCGAGTTGATGCATGTGCCAGTCTTCATAGCGACGGTGATCGTCTTTATTGCAGTAGAGATGTGGCACCATGACGCCCGGATTGCGTTGACCAGGCCAGACAATCATGGCAGGGTGCATGGTTTCTTGGTCGCCATCGACAAAAACCGATGCTATTTGATGTCCGGTTCGGTCAATGCGATCAACCACGACCGTCATGTTTCCCACGTGTAGGGTAAACATTTCTTTTGTCAAGCGTTCAAAAAGAGTCATGATGCGCTCCGAATCTCATAGGGGCGTCGTTGACGCGCCGCTTTGTCCGATGGCCGCTCTGGGTGCCAGTTGAGAGCCGTGTTCTTCATGGCCTCAATTTCGCTCATGAAGGTCACATACGCCCGTTCGCGGTCCTTCTCACTCATATTGGCAACCGAATTGGCCCCCACTGCCGCGCCCCCCACGCTCTTGTTGCGCATCTTGGGACGGGGAGCGACCGCCCGTTGCACCTGACTGCCCTTGCCGCCACTGGCAGCACCCTTGGCCTTGGCGGATTGTGGCTGTTGGCTGTCATCCGGTGTGCTATTCGGCTTCGTGGTATTCAACAAGGTATCGTTAGCAGCCTGGGCGGTCGCTTCCAGGGCGTCCATTGCGACTTGCTGGTGATAGTCCTCGTCGCGCTCTGGTAGGTCCATGATGGCGCGTAGCACGTTCTCCGTGCGGGGGTCGGGACTGAGGAACCCGTACTGCGCGAAGGCGTTGAGCGCCATCGCCATGTTGTTCAATGCCCGTTGGCCGATGTCACCGTGCGCCAGGCGCGGCATCTTCGAGCGGTCCACGTTGGGGAAGTTATGTTCAAGCAACTGCATAGTCGCCTGTAAGTGAAACTCCGACGCCACGTAGTTTGCTTCGCCATTCAGGGCATCGAGGAACATTTGCGATTGCGCCTCGGATAACGCATACGAGCCGGTGGTGCCGCTACTGCGCGTCCCCAGGTTCACGAACTGCGCTAGGCCGCTCTTGATGATCTGTTCGTCGTGGTGTTCAATCGCCAACTGCAAGGCTTCCGCGTTAAACTTGCCGTCCAGAAAACCGATCTCGACCTCGTTGCCATCGAACGCCACATATGCCTGATCATCAATGCGCAGGTTGGTGAGCATGCTTTTCACGTACTCGATGGTCGCGGGAGCGACATCCATCAAATACCGTGCATACGGCACACCCACTGCTGCTCGTTCCAGACCGATCCCCTGAATTTTATAGAGGATATCCTTGATCAACCAATGCTTATAGGTGGGACGTAAGAGGCTGATGCCGTCGAGGTTATCGCCCTCTTTGTTGTGACTGAACACTACCAACTTCGCAGCGGGGATATCCGTCATGTGGTAATCGGGCGGAGCGAGCTGGGTCATGCTCGTAAAGCGGCGATGAATCACGCCACCGGGGCCACGCACCGGATCGAAGTTCCAGCGCCAGCGCGTGTTTTGGTAGCGATAGGCGAACTTGAACCAGCCCAGTTTGCCCTCCCACTCGCCCTCCATCCAGTCGAAGACCTTCTCAAACACCGAGAACCCAAAGGGCAGATAGTTGAATGCCTCTCGCGCAAAGCCATCAAATGTCTGATCGCCATAACTCCATAGGTTGTCATGCAGAAAGTCTGCCATGCGGATGCTAGCGGGTGAATCATCGAATGGCTGGATATACCACTTACTCGACCGGAGCGGCATGCAGTACGAAGCAATGAGTGCTGCCACCGTCGCATCGGATCGGCGCATCTGGTCATAGACAATCGGGGCTTGATAGGCGCTTAGTGCGGGAAGATACTCATCACTGATGATGCCAGAAAAGTTCTTGGTGCCAGAAACGCCACTCTCGGACAGCATTTGCGAGATGGGTTTGCCGCCCACATCCTGGCGCGGCTTCGGCGTGGATGCCCGACTGGCTCGGCGCTTCGGCTTGGCCGGTGCCGCGTCGTCTATCGCTATTGCCATGCCTACACCTCATCCAGTTCGACCACGTGATGCTTGAAGGCGTAGACCATCAGCCCCACGCGGTTGCGCACGCCTACTTTGCTCAGCAGCACACCAATATAATTCTTGACGGTTTTTCCGGCTAATCCCATATCTTTGCCGATCTCATCCTGGTTCTTCCCTTGCGCTAACCCCAGGATGATATGGATGTCCGTCGCGTTCAGCGCCTTTAATCGCTCACGACACTGCGCACAATGCATAGCGATCCACTTTCTACCAGTTCGCGGTGTGGAATACGCGGGTATCCTGATGGTCTTTCACCAACGCTAGCCGTTTTTCCAGACTGAGGAACGCCGCGCGTCCCGCCATCGCCGTGATCGCGTCACCCACGCCGTCAGCCTGATCATCATGCCGACCATTGGGAATTTGAATCAGTTCGGTTTCATAGTCATAGATCCAGGGAGCGCCACGCCGATGGTAGACGGACTTTGCCCGATAGTGCGCCGCCGTTGTTGCCTGGCGACTCTCTTTATCCCCATGCCGCTCTAGTTCGATGATGGGCAGTCCTAACCGCCGCGCATACTGGATGAGGGTAAGCTGGTAGGCGACCTTCTCAATGCCCACCGCGTAAGGATGCCATCGCGTATATGCTGTGTTGATCTCGTCCGGTTGTTCAGGACCAGGGAGTTTCTTGCGAACGATATCCACCACGAAGAAGCGGCCTTGGTGTGAGGCCACCGTCGCAATGACGAAATAGTCCGCCTTGGTCTTGACACTTGCCGCAGGGTCCACCGCCTGAAACCAGCGACAGGCACGGAAACTGACCGTCTCCTCAACGCCACTACTGTTCGTGAAGGTGATGCATTCGCGCTGCTCATCGACTTCGGCATACTGGAACCACTCCCGCTTGAAGGTGTTGCCTTCTTCGCTGCCGGGGTTGCCCTGGTAGAGACAGAGGAAATCAATGGGGTCCAGATCCTTCCGAATCTCGCGCAGCGCGTCAATGCCCCACACATCCGGCCAGTAGGATTCTTCGTTATCCGCCTCGCCCGTAATGGCGGGGAACGTCACGAGGTCAAATCCCATCTTTGCTAGTCGCGGCACCGCATCATCATAGTGCCAGCGGTTGCAGACAAAGATGATGCGCCCACCGGGTTTGAGGCGACTCTTGATCACGGTCATAAAACGCCGGATAAACCGCGCCCGCCACGTCGGACTCTCAATCTCGTTCGGGTCAAACGGGTCGTCCAGAATAATCAGGTCGGCGCGACGCCCAAGAGCGCCACCCATGAAGCCCATGCTGGAATACTGCGGGTCTTTCGCGCCCTGGTGACTCCACCCATCCTTGTCAACTATCGGCCATTTGCCGCTATGATCCCGCCACTTGAAGTACAAGCCCCGACTGGACCAGCCACGTTCTTTGTCCGGCATCACATCAGGAAAGATTTCCTCATGCCGCCCGTTTTGCTCATACACCTGCTGCAACGCCGTCAAGTAGGCGACAGCTTTATCATCGTTGGCGTGCAGGTGTAGCACAATCCAGTCAGGGTGATTGCCAATAATCCACGCTGGGGCGATCTCCGAGATCCACGTGCTTTTGCCGCTGCCGGGTGGACATACCACCACCGATCCCTTATTCCACTCCCTTGGCGCGACGGCATTGATAATGCCCTGATGGTGTGGCGCTGGTCGCAGCCCACGTGTCAGGACGCCATAGATGGCAAGAGATTCCCTCCCCCGGAGGATTTCGAGGGGTTTGAGTGCAGTGGGATCATCCATGTATTTCACCTAATACTTGTCATTAATCCCACATAGGCTTCGTCGCCACTTTCCCGCATTCCCAATCCGCAGTTCCCCAATCCAGATACGACATACCATGCACACCACTCTGTTGCAGCGTGTGCTTCACGGCATGCCGGAACTGCTTATGAGCATGCCGCTTATGCCGTTTCCTGCTGCCGTTATGGCAGTGCTGACACGAACAGGACTTGTACTCCCGGAACTTGTTCATTGCTTACGCCTCTTTCGGCGCTTCCCGCTTATTTGCTCGGATAATCAAGGTCTTTGGTAGTCCTCTCGCTGTCAATAGTTCGCGCAATTCATCATACGAAAACACTCTCGCCCCTTCGGGAATGGTGCATATCTCGCAGAGTGGCGATGGCATCATAAAACCACCACGGATATCATGTGCAACCATATCCGCAATCGCCTCTTGATATTCATCATTCGTCATGGCTTCTCATTCCTGGCTATAGCCGCATTCGCCCACATGACCGCTTCTTCCAATGCTGTCAACGCCAAACTCCGCTCTCGTGACTCCGGGGCCAGTTCGAGAAAGAGTAGCGCCAACGCTTTCCCCGCATCCCGTAGTTGCCCATACCGCACCACCTGCGTTCCCTGTGGTGCATGATAGGTGAAGTTATGGATCACCCGATCCCGATTAACGGGCGTCACCTTTGACTTCTTGGCTGCCACTGGCTTTCCCTTTAGTTGTGTTGCAGGGATGAATAACTCTTTGTCGTCACTAGCCATTGCTTATTCCTCACCCATCATGGCACGAAACACGATCTCATATTGGCGCGTGAACTCTCGGTCCGCCTCGCGCATCACGTTATAGATCCGTCCTGCTTCTTCCCGCCAGTGCTGCTGCATCTGCCGCTCGGCCTCATCACCGAAATCATCATGCAATCCTGCTACGATGCGCTCTATTTCCCGTAGCGTCTCTTCACTTATCACTGCCTGCCCCTTCGTCTGCTCCAATGAAATTTCTTTGTAGAATTTAGCGCGGTGCTTAGCCTTATCCACCGCGCCCCTTGTGCAATCATCGGCCCCTATGCAGTTACACAGCCGCCCCTCGGTGACACGTGACACGGCGCATGCTGCGGCGAAGACATCTTATCAGCGATGGGCGACGGCACCACATGACGGCGCTCACAGCGCGTCACGGCATGCACCTCGCAGGTATGGCGTCTATACGCGCATGCGCCTACGCACACACGGATATCGAACGGTAGGCGCATAATGGATATGACTATTGGCAGTATATTTGACATGGATACTCAGATGTGTGATACTGAATCAACAACTGAATACCACCTGATGAGCGAAGGGGACACGCGGGACCACGAACACCGTTACCAAGACTGGTCCATCTTGGTTACTTGAACAATTGAATCAGCAGAGACGTATTAGAGCGGACCTATCCGATCTTATGAGTAGCGTGCAGTGTGAATGCATGCCGAGATCTCAGAGTAGGGGGACGATCCTCAACCTGTGAGAGCCGGGACTCTGATATGCATAGCGGCAAGCAAAACCAGTGTTTGGTAGGACTCATAATCCTGCCTGTGCAGATGCGACTTCTGCGCTTGTCGCCCGGCTCAGATGAGCCTATCACAAGAAAAGAAACGAGACAACGACCATGTCAAAGGAACAACTGCTCAAGATCATTGCTCATGCACAAGCACAAATCGATGAGATGGAAGCAGAGGAATCACTGTACGAGTATGAGTACCGCGAAGAGCGCGCTTTGGATATGCGTATGGAAGCATACGCCTATTATAGCGGACTCAATGACGACTACGATTATTAGGCCGAAACCTAGGGGACTATACATCCCTGATGGTCTGCTGGTTATGCCAGCACTGAGGATGGCCGCTCTCACTGAGAGCTAGTATCGCAAGAAAAAAAAAGAGACAAACCATGAACGTCTATCAGCAGACCTTGTACGACCGTGCAGCAGATGGCACTTTCCAACCCAGCGTAACGGAATCCGGTGTCGCCTGTCAGTCGTGCGTACAAGACTGGATCAATGGCAGCAGTCAACAGCGTCGGCAAGATGATGGATCGCTCGTCTTGGTTGAGTGGCATCATTACAATCTGATCTCCATCATCATCATCAACCAGCCAAACCAATACCTTGACGCATGCGAGACGTTGCACACTGCATCATGCGTGTGCTGCTAAGACAGCACACATCACAAGAAAGAAAAGAGACAAACCACCATGAAAACCATCATGCTGCTGATCGTATCCATCATCCTGTTGTGCGCCATTGGCACCGCACACATGCACACAGCAACCTACCCCAGCAACGTGTGTGCCAGCAATCAGCACATTGCCTCGTATGCACAGCCAACCACCGTGCGGGTACTGGTGCCAGGCAGCACCGATCCCCAAGTGGTCGATATCCAGCAGTGCGTAGCCAACCACTAGCCATAGCGCATGCCGGTACAGCCGTAGCCTTCGATGGCAGCATGCGTACCGATCCTCAGAGCGAGGATCTATCACAAGAGAAACGAGACAAGAAACAATGATGCAAGCAAACAAGGCGTACCACTTCATCACGAGCGCGGGCGAAATGGGCATATACAGTACCCGCAATCGTAACACGGCCATCATCCATGCCATCGTGCGCGATACTACCGCATATGACGATCTGGCTCGGTATGCATCGAGCGATTATCCAGTTTTCGCTCGCTGCGTGCGGGGGTACATCAACGATTTCCACGAGTCGCTATCCCCGATCTTGTATCAGCTTGCAACGATCCCCAATCTCTGCTGGCTGTATGACATGCTCCGGCAGATGGCCGATATCGGATAGGGTGAGGATGGGGGATATACTTCTCTAGAGAGGATATATATATCCTCTCTAGAGAAGTATATCCCCCAGATCTGCCGCATTGCAAGGCAATGCGAAAGTTTCACCACGAACTGCATAACATTGCATGAGAGTACCGCAAAAACACCGCACAATGCGGAACATTATGCCTCATCATCGGATGGCGTGATCTGGCGTGGTGCTTCACTGCGAGACTGGATGATCTGCGCGTCGATCATGGCGATCTGATCGTCACTGATGATCCCGGCGCGTTGTGCTTCGGCGAGGATGTGGACGTGCAGGTGTTGCTGTGGCTGTGGTGGTGTCTGGTCCTGGGGACGTTGCTTGGCATAGGACTCAGGATGGCGGCGCTCTAAGAGCCACGCTGCGGCTTTCCAATCGGTGTCGGCTGCGGCTGTGACTTTGACCAGTAGGGCATGAGCGCCAAGGGCTTGCGCACGTTGGAGAGACGCAACTAATGCAACATATGGTTGCTCTCCTGACTCACCTTTCCGTAGCCATTGCCGTAGCGTCTCATGCGAGATACCGCAAGCCTCAGCAGCAAGGTGGTACGTCATGCCGTCAGCAATGAGCGCGACCAGTTGCACCATGAGGCTATCGGTGAGTTTGGTAGGTCGCCCTCCAGCGTAGCGCGTGATATCGCTCTCACTCATGGTACTATCCTTTTGACTAATACTTGACATGAGTAGCAGGATATGCGAGAATGAAGTATCACAAGTGAATCGAGACAAGAGACAATGCAAGTTACTGTTACCGTGCAAGTGCCTGACAAGCACCGCACACGTGTTCGTCTGTTGCGCATGCAGGTGCGACCCGGCGCAGTGGCGCTAGGGAAGGCGCACAGCCGGGCATTGCCAGCAACGCAAGAGATGCCGGTTATCGCGTCACCACTGGACGATCCTAATTTCATGGGCGGAGTGATGGCGTTACTGTATACGCCAGATCCCACACCCGGTCCCAAGCCACGTAAGGCATCGTGTGATATTGATGCGAAGCTCCTGGTTGAACTGTGCGATTTCCGTGAGACAGCGCAACGCAACGCCGATCAAGAGCAACAATTTGCCCAGGATCGCGCCGATGAACGCAGCACAGAAAACAAACTTCGGCAACGTCACGGCAAGGAATTGATTCCCGCTGATCCGGAAATGGAGCAAGAATCGGCTGGTAAGATTGCCGGATACTTGCTCGTTGCGGATGCGATGCAAGAAGTTATCACGGCATGTAAACGCGGTTTCGATGATTATCTCGCATGCTTACCAGCGCAAGTGGAATATCTAGAAAGCAACATGACCAATCAGAACGACCCTTTTAGCAGCATGCGCGACAAAATTATTGCCGCCGAAGTCTCTGAAATCACGCGCCGATGGATGGGGGAATAAGACGATGGCAACGCCAGTTACCTACGATCTCCGTGTTGTCGATATCGCCCTTGTGGATGACAACCCGTTTCAGCCGCGCAAGAGTTACGACGAAAAGTATATCTCTGAATTAGGTGCTTCATTCCGAGAAGAAGCAGCAGCACAAGGGCAAGACGATCCCGGCTATGGCGTGAAACAACCGCCTCCGGCCCGCGAAGTCGATGGTCGTTACCAGTTGGCAGCGGGCCACTGCCGGAAGCGCGGTGTGCTGAAAGCAGATGGTAAAGTGTTCCGGCTGATTGTTGAGGATCTCTCCGATGCCGATATGCGCCGTATCGCTATGATTGAAAACATGCAGCGTCAGGACATGAGCCATTCCGATACCGCAACCGGCATTATGGATTATCTCAGAAGTCAAGGCTGGAAAAAGGGTGGTATTGAACCAACAAATGAACGCGCCATCAAAAAGACGGCTAAGGATCTTGGCAAGCCATGCAGTGAGATTCGCGATTATATCGCGTTCTCTGCCTTGCCAGGCATGGTGCAAGGCATGGTCGATGCCGGACATCTCTCATTCCGACTGGTGGGCGATCTGGCAAAACTGCCGTTCGCTCAGAGAATGAAAACCTTGCGCATGATCACCACTGGCGGTAAAACAGTGGCAGAAGCAGAAGTTTTGATTAAAGCGGCGATCAAGGAAATGGACCGGCAAGAGCAGATGCAACGCTTGGGCATGGCGGGCGATCAAGGCGCACTATTCGATGTGCCTGAGACGACGCCAGAGACGCGCCAGGCACAGGCAAAGTATGCCGCCGATATGCAGATGGTCGCAACCATCCTTGCCAAGTATGGCGATGCTGAGGGGGATGCGCTCACAGCCGCCATGCCGCTCTTAAACTTAGACATCGAACGGGAACGCATCAGGATTATCATTGCCACCGCGAAGCGGATGGACAGCACGCTCATGGCCGCGCAGTCACAACGCGATATCGCAACCATCATGGGAAAGTGATACTAATAGTTGACAGTGATGGCAGGATGTGACACGCTAGCATTGTCAAGAGCGAACGAGAAAGGAAATGACATCGTGTTATCTTTACATCAAATCATTAGGCTGCGCTGGATGCGCTCACTCGGCTATCAGATCCCGCCATTCGATTCGATGACACCGTTTGCTGCTGATCTGTGGATCGACAAGGGCGAACGGGAAACGGGTGGACTGGAAAAGGCGTATCGCCAACAGATCATTAATCGGGTATTCAACACCAGCGTATATGCTCTGCATATCGCGCGGAATGCTGAGAGTATCGACATTTCACAGGAGTTGATTGAAAGGATTCGGTATATTGCAGAAACGCGCGAGATGCGATATTACACGCTAATTCGTGCGTGGTCATGAAAGTCAGGAAGTCGCCAGGATTGTAGGAAAGTAGAAAGGAAACGAGACGATGAGCCTTGCATGGCAAAAGGCAAAAGCCATCATTGGGTATTACACCACGAAGTTGACCATGCGCCACACTGATCCCGACTTCCAAGAAACCGTAGTCAAAGACATTGCGGCTATTGAGAAGTTGGCAGAACTGGATCCAGGGGAATTACAAAACTTGCTCCGCACCTACGCGGAGCAACTACGCCAGAACTATTTGAAAGTCAGGTGAACACCATGCGCGTGAAATTCTTTCGCAATCCGGTTGTGCGCCTGACGATGAAAGCGATCATCCTCAGCGCCATTGCCAAGAAGAAGAAAACCACGAAGCGCAAGTAACAACGTCAGGCAGGGACGCCACTCACAGCCCATTGTGTCAAATATTGACACAATCCGTCTGGTACACTATCAGCAGCAAGAAATATCCCGACTGAGGGATTGGTCACAGCGGCCAATATATTCAACAACAAGGAGAATAGAACTATGACACTCCAAGAAGCGTATCAAATCATCAACGACGTTGACGAGGGAACCCGAACAGATCGCTACTATCGGCAACTCGCCCAAACATCGCCCATTCCGTTTCACTCTGCTGAGGAGTTGGAAGAGGCATGGCGGATCGTCAACGAAGACACGGAAAAACGGATACAGGCAGAACAGGACGCCATGCGGGAGCGGGGATTTGTTGAGGTTGATGGTCAATGGATGAAAATAGAGGGCGAAGGGAAGTAACAGAAAGGAACACAACCATGATCGACCAGGAAAAGCTCTTTCAGGAGATCGTGCGAGAGATCGAGGGACTCATTGCAGAGCAAACAAGATTGCTTGGATCTCCATTACCAACCGCCGTCATCATCCATGACAAGGTTCAGCAAAACTGGTATTCGATTAATAATCGACCTGAATTTGTAGCGCGACTACGCGAGCATTTCGGGGTAACTGGCGCGGATATCAGCGGATATATCAATCTACCGCGCCTGTGAAAGAACATGTGCGCTGCTCCCGAACAGATCAGCGCACATCAGCAGAAACGACACAGCAGACAACGACGACAGCCACAGACAGAGAACCTTGCCACCAGCAGTATACCCAAGCCTAGTACAGAAAAGCAAGACTCCCCCAAGAAACCACCGCGAACTGCTGAGAATTGCAGCGATTCGCGGTGGTTTTCCTTATGCAAACGCATACTGAGGCCACGCGGGAAGATACCGCTGCTGCTGCTCGAAGTAATAGCGGTCGGCGCGATGCAGCAACGCCACCTGCGCGTCAATCAGCGCGGCGAGTTGGTCTCCTGATAATCCCTGCCAGCGGTTCACCACCAGCACCACATGACGGCCCAGCTTCACATCGACCAACGGCGCTTTCCTCGATGCCACAAACCGGACCCTGACCCCGCGCATCCGCGCATCATCCACTGCTGTTGCAAGCCCTGTAGCCATATGGACTACTCCCCCTTCATCGGAATCCCGAATCAATTTTGCTACTAATGCCAATCAAACTCGCAATCGTTCTGCTCCTATTATGCCAGCAACATTATCATTTGTCAAGTATATGATACCAAAGACGCTACTAACTCACTGTAAAGGCAGGTCTTGAATTGTGGTATACTATGAGCGGAACACACAAACGACACGGCAGCAGCAACGAAAGAGGACCATATGACGCTCAAAGAACTGCGCGAGATCCGAGGGTACGCCCAGCGCGAAGTAGCAGATCGTCTGGGGATTAAGACGCCGAACACGATTAGTAATTGGGAGCGTGGGGCCACTCAGCCCGTCCTACCGATGCGTCGCCTATTAGCGGAGTTGTACGGCGTGAGCATCGTGGAAATTAACCAGGCGATTGATGAGACAGCGGCATCGCGCACCGGCACGACTACGCAGATAGACGCCATACAGGATCAATGAACGCAGGGGCGATCTCCCCGAACGAGATCGCCCCTGCTGGTATTCACTCTTATTCGCGGGGCATCGTGACCTCATGCTGATGCCCGTTGGCGCACTCCCACACCTCAATGCCGGGATACGTCTCAATGGTATGGATAATGCGCTCCATCGCACCGCAGCGGGCGCAGGTGGACACGTCAATGATCGTTCCACGCTGGAGGTTGGGCGCGAGTGTCTCCACACTGGCACGCTCAATGAGCGCAGCTTGCACCTGCGCGATGTGGTGCTGGCACGCGAAATTGCCCAACAGTGACCCGCCCACTTGAATCAACACCGTAGCCAGTTGAAAGCATCGCACCGATCCAGCGAGTTCACAGCGAAAATCGTGCGTTCCTGTGATCGGCGTGCGAACAATTTGATAGATGCGTCCGTTGTGTTCCACCGACTGTTCTTGCTCTTGCATCTGCTTCACTCCTTATGCCCTTGCCAGAATGGCCTGTGTTTGTTGTTGCACCTGATCGAGGAAGGACTTGTAGCGCACCATGAATGAGACGATACACTGAAACGTTTCTGCTGATTCCGACAGCGCCAACAGTCCCTCTGCCTCATTCCTGAAATGGCACACTTCCCGCAGCACGCTTTCGGCGTATGCGCGAAACGCGCTGAACTGTGGACCTGCTGACCCATTGACTATCGCCCGCTGCTGCATCTCCATCTGGTCCATGCTCTGAACCATTATTCGCAGTTGCGCCTGTACCATTGCATAGGGTGGCATCGTTTGTTCTCCTATCCTTGTGGTTCCACTAAGCGTCGTTCGCCGTTCTCCGACACCAATTCCACATGCGTCTTGTCGCCAAACTTCGCCCACCAGTTGACGGCCAGCGCCATCGCGTAATGCTCGTCACCGTCATAGGTTGACCAGTCCAAGAGGTTCCCCTTCTCATCCAGCACGCGCAACGTTTTCGTGTTGGTAGGGGGATCAGGAATGGGATCGTTAGCTACCGTTACACTTGCCATGTCGTTTCTCCTTAGAAATACCGTGTGCTTGCTCTAGGTTGCGATTTGTCAACCTCTAGAAGTGCGGTTTGCTTTAGGCTTCCTGTCGGTTATCTTCGCCCTTGTCGTCGCCTTGGCCTTTGCTTTGCTGGCGCGAGAACCAGTCTAAGAGCGACGGATGCAGTTTGCCCAGCGAACCTAGGGACTGGATAACGGCGCGGGCTGGCGCGGCGTACATCGTGCCAAACTTGTACCCCTGGCCTTGGCTAGATATAGTGGAGGACACGTAATCATCCGGCAATGTCCCGTCACTGAGCTTGGCTACGTCCTCTGTCGTCACCCAGATACCCCGCGCCTTGGTGGTGAGTTTTTCGCCGCTAGGCGCTTTCTTCCACAGATCCTTGACACGCTCAGGATCAACACTTAACGCAGCCAAGAGTGCGCCAAGTTCGTCTCTAGGCTTTCTCTGGACCCCTGGCAAACCCTGGCTAGCACTAGGTTTGCGCGATCCCTTGAACATTTTAGCCATATCCATTCCTGCGAGTTCAGGAAACTCTAGCGTCACCCATTCCGGCCACTCGCCGGTTCCTAGCACCGCTAAAATGGCAGCAGGAACTTTCCTTGCCGACTCCGCTTGCTGTTGCTGGATCTGGCGTTGGATGCGCTCTATCTCGTCTCTAGCTTCTCGCTTGGCGTTCTCTACCTCTTGCCGTGCCATGCTCTCAACGGCTCCTGGCATCACGGCATTGATACGCTGCATCAGAATATCGTCTGATTGCTTGTCTTTGTCGGTATAGCCGCCTAAGAGATGTCCAAAGAGCGGGTAAAGGACGGGCAAGTCTTTCAAGCCAAGTTGTCCAAGGCGGATATTTTGAAAAATGGTTTTCATTGCCCCGCCGACTTCTACCGCCAAGGATGTTTTCATTTCATCCTTGGTTGGCACCCGTTCGCCCGTCATGGACAGGTCAATCGCTACAACGGGCGCAGCAGCAGCGCGAAAGATCACCATGAGCCATGCGCCAAGATCGTGCGGATGTTCCTGGTTTGCCAACATCATCCCAAACGTGATACCCTCGATGGCTCCGATAAAGAGGACATAGAACGCATCGCCCACGCACTCGCCAAATGGTTTGTTGAGGCTACTCTTGTCGCGCCACGAGAAGGCATGCTTGATCATGACGATATCCATACCGAAGATCAAGGCTAGGATGATAAAGGTTTGAAACACCGAGACGGGATCGAGTGCGCCGATGCCATGCAGTTGATACGTGCGAACATCAGCCCTGATCGCGTTCCCGGCAAGCTGCATCAATGCGCCGAAGCTGAACAGAAACATGAGTGGCAACGAAAGAGCGCGGGCAACCTTGCGCACCCACGCACCATGATCGGTGACGCCTAATTCCTCTTGCTTCTCGCCAAAGAGAAACACGCGCAAACCGCCGATGAGGCCATGTCGCAGTTTTGGTGGTGGCGTGCGATTCTGTTGTCCCTCCCCCTGACCGTGTTGATCAGGGGGAGAAACGGTGCGAACGATTGTCGGTTGCGCGGCCATTGCTATACCTCCGTCGCCACGCGACCACGAATCCGCTGCAACAGTTCCTCCCTTGTCGGTGCAGGGGGAATGTCTCGATACAGTGCCAGTTGCGATTGCGCCGAAACCATTTCACGCTGCACCACCGCAAGGTCGTCCTGAATCTGCTGCATCTGCGCATCGGTGAGCGGTTCACCATTAAACCTATTCAGCATCCAGTTACCACCAGCGCCGCTCAGTGCCTCTATGCCGCTTAGTCCTGAATGCATCAACGCATGAACGGCATCACTGAGTGGCCTGGCATAGTCAGCGGCTTCTTTTGCCCATGCGGCAAGGGCGGACTCCTGATGACCGCCCTGCGCCAACAGATCCAACGTCTGCTGTTCAATGCGTGCAAAAGCAGCGGTGATCTGCGTGGCATCGGCCAGCAGAGGAAAGACGTTTTGGCAGATGAAATCTGCCTGGGTTTCTTGGAGTGTTGGCATCGTTATTTTCCTGCGCCTTGCGCTTCAACGCTGGTGGCGAGTGCTACGATCTTTTGCCGCGCACTCTCTGCACGTTGCGCAGCGGTTTCCAGCGTAGTTGCATCGACTTGCCCAGCCTGATAGGCTTGCGCGGCGCGGCCATAGGCTTCACAGGCGTCGGCGTGTTCATCGAGCAGCGTTTGCAATGCCGCTTCAAATGGTTGTTGGGGCATTAGAAATGCCCTCCTTCCAACTCGGCAGGATCTTTGTCGCAATAGGCGCAGTGGTTGACCACGTCATGAATGCGGCGATGGGCGCGTGCCTGGTAGCCTGGGCCGTATGTGGTGGCATCATCACGGTCATACTGCGCATGAAGTTCAATATGAAATCGGATGTCGCGCTCTTGATCGCCGCGCCGGACAATCACATGCCATTCGCCGTCACCCATGAAGTAGCAACTGGCTATGCTCCATCGCTTCTCAATCAACGCCTGCACGATCCGAGTATCGGTGTCCCAAATGTTCCACGTGCCGCGCGGCCCGGCTGACTGATAGGCGTACACGTCCTCACCAACGAGCGCACGCTGGCGATAGAGGGCGCGTTCATAGTTGCTAATAAACTGCGCCGGGATGAGGTCGATGGATTCCGCATTCGTGGGCTTGTGGTAACGCTGGAATAATCTATTCATGGTGCATCACTTCCTCAGCACGTAATCCGTTGCAGTGCTGACACACGACGCAAGGACGGTGATCTGTTCATCGGAGATGACGCCTTGCAGCACATGGGGCAGCATAGTAACCAGATTATCAACAATGGTCACGCTTCCATTGCCATAAGCGTTGAAGGCGTTGATCTCGAACCCATCTTCATCGACATACTGCGCGTCAACACCCCACATGGCAGCAGCTTCATTGACACGTAACGGCGATTGATAATCACGCCGACCAAAACGGAACAACAGATCGACGTGCGTGATGATACTGTGCGTTTCCTTCACGGACAGGCGTGGCGTGCTATCGGGCCAGCGCACGCGCCCCAACACACACACATAGGGATACTCAGGGGTAATGCGATGCAAAGTCATAAGGCGACGCACCGCGCCGATGATAGCTTGGCGCACGACCTCCGAGCGATCTTGCTGATCAACAACGATAGGTGGTAAACTGGACATGACAACTCCTTTCCAGAGTGAATCACTGGATGGGATGAGTGGAGAGCGCCCAGACTCTTGACGGGGGACGGGGCGCTTCTTTCATTACGCTGCGGTTTTCATCATCCGCAAGGCTTTTTCGATGGCCTTCACGCCTTTTTCGAGCGAGGTCTTCTTGCCTTTGAGCGCCTTCGCTTGCGCGGAAAGACCAGCTTCCGCGAGTTTGGCACGCATACCGGCGACGAGCTGGATCGCATCATCGACGTTCAGCGCCTTGGTGTTGATGATCAGTGGCGCATCTTTGATGTTCGCGCCACTGATCTCATTGTTCACTGCTTTGTTGAACGTCGTTTTGCTTTGCTTCAATTCGCGTTCGCACTCCACCAGCGCATCCACCAGCGCGTTATAGGCGTCGAGCGGGCCTTCCAGTGCGCGAAAGACGCCGTTGGCGGCGATGTCCAACGTCACTGGGAGATTGATCGCCTGACCACGTTTCCCTTTCTTCGCCTCGGGTGCTGCGGGCGCACTCTGTACAGCAGACTTTGCCGCTTCTTCCGCTTCCATTTCCCGCAAGATCTCGTCGTCGGTTTTCTCTGCCATTGTCGTTGCTCCTTATCATGTTCCTGTTGGCAATCTTGCCGTTCTCGCAAATCTGTGGCATACTCAAAGAGTAGCTTAGTAGCATTGTACCGAACAATGCCTACGTTGTCAAGGGGTAACTTCTACAAATTGACTACAGGAGGACAGACGCATGGGAGATGAGCAAATGGAAGTCATACGCAAGGGCAGTGAGATCAAGGTCGATGGCAACGTTTTCATCTCGGTCAACCAAGTGGCACGCAATCCCCTCTACACCACAGACGGCCTCGATGACCTGGTGAAGTCCGGAAAAGTGCGGGCATTCCAGGCGCACGGCAAGGTGTACTACAGCAAAGACGACCTCGACAAAGCGTTCCCTATCGGTTTCGTGCAACCCGAATAACCCCATAGCCCGACAAGCGCATGTCGGGCTATTCCTTTAGCCCATATTACTAATAGTTGACATGAAGATGCTGATATGCTAGAATGCCTATATCACCTGTAGGCACAGGGATTTTACAAATTGGTTGGAGGACGACATGGACACCATTCAGGAAAAGTACAGCAAGAACAAGGCTTTTCGCCTGGCGAAACAGGACTTGTACGGCGACTGCGCGAAGTGTCGCAAAGAGTTCGCGCAAGGCGAAATGGCTTACAAGGATGTCATGACGGGCAAGGCTTCACACGTCACGTGCAGGGCGAAGGGGAAATAGCATGACGGAACAAACACCAGAGGAACAAATACGTATCCTCACGAGCAACCTCAATCGGGAAATAGCCGAGAATAATAGGTTACGCCGCAGGAAGAACGCATTGATCATAGAAAACTGCGAACTGCACTTGCGGCTCATCGCACTGTCACCAATAGCAGGGATACGCCGCGTGGCAGCGCGGATCAAGTCCCAACGCGCTAAGAAAGACTAGCAGAAAGCAGGAACCAGTAATGTACGTAGGGTGGGATAACCAGGAACACGAAGATCTGGAAATGGAAAACATGCTGCGCGATGTCGCTGAGGAACGGCGCGAACGACTGCGCGGCCCACAAAGCCTTGATGACATCTACGCCTACGCGCTCATCGTGTTTGACTTAGATGGGGTGTTAGTGAAACCCATCGTCGGCGACAAGCGCACCGGACACTTCCGCGCCCATGCCCATGACTGGAAGCTACTCCCTGGACACTATGACGCCATCCGCGCACTGCATGAGCAGGTCCAGATCGCCATCGCCACAAACCAGGGCAGCGCGGCATTCAACATCATGCACCCCAACGACATCAAGCGCGCCGTCGATGATGCGGCGTACCTCTTGGGCATCTACCTCGTCTACATCTGCTTCGACCACCCGAAAGGCACCAATCCCAAATGGGCGCATGAAACCTACATGCGCAAGCCTGGTCCGGGTATGTTGCAGCGGGCGATGTTCGATGCAAACACCGAACCAGAGCGCACATTGTTTGTCGGCGACCGCGAGGAAGATGCTCAGGCAGCGCACAACGCCGGTTGCGCCTTCATGCGGGCTGACCAGTTCTTCGCACTGCTAACGGGCGCGTCACCAGCAGTGGCAGCAGTACCAGCAGAAGATTATCCATTCTGAGAAAGGCACCGACACGATGGCAAACACCAACCTAGAATCAGTCATTGCTGAGACGGAACGAGATTTACATGGCGTGCGTTCCCGCCTGAAAGTGGCGATGAGTCACCTGGCCGAAGAACTGGAATATTATGCCAGAGCTTTAGGTGAGGGAGGCTACGAAGTTAGCAAACAAGGCATCATACGAGACAAAGGCACTGAGATTGATACACTCTGCGCCCGCTATTTCACACTGAAAGAAACGGTGGAGCGGTTGCAGTGGCTAAAGAGCAAGGAAGAAGGGAAGTAGCGGCGATGCGACCACCTTGCGAATGCTGCGGCGAAACGATGGATGATGATTATTGCCGCACCTGCGAACCACACATTGAATCGCGCCCGCATCCCCAAAGCCAATCGGGGGCGCACCTACCCTACTGCACCAAGCACAATCGCTGGCTGGCAGAGCCAACACTCAGCGACATGAAAGATTGGAAGACAACGACAATGGCGAAACCCAAGCAGTACAAAGCCTGTGGGCAGAACGTGGACCGTGCGACATTCCGCAGCCTCTTGATTCAGTCACAGGCGAAACGTCTCTTGGAGGAATTTGAGGAAGATAATCCCAAGTCTCGCAAGGGATCGACGTACAAAGAAGATGCGATGTGGAACAGCATCTTAGAAATGCGCAAGGTGGTGAAGGAGATGGCTGAACGCCTTCGCGCCTGGGCCAAACAGGAAAAGGACGTAGATCTCGCAGATTATTGGAAAGAGGACTAGCCATGACACAGCCGACGAAACCAACAGACATCATCGTGCCTGAACTGATCCGCGACGCCAGTAGCTACTTCGAGACGACCGGCGAGATGCCCGTCATCACCGCTGAGCAAGATCCCCTCCTCAACGATGTGGTCGCGCACATCGAGGGATGCGCGACTTGTCGGAGTGGCGTGGCGTGTCCGACATACGATGCCTTCTTTTATAAAGTCACCTTCATGGAGATTGGGGGGAACAATGACACGCAAGACACAACTAGCCAAGAACATTGAAGAGGCGGGATGGGGTAAGTCGCCAGCATCGCAGAAGTGGCACTACTTCCCTGCCCAAGAAACAACATCTCTGTGCAGTCGCATCGGCTTCTTCTTCGGGGAGCGCGAGACGGGGAACGATGAATCATCCAGCAATTGCGCGGCATGCAAGAAGAAACTGGCAGCACAGCAGAAACGCGAAGCGAAGAAAGTGAAGGCAACTCATGAATAAGGAACACCGCAAGCGCAAGATGGCTAAGGTCCGCCTGTATATCCAAGAGCGGTCGCACAAACTTGGAGAGAACATCGGCGTGTTTCTGGTAATCATGGTCATTTTCGCAGTGGCCTACACCATTTGCTATGCCGCCATCGGGGCGTTCACACACTGGCTGCACTTTGGCAGTGATGATGGGAATCAGATTGTCAGCTTCATCGCTGGCATCATCTTGGGTGTCTGGCTGATAGCCAACCTAAAGTACCTGATAACCTTCATCGAGTGGTGGCAGGAACCAGAAGAAGATGATGTGCCACGCACACCTGTCACCACGCCGCGCCCTGTCACGGCTACGTTTACCGGCGACGTGATGACGGGCGAAGGTCACACATGGCTGGAAGTGCCAATCTCCACGATGGACGGCGGGGATCGCATCTATTACGTGCGCCTCCACACGGACAGCGACCTTTGCGCAATGGTGCTGCGCAAAAGCGAGGGCAAGGAACTGAGAGTCGGCGGTTCGGTGTTCATGCCGGACGACGACGAGCGCGACGAATACGATCTGCTCATGGTGGTAACGGATGTCAGTACCGTGAGCGAACAGAACGCGAAAGAGGAAGTAAAGGCATGAGCTGGGGAAAAGCCAGGCGCGTAGACACGCCAGATGGGTTTATGTTCCTCACACCGCCCCGATGGTTCAATGCACTGCATCTATTGGGCAAGAAGAAACAACGAGGCTACGCTGGTTTGGCATATATCGCCTACTGGATGCAGCACGAGCCATCACGTCTATCCTTCGGGAAGAAACCTCTGACCTGGTTGCTGGTGAACTATTATCCGATTTACTGGCTGATCGTCAGCCTCCGAACGCTGGGCAAGCGCCTGTTGGGAGTGGCGATCCTCCTTGCCGTCCTGGGCGTGCCGTTCATGCTTGGCTACCTTGTCGGAGCCATCCACCACATCAGCATCACTATCAAGTAGTTACACAAGTACGATTTCCCGCTGTGGCGGGCGAGAGGAAAAACGACGATGGCAGAACAAGAACAGCCAAAAGAAAACTTCGGTCCCTGGGAGTTTCAGCAGTACATCAACAACGCCATCAACGAGGCGATTATGATGTATGAGCGCGACTGTCCCCATAGTGTCGCAAAAGTGAATTGGAATTTTACGTTCACCGACCGCGAATACTTGGAACGCAAGAAAAATAAGGGCAAGAAACCAGCAGCGAACGGCGGATTGTTCGCGGGAAGTGAGGGTAAGTGATGGCAGACAAGACCGGCATACAATGGACTGCAACCGTTCTTCCCGATGGCACCAGCATTCCAGGGGCGACATTCAATCCCTGGATTGGCTGTGCGCGTGTCAGCCCAGGATGCGCCCACTGTTACGCAGAGGAGTTGGCACGCACGCGCATGAAGCTGGACGTGTGGGATGGGAAGACGGCGAAGTATCGCCATATCACCAGCGACAACTATTGGAAGACGCCCCTCCGCTGGAATCGCCAAGCGGCAGAGAGCGGCATCCGGCGCAAGGTGTTCTGTGCGTCGATGGCAGACGTGTTTGAGGACCGACCAGCAGTGGCGTGGCATCGAGAGCGTCTATGGGCGTTGATATGGGCCACACCGCATCTCGACTGGCTATTGCTGACGAAGCGCATAGAGAACGTGCCGGATATGGTTCCTGATGAATGGATGGAGGAAGGCTTTCCGAAGAATGTCTGGATGGGAACGAGTTGCGAGAATCAATATTGGTTCCAGTGGCGCATCCCCAAACTGATGCGCTTGCCAGTGCAGGTGCGATTCCTCTCATGTGAACCCTTGTTGGGGCCAATCGACATGCGGGCGTGGCTGGTGAGAGATCCTGATGATGAGCCAGTCTATTGGGCGACACACCACCCGCAGTACGAAGGGCCAAAGCAACCACTTTCCTGGGTGATCGCGGGCGGAGAGAGCGGAGCAAAGCATCGCCCCATGAAAGCGGATTGGGCGCGAGACTTACGCGATCAATGCCTTGCTGCTGATGTCCCCTTCTTCTTCAAGCAATGGGGTGGGCGTACCTCAAAATCTGGCGGCGATCTCCTCGACGGCCAGCAGTATCATCAATTCCCTGCACATTGCCTACAGCCCTCACGCCCTTAGCACCACCATTCGGGGATAGTTCCTATGCTATCCCCGTACTATCCGCATAATAGTTGACATCAGAATCAAGATATGTTACACTGCCTACAGAAAGGAAACGGCCATGCAGAACACGAACAAGCCAAACATCGGAGCCATCATCGTGACCGGCATTGCATTCACCCTTGGCTGCCTCTATTGGGCAGCACTATTCATAGCGGTATTCATCCGCCACTAAAGGAGCAGCGACATGGCAACAGCACCACTAGCAACGAAACCCCCTGTGACCTTCGTTGCCGCGCACACCAACCTCAGCACACGCGCATCGCTGTGGCAGATGCAGCAAGGCACCAAGCGCCACATGATCGTGCGCAACCCCATCTGGAAGTGCAGTTGTGGCGGTCACTTCTGCGACGCAGTGGTCGCCGTGTTCCGCATGCTGAACCCTGATGCAGAGGCACAACGCGCAGCCCTGCATGCCGCGCAGGATGCCGCCGACCGCGAACGCGCAGCCGCCATTCCCTTGCGCATGGACACCGGACCAAGAATCTATCGCTAAGCAAGCAGCAGCAACAGAAAGAGAGAACGACAATGGAAGCGATCAAAATCGAGGAAACAACCTACCACGAAACGCACGTGATTAATTCCTGCTTCAGCTATGGTGATGCGAGTGTAACGACCTTCACTATGGGCAAAATCCGCGAACACAACGAACGACGGGAATATGCAACGCTGCGCATTTACACCGAAGACGGCGCGCGAACCATTCAGCTTGAAGCTGATCAAATGGATGAAGTTTCTCGCCTCTGGCAAGGCGAGAAAGAGTCACACGGCCTCTCCGAACTGCGCGAGATGTATGACGCATTGGTTGCTGAGCATCAAAGCCTGATACAGTCACATGACAACCTTGGCATATCCTTTGGTGTGCTTGCCGAGGATTACGAAAGCAAGTCCACTGATCTTGCCAAGCACTACAACATCAACAATCAGGCGTTGCTCGATGAAAACGAGGCGTTAAAAAAGCGCATCGAGCAGTTACAAAACGTGGCCATTCAAGCGTACTTGGACATCGAGAGCGGTCATGCACAGAGGTCATACGACGCACTGGTGGCAATGCATCCCGACGAAAACGATCCCTATGGCCTGAATGAAGTCGCCAGCACCACAGCATAACCCCCCATTCCTCCAACACCGGGCGCGTCCGGCGAGATGCGCCCCACACATGAAAGGACCAGCCGTGACAGAAGAAACCTTATCACCATCCCTCATTCGCCAGTTGATGCGCCCCGGCGCACTGGCTGAGGACACTGCGCCACCCAACCTGGACGACGCGCAACAACGCGCCCTACACACTGCCCTTGCCGCACTCGATGCGCAGGATCGGGAGATCCTCCAACTGCGCTACGATGCGAATTGCACCATTGAGGAGATCGCCGCGCATCTCCTGACCAGCCCGCAGATCGTGGAGCATCGAGAACAGGACGCCCTCCACCAGTTGCGGCAATATCTACCGCCAACGCGAGAGGACATCGCAGCATCACCCACGCGGCGCTATGTGCCAGCACCAGCACAGAAGAAACCCGTTCCACCAACCACAGGCAAAGGAAGGGCAATCAGTGAGAAACAATTTGCTGCGTATATGGCGGCAAACCCTGATGCCACCATACGGGGAACCTCTGAGGATCTCGGTATTTCTTCTGCTACCGTGACCGTGTATCGCAAGGCATGGCATGAACACCAAGCGCGACACGTTCCCGCTGCACCAGCACCACAACCCGTTCCGTTGCCACCTGCGCCCGCGCCTGTGCCAGCACCACCAAGCCAACCGGAACCGGAGCCGCCCACGCCCACCAATGCAGCCTACACGCGCACGCTCTACGAGGAACAAGTCTATCAAGCGCGACTGTGGATGGAAATGCTGGAACGCCAGTGGCGCGAGGCAAAGGAAAACGCAGAGGAGGCAGTCGAATACGCCGATACCGTGCAACAGCGGTATCTCCAAGCCAAAGCCAACTACGAACGCGCACAGAAGATCGCCCGCGCTCACTATGCGATGTTGCACGGCCAAGTTGTTGAAGAATTGGAGGGATAAAAATGCTGCTACTCGCACCACCGAAAACGCTTGACTGTGGATGCCTCATGCCCTACGGCACGGCTGAACTACTCCACAATCCCTGTCTCGTCTGCTGGTGCTGCACCGACCACTGCACCTGCACACGGCCAGGTCGCGCCGAGATCTTCATGGGCTTGGGCGAACTGGAACGCCTCATCGGCTGCCCCAAAGGCATCTCCACATTGAGTGTGCGCTATGACGCTGAGCGAGAAGCCATCGCCATCGAACTGATCGGCCAAGGCTTGCCGCCCTGCGCCGAGGGAGAACGCCCGCAGCGCGTGCAACGCATCTTTTCCGCGATGCTTGACGGATCGCAAACAGTGAGCTATGCGTGGGGCGAGGCGGTGCAGCATGAATAGTGTGGTCGTTCTCGCCGCCGCCGTCATCTTCCTACTAATGGCTGGCTTGCTCATGCGGTCGCTGTATTTCCACAGCGTCGAGAAGATGGACGCGCTGGGCAAGGAGATGGAGGCCAACCTATTGCTGCTGACATCGGATGCCATCGCCGCAAGTGGTGAGGCGGAGCAGAAGAAAACCGAACTGCGCATGATGCAGATGCAGGTCCAGATGCAAGGGCGGTCCCGTCGCCCTATCGTTCTCATTCCCATCGCTGGACAATCCGAACAACTGCTGGTCGGACCAACACCAGCGGCAGATATGAACTAAGGAGCAACTCACATGCAACCCGATCCGCAAGTCGTCGCACGCCTGAAACTGGACGCAGCACGAAAGCGCCTCCTCGATGCCGTAAAATCCTTCCGCTCGGACCTATTTCGGTGGCGCATGGAACAATTTCGGTGTGAAGATACGGCGCAGTCGCCAGCAGCGTATCACGAGGCAGAGGCAAGAGCCGAAGCCCTGACAACGATCATCCGCATGCTTGCGGAATATCCTGGCACGCCTGTCAGCATCCACGCATTCACCACCGGACATACCATGATTCGTCGGATGAAGGCCCAGATGGAGTACACGCTGGGACTGCTCGATAAATTTCATCGGATGTTGGTGGAGGCACAAGGCGATGCGGAGTTACCAGAGTGATAGGCTCAAAGAACCTTTACATCTCCGTACCGATCTCTTAGGTAATTTTAGAAAGGGAACACAGACATGGCGAGCGATATCATGAGAGGCCAGTTAAAGATCGATCAGCGCGTCCGGCACATTGAGACTGGCCGGACGGGGACAATCAGGGAAATGCGCGCAAGTTTTAACCGACGCGGTGATCCTTGCCAATCAATCCGTGTTTTCTGGGATGACCGGAAACCTTCTCAACGCAGACTAACCACATGGATCGCTGACTACAATCTCATTGATGCTGGCTTGTGAGTGAGCGCGGCGAGTGACGTACCGTAGCCCCTCTCTTAGCGAGGGGGGCATAGAAGAATTTTTGGAGGTCGAGGTGAAGCGCGTGGCGAACAAGCGTATCCGCAAAAAGCAGTCAACTGATACGGGCTGGTTCCGTAAGGCGAGCAAGGCGATGGATACTCTCATGCGGCCCAAATATCCGTATCGAGGTCGCTTGTACACCCATAACCTCCAACGCAACAAGCTCGCGTATTTCACCATCGTGCAGAAAACCTTGCGTGATGAAGGTGAGTCGAGCAATGCAGCAGCGGTGCGCGCTTGGCAGCTACAAAACCACTCCCTCTGAATAGGGGGGGCATAGAGAAGATTGAAGGGACCAACGAACATGACAGACAATCAAAACACCCCGATTCCCGCTCATACAAACACGCCAGAAGTTCAAGCTCACTTGTATGAGTGCAACGCCGATGAACTTTGTTTCGTGTGTGGTGGATTGGGTCAGGTGCGCGTACCAAACAGCGGCTTATTTACCCATACCTATCATTGGGAACCGTGTGAGACGTGCGGCGGCTTTGGATATGAGCGATTGTAGCGAAGACATGCCGTTCCCCCTACATCACTGATGTTGGGGGGCATAGTTGAATCTTGAAAGGAACACGCGATGGGCAAAATAACGATGACCAAGTTAACGACAGAGACCATTTTTGCAAGCGCATTTGTTCTCGGAAAAGTCGCATCACTGCTAGATCGCGGACTTATTGATACGGCAGATGGCGGCATTAGCGATTTTTCGCCAGAAATACAGGTTGAGATGCATGAAGCTGCGAAACGGCTTCGCCGTGAATTAGGCGAGCGACATGCAAACTTAGATCATGCCCTAAAAATGCTCACGGCACAAGAAAAATGAGCAGCAGCGAGCGCGTCCGTCTCCCCCTTCCCAAGCGTAGAGAGGGGGGGCATAGCTCCATTCTCCTAGCGTTCAACCTCTGCATGGTAAACTGCCAAGAAACCATGCAGAGGTTCTTCTATGTCGAAAACAGTTGGCATTATCACTGCGGCCATCCTCTTGCTCATGGGTTGCTGCATTCTGAGTGTGGTGGCGATACGCAGCAGTGCCACTTCCACCACAACCACCTCGGCGCGTGTCGCTACCGTTCCCGCGACCAGCACATCACGCCCACCCATCCCAACACCTGTGCCGACCATGACAGCGCAGCAGCGCACCGACGCGCAGATCGTCGCCCTCATCAAGCCGGACGGCCAGCAGTTCAGCATCGCACACCAGAAGGGCGACATCATCATCTATGATGTGTGGGTAAATGGGGTAGCGAACGATCAAGTAGGGCTGGCATTCGCTAAAATCGAAATCTACGGGGTGATGAAGGCCATGTATACGCAGTGGCATGGATCGTTGACGGAGATTGATGTCGTCATTCAGGGACCGGATAGAATCGGCAACCTCGCTGCGGCTTACCTCTTTGCCGACACCGCTGCACATTTCGACTGGCCGCACCTCGTCCCCGCAACGGCATGGCAGCAATACGACTACGCCGAATCCAGCCTATGAAGCATGCGACCTGTTGGATCGTTTGGTATCCTGAGAGGGTAGGGGGCGTGCAACTAGACGCAAGCCACCTACCCTGTTCGTTCGTGTAGTGACTCAGGAGGCAACGATGGTTCGCATTATGTTCGTCGTCGCGCTGGCATGGGGCTTTCTCGAAGTCGTGTCGGGGAACTTGGCTGTGGCGCGATTCGCCCATCCCCCTCTGAGGTTATTGCCCCGTAGATAGCAGTGGCCCCCTCGTCGCATGAGGGGGCCATTTTCTTTCGTGCGTCTACAATTCCAACTGTGGAATCCTACGGATAGACAAACCACACACCGCTGTCCATCCACACATAGCGGTAGTTGACGCGCCCGAAGCCGCCACCGTTAAACTCGTCGTTCATCTCCGAGATCAAGATCCAGTTGCCACGCATAGCAATGACCTCGCCGCCCCAATGGCCGATGCTCGATGCGCCTTGCTCCCCAGGATTAAACCATACCGCTGCACCGATGCGTGGGGCGCGATGCTTGGGCAAGGTCCAGATATTCCAGCTTGGGTGCAATTCTTCGGGCCACCAGTTGCACCAGCCCTGACCGGGGCGATAGGGATAGGCGCGAGGATTCGGGTAGTAGATGTTCGCATAACAGCCCACCGGCACTTCCCACAGATAGACGTTGCCAGCGGGCCAGTAGGTTGCACTATGGCAGAACTCCATCGCAGAGACGCCGCCACCAGTGGGGGCGGGTGACGGCGCGGGAGCAGGGGATGCGTGATTCGGGCAGACATTCAACACTTGCCCTGGATGTATCTGATTGGGATTGCTCCCAATGATGCGCTCATTCAGCGCGTACAACTGCTGCCAGGTGAGGCGATAACGAGCCGCGATCTTGGAAAGCCAGTCACCCGACTGCACGACATAGGAACACGGCGCGATGGCCGAAGCGGGGACGAGGGGCGCAGCCTGGGCCGGAGTGGGCAACAATGAAACCACACCGAGCATCAGGGCCAACGCCAAAACACAACTACGCATAGTACCTCCATAGACCGCTCGGCTAAGAACGGTTGTTCTCAGCATACCCGATATGCCTACAGAGTGCCAAATATCTAGGCATATTTATTACGACTATTGACAAATATTATGCAATGAGGATATACTAGAGCAGTCAAACACGACACGAAAGGAGGACTACGGCTCAGATACCCCATAGCTAAAAGCTAGGGGCTTGTGAAAGCGAGCCTGGATCTGACCAGTCTCAGTCCTGAAAGGGGCTATGTTAGGGGCGAATACAACGATAGGCACCGTTGGGTGGCACCTCAGCCTGACGCTCTGCGGCCAACAGTTAAACAGATAGACGGGGTGCGAGTCAGTGCTGGTGGCAAACAAACCGCCTCATAACCTTGACGAGGGGAACCTTACCTGGGCAACCAGAGATTCTTAGGAGTTGGCAATGTCATTCGTATTCGTAGTCGATCAGGACCGCAAGCCGCTTGAGCCGGTGCATCCAGGGCGAGCGCGGTTTCTGCTCAGTGCGGGACACGCCGCCGTTTTGCGGCGCTATCCCTTCACGATCATCCTGAAAGAAGTCAATCCCGATGCCGAGCCGCAGCCGTTGCGCGTGAAACTTGATCCGGGCAGCAAAACGACCGGTGTAGCAGTGGTCAATGACGACACTGGGCAAGTCGTGTGGGCCGCGGAGATTACCCATCGCGGACAGCAGGTGAAGGCCAGCCTGGACAGCCGACGGGCGCAAAGGCATGGGCGACGGTCACGCCATACCCGCTATCGTCAGCCGCGATTTGATAACCGCACCCGCCCTGCTGGATGGCTACCACCCTCGATGGAAAGCCGATTAGCGAATACCCTGACATGGGTAGCACGCCTGATGAAATGGTGTCCCATCGACGCGATCAGCATGGAACTGGTGAAGTTCGATACCCATCTCATGCAGAACGCCGAAATCAGCGGGGTGGAATATCAGCAGGGCGAATTGCAGGGCTACGAAGTGCGGGAATATCTGTTAGAGAAGTGGCATCGAGCCTGTGCGTACTGTGGGGCTAAGGATGTCCCCTTGCAAGTGGAACATATCATCCCGCGCAAACGGCAGGGTTCAGACAGAATCAGCAATCTCACCCTGGCTTGTGAGTCGTGCAACCAGCGCAAGGGGACACAGACCGCCGCAGAGTTTGGTTTTCCTGATATCCAAGCCCAGGCCAAACAGCCATTACGGGATTCCGCAGCGGTGAATACAACGCGCTGGGCGCTGTACGAACGCTTACAAGGGCTGGGGTTGCATGTTGAGGTGGGAACGGGTGGACGAACCAAGTGGAACCGCACCCAACGTGGCTTGCCGAAAACACATTGGCTTGACGCGGCATGCGTGGGGGCGTCCACGCCCGCTACCTTGCATGTGGGACAGATCGTTCCTCTGGCGGTCACGGCGATGGGGCGGCATAGTCGGCAGATGTGCCGAAC